>Ga0315900_10009595_pt1 | contig 12249 bp, 12 predicted proteins | sample LakEriMetagenome_FD_203521 | JGI IMG/M metagenome (GOLD analysis project Ga0315900, IMG submission 203521) | Freshwater fungal communities from buoy surface, Lake Erie, Ohio, United States - Buoy 12 MA114 | ecosystem: Environmental > Aquatic > Freshwater > Lake > Lake biofilm | place: USA: Lake...
ACGCCCTCGACCCGCGCACGGAAGGTGTCGCTCATCACGGTCATCTGCGACACCGTGGTGGAGGCATCGAGATGCTGCCCGTAGACCTGCTCGGCCAGCGACCGGTAGGCATCGAGCTTGGAGGCCCGGATCGCGAGCAGCCGCTGCTGCGCGGCGGTCTTGTGGTTCTGGACGCTGATGGTCGCATAACCGGTGGCGACGAAGGCCTCGCGTCGCTCGATCATCGGCGTGAGCAGCGAGGCGGTCGGGGCGGCCACGTCGGGCCGAGGGGCAACGTTGCCCGCGGCGCCGGCGGCGGAGGCCCTGGAGCTGCCTGCTGTCGACACGGCTGCCGGCACCCGTGTCGCCGCCATGCCGGTCGCCGGCGCGGAAGGCACCGACGCATCGTCGGTCGCGGCGCGATCGTCGGCGGCGTCGAGCGCCACCGAGGCGCAACCCGTCAGCCAGGCGGCGGCAACGATCATCGGCAGGGAAATCCGGAGGCGGGGCGTGATCATGGGAGGGTCCTGTCCAGAAAGGGCCGGGCCGGTCGTTCACGACCTCGCCGCGCCCTGTCGTCGCTACCGGAGGAATCGACGCGAGGCCGGCGGACTTGAGCCGGCATCGGCACCCGAGCTGGTGCCGGTCGCGCGCCGGCCTGCCTGGTGGTGGGCACCGGCAGGGTCAGTTGGCACTGGCGGCAGCCAGCGCGCTGCGATCGAGGTCGCCCTGCAGGCCCGAGGCACGCCGCATCCAGTGATCCGGCGGCACGCCAGGCCGGGCGAGAAAGGCACGGGCGTCGGCCGCGGAGGCAAAGGGCCCTGACACCAGCGCGTAGGCGCGTGCCTCGGAACGGGGGCGCCGGATCGCGACGACCTGGCTGCTGGCCAGCCCCGCGTGGCGATTTCGCCAGTCGGCCACCGCGGCGGGGCTGTCGAGGACGAGGTGCTGGACCACCCAGGCCGCCGGGTCGAGCTCGGCCGCCCAGCGCGCACCCTCCCCGAGGATCGCCCCCGGCGCGCTGGAGGCCGGCGACGGGGCCGGCGACGGGGCCGGCGAGGTTGGCGCCGGCGCGGGCGAGGTTGGCGCCGCATCCGCGGGGGGCATGGCCACCGGCCCGTCCGGCTGCGGAGCCGCGGCAGGCTCTGGCGCCGCGGCAGGCGCTGGCGCTGCAGCAGGCTCTGGCGCTGCAGCAGGCGCTGCAGCAGGCGGCACGGCAGGGGCCACCGGCGCGGGGCCGCGCGGACGGCCGGGTTGACCGATCAGCAGCCAGCTCACCACCACCGCGGTGATCACGAACAGCGCGAGGATGCCGCGCAGCAGCCAGCGGGTGGCGCCGCGCGCCGACGGCGCACCGACGGCGGCCTGTTGCCCTGCGCGCGCGCCACGGCCGGCCGCCTCGGCACCCTCTCCGGCCACCGTGCGGGCCGGTGGCACATCGAGCACCGCCGGCGGCTCGTCGGCGGGTCCGGCGGCCAGCGCGTCGGCCAGACTCGGGCCGGTGGGGGCCGGCGCTGCCTCCAGGCGCCAGACCCGCAGCCCGCGGCCGATCGACTCGGCCAGGGCCCGACCGACGGCATCGGGCGCCAGAAGCACCAGCGTGACGCCGGCGCCAGGGAACTCCTGGGCGAGCCGGATCAGCAGCTGCGCCTGGGCGATCCCCTCGGCGGCCTGGATCTGCAGCAACCAGACCTGGGCGCGCGCCGCGCCCCGCTCGGCGCGCCGGGCCTCGTCGATCGACATCGACTCGAGCAGCCGGTTGAAGCGTTCGACCAGCAACTGGCGGTCCATGTCATAGAGCACCGAGGTGTCGAGACCGTCGTGCGCACGCAGGCGACGCAGCAGCGCCCGCCCGCAGGTGTCGAGCGCCTGGCCATCGTCGCTGGCGAGCAGCACGCTGGTGCGCTGGCCGACGATCGCATCGTCGAGCGCCTGCAGCAGCGCCTCGGGGGCTTCGCGGAGGGGAGCGGTCATCCCGACAATCGTGAAGGGTTTGGGGGCGTAACGTCTTGTAAGGCAGTGGTCCGGGATACTACGATGGCGCCTGTGCGCATTCGAGCGATGCCGCACGCCTTGCGCGGACGCTCTCCAGCATCTTCACGCATCGCGCCACCACCGTCCGGGCAGTCCGCCGGACACCCGATACGCCCGCCACAGCCCGATGCAAGCTTCCACCGATACACCCATGATCGGCCAGAGCCGCGTGATGCGCGAGCTGCGCTCGCTTGTGCGCACGATGGCGGCCTCGCCCTCCACGGTGCTGATCTCCGGCGAAAGCGGCACCGGCAAGGAGCTGGTCGCGCAGGCGCTGCACGCCGAGGGGCCGCGCCGCGACGGGCCCTTCGTGCCGGTCAACTGCGGCGCCATCCCGCGGGACCTCCTCGAGAGCGAGCTCTTCGGCCATCGCCGCGGCGCCTTCACCGGGGCGCTCGGCGACCGGGTCGGCCGGTTCGAGCTCGCCCACGGCGGCACGCTGTTTCTCGACGAGATCGGCGATCTCCCGCTCGAACTGCAGGTCAAGCTGCTGCGCGTGCTCCAGGAACGCCGCATCGAGCCGCTGGGCGGCTCCCGCAGCGTGCCCATCGACGTGCGCGTGGTGGCCGCCACCCACCGCGATCTCGAGGGCGAGGTCGCGGCAGGCCAGTTCCGCCAGGACCTCTACTACCGGCTCAATGTGCTGCCGGTGCGCACCAGCGCGCTGCGCGAGCGTCTCGACGATCTTCCCGAGCTGATCGCCTTCCTGGCGGCTCGCTTCGCCGCGCCGAGCGCGCCGCCGGTGCGCATCGCCGCCGACCTGATGCAGGCCTTCCGCGCCTACCACTGGCCGGGCAACATCCGCGAGCTCTCCAACCTGATAGACCGCTTCTCCACCCTCTATGCCGGCGAGACCGTCTCGCTGCACGGCATGCCCGACTGGCTGCTGCCGGCCGGTCTGGTGCGGTTGCGCGCCGACATCGGGCCCGAGGCGCCCGAGCGCGCCGGCGGCGGCCTGCGTCTGGTACCCGCTACCGATCCCACCGTGCAGGCGAGCCTCGCACGGGCTGGCGCCCTCGAGGCCGGCGAGCAGCCCACGCTTGACCCGCATGCCCTCGACGAGTCCTGCCTCGACCACACGCTCGACGGGCAGCTGCGCCCGGTGCCGGGATCGACCAGCGCGGTCGAAGAGGCCGTGCTGCGGGCGCAGGGCATCGAGCCGCTGCACCCCGGTGGCATCTCGCTGCGCGATCGGATGATCGACATCGAGCGCGGCTACATCGAGCAGGCCCTCGAGCAGACCCAGTGGAACGTCTCCCGGACCGCCCGCCTGCTCAGCCTGCAGCGAACCACCCTCATCGAAAAGATGAGCAAGTACCGGCTGCGGCGCGGCTGACGCCTTCGCACGGCCGCTCACGACCGTCAGCACGCCGCCGCCCGCCACCGCGCGACGGCGGCGCCATGCCGGGCTCATGGCGACTTCGCGCCCTCGGCAGCCGGTGCCTGGCGCGTCGGCCGCGGATAGACCACCATCCCGTCACGCGCGCCCGGCGCCACCGCCTCGCGCGCCGGCTCGGCCCGGCTCGCGGTCGAGGGTATCGCCGATACCGGCGGCGTCGCGGGCACTACCGCGGCAGCGCCGGCGGCAGGCGCCGGGCGACGTGCAGGCTCGGGGGGACGCTCGCGCGCCGCAGCCGCGACCGACTGCAGCTCGCGGCGCAGCGCGGCCAGTTCACCGGCTGAACCCTGGACCGTCTTCAGGTCGCGGTTCAGGCTCTGCAAAGCCGCGGTCTGCGCCTGCAGCCGGCCTTCGATCGCCTGCACCTGCTTGAGCAGCCCCTCGGTCAGCGCCTGCTGGCGCGCGCTCTGCTGCGGCAGCTGGTCGGCGGCCGAGGCGCTCTGCTGCAGCGCCCGCTCCAGCCGCGCCTGGATCTCGACCTGAGACTTGAGCAGTGCGCCTTGCCGCAGCTCGATCTCGCTGATCCGGTCGGGCAACTCGGCAAGACCGTCCAGGCGCACCAGCCCGGCGTCGAGCGCGACCACCCGCTTGCCGACCGCACGCGTGGTGGCATCAAGCTGCTCGATGCGCGAGGACATCCGCACCGACAGCGTGACGAAGACCACGAGCGCGACCACCATCAGTCCGCCGGCGATGCCCATGATCAGCACCGACTCCCGGGCCAGCCGAGCCCGCAGCCCCATCATCGCGGCAAGCGTGCTGCGAAAGTCCTCACCGACATCGGTGGCGGCCTTGGCCGCCTGCGAAGCCACGTCGGCGGCATCGAGCACCGCCGAGGCGAGGTCGTCGAAGTCCGCGCGCTGCACCGCGAGTTCGCTGGGCGGCGTCGCGGCAGCGGCAGCGGCGGGTGCAGGCGCGGCAACGGCGGCTGGCGGCTCGGGCGCCGGCGGCGGCGCAGCCTTCGGCGACGCGGCGGCAGCGGTCCCCGGCGGATCTTCCGCCATCGCGACCGGCTCGGCGAGGGCGGCGGCGGCGGCGGCGGCCGCGGCCTCGAGCGCACGCGGCGGTGGGCTCTCGTCGGCCACGGTGACCTCCCGGCCCTGAACCGGCTTGACGCTTGCCCACTCGACGAAGGAGATGCCGACCGCGGAGGCCTCCTCGGCGCGTGAGGGCGACCCGGCAGAGCCGACTGCAGGGGGGGCCGCGGGCGGTGGTACGCGGGAAGGATCGGCGGGATCGGGCATCGGTCGGACTCCCTCGAAGGTCAGCGACGCTGCAGGCGCTCGAGCGCCGTGCGTCGCTGCCGGGTGGTTTCGCGCAGCGCCTGCAGCCGACGAGCGAACGCGTCGCTCGCCGGCGGCGCCGCATCGGCGGGCGCCGTGTCGGCGGCCGGCGCGTCGACGGACAGCGCGTCGACGGGCTGCGCGTCGACGGCCGGCGCATCGGCGGGCGCCGCGTCGACGGACGGCGCGTCGACGGCTGCCGCGTCAACCGCGGGAGCGACGACCGGGGACGCAACGGCGGGCGGCGGCGTGGACTGCTCGGCGGGTCGGGGCGATGCGGGCTCCGGCAGGCTCTCGAAGTGACGCGCGGCAGCCGCCTCGGCTGCGGGCATCGGCGGGACAGCGAGCGGCGCGAAGGGTGGACCCGCCGCCTCGCCCTCGGGGACGGCTGCGCGCTGGTTGACCCGCCGGGTGGCAACACTGCCCTTCCCGCCACCGAGTTCGACCGAATGCCGCGCCCCGCTGCCCACGATGAGCGGCGGCGGCGGCACCGCCGGCCGCGGGGACGCCGCGGCGCGCGCCGGTGGCCTGGGCGCCTCCCCGGGCACCGGTTCCTCGGCGCTCACCCGGTTGCCCCGGCGGCGGCGTCGCCGGCGCGACGGCCGTCGGCATCGAAGAGCATCGAGGCGGGCACCTGCGGGCTCGGCCGCTGCACCGCGCCGCCCGGGCGGCCGCCCTGCAGGCTGAACACATAGGCGATCACCTGGGCCACCGCATGGTAGAGCTCCTCGGGGATCGGTCGATCGACCTCGGTGGTGAAATAGAGGGCGCGCGCGAGCTGCGGCGCCTCGAAACGCTCGATGCCGCAGGCCTGCGCCTCCTCGCGGATGCGCTGCGCGAGGAAATCGGCACCCAGCGCGACGACGATCGGCGGATCGTCGCCGGTGGGGTCGTACTCGAGCGCGACCGCGAAGTGTTCCGGGTTGGTGATGACCACGTCGGCGTCGCGCACGCGCTGGATCATCCGCGCGTTGGCCATCTCGCGCTGCCGACGGCGGATATGCGCACGCACCTCGGGGCGACCCTCGATGTCCTTGAGCTCGTCGCGGATCTCCTGACGGGTCATGCGCATCTGGCGCAGGTACTGCCAGCGCTGCCACGGCACGTCGATCAGCGCGATCAGCGCGAGGCTGAGCGCGACGAACAGAGAAAGTTGCGCGATCAACCGTCCGGCGAGCTCGAGCGCGGGTTCGAGGGCCATCCGTCCGATCTGCATCAGCGTCTCGAACTCGCTGACCAGCGTCCACCACAGCACCAGCGACACCACGACGAACTTCAGCAGCGCCTTGCCGAGCTCGACCGCGGCGCGCGCGCCGAAGATGCGCTTGAAGCCCTCGATCGGATCGATCTTGCTGCCCTTGGGCTCGATCGGCTTCAGGCTGAACAGAAAGCCGCCCGTGAGTCCCGACGCGAGCACCGCGAGCACGACGGTGAGCAGCATCAATGGCGCGAAGAGCAGAAAGGCCTCGACCATCTGACTCGCGAACACCGCCGGCAGCCGAAGCGGCTGCGCGAGCGTGCGCAGGTCGAAGCTGAAGCCAGCGGCAAAGACATCGGCAAGCCGGCGCACCAGCCAGCCGCCGCTCACCATCAGCAGCAGGAAGGAAGCGATCACCACCACCGCGGCGGGAAGCTCCACCGAACGCGCGACCCGACCCTCCTCGCGGGCCTTCTGCAGGCGCCGCGCGGTCGGTTCCTCGGTGCGCTCCTGAGCGCCGTTGTCGGCCATCGCAGCGCCTCAGGCGATCCGCAGCAGCGCGCGCAGCTGCTCGAAGCCACGGAGCCAGAGCCATTCGATGCGCTCGCCGATGCCGCCCATCGACATCAGCAGCACCAGCAGGCCGACCGCGATCAGCGCCGGAAAACCGACCGCGAAGATGTTCAGGCTGGGCGCGGCGCGCGTGACCACGCCGAGGCCGATGTTGATGAACAGCAGCATCACCAGAACCGGCAGCGCGAGCAGCACCGCGCCGAGAAACATCATCGCGCTCCAGCGGATCACCCGGCCGAAGGCATCCTGATCGAGCACCGAGACACCGATCGGCAGCGTCTCGAAGCTCTGCAGCACCAGCGACAGCAGCAGCGCGTGGCCGCCGAAGCCCATGAAGATCAGCGTCGAAAAGACGATCAGCGCCTGCGAGAGCACCGGCACGTTGCCCACCGACGGATCGATCATGTTGGCCATCGACAGGCCCATCGCCGCCGACAGCGCCTGCCCGGCAACCACCAGCGCGGCCACCACCACCTGCAGCGTGAGACCCATGGTGGCGCCGATGAAGATCTGGTTGCCGATCTCGAGCACGCCTGCCGCACTTACCGGGTCGATCGTCGGCCAGTCATGCTGCGGATACACGAACCACGCGAGCACCATCGCCATCAGCACCCGCAGCCGCACCGTGAAGGCGCTCGTCGAAAAGGGCGGCGCCGTGGCAAGCAGCGCCGATATGCGCAGCATCGGCCACAGGAACAGGTAGAAGCGCTCGACCACCTCGGCGGCGAGCAGGTTCAGGCCTGCCGTCATGACCGCGCTCCGCGCCCGCCCCGCGCTAGTGGAACAGCGCCGGAATGCGCTGGAAGACCGCCCGCGTGAAATCCATCAGCGTCACGAGCTGCCAGGTGCCGAAGAGCGCGAGCGCCAGCGCCATCACGAGCAGCTTCGGGATGAAGCTCAGCGTCATCTCGTTGATCGACGTGGCCGCCTGCACCACACCGATCAGCAGACCCACGAGCAATGCAACGCCGAGCAGCGGCGCACTGACGAGCACGGTGATCCAGAGTGCCTGGCGGGCGAGATCGACGACGGCGGCGGTATCCAAGGCAGCGCTCCGGGGGTGGCAGGAAGGGCGGTCGCGATCGCTCAGGGCATCACGAAGCTGGAGGCGAGCGAGCCCATGATCAGCCCCCAGCCATCGACCAGCACGAACAGCATCAGCTTGAAGGGCATCGAGATCATCATCGGCGAGAGCATCATCATGCCCATCGACATCAGCACGCTCGCCACGATCAGATCGATCACGACGAAGGGGATGTAGATCAGGAAGCCGATCGTGAAGGCGCTCTTGAGCTCCGAGGTCAGGAAGGCCGGCACCAGCGTGGCGAAGGGCACCTGCTGCGGGGTCTCGGCCGCGCGGTTGCGCGCGATGTCCATGAACAGCGCGATGTCGTCCTCGCGCGCCTGCTTCATCATGAACGCGCGGATCGGCTCTTCGGCGGCCGCGAGCGCCTGCTCGACCGCCATCGACCTGTCCATGAAGGGTACGACCGCGTTGCGCCAGACGTCGCCGAGGATCGGCGACATCACGAACAGCGTCAGGAAGAGCGACAGGCCCACGATCACGACATTGGGCGGCGTCTGCCCGGTGCCCAGCGCCTGCCGCAGGATCGACAGCACGATCACGATGCGCACGAACGAGGTCATCATCAGCAGCAGCGACGGCAGCAGCGTCAGCGTCGTCATCAGCGCGAGCAGCTGCAGCGTGAGGCTGTACTGCGCGCCCTGCGCCGACGTGGTCACGGTGACCGCCGGCAAGGTTGGCGTGGCGAACACGGCCGCTGCAGGGAGCAGCGCGAGCAGCGCCACCAGCAGCGGCAACGCGGCAGGTGGCCAGCCCCGCGGCCCGACCCTCGCCCGCAGGCTCATTGCACGCTCACCCAGTCGCGCGAGGCGCCTGCGGCCTGAGCGGTCGGCGGCCAGCGCGGCTCGGCGGCACGCGCAGCCCCGATGCCGCCTGTCGACACGGGCCGCGCCACGCCCGGCTGCGCATGCCCGGGCCACAGCGTGCGAATCTCGGTGGCGGTCATGCCGAGCAGCAGATCCTCGCCGTCGACGCGCACCAGCACCAGCCGCTGCCGTGGACCCAGGCTGTGGGCCTCGAGAATCTGGACGCGGCGCTGCGCGCGCGCAGCCGGGGTGCCCTGCACGTAGCGGCGAAGCACCCACAGAAAGGCGAGCAGCAGCGCGATGACCAGCCCGGTGCCCAGCAGCACCTGCAGCGCCTGGCTGCCCAGCATCGACAGAGCGCCGTTGCCCATCAGAGATTCTCGAGCCGCTCGGAGGGCGGCACGACCCGCGTGAGGCGGATGCCATAGCGATCGTTGACCAGCACGACCTCGCCCTGCGCCACCACGGTGTTGTTGATCAGCAGGTCGAGCGGTTCGCCGGCGATCCGGTCGAGCTCGACCACGCTGCCCTGCGTCAGGCGCATCAGGTCGCGGATCTTGATCATCGCTCGGCCCACCTCGATGGTCAGCGTGACCTGGATGTTCTGCAGGACCTCCGGCCGGATCTGACCGGAGTCCGGGACGGCCCCGCCGAAGGGATCGTCGCCGAACTCGTCGCCAAAGGCTGAGGTGTCCTGGGTGTCGATGCTCATTGCGGCTCCGGCTTGACGGCCTTGACGATGCGAAAGGCGACCTGCGCGCCACTGGTACCGACCTCGACGTCGAACACCGGCGTCTCGCGGATCAGCGCGCGCGCGTACTCGGGCTTGCGAAAGAACAGGATGTCGCCCGGCTTGATCTCGTGCAGCGAGGGCAGACCCATCTGGATGCGGCCCATCGTGATCTGGATCTCGAGCGAGGCGTCGTTGACCGCGTGGGCAAGTTCACGGCGCCAGACCTTGTCGGACTCGTCGTGACCGACGCTCGACTGCACCCGCGAGCGCAACTGATCGCGCACCGGCTTGAGCGACACATAGGGAATCACCAGGTCGATGAAGCCGCCGGCATGCTCGCTGCTGGGCTCGCCCTCGAAGCGGCTGAGCACGACCAGATCGGACTCGTCGGCGATCTGCGCGAACTGCGGGTTGATCTCGCTGCTGATGTGCTCGAAGTCGACCGGGCAGATCGGTCCCCAGGCGTCGCGCATCGAGCGGAAGAACACCTCGAGGATCAGGTTGACGATGCGGGTTTCGGTGGGCGTGAACAGCCGGCCCGGCGTGAGCTGGCTGACACCGCGGCCGAAGCCGCCGAAGAAATTGTCGAGCGAACTGAAGATCACCGAAGGCTCGATGATCACGATCGACTGACCGCGCAACGGTGCCATGCGCACGGTGTTGACCGACATCGGCGGCTTCAGACCCTTCAGGTAGGTGCCGAAGCGCAGGATCTCGACGCGCGCGGGGTTCAGCCGCGGGCTGGTGCGCAGCACCTCGAGCATGCCCAGCCGGAACATCCGGATGAAGCGCTCGTTGATCATGTCGAGCGAGCCGACATTCAGTCCGAGACTGCTGTCCTCGGAGGCGAGATCATGCTTGCGGATCGGGAAGCTGGTGTTCTGCCCGACCGACTCGACCGGCGGCTCGCGTTCGACGGCCGCCGTGAGCGCGGCGATCTCCTCGGGGCTGAGCAGCGGCTGTTGGGAGGCCATGAGACCCGACGCGCGCTACTGGACCACGAAGGAGGTGAAATACACCTCCTCGATGCCGCCGAAATCCTCGAGTTTCTCGAGCACCGCGTTGAACTCGGCACGCAGGCGCTCGGCGAGCCCCTTGCGGTAGTCCGGCTTGGCGATGTCGGCTTCGGTGGCCACCCGCATGATGTCGAGCGCTGCCGAACGGATCGCGATCTCGTGCTTCTTCACCCGCTCGAAGACCTTGTCGTCATAGCGCGTCATCACGGCGATCTGCACCTGCATCACCTTGCGCGACCCGGTGATGTTGGCCAGCAGCGGCCGCTCGAGTTCGAGATAGCGGAACTCGTAGCGCGCCATCTCCGGGCTCGCCCGGGCAACCCGCTTCGGCGAGTCCGGCAACGCCTTGCCGGCGGACGTCTCACCCTCGGGGCCGGCCGACGCGGCCGGGCCGGGAGCCGGCGTACCGCCTCCGGCGTTCGCCCTGCCACCGGCCGCCTTGCCCGCCTGGTCGGCTGCCGCGTCGAGCTCGGCCTCGACGCCGGTCTCGGGCTTCGCACCGAAAAAGCCGGTGAGCCAGAGCGTGCCCGCCACCCCGCCGCCCACGAGCAGCAGCAGGCCGACGATCAGCCCCGCCAGCAGGCCCCAGCGCACTTTCCGGGGTGCTTCCTCTTCGATGTCTTCCTGCGCCACCGCGTTCTCCTTCGTCCTGGTCGACCGGCCCCGCCGGCCCGGACCACAGTCTGCCGGAGCCGGCGCTCAGGCCCAGACATCGACCGTACCGCCCTCGTGCCCCGGCTCGCGCGCGCCCAACGGCGCCACCGCCTCGGCCTGGCCGTCCGGGCCCGTGTTCCCGCCACCCGACGCCGCGGCCCGACCGCCAGGTGTCGGATTTCCGCCGCTTCGGGCCTGCAGGCCAAGTCCGACCTGAAGCTGAGCAACATCCATGCCCGATTGCTGCAGGCCCTCGCGAAGCCGCGGCAGCGCTTCCTGGAGCAGCTCGCGGGCCAGGCCGTGCTGGGCGGTGAGCCGGGCCTCGAGTTCACCCGCACGCATCTGCAGACTGACCTCGACCCGTCCGAGCTCCGGCGGATCGAGCGCGAAGGCCACCTCCCAGTGGCCGCGACGGACTTCCGCCACCACCCGCTGCGAGACCGCGTCGGCAAGCCGACGGGCAGCCTCCTCGAAAGCCTCTGCGCCAGGCCCGGCAGGGGCCTGTGCCGAGGCCGCCGGCAGCATGCCGGCGCGCTGCAGCTCCGGCAGCCGGATGCCGTAGACCGGCGGCGCATCCGCGGCGGCATCGGGCAGAGCGGCCGCGTCGGCGGCCGGGCTGGCGGCCGGGTCAGCGATCGGAGCGGCGCTGCCGGTCTCACCGACCGGACCCGAGGCCATGACGCCCGGATTGCCGGGCGCGATCGCCGCCGGACGGATCGCGGCGGCCTCGACGCGGGTGGCACCCCCCGCACCCAGCGCCATGGCCAGGCGCTCGCCGCCGGACACCGGGTCCGGGGAGGCATCGGCGAGCCCGGATGCCGCGCCGGGACCGGCTGCACGCGCCGGGGTCTCCACCAGCGTCAGGCCTCGCGCCGCGAGCGCCCAGACGGCCGACACCGCCGGGGGAGCAGGCGCAGCCGAGCCGACTGCCGCGGCCGCCGCAGCCACTGAAATCACCGAAGCCGGAGGGGTCGATGTCGCTGCGGCGGGCACGCCAGCCGCGGGTCCCGGCGCTGCCGGCGAGCTCGCGGCCGCCGGCAGCACCCAGGCGGCCGGCGCAATGCGCGCGGGGGGCTCGTCGGCCGGCAGCGACTCGGCCCCAAAGAGCTGGCGCACCGCCGCCTCGTCGAAGCCGTTGGCCCGGGCAAAACGCACCAGACTCGCGGTGTCGGGATCCGGCGCCGCCGGCGTGATCAGCCGCATGCCTTCGCCCACCACCATCTCACGCAACGGCAGCCCGTCGGCGGTCAGGCGTACGGCGGGCATCGGCGACTCGGCCCCCGGCGCCGCCAGGCCGGCGTCCGCCGCCGCCGGCGCTGCGGATGTCACCTCCGCGGTCGCCGCGCCCGCCAACGCACCGAGCCCCGGAAGCGCCGCACGCGCCAGGGCCAGCCCCTCTCCGGAGCCGAGCGCCGGCAGCATACCCGCCGGCGCCGGCGCCATCCCGGGGCCGGTCGCATCGCCGGTCGCATCGCCGGTCGCATCCTCGG
>Ga0315900_10009597_pt1 | contig 12248 bp, 21 predicted proteins | sample LakEriMetagenome_FD_203521 | JGI IMG/M metagenome (GOLD analysis project Ga0315900, IMG submission 203521) | Freshwater fungal communities from buoy surface, Lake Erie, Ohio, United States - Buoy 12 MA114 | ecosystem: Environmental > Aquatic > Freshwater > Lake > Lake biofilm | place: USA: Lake...
TGCCTCAAATTCCTTTGTTCTCTTGTCATACAGGTTCACATACCATCCACCACTTTTTAGGGCAAATTTGAGCATATTTTCAACGTTATTAATATTTCTGTATTTTCTTGGTGAAATACCTGTATCAGGTTTAAAAAAAATAATAGCAGTATAAAGTTTCATTTTGTTAGAAATTTTCTATTTTTGCAATGAAGGGAAAGTGGTTTTTCGTTAGAAAGATCATTTGTCAAGTAGGGATGGGCGACCATCCCTATTTTTGTTTATACAAATCACCAGTTTTAATTATTGATCCATCAAGCAACCAATCTTTTAAAAGTTTTTTGCAAGTGGTAGATCCTTTACCAGTAAATTCTTCCAAATCTGAAAGCATTTCTGAATATTTACGTGGTTCAAATAAAATCCTGTTAATCAAGCTGGTTTTTTCCATCCCGAAAATATAGGTTCCAGTGTTTTCTTTTGTATTATTTGCCTGTGTCCAGCTGGTTCCTGAATAGTATATTGAAATTGGGTTAAATTCATCACTTGACCTTAAAAAAGTTGCAGAAAGATCAATAGTTTTATTTTCCTTATTTTTTTCAATTTTTAATACACTTTGTGCTTTTCTATCTAAATAGGAACCAATATGACCAATTGAATTTTGATCTTTTTTCCCCAAGTGCAAAACGCAAAGGATAAGTAAATTGTGAATTTTTGTAATTTTTTTCAACCACTGAATAAGAAAAAACGACTGCTCAACTGAATTAAAATCTGAAATAAGATCTAAAATTCCATCCAGTACCAAAATTGAGCAATCAGGATTCTCCAGTAAATAAATTTCAATCATTTGCTGGATCTCATTGGGTGAATCTTCCCTAAACAAAAAAGAATCAAAATTATGGGGCAAATGATCAGTTATTATTTGCGTTCTAATCCTGTCCAATACCCTGTAATAATCAAAATCACTGCTTTCAGTATCTATATAGCAAATTCGCTTTCTATTAGATGGAAAGTTTAATTTCATTCCAAATATATCCCAAGTTGTAAAAGCTGAAGCAATTGCACTGGTTATAAATGTACTTTTACCAGCTTTAGGTAATCCCTGAAAACAAACAAATGACTGCAAACAACCTATATTTTTACCATCAATAGTAAAAATTATATTTTCATCAGGTGGCTGGTAGTTCTGCTTAAATTTACGGGATAACAATTTTTCGTGTAGATCATTTGTCATTGGTTTACACTTTTTAAATTATTATACTACTTTCCTTTTCTCCTTTAGTTTCCATATATGCACAAAATTCTTCTGCAATATTATAAGATTGAGTAATAATGTATGTTATATCTTCATCTGAAATATCTTCAATATTATTTTTTCTTAATTGTGCAGATAAAATATTAAGTGCCGTTATTTCTAATTTGCTCATCCCTGCCATTAATATAACCTGACCAAATTTGTCTTGCATTGGGTGAACAGGCATTGCTGGTAGATCTTTGTTTCTTTGTGACATTTTTAATTTTATTTAAGGTCAAACAATAAGGGCAAAGTGGTTTCCCAACCTTGCCCCTGTATGTAGTAATTGTGAAAATTTTTGAGCAATTAACGCACTTCATTATTTCTTTGTGTGTTGCGTTCTTTTATATTGGCTTCATATTTCACAAAATCTTCCATTGCAAATTTCATTGAAAATTTGCGTAAAAAATAAATTTTTGCTAATCCTTCAGATGGATATTCGGCATTGGACAATAAAATAAATGGTTCATTTGCTGAAATAAATACTTCAAACCAGTATTTTGTTCCGTTAATTGTGTATGGTTTCATATTAAAAATTTAATTTAAGATCTAAAATTTGTTGTTCGTAAAGTTCAATTGATTCCTGTATTATTAATCTTAATTCATGCACCAGTGAAAGGTCAGTATCAAGTTGAATTAATGAATATTCCTGACCTCTTGATTGAAAACTAATTTTAATATTTGAATAATCTGCAAGTTCTTGATAATTTTTTAAAAGATCAATTTTATACTGAATATGTTGAATATCCAAAAAAACTTCCGTTAATGGGTTAAAAAGATATTGTTGCATTTTTAATTGTTTTGCATTTCAGCATATCTACCAAAATGATAGCCTATGTGGAATAATGTTAATTCAGATGGATAAAAAATTTCAATACGACCACCTTCCAATTCAATGAAAGGAATGTTCCGATTGATCAAAAAGGTCATCAGACCATAAAGATAATTGTGTACTATTATGCTTTTTTCTTTTTTTTCTAACATTGCTAAAAAATTTAAGGATTGATAAAATTTGTAAAATAATCAGTAACCCAATAGCAATTGGGATTCCTATTAATACCAAGTATATAACTGATATTAACCAAGCAAAAACCCTAATCATAAATTATCGGCAAAGCATAAAAGAATAGCACCAAGAACAATTAGCAGAATTTGAATCGCAGTTTTTTTCATTGTTTTTCGTTTTTGAAGTTTAAAAATCATTTGTTAATGCGAATCTAAATAACTTTTTCCCAATTTTCCAAATTTTAAGCACAAAAAAGGGGAAAATAAAAATTTTCCCCGTACAAACACCTCATTTTATGAACCTATAAACTATTTTAAGAACAATTCCCGTTCCATTTTACGCCTTCTATCTAAACCATCAATAACTACCAATTGACCATTTTTCCTTGCTTTATTATACAATAAAAAAGAATCTCCAGCTTTTTTAAAATCACCAGCTTCAAAGTTTTTTCTTATTGATGAATCAGCAAATCTATTCAATCCAATATTATAAGCAAGACTGGTCATTGCACTAAGTTGATTTGCAGTAGGTATACGTTTTAACATTTTTTTTAATGCTATTTGTCTGACCTCAATATCTTTATTTAACCAATCAAGTGCAGTTTTTTCATCAATTACCATTCCTTCTTTTACCTTTTCACCAGTAAAAGGATTAAATGTATTACCATATCCTATTGTCCAAACACCAGCAAGATCTTTATATGCTACTATCTTTTTGTTCTTTTTATCTCTATAAAGACCTTCAAATTCAGATATAATTTTAGCAGCACTCACTTTTTTTGAAAATAAAAGGATTAATAAAATGGAAAAACCAATATAAAGTTTTTTATTATTGGACATCACTATCTTTTGCCAATAAACCAGTAATGGCAGCAGCAATACCAGCAATTATTGTAATCCAGTTCTTTTGTGCAATACCATCCATGATTAAAGATCCACCAGCAATAGATCCAAAAAATGAAGTTTTAATATTCTTAAATATTCTTTTCATACTATTTCTTTTTAAGTTGTTTTAAACCTACTAAGATTGAAATTGTACAGGATATTGTACTGGCACTAAGAAAAACAATATTTGCTAATTCAGATATGTTTTGCACTCCCAATAGGGAAAACAAAATAGTGCTAAATGTAGCAATATGTGTTGGATCAGTTTGTGTCTGCATTATGATCCTGTTCATCTTTAAATTTTTCAGCAATTTTGTTAAATGCCTGAATCGCAGTAAAAGATTCATCTATTTTAGAAAATACACCTTTTGAAGTAGCAAGATCCAAAATAGCTTTTAAAATTTCCAATGCTTGTTTTTCGTTCATTTTGTCAAATTTAGAATTGTTAAAAATTAAATTACTTCCAAAGTTAAGTTAAGCTGGTCACATATCCACTGGTAAGCTGCTTCATTTATATCAGCAGTTGCATCCCATGTTGAATAGTCAGGTTCAACCATTGTAAGATTTCCTTCTGAAAGTTGCGTTCCATTAGTTTCAGTAGTAAAAATTGCCCAATAGAATGTAGCACTATCTTTTAAATTGTCATGGATTATATAAGCATTAATCCATGATCCTGTTTGCAAAGAACCATTTGCCCAAATTTGTACTGGTTGAATTTGTTTCATTTTTATTATTTTATTATTTTTTACATTGCTGAATGACTAACTTTTCTCCATCCTGTTCCATCATAAAAACAAGGTTGGTTTAGATCAGTATTATATACCTCCAATCCTGTTGCTGGTGTACTTATTGCTAAAATTTGTGCATTTGTCATTCGGGGGGGAAGAAATCCTTTTGTGGTAGAGTTAACTACAAACAAAGCACTTGCATAACTTGTTGGTAATCCTCCCGAATATTCAATTACAAATGAAGTTGTTCTTGAAAATACATTACCTGTATAATCTGCACTTGCATCTAAAAATAAATTACCATTTGAAGCCGTATTAACTTTTAATCCTCCATTATAAGGAACAAATATTTGCTGACCAGTAACAGTTAAATTTCCAGCAACAGATAAAGTACCTGAATTAACTAAACCTCTTAAATTAATTGTACCAGTGCCATCAAGAGATGAATTTGCATCAATATAAATATTGCCACCTGTTGTTGCAGTTCCTCTTATTGAAGTTGCATTTTGTAACCATATACCTACATTTGAAGTATTTCCTGTATATAATGATCCAGTTATTTTAGCAATTCCTGTTATTTGTAATTTTTCACCACTATCAGTTGTACTTCCCAATAATAAATTTCCTGTTGCAGTTATTCTTGATCTTTCTGCATTATTTGTACCAAATATTAAAGGAGCAGAATTAAATGTACCTAATGCTAATATTGATGCTGTTTGAGAACCAATTACACTTGTTGTAGGAGAACTTACACCAAATATTGTAAATGCAGTTGAACTGCCATAAGTTGTTAAGAATATATCTGAAGTGTTACTATCATTTCTTACAGCAAATCTACTTACTCCAGTTGTTGAAGTTGAAGATAAAACAGATTCAAATAATCCACTTTGATTTTTTGTTATTGTAATAGTATCTAAAAAGAAAGATAATGAACCAACTTGAAATGATCCACTTAAAATTGTACTACTTGCAGTTATAGAAAATGAACCTGATTTTGCGTTTTGTAAAAATATTGTAGATCCATCAGAATATAATGACATTGTCCTATTTGCTAAATTGGTAGGACTTCCATTAAAAAAAGTTATTTGTTGATATGCAGAATCTTGTATACAAAGCTGTCCAATACCAGCAACATTAGATTGATTTATGTGAAGTGATGTTTGTGGAGAAGATACACCAATACCTAATTTATTATTAATATTATCCCAATACATGCCAGTAGATGCTCCAGATGTTCCAAATTTTACACTTCCTGAAATATCTAATTTGTATCCTGAATCTATTGTCAATCCAATCAACAAATTGTTTGAAGTAGAAATTCTCATTACCTCACTGGCATTAATTGTTTGCCACATTCCAAATAACAAAGCACCTGAACTGGCAGTGCTAATGCAAAATTGACCAGCAGTAGATCCCTGTATAAAATTATTTGTTGCAGTAGATAAACCAATAACAAGCCTTTGCGTTCCACCAGTTGCTGCATTATCTATTCTTAAACTTGGCGAATTAGCACCAAAAACTTGTATTCCATTGTCAGCACTGGATGAACCGACAATAAGTTTTCCTGAACCACTTCCTATTGTAGCAGTTCCAATATATGTTGTACTGGTAAAAGATAAACCAAAACCACCTGAAGATACTACCCTATCACTTGTTAAAGTATCATTTGCAGTGTAGATAGTGTTTCCACCACCACCACCTGATCCAGCAACTTGTTCCCAAGCAGAACCAGTATCTCTAAATAATCCATAAGGTGAATCAGTAGCAATAAAAATCCTTCCAGCAATACCAGCAGTAGGTCTATTTGCAGTAAGGTCAGAATAGAACATTGGAGTCCCTTTCTGATTCAGTATAGAGAGATCCAGTGTTATCATTATATATAAAGTTTACGGATTACAATAAGTTGATTTCCTGTATTAATAGGTGTGGCAAATGTTAGTTGGTATTGTGTAGTATCAATTTCTCCCCTATTCCCTGAAATTCTCAAAGATTGATTTGGAAGCAATGGCACTTCGCCAATTACTAAATTTGTGGTTCCTGAATTAATAAATGTAATATCGTTGCAGTCACTACCAATATTTGCAGTAGTGTAGAAAACTTTAGTTTCTACATAATATTTTTGATATGCTTCACCAGTTGATTTGGAAAACTTATTTTCCATTTCATACCTTGATCTTTCATTTGCCTGTTTAGTATATGCTAATTTCAACTTGTCAGCTGAAATTTCATCCTGAATATTTATTTGTAAATGTTTTGGATTCATTGTATTAAATTTTAGCACATATCAGGGAATTGACCAATACCTCTAAGGATTGATCCTTTGCTTAATGCAGCAGCAGTTTGTTTTGCTGCTTTTTTTTGTTTTGCAGTAGCAGCAACTTTTTTAATTACTGGAGCAACTTTTTTAACTGCTTTACTTACCTTTTGAAGCAAAGATGGTTTAGCAAATTGTTCAGCAGTAATTTTTTCAGGTGCAGGTACTTCAATTTTATAAGATGCTTTCTTTCTCATTGATAGCAACAAAATTGCACCACCAGCTAACAGGATATAAATTAACCCTTTGTTTTTCATTTTCTACTTTTTATGTAAGTTGCTACCAAATACGCACCAATTCCATATATCAATATCCATTTACCATATTTTTCAATATAGAAAGGAACTGATCCTTTTTCCTCTTTTTCTACTTTTTCAACTTCCTTTTTTTGTTGCTCAACTGCTTGTTTAACATCCCCTGAAAATTTAAAACTTTCAGGTGTATGTAGCACATAATAAGGCTTATTGTTAAAATCAATAAACTGCCAATAAACTTTACCACCTCTTTGAATATAGGAGTAAACTTGTCCTACTGGTGAACCAGCAACAATAGTTCCAATTTTAACCAATGATGAATTTAATCTTGTCAAATCCTTTTTGGCAAATAATGTTTTCCCAATAATCTTGTCAGCAGTTATTTCAGGCATTTTTATTTTCTTAACATTTTTAAAAGAAAGTTAAATTGCATTTTGTCGGTTTCTGCCATTTCACAAAGTAATTCAAGATCACTTGCTAACTGATCATCTACCAATTTAAGCCTTTCTACGGCTTCATAAATACGTTCTTCATTGTCAATTTCGGTTTCCTTTGTCATGGTTTCCGTTTTAATTCCAGCTACATGAGTTACCTTTTGTGTAGGTGCAAATAGGCTGGAAAGTTGTGAAAGAATCATTGTCTGTATTTGCGGAGATTTCATTAAACCAGCAAGAAAATTTTCATCTTCAGGTTCATCTTCATCTTCATCTTCCTCAATTTCTTGCTGCATTTTTAAGGCAGCTATTTCAGATCTCAAAGCATTAATCTCATTCATTACATTTGGGTTAAAACTTCCCATTTGTTGATATGGCATTATTGATTGTGCTTTGTTAAGCTGGAATGTAATTGAATTAAGGACTTCTGTTTTTTTACCTTTATTACCTAAAATTTGAAGTAGGTATACGTTTGTATTATCAGGGTTGGAAAGAACTGAAGCAAGTGCTTCATGCAGCTTTTCTCTACCCAAAACCTTGTCGGCTCCAGTGTAAGTGAAACGGCAATAAGATTGATCAGGTTTATGACCAGCGTAAACACTATATCCAGCATCATCATACTGGTCATAGTAGTTTAAAATATCTTCAGCATTGTGAAGTTCAGGTTTCCAAGTTGCCATACAATTATATATTAAAGGTGAAGGAAAAGTGGATTAATTAGGCATAATAAACCCCAAAACAAATGCTAAAGTTAGATGCACTAATAGAACTATAAGCAGTAGGTGTTTGAATATAAGATTTCGCCCAAATAATTTGTTGACCAGCAAAAGGTGTAATATCAAAGCTAAATGCACCAGTAGCACTATTGGTAGCTACCCTGTTAAGTTCCAAAACTGGAATCCTGTTTACTGATTCTTTATCATTATAATAAAGTACCAAATAAGTATTTTTCAAATTTGCAATTGTCAAAAGTGGATTACCACTCAATACACTATTTGTAATGGTGTCAGGAGTATAGCAAACCAAATTAAGCAAAGATACAAAGCGAAGTTGAGGCTGGTCAGGAAAGTAGAAACGGGTTCCTGTGCTTGATTGTGGAACTACCACTTCAATAAATTCGTATTGTTGAACTTTGTTCATTTTCTTTTATTTTAAGATAAAAAAGTAGGGGTTCTATGTTTAACGTGGCATCCCCCTTTCCATTTCAGAAGTTAATACCAGTTATTATCTAACAGGTGTAACGTTTTGAGCAAGGATACCACGCATAATAACTACGATCCTTGGGGCAGTTGAAGCCTGAAGTGTAGAAATTGCTCCGGGAAGTTCCAAGCTAATAACATTGTTCTTTGATCCTACCAATACAATATTTGGCTCTACTGGATAGTAGCCAAATTCAGTTGCATCATTTTGGTCAATAGTTGTTGCAGTTGCAGCAGCTCCCTGTTGTGTTTGGGGAACATACAAATGCCTGTAAAGATCCCAAGCTGGAACAATTTGCCTGTTATTTACAACAACTGACAATTTACCATTGTAAAGATTATACAAAGCAGCAGCAGCACCAACCGTACTTATTGCAGTTGCATTTGGATAAGTATACAAAGGGAAAGAAGTAGTTGTTGAAGCAGCTGGAATAGCTACAAAAACACCAATTGAACTAACTACAAATGCATCCTGAAGGTTCAGGAGATTGTTTGTAGCAAAGTTTGTTCCAGCACCTACACTATTAACTAAAATTGGAATTTGGTATGAAGTGGTAGTGGTAGACATTGCTACTTCAGAACGAATATAAGACTGGGAAAGAACTGCTTGTCCAGCAGAAAAACCAGCATTGTTAACGAGATTTTTGGCGTTGTCAAAAACAAGCCTTGCACCATGTTGTGTTGCCATTGTTATTATTTTTTACAAATTTAATTAATAAGAATATTCTTCATCCATTCCAGCAATAACTGAAAGATTATCTTCACCATAACCAGCAATTACAGAAAGATCATCACCAGCCATAACGCTAACAGGAATTTCCATTGCGTTATCAATTGCACCAAGTACACCAGTTGACTGAAGCAGTCCAAGACCACCAGCAGCTACCATACCATCACCAATTGATTTACCAAATGATCCTTTCAAAAGTTTAGGGAAAAATGCTCCAAGAGCAATTACCGCAGCACTTTTCAATTTTGGATCCAAGTTTGGCAGGATTTTACCGCTTGAGGTCAAAACCCTTGCAGCAGCAGCACCAGCAACAAGACCAGCAGCATCCATGATAAAAGATTTTCCGATTGCTCCCATTTTGCGAGATTTCCTGCGACGGCTGGGGGCAGACCTTTTTTTTCTACGTGCCATTTTTTTGTTTTTTTTTGTTTATGTGGGAAGCAATCCCAAGATTTTTATTTAATATTTTTTTTCAGTTGTTGAATGTGAATTTTTTGCTCTTTAATAGCATCTTTCACTCTTTTTATATCCATAGCAACTACTGGTTTCATTCCCTTAGAAACTTTTGCTTTTTCAATATCCAATGCAGACAAAACCTTTTGCCACTTAATCAATTTTTCGTGTGCAACTTTTAGTTCATTAATCATTTCAGAACCAATTTTGCCAATACCTGATACAACTTTAATATTTACATTATGACTTTTTGTATCAGTATGTTGTTTATTTGTTTTTCTTTTTTTTGCAACAACTTTAGTTTCACTTTTCTTTTTAGTTGCTGATTTTTTAATACTACCTAATTTAGATTTAGCAATATCAAAATTTGCCTGTTTTATTGCATCTTGTCTTTTATATCCTTCTTTTTGATATTTTTTTACAAGTGGAGTTGCTTTCCAAACATCCATTAATCTATCGTGTTTATAACCTATTTTTTTTGCAGTTTTTTTTATTGATTCAATTTTATTACCATTTTTTGTAATATAATTAGACCAATCCTTAATAGTCCAATTCCCAGTATAAACAGGAGGAACTGGATATTCCCAATCAACAAACTTTTTATTTATAGCATCATTTACTTTCTTTTGTTTTTCAAATTCCTTTTGTTGCTTATAAAATGATGCACTACTATCTTTTTTTACGGCACCAACTTTTTTAGTTTCACCATTTTTAGAATAACTAATTTCCCAAGCCTGTTTAACTGCTTGTCCCTGTGTTAATGATGGATTTTTTTTGCGAAGTTTTCCAGCTTCAGCAACTACCTTTTTAAATTTTTCCCTTGCAGCTTTTTGTTTTGCAGTCATTATTTTTTATTTAAAGGTGAAGTGAAAGTGGATTACTTTTTGCGACTAATTAAATAAATTACCAATGCACCACCAATAACTATGGGCAAATAATTCATTTTTTTTGATCCATCAGCATTAAAATTTTCAGCTTGATTTACAATTCTATCTACTTCATCCTGTGAAGCCTGTTCCATTTGTGCATCTGCTTCAAGTTTCTTTTCCACTACATTTTTAACTTGCTTTGCTAAAACTTGCTTTCCAACTTCAGCGACTTCCTTAACATCAATTCCCAACTTTGAAAGAAATTCAGCTAATTTAATTAGAATTGGGGCAGCAGTGGCAGCAGCAGCAGCAGTACCAGTAGCAACTACACCTATTTGACCTTCAGAAGCAAATTCAACATCTGAACCCAAAAGCCTTTTTTTCTTTGCTCCCTGTTCGGTTTTTCTTAAAAGTTCGTTAGGATTACCACCCAAATTTTTCCACCAGTTTTGAGTATCATCTGCCCTGTTGGTAAAAGCATTTTTTAATTTAGTTGCTAATCCCATAAAATTTAGACCAACCAACAATAAGAAAGATCCCCTTGCTGGAGCAAGTGCAATTTTCAGCACTATTTTCTTTTTTTCTTTTGGTTTAGCAGCAGTGGCAGTTTTTGCAGCTGAAGCAACTGCCTTTGCAGCAGTTTTCTTTTTTGCTGCACCAATACCTGAAACGGAATATAATGGCATAGTCGGTTCTTTATCTATTTTATGATAATATGTTTTCCTTTCATTAAATTTTGATAGAACAGGATCAATAAAGTATTCAGTTCCATCCTGATCCTGAATAACTGCAAAAACATGATGCGGAATTTCATCAAGCAACCTATAACTTGCAAAACGATAATAAATTTTATTATTTATTAATCCTTTGCGTTTTAGACTATCTAAAACCCCCATTATAAAAAGAGCATAATTTTTGCAATCATTTTTTCCCAAAGATAAAATGGCACTTGGTGACATTATACGTTGGTTTTTGTCAGATTCTATTTTATAATGGACATTCTTTTTAAGAAATTCAAACAATTTCTTTGCAGTTTGAACACCATCACCTGAATAAAAATCTTTGCTAATTTTATCATATTCACCAGCGTACATTTTATGAGCAGAAAGCATGGCAGAAATTATATCAGGTACCTGTTGATCCCTAACAATCATTTTGGAGTTTCCACCAAAACTTTTTAATCTACCCAAAAGTATATTTTTCTGCATTAAATTAAATTCGCTTTGTAATCAAATGGCACTACGATACCATCAAAATTACCAGTTCCTTTTATCGTGTATTGCAAACCCTTTTTTAACCAACCTTTTGAAGTAATTAACTGCAAAATGCCAATAGTAGGTGAAGCTTGTATTTTTAATTCAGATTCAGAACGTGCAGCAATTTTTTGTTCACCAAAGCTGGAAAAATCAGCTATTAATTTATCCCCTAAATAAACTTCACCAGTAATTGCGGAAAGTTTTGCAGTTTGTCCTGTTGGGTTTTGAACACCAAACACCAATTGAAATTTTTTATTGGCAAACCCAAGTTTTTTAAAAATCAATTTTGTTCTATTTGCTAACTGACTTTTCCCAAGCAAATACCATCCTGTCAGACCAGCCAAACCAATTAAAATCCAATTTCTCATTTTCAAAATTTTCAAATAATAACCCAAAATTACTGAAAAATATTCAAAAAAACAAATTTAGGTCAATCAAGGTCAGAAACAAGGTCAGTTTATAGGTACACTTTCCCCCCCCTAAAGGGGGGAAAGTGTCCTACCCATGTTTCCTGAACCATTTTGACCAAGAGAAAAACTGACCCAAACTGACCAAAAACCATCTAATTCACTTTTCCTTCACCTTTAGCAATAAAAAAAGGGGCAATTTGCCCCTTTTGTGTTTGTTTGCAGTGTTGATCTTTGTCAGGATGCCTCTGTGAGGTATTTTCGTGCCTCAAATTCCTTTGTTCTCTTGTCATACAGGTTCACATACCATCCACCACTTTTTAGGGCAAATTTGAGCATATTTTCAACGTTATTAATATTTCTGTATTTTCTTGGTGAAATACCTGTATCATGTTTAAAAAAAATAATAGCAGTATAAAGTTTCATTTTGTTAGAAATTTTCTA
>Ga0315900_10009600_pt1 | contig 12243 bp, 10 predicted proteins | sample LakEriMetagenome_FD_203521 | JGI IMG/M metagenome (GOLD analysis project Ga0315900, IMG submission 203521) | Freshwater fungal communities from buoy surface, Lake Erie, Ohio, United States - Buoy 12 MA114 | ecosystem: Environmental > Aquatic > Freshwater > Lake > Lake biofilm | place: USA: Lake...
GCGCAATACCTGAGGTGAGCGATCCTTCAAAGGCCTGGTTCACGCAGGCCTTGGCCGCCATCACGCTGGGCAGGCCCAGTTGGCAGATGGTCTCGGCGGCAGCGAGCACCTCGTCCATCAGCTTGTCCGCCGGCACCACGCGTGACACCAGGCCCGAGCGTTCGGCCTCGGCGGCGTCCATCATGCGGCCGGTCAGCACCATGTCCATGGCCTTGGACTTGCCCACAGCGCGGGGCAGGCGCTGCGTGCCGCCGGCGCCCGGGATGATGCCGATCTTGATCTCGGGCTGGCCGAACTTGGCCGTCTCCGAGGCGATGATGAAGTCGCACATCATGGCCAGTTCGCAACCGCCGCCCAGCGCAAAGCCCGACACGGCAGCGATCACCGGCTTGCGCACGCGCAGCATCGTCTCCCAGTTGCGGCTGATGAAACCGTTGAGGACGACCTCGCGGTAGGTCAGCTTGGCCATGGCCGAGATGTCGGCGCCGGCGGCAAACGCCTTTTCGCTGCCCGTGACCACGATGCAGCCGATGCTGTCGTCGGCATCAAAGGCCAGCAAGGCCGCACCCAGCTCGTCCATCAGCGCGTCGTTCAGCGCGTTCAGCTGCTTGGGCCGGTTGAGCGTGATCAGGCCGGTGCGGTGCGGGCCTTCGCCGCGGGTGTCGATGAGGATGTTTTCGTAACTCATGGAACAACTATACGGCGCGGGGTTGGGGCATCGGAGGCGGAGGCCTGCTGCGGCAGGCGCTCCAAGGTGAGGTCGATGAAGCTGGCTTCATCCTGGCGGATACGGATGCGCACGGGCAGGTACTGCAGACTGGGCGCGAACCAGGTCTCCACCGACAAATCACTGTTGGTCTTGCTCTGTGTACGGGGCTTGAGGTACCAGGCCTTTACCGGGCCCACCGGCAGGTTCAGCACCTCCTCGCCCACCACGTCGTAGACCCAGCGGTCCACGCGGCGGGCCAGGGCCAGGGGCACTTCCACGGTCTGGCCAGGCCGCAGCAACTGCGGCTGGAGCGTGAACATCCAGGTGAGCTGCACGAACTGGCTGGCCGTGTCCTGCACGCCTGCCACGGGCGGCTGCACGCCGCCGCGCGGCAGCACGATGCGCTCGGGCTCGAAGAGGATGGTCTGGCGGCGCACCTCGCGCAGCAGCACCTTGGTCTCCTCGTCGTAGCGCTGCGGCTTCAGCCCGTCTTCGGTGAGTTGGCCGTCGCTGGACATGCGACGCGAGAGCAGCGGCGCGAAGTCTGCCCCCACCCGCACGTCCAGGTGCACCTGGTAACGGTTGCCGCTGCGCAGCCACTCCACCCGGGCCTTGCCTTGGACGGGGCCACGGTAGTCACCCACCAAGTTGTAGGACAGACGCGTCGACGGTGGCCAATCGAAGGCTGGCGCGGCCGGCGCAGAGGGAGGCGCAGTGGTGGGAGGAGGCGGCGCTCCTGGCGCGGGCGCAGCGGCCGCCACCGCGGTGCTAGGCGCAAGCGCTGAGGCTGCGGGTTCTGGCGCGCGTGCCAGGGCACTCGGCGCATTCGGCTCGCCCTGTGGAGCCGAGGCTGCCCGGTCGGCGGCCAGGGCGGCTGACTCGCTGCCAGCCGTGCCCTCAGCAGGTGAAGAGGCAGCGGCCTGGACAGGCTCCGGTGCGGCCTCAGCGGCTGAAGGTGCGGAAGCAGCCGGCGCCACTGGCGCGGCCGCTGCAGGCGCAGCCGGTGCAGGCCGCGGGGCGACCGGTGCCACAGGCGGCGGTTCGGCCTGTGCCAGCTCGCGCACAAAGGCCACATCGATGCGCGCCGGTGAGGTGTCAGCGGCCCCCGCGCCCAGACGTGCGAGGTCCTCGAGCCACAGCATCAACACTAGGTGCACCAGCGCCACCACGGCCACCAGGGCCACGGCCGCCCAGCGGCGGCGGTTCATCGTGGATGGATGCGAAGGAGCATCCAGCAGGTGCTTCATGGCGAGAGGCGTTCGGGCCGCAAGCCCTGCAGGCGCCGCCGGCCCTTCAGGTGCCCGCTGCCCCGAGGAAGCAGCAGAGCGCGGCCACCGCGCTCAGGCGAAAGCGCAGCACCAACCAGCGCTGCAGACCATGCGCGGCGTAAAGCCGCCGGTCCACCGCATAGCACGCGATCAGCATCACGCCCAACACCACCAGGCCGGCGCTCGGCGGCATGACGATAGCCACCCAGGCCACGAGGGAGGGCAGCACACCCCAGGCAAAGAGGCGGGGGTCAGGCTGGGCCTGTGTGAAGGCCACGCCCCAGTGCACGCCACCCAGAAAAGCCACGATGGTGGCCGCGTAAGCCGCCAGTGCGAGCACGGCGTAGGGATGCGCCTCGGGCCAGACCAGGTGCACCAACAGCGCACCGCCCACGAAGGGCAACAGGCCGGCGTGGCCCAGTTGACGGGCCCAGCGTGGAAGTTCCTGCGTGTTGCTCACGACGGCTTAGCCCTTGCCGGCCGCGGCGGCCAGGCGCTTCTCTAGCTCGTCGGCAGAGACGGCGCCGGGCGCGCGGGAGCCGTCTTCAAAGACGGCCGCTGGCGTGCCCTGCACGCGGTGCTTGCGGCCGAGCTCGGTATTGCGGTCCAGGGCGGCGGTGTCACAGCGGGCACCCGCGGTAGAGGGCGGCAGGGTCCCGTTGATCATCCAGTCCCGCCAGGCCTTGGCCGGGTCCTTGGCGCACCAGATGTCGCGCGACTTGGCGGTGGAGTCCGGCCCGAGGATGGGGTAGAGGAAGGTGTAGACCGTGACGTTCTTCAGGCTCGCCACATCCCGCTCGAAGCGCTTGCAGTAACCGCAGTTCGGGTCTCCAAACACCACCATCTTGCGAGCACCTGTGCCTTGCTTGATGACGATGGCGTCCTTCAAGGGCAGCTTGGCAAAGTCGAAAGCGGTGAGCTTGTCGATGCGCTCCTTGCTTAGATTGGCGCGGGTGCGGGTGTCGATCAGCTCGCCCGTGAACAGATGGTTGCCCTGGTCGTCGGTGTAGAAGAGGTCGGTGCCGATGCGCACCTCCCAGATACCGGGCACGGAGGTGCGGACCACTTCGTCAATCTTGGGCAGGTTGGGCAAGCGCTCGGGCAGGTTCTTGCGGATGACCGCCTCTTGCGCCAGGGTGGCGAAAGGCCAGGCCAGCGCCAACAGACAGGTGGCCAGCAGAGAAGCCCGCCAGGCCGATGGGGGGGTGTCAGGTTTCATGAAAGGCTTGTCCTCAGGAGTTCAATGCGCGGGCGGTCAGGGCCTTCTTCAAGGGGCCTAGCCGCTCCATCAATTGCAGACCGCGGTGGCGCGCCTCAGACACCAGCGGCGACTGGTGGGCGAACAGCGCCCACAGGGCGTCGGTGACACCTGCCATGGCCAGCGTGGGCAGATGCCGGCGCCGGGCGTAACGACGAAGCAGCTTTTCGTCACCCAGGGCGCGCCAGGGCTCGCGCTCGGCCATCACGTCCGCCAGGGCCTGCACATCGGCCAGCCCCAGGTTCAACCCCTGGCCTGCCAGCGGGTGCACCACGTGAGCCGCATCGCCCACGAGCGCCCAACCCGGGCCGCACACGGTCTGCGCCCGCGCTAGGCGCAAGGGCCAGGCCGCCCGCGGCCCGCACAGGCTCAGGCCACCGGCGTCACCGCCCGTGGCCTCGGCCAGGGCCGCTTCAAAAGCCGCTGGCTCCATCGCCATGAGGGTCTGAGCCCGCTCCTGCGGCACGGACCACACCAGCCCGTAAGACTGCCCAGGACTCGGGCGGTCAAAGGGCAGCAGGGCCAGGATGTCGGGGCTGCGAAACCACTGCCGGGCCAGGCCGGCGTGCGGCAAGTCAGCCTGCAGCCGGGCCGCCACCGCGCTGTGGCCGTAGGCCTGGGTGTCCACCTTGACGCCCAGGGCTGCCCGCGAGGCGGCGTCCTTGCCCTCGGCAACCACCGTCAGCGGCGCCGACACGGGTTGGTCTACGACGGTGATGTGCGGTGCAAAGCGCACGGCGCTGGCGAGCAAAGCTTCCAGCTCCGCGGCATCGACGATCCAGGCCAGCGTGTCCACCGCCTGCTCGTAGGCTGAAAAGTGCAGCGCCGCAGGCGCGCGGCCTGCCGGGGCATCCCCCAGGATGCGCATGTCCAGCACGGCGGTACGGGCATCGCCGGGCAAGGCATCCCACACCCGCAGGGCCTGCAACAGCGCCACGGAGCCGGCATTCAGCGCATAAGTGCGGACATCGACCGTGGCAGCCGGCGCTTCTGCGGCCGGCGCCTGCAAAGCCACGCGCAGCCCCTGGCGGGCCAGCGCCAGCGCCAGCGAACGGCCTACCGGCCCGGTACCGCGGATGCAGACGTCATGGTTGCTCACCGCTGGGATTGTAGGCAGCGGGTACCATCGGCCGCCCCGCGGGAACGCAAAGCCCTGAAGCCTTCGACCACACCCTGAAGGCGCTCGGTACCCACCCGCCCCACCCCCTGCCTGCACTGCGCAAGATGAGCGATCTGAACTGCACCCTGTCTGCCCTGCACCTGCACCCTGTGAAGAGCTGCGGCGGCTTTGAAGTCCGCGAAAGCCTGCTGGTAGAGACCGGCCTGGACCTGGACCGCGCCTGGATGGTGGTGGACGCCCACGGCGAGATGTTGACCCAGCGCGAGCTGCCCCGCATGGCGCTGGTGCAGGCCAGCCTGCGGCACGATGACGTGGTGCTGCGCGCCCCCGGCATGCTGCCGCTGCATCTGGCCATCAACGCGGTGGAAGAGCCCACCCGCGTGCAAGTCTGGGACGACGTGGTCAAGGCTTACGACATGGGCACGCTGGCAGCGCAGTGGTTCAGCGACTTCCTGGGCATCAAGGGTCTGCGCCTGGCGCGCTTTGACCCCGACCAGAAGCGCCTGTCCGAGCGCAAGTGGACGGGCGCCATCGACGCCGAGAACGCCTTTGCCGACGGATTCCCCTTGCTGGTGGTGTCCACCGCCTCCCTGGCCGAGCTGAACCGGCGCCTGGCAGCGGGCGGGCAGCCGGGCGTGCCCATGCAGCGCTTCCGCCCCAACATCGTGCTGGACGGCCTGGAAGATGCCCATGCCGAGGACCACATCGACACCCTGGAGATCGCCACCGACGACGGGCCTGTGGTACTCAAGCTGGTCAAGCCCTGCGCGCGCTGCAGCATCCCCGATGTAGACCCGGCCACTGCCGAGAAGGGACATGCCGTGAACGATGCCCTGATGGCCTACCGGGCCGATGCGCGCGTCAACGGTGGCCTGACCTTCGGCATGAATGCGGTCATCGTCTCGGGCATTGAGCACACGCTGAAGGTGGGCGCCGCCGTGCGGGCCACGCTGGCTGTCTGAAGCAGGCCTGAGTGCATTTGCGCCCTCGCCCCTGACCTTTGACGCTCGGCCGCCGACAACACGCCTTGCGTTCCTGGCAACTCTTCGCGGTCAGCGTGCTCATCTGGGGCACCACCTGGCACGCCATCGTGCACCAGTTGAAGCAAGCCTCGCCCGAGTTCGGCGTGGCGGTTCGATTCACGCTGGCGGGGCTGCTGGTGCTGGCCTGGGCCCGGTTTCGCCAGGAGCGCATGCGGTTCACGCCGCGCCAGCACGCGCTGCTGGCGCTGCAGGGCGTGTTCATGTACTCGGTGTCCTACATCTGCGTGTACCACGCAGAAAAGCACATCCCCTCGGGCCTGGTGGCCGTGGGCTACAGCGCCCAGCCCCTGCTGCTGGGCGTGGCCACACGGCTGCTGTGGGGCACACCGCTGACCGGGCGCTTCGTCGTCGGCGGCCTGATGGGTGTGGCGGGCGTGGCAATGATCTTTGGTCCAGAGTTTGCGCAGATGTCCGCCGACGCCCGCTCCGCCTGGGGGGCGGCTTTCACCGTGGCGGCCGTCGGTTTGTCCTCGGTAGGCAACCTGGTGGCCGCGCGCAACGGGGAGAACGGGCTGCCCTTCGTGCCCGTGCTGGGCTACGGCATGCTCTACGGCTCGGTGGTGTCCTGGGGCTTTGTGTGGGCGGGTGGGCAGCCCCTGGCCTGGCCCACGGGCTGGCTGTGGTGGAGCACCCTGCTGTACCTGGCAGCTTTCGGCTCGGTGGTGGCCTTCGGGTGCTACCTGGTGCTGCAGCAGCGCATCGGTGTGGGCCCGGCCTCCACCGTGGGCGTGGCGACCACGGTGATTGCGCTGATGGTTTCGGTGCTGCTGGAAGGCTATCGCCCGGGGCTGCTGGCGCTCACAGGGGTGGTGCTGGCCATTGCGGGCAACGCCCTGGCCCTGGGGTGGAAGCCGGGGCGCCCGGGCCGGTGAGCGTGGACCTGCCGACTCCCTAGAATCCGGGGCTTTGCGAGCGGCGCCCACAGCGGCCCTCCCGCGCCACCGATGCCCTTGCGGCGCTGACGCGCCCCTCCTTCCGAAAGCCCCCGCCATGAGCCTCCAATGCGGCATCGTCGGCCTGCCCAACGTCGGCAAGTCGACCCTCTTCAACGCCCTGACCAAGGCCGGCATCGCGGCCGAGAACTATCCCTTCTGCACCATTGAGCCCAACGTGGGGGTGGTGGAACTGCCCGACCCGCGCCTGGCACAGCTCTCGGCCATCGTGAAACCCGAGCGCGTGGTGCCGGCCATCGTGGAGTTTGTGGACATCGCCGGCCTGGTGGCCGGGGCCAGCAAGGGCGAGGGCTTGGGCAACCAGTTCCTCAGCCACATCCGTGAGACGGACGCCATCGTCAACGTGGTGCGCTGCTTCGAGGACGAGAACGTCATCCACGTGGCCGGCAAGGTGGACCCCATCGCCGACATCGAGGTCATCCAGACCGAGCTGTGCCTGGCCGACCTGTCCACCGTGGAAAAGGCCCTGGTGCGCCACACCAAGGTGGCCAAGGCCGGCGGCGACAAGGAGGCGCAACGCCTGGTGGACGTGCTGAAGAAGTGCGACGCGGCGCTGAACGAAGGCCGGCCCGTGCGCAGCATCGATTTCAGCAAGGAAGAGCGCGTGGTGCTCAAGCCGCTGTGCCTCATCACCGCCAAGCCCGCCATGTTCGTGGGCAACGTGGCCGAAGACGGCTTCGAGAACAACCCCTTCCTGGACCGGCTGCGCGAGTACGCCGCCAAGCAGAACGCCCCAGTGGTGGCCATCTGCGCCAAGACCGAGGCCGAACTGGCCGACATGGCCGACGAGGACCGGCTGCTGTTCCTGCAGGAGATGGGGCAGGAAGAGCCGGGGCTGAACCGCCTCATCCGCGCCGCCTTCAAGCTGCTGGGTCTGCAGACCTACTTCACCGCCGGCGTGAAGGAAGTGCGCGCCTGGACCATCCACATCGGCGACACCGCCCCGCAGGCCGCGGGCGTCATCCACACCGACTTCGAGCGCGGCTTCATCCGCGCCCAGACCATCGCTTTCGACGACTACATCGCCTGCAAGGGCGAGCAAGGCGCCAAGGACGCCGGCAAGATGCGCGCCGAAGGCAAGGAGTACGTGGTCAAGGATGGGGACGTGCTGAACTTCTTGTTCAACGTATAACAGGGCTCACGCGGCGCCCTTTGAACGGGGCGCCTTTGCGCGACGGGCTGCGGCGTTCGGCAGCCGCCGACGCTGTCAATCGAACATGTCCGGCTCGGTGCGCACCAGGTCGTTCCAGATAGTCTGGAAGTGCAGCCAGCCGATGTACTCGCTGCCCACGTGCTCGCGGCTGTAGCGTGAGCGGTCGGGCGGCACCAGCTTGGGCGTGACGCCCGTGGCCTCTACCAGCAACTGCTGGTGGCAGCAGCGCTCCAGTGCGATGAACCAGAAAGCCGCCGCCTCGATGCTGTGGCGGCTGGCGGTGAACAGGCCGTGGTTCTGGTGGATGGCGGCCTTCACGCCCTTGAACCAGTCAGCCACTTTGGGGCCGGCGTCCTCTTCCACCGCCACCTGCCCTGCCTCGTCGTTGATGACCACATGGTCCTCGAAGAAGGCCGCCACGTCCTGCGAGATGGGCGCCAGGGGCTTGCCCAGCGCGGCAAAGGCCGTGCCGTACAGCGTGTGGGCGTGGCACATGGCCAGGATGTCCGGGTGGGCCTCGTGCACGGCGGCGTGCAGCACAAAGCCGGCGCGGTTGACGGCGTAGTCACCCTCCACCACCTGGCCGCGGTGGTCCACCAGGATGAGGTTGGACACCTTCACCTGCCGGAAGTGCACCGCCATGGGGTTGGTCCAATACAGGTGCGGGCGCTCGGGGTCGCGGATGGTCAGGTGCCCCGCAAAGCCGTAGTCGAAGCCCTCGCGCGCGAAGGCCCGGCAGGCGCCCACTAGGCGCTCCTTCAGGTACTGGCGCTCGCGGGCCATGTCATCGAAAGTCGGGCGGCCCGGGAACATCAGCCCCGGCTGGCTGGGCTGGTAGATGTTCTCGCGCGCTTCGGTCAGGGGATCGAAGCGGAATTCCTTCTGGGCGGCGGCCGTGAGCTTTTCGAGGAGGGCGGACATGGTGGGGGCTCTTGAGTGGGTAGATGAGGCGCAGCACTACAGGTCCAGCACTCGGGGCTTGAACCTGCGGTCGTCGCGGAACAGGAAGACCTCGCTGAACTTCCAGGGCCGAGGCAGGTGCGAGATGTCGCCAAAAGGCGCTGCACGCTGAACCGCATCGACGGCCAGCTGCACCGTGTCGCGGGCCTGGCTGGGCTGGCGCTGCACCACGATGCGGCGCACGGAGCCATCTGCGTTGAGTTCCACCTCCAGCACGGGAATGGCCAGCAGCGGCTCAGGCACGGCGCCTGTATAGGTGCCATTCGGGCTTGCCGCGACGATGCGGCGGCCCGCGTGCAGCCGGAATTCGTCCCAGTTGCGGAACGGGGCGCTGGCCACGGGCGGCGGCAGCGGCCGCGCAGCAGGCGACGGTGCCTGCGGAGGCACTGGCGTCGAGAGCGGCTGAGGTGATGCCGCCGGCTGCGGAGCAGGTGAAGGCACCGGGGCCTGAGGCGGCGTAGGCGTGGGCGCGCGCGGCGAGGCGCATCCCGCCAGAAAGAGAAGACCAGCGAGCGACAGGCTCCTCCAGGCCCAGACCTGGGGGCCGGCACGGTCATTCAGACCTGCATTTGTTCGAGGGGTTGCAAAAGCCCTCTCTGCTGGGCGGGGGTCGGTCTTCATCCTAGGTCAGTCCTGCGTGGGGCTCTTGAAACAGGTGCAGCAGGCCAGCGTCAGCGTGAGCGATGGGAGACATGGCTGCGGGTGCCGGTGATCGGCCGGGACGCCGAATCTTGCCATGGCCCCAGTTCCAGCCTGCGGGACTGCAGCAGGTCCAGATGCGCCAATGCCTTGGGGTCCACGGGCTGACCATCCAACCAGGGCCCGGGGCGGGTGCCAGGACGGATCAGCAGTCGCGAACCGTCTGGCCGCTTCAGAACGGCCTGCCGCACCAGCGGCACACCGGCCACGTATTGGCCGGAGGCTGGCACCACGGGGTAGAAGCCCAGCGTCGACAGCACGAGCCAGGCACTCATCTGGCCGCAGTCGTCGTTGCCGATGATGCCGTCAGGGCCGCTACCGTAGAAGTCGCGCGCAATGCGTCGGATCAGCGCATGACCCTTCCACGGCGAGGCCGTCCAGGCATAGAGGTACGCAATGTGGTGGCTGGGCTCGTTGCCGTGGGCGTACTGACCGATCATGGCCTCCTGGCCCAGGTGCTTGTTGTCCCCAGGCGAGCGCACCGTGAAGAAGCGGTCGAGCCAGGCCTCGAAGGCTGAGGCGCCACCCATCTGGGCGATCAGGCCGGCGGGGTCGTGCAGCGCCGGTGTCAAGGTGTAATGCCAGGCGTTGGCCTCGGTGTAGTCGCCCGGGTTGTTCATCGGGCTGGTAGGCACCAGGGGGTCGAAGGGCTCACGCCAACGACCGTTGCTGTCCTTGCCGCGCATCATCTGCGTCTGCGCGTCCCAGAGATGGCGCCAGCCCTGGGCGCGGCGGGCAAAGCGCTCGGCCACCTCGAGGCGGCCCGCCGCACGCGCCACGCGGGCCACAGCGTCATCGCCGATGCCGAGTTCCAAGGTCTTGCTCACCGACTCGTTGCTGATGCGGTCCAGCGGGATGAAGCCGAACTGTTCGATGTCGTCCCAACTGCGCTGCGCCCATTCGGGGGCCTGGGGGCGTGGCAGCGTGGAGGATTCGACCATGGCCTGCAGGGCCACCTGCAGGTCGAAGCCTGTTGGGCCCTTGTGAAAACCCTTGGCCACCGCGTCCGCGATCACCGGCAGCGCCGGGTTGCCGATCATCGTGTGCGTTTCGCGGCCCCAGGCTGTCCACAGCGGCAGGTAGCCCTGCGCGCGGTGGTGCGCAAGCAGGGTCTGGATGAAGCCAGGCAAGCGTTCGGGCACCAGCAGCGTGAAAAGGGGATGCACGCCGCGGAAGGTGTCCCACAAGCTCAGGGTGCTGTAGTACACGCCGCCCGGCGCGGCCATCACCTGCCCCGTGGGGCCGCGCACCCGGCCGTCGACGTCCGCAATATCGCTGGGGTGGAGCAGCGTGCGGTACAGCGCCGAGTAGAAGATCTTCTTGAAGCGCGCGTCGGCCTCGATGTCGATGCGTGAAAGCAGCCGCTGCCACTGCGCATCGGCGGCGGCGCGCACGGTGTCAAAAGACTTGTCTTGATCCACTGCCAGATTGCGGCGCGCGCCGTCCACGTCCACGGTGGACAGGGCCACACGGGCGTGCAGCACGCGGCCGGGGCCGAGATCGAAGTCGAGCAGGTAACGCGCGGCTTGGTCACCTGCGCGGGGTGGCAAAGTGGTCACGCGCTCGATGGGTCGGTCGAAACGCACGATGAAAGAGGCTTCGCGCTCGACCCAGTTCTTCGCGTGCGTGGTGCCGGTCAGCTCGCCACGCAGGGCGTCCACGGCGGATGCGGCCTGCGTGACCCGCGGCGTGACTTCTGGTCCATCGCCGAACAGCAGCCCGTGCTGCAGGTCCACCAGCACCTGCACACGGCCACGCTGCGTGAAGGTGTAGCGGTGCACGGCCACGCGCTGAGTGGTGGTGAGTTCCACGCGCACACCGTGGCCGGGCAGCGTGACGCGGTAGACGCCGGGGCGGGCGCTCTCTGTCTTCTTGTCGGGGGCGGCCGAGAAGTCGGTGCTCTGGGTTGTCCAGCGCGTGCCGGCGGCGGGCATCAGCAGCACATCGCCCAGCTCGGGGATGCCCGCGCCGCTGATGTGCGTGTTGGAGAAGCCCAGGATGCGCGGCGCGCGGTACTGGTAGCCGCTGCTGTAGCTCCAGCCGCGGTCGGCGTTGTCGGGGCCAGGCGCCACCATGCCGAAGGGCACCATGGCCGCAGGCGTGACATGGCCGGTGCCGTCGGTGCCGATGAAAGGGTCGACGTAGCGGGTGAGGTCGCCGCGGCCTGAATAGGCGGCCCAGGTCGGGCCGGCTGCGATCAGGGCCCACCATGCCATGACCAGGGCCCACAGGATCTTCATGCTCATCGTGCGCTCAGGGTTCGATCAACTCTGCGCCATCTCATCATCTTCCATCCGTCATCTCTCCCAGATCACCGGGTTCTTGCGCGTGGCGATGGGCTCGCCCTCGCGTGCACCTGGGCACCACTGGTCGCGGTCGTTGGCCTGGATGGCGCTGAGCGCGGGCAACAGACGCATGCCCGCGTCCATGTAGATGATGGTCATCACCGAGCGAGGTTGCGTGCTGGTGTTCGCCTCGGCCTTGTGGAAGGTCCAGCCCAGGTGGAAGCTGACCTCACCCAGGTCGAAGGGGTTGACGTCGAAGCTGAAGCCATGCCGCGCCATGTTGTCGCTGATGTGCGCCTCGCTCTCGTCGCTGATGCCCAGGTCTCGCCCGAAGGCCACGCCCTGGCTCCCAGCGTAGAAACCCAGCGGCCCCATCTCTGCCGGCACCTCCTGCAGCGGGATCCACGCGGTGATGGTGCGGTCGCTCGCCAGGGGCCAGTAGTACTGATCAGCATGGGCCGGCGTGATGCCGCCGCCCGGCTCCTTGTACAGGCTCTGGTCGTGGTACAGGCGCACCCCGCTCACCTGCAGCAGCTCTGCAGCCATGCGTGCCAGGCGCTGTCCCATCACGAAGCGGCCCACCAGCGGGCTGTGCTCCCACAGGTTCATCACCTGCAGGAAGGCGCGGTCGTAGGTGCTGCGCTCCTGAAGCGGCCGATGCTCGGTGTTGAGGTCGATCGTCAAGCGCGTGATGGCGCTGCCGTAGTGGGCCAGCGCGGCCGGCGACAGCACCTGCTTGAGCTTGATGCAGCCGTCACGCCGAAAGCGCTCGAGCTGCGCGTCGCTCAAGGCGTA
>Ga0315900_10009604_pt1 | contig 12240 bp, 19 predicted proteins | sample LakEriMetagenome_FD_203521 | JGI IMG/M metagenome (GOLD analysis project Ga0315900, IMG submission 203521) | Freshwater fungal communities from buoy surface, Lake Erie, Ohio, United States - Buoy 12 MA114 | ecosystem: Environmental > Aquatic > Freshwater > Lake > Lake biofilm | place: USA: Lake...
ACTAGTTTGAGATGTAGTTGAAACATTAGCATCTGAGTTAGCTGAAGTATTTAATTCATCTCCGCAAATAGATTTTATTGTAGCTTCAGTTTTTGAAGTTATAGCTAATAGACGTCTGCTAATTGGGGGTAACATGGCAGCAATAGTTTGCAGTATAGTTAATATTATTTGTATATTTTTTAGTAATTCAGCTAATGCAATTAATTTTTGATTAGGCGGTGTTGTCGGTTGACCGGGAGCGGTGGGTTGTGCTAGTGAAATACCAATCAGTATTTGTCCAATTGTAGCAATAGTTTGTAGTGTAGTTAAAATTGGTGGTAAATTATCTGCAATTTTTTGTAAAGATTCGGCAATTCTTTTTAAACGTTCTAGTTCTTTTTTTAAATCATTAACTACCGCATCGCCACATTTAGTACGTTTCGGTAATCCTAAAAGCTTTCGTTCTAATCGATCTATAATTTTATCTACTAAATCTCGCTGATCTAATATTAATGGTACTACAACTGGTATAATTGTTAATACTATTTTTGGTATCTGGTTATATGGAAAGACAGTTGAAGACATTCATACTCCTATATGTTATTTTGTAAATCTTGTGATACAAAGTCATTCTCTTGCAACTTATCATGTAATATATTAACATTGTCAATTTTTTGGCCAGTACCAGATTGTTGATCTTCCCATGGTTCATCTAGTTTTGGCTGAAAATATGATTTTAGTAAAGGATTAATAGTTACCGGCGTATCTCCAGCTACTAATCCTCCCATTTTTATCATATCAATTAAAGTTTTTAGTATACTTTTAACCTGAGTGCTATGTAAACCAAATTCTTTTTGTTCTATATCTTTTACTCCAATAGATAAGTATGGCGTATTTATTTCTATTGATTTTTTGGTATCTAAAACAATTATATCGGATTTTGATTTCAATATAATTCGATCAGCGACCCCGATAAATTGTGATGCATTAAATAAAGACTCGCTATCTACATCTTTTGTACGTAAAATGTTGTTTAATTTAAAGTTAGGTAATTTCTGTGTACTTGTTAGATATAAAGTAGATGCGTCGGTTTCTATATTTTCAGAAACATAGAAAGATGAAAATCTAGGTAAATTTTTTCTACCGTTAGAAAGTATAATTATTGGATCACCTTGCTTAGCAGATCCTTTCCATGGAACATTTACGGTATAACGATCCATATTACCATTTAAATCTACCGTACTGCCAAATCGTATACTATTTCCAAATCTACCCTCTAATAGTAAATCTCCTTCATATGGCTGTAATGGAGAAATAGCACGATCTGATAGTTTAAATGTTTTTCCGGGTGTACTACTATCAATTTCTGATTGAGATTGTCGTTTTGAAATACCAGGTAATATATTTGCATGTATGTTAGACTGTAAATCTATTGTGGAAAGATAGTACCAGGATTGATTTTTTCTGTTTTCATTAGTAGCATTTTGATTGTATGTTCGATATATTAAAACATACTCACCAACTAATGGAATTCGCTTTATATTAATATCGCTTGGTTTAGCAATAAACGGATCCAAATTAAAATAAGATCCGCAAGATCTACAACGTATTGCAAATAAATTATTCGCAGCATTTGGATTAGTAGATGGATCTACATACTGATATGTATAATCAAATTCTAAAACTTCTGCAACATCAAATTCAATATTATGCATCCATATCCTTTTGTATTTTAGATTTAGCCGCTTCTATTTTTTGCTGCAACAACTTATCATCCTCTTCAATTCTATCAATTTCATCCTCTAACTCACTAGTTAATGTAGTTTCAGCAACTTTAAGTAATTGTTGCTTTTCTTCATCACTTAATAAACCATCTGCTCCAGATATAGTTTGTTTTGTAGAAATATAACGTTGAACAATAGCTGTTAATTTTACAAGATGATCGTCATTTTTAACTGCTACATCTAAATATTCTTTAATTAACGGAACAATAATTGTAGCGTCAGATGCATTACGAATTAATGGTTGTAGTTGTGCTATCAACTGATTAATTTGTCGATCCTTCTTTTTTGAATTGTGATATACATCAGACATTAAGTCAGCAAAACTTGTTCCTTTAAACAATTCATCGTTCTTATCCATATTATGTTTCCCTATTTAAATAAATATTAAAATGGCAACTTTATGAAATCGGATTGTTCATATTCTAAAAAGTAGTCTTCGTATATTTGTTTTAGAGTTTTTACTACTCGCGTAACCGCAGTTGTTTGTGAAGAGTCTAATCCAGTTCGTTCTCGAATTAAAATATAAAGACGCTTTTTATTAAAATCTTCGATATCTTCTCGCATTTCAAAAATATGAAGTATCGAATCAGCTACGTGTATATCTAACGGATTTGTAAAAATATAATTTAAATTTTTATAACAATGATCAATAAAAGCATCCATAAAATACTGCAAAGTTTCTCGCATTTCATTATTATGCATTTCAGTTATAACATTGCGTTGTTCATCTACGTCTAATTCTAGTGCGTCTGATTTTAATTTTTTATAAGCTCGTTCATTTTCCCCAATTAAGTAGTTATATGATGTTCTGGTATAATATGAATATGCCTTACCAGAATTAGGATCAAACTTTCCTAATCGCTCCGTTAAGTATGTTACCAAATCTGTTTGTAAATCGGTAAATGAAGAATCGATATATGTAGGTTTAATTGTGTTTATAAGATTTTCTGCCATTTTCATGAAAGCTGGATAGATAAATCTTCGGTAGATACGTTCACGTAATACAAGATTATCATCTATACGATTATATGCTAATATTGCAAATTCTGTTATCTTTGTAAAGTAAACATTACTTTTCTTCTTGCGCTTCGCCATCAAATTGTTCTTTTAATTCAGTAATTGTTTGACTTAGCATTTGGAATGTAGTTCCAGCTTCATCATCTTTTTCAAATGCACCTAAACGGTCAATTTCTTGCATTGCCTCATATGAGTGTATAATTTTACCATACATATACTCATTTGTAAGTTCTAATTGTTCTATGTATTCTTGAGCATCTGCAAGTTTACCTGCCAAATACCAAATACGGTATGCAGCATATCCTATAATTCCAATTACCGTAATTGATATTAATATTGTCCAAATCATATTTAGTCTTGATTAAATGCGTTAAAGATATCTGTTAACGTTTTTTCAACATCAGGATTGTTTTCTGCTAGATTCTTCAAACCGTTACTTTTAGTTACTTTGCTTTTTTCTGAAACTGGTTTTGGAGTAGACGCATTTTTATTTCTCCATTGTTCGAACTCAATTTGAGCTGCCATATGATCTGCATGGTGCAAAATAATAGGCATATTGGTTTTTAGCTTTGCTTGTGCGGATCTGGCTACAAAATACGGTTTATTTGCATCATCATACATTCCATCATGAATCTTAATAGCCTGATATTCATTCCAAGACATTTTAATATCATATTCTTGTAGTAACCAAATTGAAAGATCTGGTACCATCGAGAATGGAATATTTTCATTGTGCTTATACATCTTATTCTGATTCTTACGATGCCAATCTGATGTTTCTACTTGATATACTTCATTACCTTCACCCGGAAATCCTACTTTGCCTAGATCATGATGCATAGCAGCAAACATTAATTCTTCCATGGTATATCCAGACACATCCGCTCCGCCCAAATCCCAAGTATTATGTAACGATTTGGCACAAAACATAACTCGTCGTATATGATCTACATATCCTCCGGCAAATGCATTGTGAAAATGTGCGATAGATGAAGCTGGCATAAGTACAATGCGATCTTCTAGATCATTATACATTGCATGCAATTTTTCAGATCTGGTAGGGAAGTACATATCAATTTCTTCACGAAATCTTTCCCAATTCTCTTTGATTTGTTCTGCTGTTAACATGTTTATTAAAATAATAGGTAATTACTTGCGAACTTCCAAATGTTCGCCTCGAAGTAGTTTAGACACGCACCGAAAACATGTAATTGCATCTGCCTTCACATCTACACGATCAGAAACATGATCACAATACTTACATTGCAATCGTTTATAACCTTTTACGGTAGGAGTTTTTGATTTTCGCATAAATTATTTTTTACGGATAGATGCTTTAATATTTTCTAATTTTGTCATTGCAATGTAAAGATTTTGCAAAACGGAAGCTTTATCAATATTATTATCTTCAATACTCTTTCCAAGAATTCTAATAACCTCTTTTACTTCATCTAATCGTTCTTCTAACGGCGTTTGTCCAACGTACGGCATAACTTTTCCTTTTTATTTATTATTATTAAATTATATTATATAAATATGTTATTATAATATTATGGCATTATTTTGACAACATTCTACTCCTATCTGAATAAGAGTCTGCTCTTTAGCCTTAGCCTCAACCTCAATATCTAAATCTGCTACACCATAAGTGTCAGGAAGCTGAGTAATAAAGTCAGCATGCGCTTGTTCTTTGATCTTGGTAAACTCTTTGTATTGCTTGTGAAAGGTAGGCCATGAAGCAATATTCTCCATAGAGATACCATGATGCTCGAACATGCGCTCAATAAGAAGTTGCTGTTCGCGTCTACGAGATTCTGAATAATGAGTGCATTGAGTAACACCATGACGTTGCCAAGTCTCACGTGCCATAAAGAATGCTTCTTGTTCAGATAAATCGCCGGTATTGAAAGTATGATGCCAATAGTCAAACGTAATTGGAATAGCAACTTCGGTATGCAGCATTTCATACAAGTCACGTACAGAATACATAGATGCCTTGTCGTCATTTTCTATAACGAGACGTGCCTTAAGACTGTCAGACAAACGATCATAGTTATGCAACCAACGCTGCACCGTAGTATGCTTGTCGCCATAAGTAGCACCAACATGAATATTGATTAGGTTGTCAAAGCTAGGAGCAAAGCCCATAAGGTCAAACATCTCAGAATGCCGTTCGAGACCTACAATAGAATTGTCAACAACCACAGAATCGGGACTACCTAAGATATGGAACGGACCAGGATGAGTAGTAAGGCGATGACCATGAGCACGAGCAAAGTCACCTGCGGCACAAAGATGCTGAGCAATCTCGTCAATACCTGGCAAATCGGCTAACTCGTAATGATTCCAACGAGGAAACAATTCGCTACCAACACGAAACAAACGGATACCTTGCTGCTCGTTCCACTGCAAGATAGGTAGCAAGTCCTTAGCATTAGCTAAAGAGATATCAGAGGCAAGTTGTAAACCGCCGGCACGATATTTACGATCGATCATAGTACGACCGGTTCTAATACCTTGCGAAGAAAGATGCATATTGATGCAACAATAACCGTAACGAATCATAGGATTTTTTTATTAATATAAGAAAAATATTTCACGTTTCAAAATAATCGGTTTTTTTATTATGGTGATATTTATTTTAAAGAAACCATAAAGGAACCAATATGAAAAACACTTTAGCAGAAAACTTACTTCGGTTTGGAGTAAAAAATTTATCTGAATCATCTAAACAAAAATTAACAGAAGCAGACGCATCAGATTTTGTAACATTTGAGGGAGAGCCTTCTCCGTTACAAAATGTATTAGCTGGTGGAAATAATGCTAGAGTACCATTAATGGTATTACAAAGCAAAACTGGGGCTGTTGAACCTCTAATAGATAAAATTAACTATATACCAGCTAATCCAGCAAAAAATACACCAGAAGCAGTATCTGTAATGATTGCTGATAGAAATCAAACAGTTAATTGGTCAGTGGTAGTAACAAAAGATAAAATTAGTCCTAGTAGAGTAAATAAAGTATCAAATACGTTGACAGGATATAAAATAGGAGATACATTTACTGCTTTTAGGCCTGGTATTGATCCAACTTCAAGTGTTTCTAGCCAACTTTTAATGAGAGCTGCTAATTATGATCAATTGCCATCAGATCACGCTTTAATGAAAATTAAAAGTCTTTTACAATAAAAAATTTAAATTTGAAAAGATAAAAGCCCCCTTTGGGGGCTTTTTTACTGAACATTGATACTACACATGCTTTTCTTTAAAAATTGGCCTTCTACGTAATTATTTAGATCTGGCCTTGAATATGAGGAAAACCATACAATGTCAGAATCTAGTTTTTGATTTAACAGAATCGTGATGTATGTGCGATATGGAATTTTTTCTTCGCCTCTACTAATATTATCAAAATAAAAAGTAACAGTATCACCTTGTATTTTTAATTCATTAAGCTTGTACTCACGGTGAAATTTATTGTCTTTATACTGAACATCATTTGTCATGATTTTTTTCTCTAAATCAAATATCATGTGATTTTTTCCCAATGTTATAGATGTTTTTCGGAATGATTTATCCATCATTAAATCTATTCCTTGTGATGCTTTTACATTAGTATCACACTCAAAAAACCATGCAATATCTCCATCGATAGTAATTACTTTTTGAGCATTAACTCCTGTACTCAACAAAATTCCAATTGCAAAAAATAACTTTTTCATAGCTTAATTTTTTAAATGATTAACTCTCTTATTATACTTTAAATATAAGAAGAATAATTCATATATCCTAGTACCAGTTAATTTTTTTTTCTAGATATTTATTAATATGAAAAATAATGTAATTTCACTCAAACAGCTCGTTAATGAAACAGTTAATTCATTGAATGAACAACCACCAGTACCAGTATCACCACTTACTAAAAAGTTACCGCCGTCAACGCCTGAACAAAAAAAGAAACAAGCATTAGCTCGTGTTATTGCTAAAAAAATATATAATGCCAAAGGTGTGATATATGACAAAGAATATGATGCTGTAAAAGCAATTAAGGAAATACCGGATGCCGAAACCTTTGGGTATGTGCAATGGGAACTTCAGAAATTAACCGGAGGTCAGGGTGTCGGTCAGTATATTGTTAGTTTCATTGATGTAAAAGGAGCTAATTTACGAGGTGGAGAAGTAGATAGTAGTAGCGCGAGTGGGAGTGTACAGACAAAAACCGTAGATTATTTAAATGCAATAATTACACATTTACTTAAAATTAAAGCTCCTAATAAAACTATAAAAATTTTACAAGATTATCAAATGGATGTATTTGGCCGAGGCCGTGAAAACACACATACATACTTAGAAATAATCAACATAGCTGGTGGTTTATTGTTAGGTACATTTGCAACACCAGCAGCCGGTGCTGCGTGGATGGCCGCGATTGGTGCTATTGATGCAAAACGATATTGGGAAGAAGGTCAGGCTGAAATGGCTGGTTTGGTTCTATTATTTTCATTTTTACCGGGAGGAGCCGCTCTAGGAGGAACTGCAGCAAAAAAATTAGCTGCTAAAGTACTAGCAAAACAGACATTAACTAATTCAGAACGCGCACTAGTAGCAAAAGCTATAGCACAGCGTAATGCTATAAAACAAAACATACGTCGTAGTATATCTGATCAGGTTAAAAAAGGAAATCTTACTCCAGGTATGGTTAAAGCTGGAAGTACTGTTGCAACCGGAGCTAAATGGTTCGGCGCAGGACAAATACTACAAGTAGCTTATGTTAAACTAGGTGGAGCTAAATTTGCTAGATGGTGGCATGCTAATTTAAATAAGCCAGCGAGTGCTGAGGAAATGAATGCATTTTGGAAAACAATAACCGATCGTGTTGTAAAGAAAGGATTGGTTACGGAATCTGCTGTATCGACTCGATTAACAGATATTTTAACAGAAACCAAATATTATCAATCTAGACAATTAACCGAAGCACCGAGTGATGATCAAAATTCTGCATGGGAATATGCAGATACTAGTAAAGTAATGCAGGATATGGAAGATGATCTTAAAGCCGGTGATCATCCGGAAGGAAATACATACGGCGGATGGGGTAGTTGGGTTCTTTTAGTTGTAGGTGCTTATGTATATGGACTTGTTAGACCTAATAGTGTCCCAGCGTATTTACTTACAAAGCCAATTAATTGGCTTTTTAGGGGCGTAGGAAGATGGCTTAAACGTAAATTTAGCAAGAAAGATTTAGCAAATCCGGCTATAATTGAAGCCTGTACTAACGATGTACAAACATTATCAAATGGATTAATTGCTCGAGTTAGAAATGGAAGTCTTACGGCAGCTGAAGCAAATGCTGAATTACAAGCTGCATATCTCAATCAAACATTACCGGGCCCGGTATATGAAGGATTGCGTCGAGGCGGTAGAAGAAATCCATTCCAAGCTGCATTATATGAAGCAGAACGTACTGCGTTAGCAACCAGAGTAGAATTTATGTGGAATGGACAACCAACTCGTTTGAATTTAACGGGTATGACAGCTAATGAAATTGTTAATGTAAGACAGGTAATAGATTTTAATCCTACATTTAATCAATTGAATGGTTTAGTAACAAATCCGGGAATGACATATCAAGAATTTATAGCTCTTTAATCTCGTTTAACAAATCCATTCAAGAAATCACGCTGTTTTTGTATAGCATCGATTAATTCTGTTTTAGAATTTTTTCGTTTTCCTGAATTGATACTAGGCATTCCTGTATTGCTAGATGTATCATCATTTGTTGAGCTAGATCCTTTTCGGTTTCGCTTTGTAGTTTTTCTATTAGTTTTATCAGTATCGGCTCCGTTGCTTCCAACATCATTTTTGCTTTGATTCGTTGACCTTCCGGTGTCGATAGAAATTGCTGTAAACGTTCTTGGGGTGTTAATTCTGGTTTCAAGTTCGTCTCTGCTAAGTTCTTTTGTTTCATTGACAAAGATGCATCCAACGTCATATTGTGTTTTATACCCCGAAATTTGTACCCCACATGGATAACTGCGTTTTTCAGCATTTTGTACCATGTATTGAATACCCCAACTAGCTTTTTTTGTTTTTGTGACATAGCCGTATTGTTTTTGACCAAGCCAAGAAAAGAAAACCGCATCTCCGGATTTGAAGAGCGGTTTATCAAATTTGTCTTGAATGTTTTTTGGAACTTGTTTTTTTGCCATTAGTTAAAACATAAATCTGGTGCCTGATTAATTATTTTGAATACACGAAGGTATCTAGTAACCTTGTCTTTTCGAAACATTTTTTCTATCGAGATATCTCGTCGAAGTATGTATCCGGATTCTATAAATTTGTATGTAACAAATCTTAAGGCCTTAAGGCTATTAGATTCGATCATGATGTTTTGATCATCTATCATTACATCTACTCGATCTATATCATCTCGTTCAAATAAATCTTCAATTTGATCATCCATGGAATTGTTTTCTAACTCCGGTTTAATAGAATTAAAAAATTCTGAAAGATCTAGTTTTGTTATTTTTGTTTGTTGCGACACTGCACTAAATGCATCAAACAAATAAATAAGTTTTTCTGAATCAGGTAATGTTAACCAGTACTGATATTCAGAATAGTTAAAAACCATATGTGAAAAAATACCTTTCATTGTACTATCCTTTCTATTCTGAATATATTTAATATACTTTGAACGTCTAACTGTTTGATTATCGCAATCTTTTCCAACGCCTCTTCATAATTATTCGCATGGACTGATCCAATAATTTCATTTAATGAATCAGATTTATATGAGTATGCGTAAACAAACATATTATTTATTATAAATATAAACCTAATTCATAAGCACGAAGAGCAGAAGTAGAAGCTTCTGAAATTGTTTCAGAAAGTTTTGCTAATTCATGTCGTTGTAAACTAAACGTTTGTGACTTTACTCGTACTTCGTATATTGATGTTTTTGTTCCCGAAACATATGCCTCATTACAAAGTGTAGCTAAAGATTTAGTATAATTTAACAAATCTTTATATGTCATTTTAATTTGTTGATTAAAGATATACAAATGCCCGATTAGTGTGTTCATTGGATCTGTATTAAATAAATCTTTTGAAATTTTGTCTTGAAACACAAAATCTAGATTTGCCCATACTTCTCCATATCTAGAACGGTATTTGTCAGAAATTGCCCATGGGTGATTGATACTTTTCATTGTTTTTTATTTTTTATAAATTGTTACTGTATATACATCTTTTGAATAGTTATGACGCAAATTCACATACTGATACTTTTCTAATAGCATATCAACTACTAATCCAGGATGCACATAGAAAAATCCATCATGAATTGTGTTATTAATTGGTGATAATAAATTAAATGCTACTGTATGATTTGCAATACTATACATTTTTTCAATATCATCAAACATTTTTCGCAAATCATCATCTTCTGAATTACATCTTCTTTGAGTAAAGAATCCGGAAGCAACTACCCAATCATGATTGTTTAGTTTAGCATTTTCAAAACTATTATTAAATAGATCGAGTCCGTATTTTTCTCGAGCTAAGTTACACATAACAGGATTATGATCAATACCAGTATATCCAAATATGTGATCTGGATATAATTCTTTAAGAAATCCATATAAATCACCTCTACCGCATCCAATATCCAATATTGACCATGTTGTTGGATCTAAACCGATAATTAAATTTTGAAAAATAAATTGTTGTTCGGTAGTAGAATTATATCCAACAACTTCTGGACTATATAACATATAATCTGGATCGGTTCCTGCTTTTAATGAATCTCTTCGAATATATTCCGGATTATTACCATATAAAAGATCCTGGATTTTGTTCTGTATACTTTGCATTATACTCATCGCAATAAAGATATAACTTGATAATATAAGTTCATTACATGTGCTAATTAGCCCCTAACAATAGGTAATTGATCTGCATCAAACAATGCATTATAATTCATAGTAGGAATAACCGTACCAGAATCACAAAGTTTGGTAGTTAGTTCTTTATTAATGAAAATTTGTTTGCTTTTTGCCGTATTTATCATTGTAAATGCACTTCGATTTTCTAGTAATACATCATACATTGTAGACTTATTGATTTGGAATTTATCTAAAACAATACCTACATGATTAACACCTTCTTTAGTAACAATTACCGCGTCGCCTGTCTTATAACTCATTATTCAAGAATTTTGATGATTTTACTTGCTGTTACTGATTTAACTTCAAAATCAAAAGCAAATCCTTTAAAATCTTCAATAACCTTTGCTTCTGCTTCTGTTACTGATAATGCTTCTACTAGATACGTTTCTGTAATTTTTTTAATTTTCGGGCCTTTTGGGGTATCGACCTCATCTTGTAACTGAATTTTTGCTACGTAATAACTCATTTTGTTAACTTTTAAAATTTATAACTTATTGATAATATAAGAAAAATAAATATACATTCAAATTAAATGTATCAATTTTTATCTAAGTATTTTTGTAAACGTTTTTGCGTTTTATGATAATCATATGATTGCTGTATTTGCTTAGGTGTTAACTTTAATTTTAGTTGCAGTATATCTAACACATCAGCTATCAAGCGTTCACGCTCAGATACAGATTTTGTTTTAGTATCCATTATTTTAATAATGCGATTCATGTGTTTTATGTAATTATCTGGTAGTTTATGCAAAATTCTGCTTTTATCCATAATATGTTTATCGGATAATTTATTTTTTTTATTTTCGTTTAATAAAACTTTAGTAATTTTAGCAGATTCATGCAAAATATCTCCATATTTTACGACCCAAGCAACTTCTGGTGCCGGTTCGGTGGGTTCTGTAGGCATCGCTGCGCCTCCTCCCCCACCGCCGGTTTGTCCAGTTTCTACTTTTTTCTTGTCTTCCTCACCTAATCCAGCAACATCATCTAAACTTAAATTTAATTCAATAGTATAGTCATTGTTTCTACCCCAGCCAGTATATGGAACAATACGTATAATCTTACGTCGAAGTAGATTTAACAAAATTTGAGGAGTTACATTTAAATCTTTTCCAGCACGACCTATAAATTCGCGTATACCGATGTCTGATACTGAATATATAATACCTAAATGATTAGTACCATATGCATCAAATTTACCTAAAAACTTTTCTTCTGCGGGAGTAAACAATGAATCACTAGAATCTGATGCAGAATTATCCGTTTCCTGAGCTGGAGCTTCTGTGATCATTTGTCGTAAAGTAGTATTTACTACAGATTCTAGCAATTTATCCATTGTTAAAGTTCTTTTGTTTCAGCTAATTGTGTTGAACGATATTTTGTTGCTAACTTTTTAAGTTCGTTAATAGATTTTCTTGCTATAACTCCAGCTTTTTTAACTTTTTTTGCTTGGAAGCGGTCATGATTTTCTTTGAATGTTAACCAATGTGCTTCCATTACTTCGTAGATTTCT
>Ga0315900_10009606_pt1 | contig 12240 bp, 10 predicted proteins | sample LakEriMetagenome_FD_203521 | JGI IMG/M metagenome (GOLD analysis project Ga0315900, IMG submission 203521) | Freshwater fungal communities from buoy surface, Lake Erie, Ohio, United States - Buoy 12 MA114 | ecosystem: Environmental > Aquatic > Freshwater > Lake > Lake biofilm | place: USA: Lake...
TATTGAGAAAGAACGCTCAAAGTCCATCTGATTTTTAGGATATAACATCCCCCTAAATATAAGAACTTTTTAATGTGTGATAATCGGATAGCCATATTACCCAAATCCCAACAATGGAAAATTTGTTATTAGCAACGACGGATAAATTGTGATTCATAACGTTTCTATTTATGATGTAAGTGGTAGACAAGTGACATCCTTTCCTGTTAAAGGTGATAAAAATATCACGGTGTCTGAAAATCTTTCACCAGGATTGTATTTGATACAGTTAAAGGCTGATACAGGTGTAAAAACAAAAAAGATAATTGTTGAATAGTTTAAATTATGAAGAAAGGCTGCGCAATAAGTGCAGCATTTCTTTTTTTAGAAAAATGAAAAGAAAAGTTATAGTTGTTTTTTTTAGTCTGATTACTTTTTTTCTGCTGATCTCAGGAACAAATGATATTCTTTCTGATACTGTTAAAAAAAGTGTGTAAAATTCAAAATCCTTCAACTTCGCAATTAATCATCAAAACGGATGATGAAATATCCATCTTAAAAATAGAACTATTAGATATTTACGAAAAAAAATTAAGTAATTTGACCCTATTATAAAAGCAAATAATCAGGATGCATTAGTTGAAATAAGTGGAATAAGCCCAGGTACTTATTTTGTAATCTTAAAAACAAAAGGATTAAGCAGAGTTAAAAAAATCATTTCGCAGTAATAACTGTAAGTAGTATTATCTTACAAATTAATTAAACATTGAGAAAAAATAATAACTTACAATATTTTTAAAATGGTTTTATCTGCAATGGTAAAACTTTCTTGTTATATTTAAGGAAGATATTAATCTAGTTTATTTTTATTAATTCAACATCAAAAATTAACCAAGCATTAGGAGGAATAATTCCACCAGCTCCTTGAGCGCCGTATCCTAAATCGGGTGGGATAATAAATTTGGTTTTTCCTCCAATCTTCATGAGTTGCAAACCTTCTGTCCACCCTCTTATAACCTGATTTAAAGGAAATGTTGCAGGTTCTCCTCTGTCTACTGAACTATCAAATTTAGTTCCATTTAGTAAGTAACCACTGTAATGTACTGTAACCTGATCTGTTGCTAATGGAGAAGCTCCAGTTCCTTCTAATTCCGTAATGTAACGTAAACCGCTTGCTGTGGTTTTGGCATTGGCATATGTTTCATTCAATAATTTATCTGACTTTGCTTTTTCAGCTGCAGCGGCCGCCTCTAATTTAGCATCTAAGCCTTTTTTTGCGGTTTCAAATACCGTTGGGGCATCAAAAGCTTCAGCTTCTTTTCCTTTTCTTAAAATCAACAAATGTTTAATGGTATCGTTTCCTTCAATTTTATTTACTATTTCAATACCCTCAACCACATTGCCAAAAACGGTATGTTTACCATCTAACCAATCTGTTTTGACGTGTGTAATAAAAAACTGACTACCATTAGTGCCAGGCCCTGCATTTGCCATTGATAAAATACCAGGGCCAACATGTTTTAAACTGGGATCAAACTCATCAGGAAATTTATAGCCAGGATCTCCAGAACCTGTCCCTAAAGGGCAGCCGCCTTGAATCATAAAATTAGGAATTACTCTATGAAATTTTAATCCATCATAATACGGTACATTAGCAGCTTTTGCTGTGTTTTTTATACTTCCTTCAGCCAATCCAACAAAGTTACCTACGGTCATAGGCGTCTTTTTAAATTCTAAAGCGCAATAAATATTTCCTTTGTTTGTTTCAAATTTAGCGTATAAACCCTCTGGGTGCTTGTTTAAAAATTCTTTATCCATTTTACTAATTTTTGGTTTTTTTGGTTTTTTGCCATTTCCTTTATTCTCGTTTCCAGCAAACGATACATTTCCGAATAAAGTAAATAATGATACGGCTAAAATTATTTTTTTCATTGAATTAATTATTTTAGATATTAAAAAACATTATTGTCTTTCTGGTATTTGTTGTGTAGGAGGAGGTGGATTAGTATTAATATCTAGCAATTCTATTTCAAAAACCAATGGCGCAAAAGGAGGAATCACTCCACCAGCTCCGCGATTACCATAACCTAAATTTGAAGGGATCAAAATTGTTGCTTTCCCGCCTTTAGCCATTAACTGTAATGCTTCATCCCAACCTGGAATGACCATTCCTTGGCCAACTATAAACTTAAATGGTTCTGGTTTTCCTTCCGAAGAATCAAAAACTTTTCCATCAAGTAATTTACCTGTATAATTAACTGTAACTTCATTCCCAGATTTAACTAATGCTCCTTTTCCTTTTTTTGTTTCAGTAAAATATAAACCACTTGCAGTTGGTTTAGTTGTTATCTTATTTTCTGCAACATATTTTTCAATTTGAGGTTTTTCAGCTTCCCCCAACTTGGCCAACTCAGCCTCTTGTTGTTTCTGATTTTCTTCTAATTCTTTTTTAGTTTTTACTTCCACCAATTTAATTTCCACTTTAAGCATATCGCCAGGTTTTAAAAAAGGAGGTAATTGTTGCGCACGATTTGTTTTCAAATAAAATGAATCTGCACTTACTATAAATGAAGCACTATCATTTACTGCCATCATCATCATAGCGTCTTCTAAACTTCCAACAAAAGAAGATTTAGGCATGATGAATTTTGTGACACCCGAACCATCTTGACTGGTGTTAGCTGAATTTACTAAAATTGAATCATTTGAAAGGATTCTAAAAATATACTTAAATCCTACTCCATCTCCTACTTGAGGTTTTAATCCATTTTCGTCATGATTAAAAAATTGATAATTTAATCCATTTTCGGCTACTTTATAACCGTCGTATTTTGATTTGCTACAAGATATAATGCCTAATAACACTACAGCGCCTAATAAAATTGAGAGTTTTTTCATTTTTTTCATTTTATATCAATAACTTTTATGTTGTACACTAATGGCGTATAGGGTTTTACCAATTGATTAGAATTACCCAATTCTCCAAAAGCGAGCCGCGAAGGTACAATTATTTTTGAAAATTCACCTTTTTTTAGTGAACCAATAAAAATATTTAAACCATTTACAAATTGGTCAGGCAAACCATAATTAAATTCGATTTGTTGAGGATGGGCATCTAATAATTTACCATCTAAAAAAAAGCCTTGGTAATTTACAGTTATTCTATTTCCATGTTTGACTTTTTGAAAAGAAGTTGATTTTTTTTCAAGGACATAAACACCATCTTTATTGGGTTTTACTTTTGGATAATTGTGTTTTAAGAAATTGTCAATCATTCTTAATTCTTTGAGCTCCTTATCCTCTAATTTTTCATTTAATAAGCTTCGATATTCTTCTTGACTTAAAATAGCGTTTAGTTTAAAATTAAATTTTATAATACTATCCATTATGCAAAAATTGGGGACATTGGTATTAAAAAAAGATTTAAAAAATAATTTCGGAGGTATCAAAAATGAAGCGCTATCACCCACAACTAACTTAGAAAAATAAATGTTATAATTGTCTTTGATGAAAGGGTTTCTTAAATCAATTATTAAATCATTGTGTTGATGATCAGATGTAAAAAACATTGAATCTCTTTGGGTTTTAAGTTCAGCTTTAATTTTTAAAATATATTCGTCTGTTGGAAAAATTTCTCCATCTCCTATCGTTAAAAGTTTGAAGTAATTTCCGTTTTTATCTTTAGAATAGCCTTGGTTATTTGCCTCATTTTTATTGCAATCTTCAAAAATTAAAATAATAAAAAAAAACATCAACGCTCTTTTGGAAAAAAGTTGTTTTTTCATCTTGTTTTAAAATTTACTTTAGATAATGAGATTTGAGTGCCTCAATTAAGAGTACAAAATAATTTAGATTATTTTCCAATTAAAGCGTAACTGATAATATTTGCGCCCATTTTCAGTGCCTTATCACGAGCATCTTCACTATCTGAATGGATTTCCTGGTTTTCCCACCCATCACCTAAATCACATTCATAATCATAAAAACAAATTAAACGACCTTTATAAACTAAACCAAAGCCTTGTGGTGCTTTATTATCATGCTCATGAACCTTTGGAAGCCCTTTGTCAAAATTATATTTTTGATGATAAATTGGATGTGAAAAAGGTAATTCAACAAACTCTAATTCTGGAAACACTTTTTTTAATTGGGTTCTAATAAAAACATTCAACCCATAATTATCCGACACATGTAGAAAACCTCCGGCCAGTAAATATTTCCGAAGGTTTTCTGCTTCTTGATTAGAAAAAATCACATTACCATGACCTGTTAAATGAATAAAAGGATATTTAAATAATTCTGCACTTCCAACATCAACCAGCGCTTGCTCTGGATTGATATTGGTTTTTAAATTTGTATTGCAAAATTTAATAAGATTTGGTAAAGAAGTTTCCAAATTAGCATACCAATCACCACCTCCAGAATATTTCAATAAACCTATTTGAAATGATTGTGAGAAAAGTAAAGGTACCTTTAAAAAAATAATGCAACTGTAAATTATTACTTTCCTCACTGGCTATTTAACTAGTTTGTAATTTTTTTTCTCTTCTGATATTAAGGCTCCTAAATCAGAAACAATAAGCTTGTCTTTGAGATCTTTATAACCCTCAGAAGAAATAACAATATCATAGGTTCCAGCAGGTAAAGACATAACAAATTTTCCATTTTGGGGATTGGGTGCAAACGAAAATTCTTCGTTAGATTGCGTATTTACAGCTAAAATATTAGCGATGTATTCGCTTGGTTTATCAAGGGAATCTCCAAGTTGAATATTTCCAATAAAAAGCGTTAGCTTCTGTTCGTTATCATCAAAACGAATTCTATAAATATCCAAATCTCCTTGTCCACCTGGTCTATAAGCACTTAAATAACCTACTCTATTATCTGGTGTAATACTTATGCTTCTATCATCATCGGTGGAATTAATTGGGTAACCTAAATTTTCTGCTTTTGTCCATGTGTTTTCTTCCTGATTCCAAACACTTTTAAATAAATCATATCCACCCATAGTGTTATGACCTTGAGATGAAAAATACAGTGTTACACCATCTGCAGATAAAAAAGGAAAGTCTTCATTATAAATGGAATTGATTTGTTCTCCCATTTTCAAAGGTTCACTCCAATTACCATTGGGTAATTTTCGGCAAATATAAATATCCGTTTGTGTATCAATATTTTCTGCTCTGGTAAAAAATAATGTATTGCCGTCTGCGCTAATACAGGCTGAATGTTCAGTTTTATAGTTTATTAATTCTGGTAATGGCAAATACTTTCCAAATAATCCATTTTTTTTAGGGCAGGAATATATATCGCCATACTTTTCAATATGATCTATGTAAATCAGTATTTCTGAGCCATCTGGTTTCATTCCTACAACTTGTTCATCTAATGAAGAATTAATTTTTGGTCCAATACTTGTGGCTTTAGACCATTTACCATTTTCTAATTTAGAAAAATAAATGTCTGAATCGTAATATCCATCTGTTTCTAATTTACCAGCTGTTTGCCCTTTTCTCCTAGAAGTAAATGCCATGAATGATTCGTCTTGAGAAACAATCGGATAATAATCGGCAAATTCTGAATTTATATCTTTCCCTAAATTTGTAAATGAAACATTAACAGGATTATGCATCAAAGCTTTTGCATGATTGCAAATCTCGATTTCTTTTTCGCCTCTTGATTTTTTTTTGGGTTCAAGCTCAATATATTTTTGAAATGATTGAATGGCATCATCTATTTTATTTGCCAAACGATATGCAATTCCCAACCTGAACCATATTTCAGATTTAGCATTTGGAGCCTTACTACAAAACTCTAAATATTTTACGGCTTCTCCTTTATTGGTATTTGTGTTCAAATAGCAATCAGCAATTTTACTATGGATTTCAATATCCTCTTGGTTGCTTTTTAATAACTCTTTAAAAATTGGCAAAGCCAATAAAAAATTATTTTGAAGAAAATACTCATCTGCAAGATCTATGTCAATTCTTTTAGGGGCTTGAGAAAACAACAAACCACAACATGAAATAAAAATAAATATGTAAAGAAGTTTGCTCATAAATTTAATGCTACAATTTACCTAAATTAAATCAGAAGGAAAGTCATTTTTTTTGAGAAAATTTAAACAGCTTTTCTTTTTCTGATTTGGTTAAATTTTCGTATCCAGACTTAGAAATTTTATCAAGTATGGCGTCAATTTCTTTTTGAATAACATCATCATTTATATTTGTTTTTGTTGAGCCATAATGAACTACTTTCAATTTTGATTTTTTTGCAAATTTATAATATGAAAGCAATGATAAGTCATCACCATTTTTTAAAAGGTATCCATACAATAACCCAAAAAATGCTCCGCCAAAATGAGAAATTTTACCACCGGTGTTACTTTTAAAATCAATAATTGTAAATAAAACAAATACAATCATAGCAATGTATTTATAACTCATTTCAAACAAGCCAAATAAATTAATTGGCAAATTTGGAGAATAGATTGCTAAAGCGCATATAATACCTAGTGAAGCTGCTGAAGCGCCAGAAATTGTAGCCATTTCCGAACTTTGATTCAAGAGCGAAAACAACAGAAGAAAAATGGCACCACTCACTCCACTTAAAATATAAACAAACACAAAACGTTTTTCAAATAATAGATTACAAAAAATTCTTCCATTAAAATAGAGCAAAATCATGTTTGAAAATAAGTGCCCTAAATGATCGTGAGAAAACATATAAGTAATAATTGTCCAAAATTCAGGAAGCGCTTGTTCAAACTTTACTGGAAAAGCTAAATAATTTAAAATATCAAAATCAAAAATGTTGCCAGAAATATTGATGATTAAAAAAACAGCGATGTTAATAACAATAAACAAAGTCAGTTTATTTACCTGATTAACTTCTTGAGAAAAGTTTTTAATGAAAGACATAAAATAATTAATAAAAAAAAGTTTTATTTCGTTTCCACACTAACATGATAAATACGCCAACAATAAGCCCGCCAATATGAGCAAAATGACCAACATTATCTCCTTCTCGATTTAAAAAGCCTGTAATAATTTCAAATAAAGCGTAACCAATTACCAAATATTTTGCCTTGACAGGTATGGCGAAATAAATATTTAAATAGGTATTTGGAAACATCATTGCGAATGCAACCAGCAAACCAAATACTGACCCAGATGCTCCAAGACATACAAAACTGTTATACACTTGTTGCTGATAGTCATTCCCTTCCAAATAAGCATCATTAAAACTTATTCCTTCAAGTATTTGATTGGATTGAAAATAAAAAGCAATGTATTGAGCAAGTGCAGCACCTAAGCCAGTTAAAATATAAAAATTTAAAAAGCGTTTCGGACCCCATATATTTTCTAAAATAGACCCAAACATGTATACAGCAATCATGTTAAACAATATATGCATGAAATCTGCATGCATAAACATATAAGTAATAATTTGGTGGGGCTTAAACAAGGAAGATTTATAATAATGTAAATCTAAATATTCATCAAATGGAAAATTTTGAAATAAAAATCGACTTGCAACAAATAAAGCAACGTTAATTATTAAAATATTTTTTACTACAATTGGTAATTGCTGAAACTGTGTTGGCCTAAATTCTTGATAACTCATCAACTGCTATTTTTTAAAAAATGTTTCTATTTCAGTTTTACTTATTTCCATCATGATTGATTTACCATTTGTTCCATACCAAGGACTTTCGCATTTAAATAAACCCTCAAGCATTATTGTCATCTCTTCGTCTTCTAATTGTTTTCCATATTTTATAGACGCACTTTTTGCTAAACTCCTACATAAATTTTCAAATGGATCCATTTTCGAATCAAAAATATTTAATTTATAACTTTCTAAAATACTTTCAATCATTTCAAGTATATTAACATCTATCAATTCAGCAGGAGTACCTCTTATGAGTAAAGTGTTTTTTCCAAACGCTTCAAGTTCAAATCCCAATATTTTAAAATGCGAATTTAATGATTCTATCAATTTAAAATCATTCGGTGTAACTTCTAAAGTAACGGGAAACAAACTTTGTTGACTAGCCTTTATACTGTTTTGATTTTTTATTGATTTATAATACTCATATAATATTTGTTCGTGTGCCCTTTGCTGGTCAATTAGCAGTAAACCGTTTTGATGAGGATACACAATGTATTTATTATAAACTTGGATTTTTTTTTGAAAACTATTTTCTGAAAATAATTTTTGTTGCTCAACAGATTTTTCAATTTCAAAAATCTCTTTTCTATCACTTTCTATATTAGGGTTTGTATAACTTTCATATAAACTTTGCCAGTTTTCTTTATTATGCTTTTCTAATACTGTGTCTTTAGGCTGTCTATAAGTATTTTCGGCAGATGTTTTAAATGGATTATAATTTGGATTAACTGTTACTGATGGTTGAGAAACATGTTTTGTGTAGTCGATTTCAAAACTCATCTCCGAATTAAAATCCAAACTGGGAGCCACATTTGCCTTTCCCAAAGCACGTTTTACGGCACTATGCAATAATGAATAAACGATTTTTTCATCCTGAAATTTAATTTCAGTTTTAGTCGGATGAATGTTAATATCAATAAATTGAGGATTAATTTCTAAAAACAAATAATAAGTTGGATAACAATCTTGGGCAATTAAATCTCTGTAAGCCTCTACAACTGAGTGATTCAGATATGGGCTTTTTATAAAACGATCGTTAACAAAAAAGTATTGATCCCCTCTGCGCTTTTTTGCATTTTCGGGTTTACCAACATAACCAGTAATTTTTACAACATCTGTTGTTTCGCTGATGGTAACTAATCTTTGTTTTAAAGTTTTGTTAAATAAACCCGAAATTCTTTCGATGGTATTAGATGATGGTAAATTATAAATCTCATTGCCATTGCTAAAAAATTGGAAATGGATAGTGGGATGAGGTAAACAAACACGTTCAAATTCATCGATGATATGTTTGAGTTCAATGGCATCATCCTTCAAAAAATTACGGCGAGCAGGAATATTAAAAAATAAATTTTTAACACTAAAGGAGCTTCCTGTTTGAGTTTGGCACTCTTCTTGTCTTATAAATTTATTCCCTTCAACTTCAATAATTTGTCCAACAATATCTTCTTGCCTTTTGGTTTTTAATTCTACTTGAGCTACAGCAGCAATACTCGCTAATGCCTCTCCTCTAAATCCTTTTGTATGTAGTTTAAATAAATCATCAGCAATTTTTATTTTTGATGTGGCATGTCTTTCAAAAGCCATCCTTGCATCTACTGCATTCATTCCTATTCCATTATCAATTACCTGAACAATTGTTTTGCCAGCATCTTTAACAATCAATTTAATAAAAGAAGCTTTGGCATCAATGGCATTTTCGAGTAATTCTTTTACAACTGAGGCAGGCCTTTGAACAACTTCTCCAGCTGCTATTTGATTGGCAACACTTTCTGGTAAAAGAGAAATTACATTTTGCATGTTTTAAATTAGGACTTGCGCACAAATATAGACATATTGAAGGTAATTTGCATTTTTTTGCTGAAAAGTGTTAGCATTTTGATTGACATCATAACTGAATAAAAAAATTATGCCAGAGCAAATCAAGACGCTATTTTCAACAACAAAATTCATTGAAAAAAAATTCTTCAATTTCAATCACCATTTTAAATTGGAGATTTTTTTACTGAAATTAGTCCCTTTGTAATGTTTTATTGAATAAAGCATTCCTTATATTTGCTCAACTAAAAATACAATGATGGACTTAGACTTTAATAAAAATGATGATAAAATGCGATTGTTAATTTCGCAAATGGAACAGCGTTTTCAAAAAATATGCGAAGGAGGAGGAAAAAAGCGCATTGAAAAATTGCATGAACAAGGCAAAATGAGTGCGCGTGAAAGAATTGATTTTTTATTGGATAAAAATACCCCTAGTTTTGAATTAGGTGCTTTTGCAGGATACGAAATGTATCCAGAGCATGGTGGTTGTCCTGGTGCTGGCGTTATTGTTGTTATTGGATACGTTAGTAATAAGCAATGCATTATTGTTGCTAATGATGCTACTGTCAAAGCAGGTGCTTGGTTTCCAATTACAGGAAAAAAGAATTTAAGAGCCCAAGAAATTGCAATAGAAAATCGTTTGCCAATCATTTACTTGGTAGATAGTGCTGGAGTTTATTTACCTCTACAAGATGAAATTTTTCCTGATAAAGAACATTTCGGTCGCATCTTCAGAAATAACGCTATTATGAGCGGAATGGGGATCTTGCAAATATCTGCTGTGATGGGTAGCTGCGTGGCAGGTGGTGCTTATTTGCCAATTATGAGTGATGAGGCAATGATTGTTGATAAAACAGGTTCAATATTTTTAGCAGGAAGTTATTTAGTAAAAGCAGCAATTGGCGAAACCATTGATAATGAAACACTGGGTGGAGCTACAACACATTGTGAAATTAGCGGTGTAACAGATTATAAATGTAAAGATGATGCTGACTGCTTAACGCGTATTCGTAACATCATGAGTAAAGTAGGAGATTATGATAAAGCTGGATTTAATAGAGAAACGCCAAAACTTCCTAAAAAAGACCAAAAAGAAATTTTTGGCATTATACCAGATACACGCGATAAACAATATGAAATCCGAGACATCATAGAAAGAATTGTTGATAATAGCGAACATGATGAATACAAAGAATTATATGGTCAATCCATTGTATGCACGTATGCACGTATCGACGGTTGGGCGGTAGGTATTGTGGCTAATCAGCGTAAAGTGGTAAAAAGTAAAAAAGGAGAAATGCAGTTTGGCGGCGTAATTTATAGTGACAGTGCTGATAAAGCCGCACGATTTATTATGAATTGTAATCAGAAGAAAATTCCTTTAGTTTTCTTGCAAGATGCAACAGGATTTATGGTCGGTTCTAGAAGTGAACAAGGTGGGATCATTAAGGATGGTGCAAAAATGGTTAATGCCATGGCGAATTCAGTCGTTCCAAAATTTACAATCATTATAGGTAATAGTTACGGAGCTGCCAATTATGCAATGTGTGGCAAAGCCTATGATCCACGTTTAATAGTTGGTTGGCCAACAGCGCAAGTTGCTGTAATGGGCGGTGCTCAAGCAGCTAAAGTGTTGGTGCAAATTGAAGTGGCAAGTTTGAAAGCGAAAGGTGAAGAAATTACTCCAGAAAAAGAAGCTGAATTATATAATAAAACCAAAGATCGGTATGATGAGCAAACCACGCCATATTATGCAGCCAGCAGAATTTGGTTAGATGCAATTATTAATCCGTTAGATACGCGTAAAGTAATAAGCATAGGTATTGAAGCTGCAAATCATTCGCCAATAACAAAGCAATATAATGTTGGCGTGTTACAAACTTAAAAAGAAAATTTTATTTTAAGGCGCAATGCTCCAATTATACTCGAGTTTGCAAGAATTAAATTCGCTGTTTATTTTGATGTAAGTATTTTTTGATTTTTTTGCAATCCATTCAGCAATTGTTTTCTTTTGTTTATTAAAAGTTGCCATATTCAATAATTTAGTATAGTCATCTTTTAAATTTGCTTTATGAGGTTCTGTTCTTGATTTTAAATAAACGATTCGCCATGCTTGCTTTGTATCTTGTCCTATATATTGTATTACTGGTGTTACCTCTCCCACTTCCATCTTATCTAGCATAAAAACTAAGTTTTGATCTAATTGTCCAAGCTCATCAATTTCCCATTTAGTTGCATTGGATGAAGGATTTATAATTAATCCTCCATTTTGTTTTGTTTCCTTGTCGTCACTATACTTTATGGTTGCATCATTAAAATTAAGTTCTCCATTAGCAATCAATTTCTGAATGCTATCTAATTTAGATTTTGCTTTAATAATATCTGATTGTGAAATTTTTGGAGACATAAGTAAATGTCTGACATCAACCGACTCACCTTTTCTAGCAACTAACTGTATAAAGTGATACCCATAAGTTGTTTCAAATATTTCAGATATTTCTCCAGCTTTTAATTTAAATGCTACTGCTTCAAATTCAGGTACAAATTGTCCGCGCATAACGGATTCATATCTGCCACCATTTTTTGCGGAGCCTGGATCTTCACTATATAAAGCACACAACACACTCATGCTTTCGCCATTAATGACCCTTTGCCTGTATGTTTCAAGTAAATCTCTGCATTCTTTTTTAGTATTACTATTTACGGGTGGCTTAATTACTAAATGACCAATTTCAATTTCAGAATTTAATATAGGTAAGCTATCAT
>Ga0315900_10009608_pt1 | contig 12238 bp, 11 predicted proteins | sample LakEriMetagenome_FD_203521 | JGI IMG/M metagenome (GOLD analysis project Ga0315900, IMG submission 203521) | Freshwater fungal communities from buoy surface, Lake Erie, Ohio, United States - Buoy 12 MA114 | ecosystem: Environmental > Aquatic > Freshwater > Lake > Lake biofilm | place: USA: Lake...
GCTGCAATCCGACTATCGTGGTTTCGGCGGACTGTCCTCGCTGCGCACCGATGCGACGGGACAGCGGCTCACCGCCATCTCCGACCAGGGTCAATGGCTGACGGCGAAGATCGACATGGAAGCCGGCCGCCTCGCGGGCCTGTCCCAGGCCCGCATGGCGGCCATTCTCGGGCCGGGCGGCCGCCCGCTCGCCCAGACCGGCAACTGGGACACGGAGAGCCTGTGGATCGAGGGCGGCACCGCCTGGATCGGCGTCGAGCGCACCCACCGGATCTTCCGCTTCGATACGTTCGGCCGCGAAGGCGTTCTCGCCCGCGGCAACCCGACACCGGTGCCGATGGGCTCCGAACGACTGCCCGGCAACAGGGGCATCGAGGCGCTCGGCCTGCTGCCCCGCCCCTCGCCGCTCGCCGGCACGCTGCTCGCCATCTCCGAGCGGGCGCTGAACCCGGCCGGCGACATTCGCGGCTTTCTCATGGGCCCCGGTCCGGCGCGCGATGTCTTCGTCAAGCGCACCAACGACTTCGACGTCACCGATCTCGCCTTCCTGCCCGGTGGCGACATGCTTCTGCTGGAGCGGTGGTTCTCGGCCTGGCGCGGTGTCGCCTTCCGCATCCGCAGGATCGATCTCGCAACGATCCGGGCCGGGGCGACGCTCGACGGACCCATCATCCTCTCCGCCGACATGTCATCGCAGATCGACAACATGGAAGGCATCGCCGTGCATCGCACCGGCGAGGGCGAGACGATCGTCACCCTCGTCTCGGACAACAACTTCTCCTTCCTGCAGCGGACCCTCATGCTGCAGTTCGCCTACAGGGGGTAGAAGCGACGCGAGTCACAAAAGCCGACCCGGGCTCTGGCATGGCCCGGAAAAAGCGTGTATAGGCCCGCGTCTCACGATTTCATCGATCGCCCGGGGGGCTTCCTCCTGCGGCCCCGCCAGAAGAGAGTTCCATGGCCGTTCCGAGAAGAAAGACGTCGCCCTCGCGTCGCGGCATGCGCCGCTCGCACGATGCCCTCGTTGCCCCGACCTATGTCGAGGACAAGGACTCGGGCAACCTGCGCCGCCCGCACCATGTCGACCTGAAGACCGGCATGTATCGCGGCAAGCAGATCCTGAAGCCGAAGACGACGACCAACGACTGATCGTCGGGCTCATCGCCGATCAAAAAAGCCGGTCTCGCGACCGGCTTTTTCCGTTTGGGGATCATGCCGCGATCAGGCGCCCGGGTCGGCCTTCAGGCCTGCCGCCGCGATGCCGGCGAGCGCGCAGACCTCGTCATTGTCCGAGGTGTCGCCCGAGACGCCCACGGCTCCCAGCAGGGTCCCGGCCTCGTCGCGGATGAGGACGCCGCCGGGAACCGGCGTCAGGCGATCCCGGCTCAGCCCGCCGAGCGCGCCCATGAAGTGCGGGCGCTCCTTGGCCATGCGCTCCAGCGTGCGGCCGCCGACGCCGACGGCGACGCAGCCGAAGGCCTTTCCATGGGCGATGTCGGCGCGCAGCAGCGCATTGCCGTCCTCGACCAGCGTCAGCCGCACGGCGCCGCGCGCATCGACGATGACGATTCCGAGGGGCTTCATGCCCTTCTCGCGTCCGGTGGCGAGGGCTGTATCGGCAATGGTGCGGCAGGCATCGAGTGTCAGTGCGGTCATCGGGGCTCTCTGGGCAGTTGCGGTTTGCAGTGATGCATCCTAGGCACAGCCGTGCGCAATGTGCAGGGTCCGCCTTCACGGGCAGCCGTGGCTGTCCCCAGCTCCTTTGTGTTAGAAGCGGGACAAATACGCAACGACAGCGCAGGCCATGAGCCGGGCCCGCGCCCGACCGGATTCCCGGGGAAGGAAATTTGCCGTGACCTACCAGATGCGTGACTTCCACAATCCGGGACGCTCGTCCGCCTATGCCACGGAGGCGATGGCTGCCACGTCCCATCCGCTGGCAACGGCCGCGGCCATCGACATCCTGAAGGCCGGCGGCACCGCCGCCGATGCGGCCATCGCCGCCGTGGGCGTCATGGCGGTCGTCGAGCCGCACATGACCGGTATTGGCGGCGACTGCTTCACGCTCATCGCGAAGCCCGGCCAGCCCATCTGGGGCTATAACGGCTCCGGCCGCGCCGCGAAGGCCGCGACCGCCGAGAAGCTGCGCGCGCAGGGCCTGGCCTCCGTCCCGCCGGATTCCGTTCACGCCATCACCGTTCCCGGCGCCATCGAGGCCTGGGAAACCATCCTGAAGACCCATGGCCGCTTCGATCTCGGCCGCGTCCTGCAGCACGCCATCCGCTATGCGAAGCACGGCTGGCCGGTGACGCCGCGCGTCGCCTTCGACTGGCCGACAGACGCGGCGGCCCTGGCGAAGGACGCCGGCGCCGCGCGCCACTATCTCCTCAACGGGCGCGCGCCCACCGCCGGCGAGCGGATGACAAGCGCGGCGCTGGGCGCCACCCTCGAGGAGATCGCCGCGAAGGGCGCGAAGGGCTTCTACGAAGGCCGCGTCGCCGAGGACATCGTGAAGACGGTGCAGGGCAAGGGCGGCTTCCTGACGATGGACGACCTCGCCTCCCACCGCGGCACGGTGGAGACGCCGGTGATCGGCGACTACAAGGGCACCGGTGTCGCCGAATTGCCGCCGAACGGCCAAGGCATCACGGCGCTCATCATTCTCAACATCCTCGAGCAGTTCGATATCAGGAGCCTCGACCCCACCTCCCCGGAGCGCCTGCACCTCGGCATCGAGGCGGCGCGCCTCGCCTATTCGCTGCGCGACAGCCACATCGCCGAACCCGCGCACATGAAGGTGACGGTCGACCAGCTCGTCTCCAAGGACTTTGCCAGGACGCTGGCGAAGATGATCGATCCCGCAAGGCGCACCCCGCGCCTCGTTCCGCCGCCGCCCGGAACCAACACGATCTATTGCTCGATCGTCGACCGTGACCGCATGGCGGTGTCGTTCATCAACTCGATCTTCCACCATTTCGGCTCGAAGATCTGCACGCCCGACACCGGCATCCTGCTGCAGAACCGCGGCTCGAGCTTCAACCTCAATGACGACCACCCGAACTGCATCGGACCGGGCAAGCGGCCGATGCACACGATCATCCCTGCGATGATGCTGGAGAAGGGCGAGGTCACCTGTTCGTTCGGCGTCATGGGCGGCAGCTACCAGTCCGCCGGCCACGCCCACGTCGTCTGCAACACCGTCGACTACGGCATGGACCCCCAGGCGGCGATCGATTCGCCGCGCGCCTTCTTCGAGGGCGAGAAGACCACGGTGGAGCCGACCTGGCCGGCGGCGACCATCGAGAAGGTCCGCGCCATGGGCCACGACGTCGATGTCACGGTGAAGCCGATCGGCGGCGGCCAGATGATCCGCATCGAGAAGTCGGGCTTCCTCGTCGGCGGGTCGGACGCGCGCAAGGACGGCATGGCGCTCGGCTACTGAGCCGCACGCAGGCCCGATCAGATGTCGCGGCGGACGAGCGACCCGCTCGCCGTCGGACGGGACTGCGGATCGGCGTCGTGATAGCGGGAATCGACCTCCTCGCGGTCGGCGCGTCGCCGGCGCGGGGTGCCCGGGATGTTGAAGCGGTTGGCGAGGAGCTGCGCCACGAATGTCGCTGCAGGGCGGGGCCGCGCCCAGCGGTCCTCCGCGGGGTTCTCCTGGCGGCCGGGGACGGGCAGGGTGGCCAGCGTATCGCGAAACGAGTCTGAATCGGCACGTGTTGCGCGCTGGAACCGCTGATCGTCGCGGCGACGCCACCGAAGCGGCTGGCTCGAACCTGCTGCCTTGACCGTCGTCATGTCCCGCTCCCGGTCTCCGGACCGGTCCAGGCCGGTCGACATGTCACGTGCAACGCCTGTTCCACCTGCAGCGTTCCAATCCGGGACGCCGGAGGCCTCGCGCGATCCAGCGGATTGTAGCGGCATGACGCAACGGAATTGCTGCGACAATCCGTAGGTTTCAATACATTTCGTTCATTGTTTTGCGGCCTATTGGAAGACGACGATCCTCCAGCAGGCAGAACCACTGTGGACCGCCCCGATCACGCGACCGCAGATGGCGGTCATCGCCAGGAAACGCAGGCCGAGTCCGCAGCCACCAGCGACATCCTGTCGTCGGTCGGGACGGCGACCTATGAATGGGCGATCCCGTCCGACAGGCTGACCTGGAGCGAGAATGCCGCCACCGTGCTCGGGGTCGATCCCCGCGGCCTCGCCTCCGGCCGCGCCTACGCCCAGGTCATGGCGCCCGAATCGCCCGCCGGCCGGTTCGAGGCGGTGGTGAACTCCCCCCACATCGACCGCGGCGAGGGCGTCGCCTACTGCATCGAATACGCCGTGCGGGCCGAGGGGGGCGCCGTCCACTGGGTCGAGGATTCGGGTCGCTGGTTCGCCTCCTCCGACGGCCGGCCCCTGCGCGCCCATGGCGCCGTCCGCGTCATCACGGAGAGCTACGAGATGCGTCGCCGCCTCATCGAGGCGAGCGAGATCGACCCGTTGACGGGGCAGCTCTCCCGCCACCGCTTCTGCGAGGTGCTGGAGGATGCGCTCGACGATGCACGCAAGGTGCGCGGCTCGATCGGCCTCCTGATCGCCTCGGTCGACAATCTGGCCCATGTGAACGAGGCCTATGGCTTCGATATCGCCGACGAGATCATCGCCGGCGCCGGCCGGCGCATCCGCTCGCGCCTGCGCGGCGGAGACCTGCTCGGCCGCTTGTCGGGCAACAAGTTCGGCCTGCTGATGCGCAACTGCCAGCCGGAGGAGATGGAGGTCGCAGCCGACCGCATCCTGAACGCCGTGCGCGAGGACATCTTCCTGACGCGGGCCGGCCCGGTCGCCGTCAGCGTGACGCTCGGCGGCGTCATCGCCCCCCGCCATGCCGACACGCTCGCCGCCATGATGGGCCGCGCGCAGGAAGCGCTCGACGGCATCAAGGTGCGGCGCCGCGGCGCCTTCCAGATCTATGCGCCGAGCCTGGAACGCGAGCGGGCGCGCCAGGAAAACCTGAAGATCACCGACGAGATCGTCTCGGCCCTCAACGACCGACGGATCGGCCTCGCCTTCCAGCCGATCGTCACAGCCGGCCCCGACCGGCGCACGGCCTATTACGAGTGCCTTCTGCGCATCCGTCGCCCGGACGGCTCGCTGCTGCCGGCGGCCGCCATCGTACCGCTGGCCGAAAAGCTCGGTCTGGTGCGCCTCGTCGATGCGCGCGTGCTGGAGCTGACGATGGCCGAGCTGATCGCAGCGCCCGAGCTGAAGCTCTCGGTCAATGTCTCGCCGGCGACGACGATGGACATGTCATGGCTGCGGGCGCTGGAAGCCTATCACCGCACCCACCCCGGAGCGGTCGAGAGACTGATGGTGGAGATCACCGAGACGTCGGCCATTGCCGATGTGGAGGACACCCGTCGCTTCGTGGCGCGGGTTCAGAACCTCGGCTGCCGGGTGGCCATTGACGATTTCGGCGCCGGCCATACCTCGTTCCGCAACCTGCGCAAGCTCGGTGTCGACTGCGTGAAGATCGACGGCGCCTATGTGGCGACGTTCCACGGCAGTGACGATGACCAGCATTTCGTCCAGACGCTGCTCAGCCTCGCCCGGCACATGAAGCTGACGACCATCGCCGAATGGGTCCCCAACGAGGACGTTGCGCTACGGCTCGCGGAACTGGGGTGCGATTACCTGCAGGGCGACCTCACCGGACCGGCCTGCGAGGCGCGCCCGTGGCGCACCGAAACACAGGCCGACGGCGCGCTCGCCCGGATCGCCTGACGGGCGGGGCCGCAGACCGGCCCCGCTACGCCGTCACTTGCGCGACAGACTCTCGATCTTCTTCTGCATGGCCGCGAGCTGGTTCTTCAACTCATCGAGGTCGCCGGCTGCCGGAACTGCTGCCGGTGTCGCGGCGGGCTCTGCCGCCGCCGGCTTCGCCTCCGCCCCGGCCTCGGCATCCTCGCGCCTGGCAAAGGGCGAGAACATCGAGAAGGCCTTCTCGAACAGATCCATGTTCCGCCGGATATGCTGCTCGAACGGAGCCACCAGCGGATTGACGCCGACGGCCGTGGACAGCTGCTGGCGCAGGCGATCCTGTTCCTTTGACAGGGTATCGATCGACAGTTCCAGGTAGCGGGGGACGAGGAGCTGCATGCTGTCGCCGTAGAAGCGGATCAGCTGCCGCAGGAAGGACACCGGGAGAAGGTTCTGCCCGTCCTTGTTCTCCTGCTCGAAGATGATCTGCGTCAGGACCGAGCGGGTGATGTCGTCGCCCGACTTGGCATCGTAGACGAGGAAGTCGTCGCCCGCCTTCACCATGCTGGCCAGGTCCTCGAGGGTCACATAGGTCGAGGTCCCGGTATTGTAGAGACGCCGGTTCGCGTATTTCTTGATGGTCACCGGTTCATTCTTCGCCATCGTTCCCCCTGGACGCACCCGCTGGCGTCTCTCCCCAAGGACGCCATCATACCGTCACGATAGGGGGTTTTTGCAGGCGCTGCCACGGTTTTGTGCAGCGCCGCTGCCGCCGCATCGCGAAACGCATCCCGTATTGGCAATTGGGCGCGGTTGACAGGCGCCGGCTGCCACGGACAAGGTCAGCGCGAGGGTCGCCGCCGCGCTCGGCAGGCGCCACGCACCAGGAGGTTTTCATGTCCGAGGACGTTGTCATCGTCGGCGCGGCCCGCACGGCCGTCGGCTCGTTCAACGGGGCGCTGTCGTCCCTTCCCGCCCACGAGCTCGGCGCCGTGGCGATCAAGGCCGCCCTCGATCGCGCCGGGGTGAAACCTGACGAGGTGGACGAGGTCGTGTTCGGCCAGATCCTGACCGCCGGCGTCGGCCAGAATGCCGCCCGCCAGGCTGCGATGAAGGCCGGCATTCCCGCCGACAAGACCGCCTGGGCGCTCAACCAGCTCTGCGGCTCCGGCCTGCGCACCGTCGCCGTCGGCATGCAGCAGATCGCCAACGGCGACGCCAAGATCATTGTGGCTGGCGGCCAGGAGAGCATGAGCCAGGCCCAGCACGTCGCGCATCTGCGCAACGGCACGAAGATGGGTTCGCTCGAGATGGTCGACACCATGCTGAAGGACGGCCTGATCGACGCCTTCCACGGCTATCACATGGGCATCACCGCCGAGAACGTCGCCGAGAAATGGCAGATCACCAAGGAGGAGCAGGACCAGTTCGCGGTCGCCTCCCAGAACAAGGCCGAGGCCGCCAAGAATGCCGGCCGGTTCAAGGACGAGATCGTTCCGGTGACCATCAGCACCCGCAAGGGCGACGTGATCGTCGACACCGACGAGTACATCCGTGACGGCGCCACGCTCGACGCCCTCGGCAAGCTGAAGCCCGCCTTCAAGAAGGACGGCACGGTGACCGCCGGCAATGCCTCCGGCATCAATGACGGGGCCGCCGCCATCGTCCTGATGACGCGCTCGGAGGCCGAGAAGCGCGGCCTGAAGCCGCTGGCGACGATCAGGTCGTGGGCCACCGCCGGCGTCGATCCCTCGATCATGGGCACCGGCCCCATCCCGGCCTCGCGCAAGGCGCTGGAGAAGGCCGGCTGGACGGTCAAGGATCTCGATCTGGTCGAGGCCAACGAGGCCTTCGCCGCCCAGGCCATTGCGGTCAACAAGGACATGGGCTGGGATACCGCGAAGGTGAACGTCAATGGCGGCGCCATCGCCATCGGCCATCCGATCGGCGCCTCCGGCGCCCGCGTCCTCGTCACGCTGCTGCACGAGATGCAGAAGCGCGACGCCAAGAAGGGCCTCGCCACGCTGTGCATCGGCGGCGGCATGGGCGTTGCCATGTGCGTGGAGCGCTGAGCGCGTCCACGGACGGCTTGCCTTTCGCCCAGACTTGCGCCGGAGACGGGTCCGCCTCCGGCGGCTGCTTCATCCCCCGATGAAGACACATGCAACCTGGCACGCCAGATGCCGGGAGCGATGGACCGTCATTCCAAGGGAACCACCAGAGGGAGTTCATACATGGCACGAGTCGCACTGGTCACCGGAGGGTCGCGTGGCATCGGCGCCGCCATCTCCAAGGCGCTGAAAGCCGCAGGCTACAAGGTGGCCGCCAACTATGCCGGCAACGACGAGGCGGCCGCAGCCTTCAAGGCGGAGACGGGCATTCCGGTGTTCAAGTGGTCGGTCGCCGACTACGAGGCCTGTGCCGCCGGCATCGCCAAGGTGGAGGCCGAGCTCGGCCCCGTCGACGTGCTCGTCAACAACGCCGGCATCACGCGCGACGCCATGTTCCACCGGATGACGCCCGCCCAGTGGAAGGAGGTCATCGACACCAACCTGTCGGGCGTCTTCAACATGACGCATCCGCTGTGGACCGGCATGCGCGACCGCAAGTTCGGCCGCGTCATCACCATTTCCTCGATCAACGGCCAGAAGGGCCAGATGGGCCAGGCCAACTACTCCGCCGCCAAGGCCGGCGATCTCGGCTTCACCAAGGCCCTCGCGCAGGAGGGCGCGAAGGCCGGCATCACGGTCAATGCGATCTGCCCGGGGTACATCGCCACGGACATGGTCATGGCCGTGCCGGAGAAGGTGCGTGAATCCATCATCGCCCAGATTCCTGTCGGTCGCCTCGGCGAGGCCGACGAGATCGCGCGCGCCGTGCTGTTCCTGGCTTCCGACGAGGGCGGCTTCATCACCGGCTCGACGCTAGCCATCAATGGCGGCCAGTACATGATCTGAGGCGGACCGACGTCACGCCGGTGGCGCCGCGGCTATGTCGCGGCGTTGGCGGGACAAGGGGCGATCCGGCACTGGTTACTGCCAGGCGCCGGAGATCTTGGCGTAGAGCGTTCCGTCGACGGTGCTGCCGACGGCATAGACGGCGAGGATCACCGCGCCGGCTATGCCGGCTGCGACGAAGGAGTATTCGATGGCGGTGGCGCCGGCCCGGTCGGCGGCAAAGCGGGTCGCCAGAGACGTCATCCTGCGAAAACTGCGAGCCATCCTGGCCTCTCCTGTCAGTCGCGCGCCTCGCCGAGCAGCTCGGTGAGGAAGGGGATCAGGGGTTCGTCCGCCGCCGGCATGGGGTACTCCCGCAGCCGGCCCGGCTTGACCCAAGCGAGCTTCTGACCCTCCAGCCCCTGGACGTTGCCCTGCCAGCGCCGGCAGACCCACAGCGGCATGAACAGCTGGAAGGTCTCGTAGGCGTGGCTGGCGAAGGTCAGGGGCGCGAGACAGGGCTCCTCGACGCGGATGCCGAGCTCCTCGCGAAGCTCGCGGATCAGCGTCTCCTCCGGCCTCTCGCCCGGCTCGACCTTGCCGCCGGGGAACTCCCAAAGACCTGCGAGAGGCTTGCCTGCCGGCCGTTCCGCCAGGAGGATCCGGTTGTCCGGATCGACCAGGGCGCAGGCGGCCACGAAGACGAGCCTCAGGGTCATGGCAGAGCCCCTTCTAGCCGACAGAAGTTAACGTTTGCGGTGCGCGATTCCGAAGCGGCGGCGGAACGGGGCACCGCCACTCACGAGCGGTAGTCGCCGTTGATGGCGACATAGTCCTTGGTCAGGTCGCAGGTCATGACCCGCGCCGTGCCGCGCCCCAGACCGAGGTCGGCGGTGACGGTGATCACGTCCTTCTGCATCACCGCGCTCGCGGCCGCCTCGTCATAGGCCGGGTCGCGCTCACCCTCGTGGGCGACGCGGATGTCGCCGAAGGAGATCGACAGCCGGTCGCGTTCGGCAGGTTCGCCCGCCTTGCCGACCGCCATGACGACGCGACCCCAGTTGGCGTCCTCGCCGGCAATCGCCGTCTTGACCAGCGGCGAGTCGGCGATCGACTTGGCGACGCGGAAGGCCGAGGCGTTGGACACCGCACCCTTGACCACGACATGGACCAGCTTGCGGGCGCCCTCGCCGTCCCGCGCCACCTGTTCGGCGAGGTCGGCGAGAACCGCCTGCAGGGCCTTGCGGAAGCCGGCGAGGCGACGGTCCGTGGCCCGGGCAATGCGCGGCGCGCCGCGCTTCTCGGCCGCCCCGGTGGCGAACAGCATCAGCGTGTCCGAGGTCGAGGTGTCGCTGTCCACCGTCACGGTGTTGAAAGTGGTCTTTACCCCCTTCGACAGCAGCGCCTGCAGGGCCGGCGCGTCGATCGGCGCATCGGTGAAGACGAAGGACAGCATGGTCGCCATGTCGGGCGCGATCATGCCGGCGCCCTTGGCCATGCCGTTGATGGTGACGGTGACGCCCCCGAGCGTCGCCGTGGCGGTGGCGACCTTGGGAAAGGTGTCGGTTGTCATGATGGCCCTGGCGGCATCGAGCCAGCCATCCGCCTTCCCCGCGGCGAAGGCCTTGTCGAGCACCGCATCATACTTGGTCGCATCCAGCGGCTCGCCGATGACACCGGTGGAGGCGAGGAAGACCTCCGACTGCTTGCAGCCCGCCGCCTTGGCCGCGATTTTCGCGGTGAGCGCAACGGCCTCGCGGCCCTTCTTGCCGGTGAAGGCATTGGCATTGCCGGAGTTGACCACCAGCGCCCGGGCGGTGCCGCCGGCGAGATTGGCGCGGCACCAGTCGACAGGCGCCGAGGGACACTTCGAGCGGGTGAAGACGCCGGCCACGGTCGTACCCCTGGCGAGGCCGACGGCCAGCACGTCGGTGCGCCCCTTGTAGCGGATGCCCGCCTCGGCCGTCGCCAGCGTCACGCCATCGAGCGGCGGCAGGACGGGCACCGTCTTCGGCGCGAGCGGGGAGACGGGGGGCACGAACTTGGCCATGGCGATCCTCGGGCTTGCCGCGACAGGGCGGTTTTCCCTGCCCTTAGCCCAAGCGGTGCGCGACGGGAAGCCGGTCGCCGCGCATGGATCACCCCCGTGTCATGCGCGATCGCGCGCCACGCGCCGCAGGGCCTCGCCGCCGACGGTCACGACGGTGCCGGATGGCTCGGCCTGCCGCCTCTGCGCCGAGAGAGCGAACGCCGCGAAAAGGGCGGCAATGTCCTCGGCGGGACCGGGCCTGCCGAAGAGGTATCCCTGCGCCTCGGTGCATCCCTCGCTGCGCAGGAAGGCAAGTTGCGCCTCCGTTTCCACGCCCTCCGCGGTGCTGACGATGCCGAGACTGTCACAGAGCCCCGTGACCGCACGGACGATGGCACTGCTCTCGCGCGTCGCCGACAGGTCATGCACGAAGGAGCGATCGATCTTGACCTTGTCGAAGGGAAAGGTGCGCAGGTAGCCGAGCGACGAATAGCCGGTGCCGAAATCGTCCATGGCCAGGGAGCAGCCGATCATCTTGAGACGCATCAGGGCACTGGTGCCGCCCTCGACATCGGCCATGAGCGTGCTTTCCGTGATCTCCAGTTCCAGCCGGGATGCCGGCAGGCCTGCCTGTTTCAGCGCCCCCTCGACGATGTCGGGGAACTGGCGGTCGGCGAGCTGCTTCGGCGAGACATTGACCGCGACCTTGGTCCCCTGCGGCCAGCCGGCGGCCTGCGCGCAGGCCTGCTCCAGAACCCAGCGGCCGAGAGGCCCGATGAGCCCGGTCTCTTCCGCCACGGGAATGAACTCGTTCGGCGGCACAAGGCCGCGCTCGGGATGGCGCCAGCGCACCAGCGCCTCGAAGCCGGCGATGGCGCCGCTCGCGACGGTGACCACCGGCTGGTAGAACAGCACGAACTGCTCCTCCGCCAAGGCCCTTTGCAGGTCGCGCTCGAGCCGGTGCCGCTGGTGCATGCGCGCATTCATCGCCGGCTCGAAGAAGCAGAATCGACCCTGGCCCTCCTCCTTGGCGCGATGGAGCGCGATGTCGGCGTTCTTGAGGATCGCGCCGGCTCCCTCGCCGTCGGCGAGGGCGATGCCGACGCTCGCCCCGACAACCAGCGTCTGGCCCCCGATCTCGTAGGGCGCGGCGAGGGCATCGATGATCTGGCCCGCGAGGGTCGAGGCCGCCGTCGGCTGCATCTCGCTGCTCTGGATGATGCCGAACTCGTCGCCGCCGAGCCGCGCCAGCACGTCGCCCTCCGGGAGACGGGCCCGCAGCCGCTCGCCGACCGCCACGAGCAGCGCATCGCCGACCCCATGGCCGAGCGTGTCGTTGACCACCTTGAACCGGTCAATGTCGATGCACAGCACGGCGCAGTCGGCCGGTTTTCCCGACTGTCCGACCGCTTCCACCAGCTTCTCCTGGAACAGGGCCCGGTTGGCGAGCCCCGTGAGCGAGTCATGGTGGGCCATATGGGCCATGCGCGCCTGCGCCTTGCGCCGGGCATCGACGTCC
>Ga0315900_10009612_pt1 | contig 12235 bp, 11 predicted proteins | sample LakEriMetagenome_FD_203521 | JGI IMG/M metagenome (GOLD analysis project Ga0315900, IMG submission 203521) | Freshwater fungal communities from buoy surface, Lake Erie, Ohio, United States - Buoy 12 MA114 | ecosystem: Environmental > Aquatic > Freshwater > Lake > Lake biofilm | place: USA: Lake...
GCCGCGGTCGAAAAGCGCGATTACAAAGAAGGTGATGTGCTGGTGATTCGTTATGAAGGCCCAAGGGGCGGGCCCGGTATGCGCGAGATGCTTTCCACCACCGCCGCGCTTTATGGACAGGGCGCTGGCGAAAAAGTGGCACTCATTACGGATGGTCGTTTTTCTGGCGGCACGCGCGGTTTCTGCATCGGCCATGTGGGGCCGGAAGCGGCAGTGGGCGGCGCGATTGGCCTTCTTAAAGATGGCGATATTATCAGTATCGATGCCACCAAAGGAACCATCAGCGTGAATGTTACCGACGCGGAATTTGCCGAGCGGCGCAAAACATGGAAGCCAAGAAAAACGGACTACCAGTCCGGTGCGCTGTGGAAATACGCGCAGCTGGTTGGCTCTGCAGAAAAAGGCGCGCTCACCCACCCGGGCGGCAAGGCAGAGACACACTGCTTCGCGGATATCTGATAGGCTTTTAGCCTACTTTTTCATCACTCTCGTTAATGCCGAGCATTTTCAGCTTGCGGTGAAGCGCCGAGCGCTCCATGCCGACAAACGCAGATGTTTTGGAGATATTGCCGCCGAAGCGTTCGATCTGCGCGGCGAGATATTGTTTTTCAAACAGCTCACGCGCTTCACGCAGCGCCATCGACATGATGTCTGCATTGGTTTCTGGCCTCGCGAGAACCGGGTTGGAGGTCAGAATTTCTGGTGGCAACTCACTTGAGGCGATAGGCTCTTTGCTATCTGCCGTCATAATGAGCAGCCATTCCATCATATTGCGAAGCTGGCGAACATTGCCCGGCCAATGATAGGCCTGCAGCATCGCCATCGCTTCTTCAGAAAGATCGCGCGCTGAAAGCCCGGCAATCTCGGCGGAACGCTTCAGAAAATATCGGCACAGCTCCGGAATATCCTCACGGCGATCTTTCAGCGAGGGCATGCGAAGTGGCACGACATTCAGGCGGTAGTAAAGCTCCTCACGGAAACGGCCAGCGGCAATCTCTTGCTCGAGGTCGCGGTTGCTGGCAGCGATCACACGGACATCCACCTCCACACGGCGGCTACCGCGGATTCGGGTGAAGCTCTGGTCTTGTAACGCCCGCAGAACCTTGCCTTGCGTTTCCAGCGGCATGTCGGCGACTTCGTCGATGAACAATGTACCGTGGTGTGCGCGCTCAAAAAGCCCGAGCTTTTCAGCGCCGCCGGTGGGGTTAGTATCTTCCACGCCAAAAAGCTCCGCTTCCACACGGTCCGGCGTCAGGCCTGCTGCGTTCATCACCACAAAATTGCCGGCTGCTCTGGTTGAGCGCTGGTGGATCATGCGGGCGAGCATTTCCTTGCCAGTGCCCGGCGCGCCGGTAATCAGCACGCGGCTGGCCGTGGGGGCAATTTTATCAATGGCGCTGCGTATCTGCTGGATTGACCCAGACTGGCCGTTTAAGACCATCTCTGGCTTGCCACGCGTTTTAAGCTCCTGATTTTCATGCTTAAGGCGCGCATTCTCCAGCGCCCGTGCCACCACCAGCAGCAGCCGGTCTTCTTTGAAGGGCTTTTCGATAAAATCATACGCGCCCATTTTAATGGCAGTGACGGCGGTTTCGATATTGCCATGGCCGGAAATCATGACCACCGGCAGGTGCGGGTAGCGCTTACGAACCATTTCCAACACACCCAGCCCATCCAGCTCGCTTCCTTGAAGCCAGATATCCAGAATCAGCAGCGAAGGCACGCGCTCGGCGATGGCTTTAAAGGCGCCATCACTGTTGGAAGCGCTGCGTGCTCCATATTTCGCATCCTTTAAAATATCGGACACAAGGTCGCGGATATCAGATTCATCATCAACAATCAGGATATCAGTGCTCATAAGCCTATGTGATTGGGTTGGCGGCGGGAGAATGAATTGCGGCATTTATATCACAGTGTGGCGGAAAAGAAAGTGTTACTTTGGCGCCGCCATCGGGATTATTCTCAATTTTCATCAATCCTTTGTGTTCATCAATGATTTTCTTCACAATAGATAGCCCCAGCCCCATGCCTTTTGCCCGCGTTGTCACGTAGGGTTCCATGAGCTTTGCGATCTCTCCATCGGGGAAACCAAGCCCGTTATCGCTGATGCTGAGCACCACATGCCCGGCTTCGCTGGCAAGCTGGGTCGTCACCATGCCTTTGGGGCTGCCGGGCTGCTTGACGAGCCGCGATTCAATCGATTCACAGGCATTTTTCAGCAGGTTAGTCAGAACCTGCGTCAGCTGGCGCTCATCACAGTGCAGTAGCACCGGTTGCGGCGGCAGGTAGGTGCGGAATTCAACCGCGCTGTTTGGCACCTGCGCGCTGAAAATGGCTTTCTTAACAAGGCTTACCGCATCTTCATCCGCAAAAACTGCCGCCGGCATGCGAGCAAAGCTGACAAACTCCTCCACCATTTTGCCAATATCGCTGACATGGCGAATGATGGTGTCGGTATAGCGCAGGAAGCTCTCCTGATCTTCCGTGATGAAACGGGCGTATTTTTTCCGGATGCGCTCGGCTGATAGCTGGATGGGTGTCAGCGGATTTTTAATCTCATGCGCCACACGCCGCGCAACATCGCCCCACGCCGCAGTGCGTTGCGCGGAAAGCAGCAGGGTGATGTCATCAAACGTCACAATAAAGCCTTCCAGCTCATCCTCCCTTTTTTCAACGGTGATGCGCGCATGCAGCGAGATGGTTTTGTTGCTGCGGGTCAGGGTGAGGGTTTCATCCGTCACCCCGCCCGCATGGCGCTCGGCGCGGGCAAGAATTTCGTGAATGCCCGGAAGTAACTCGCCAATGGTGCTTTCCAGCGAAATCTGCTGGCCAATGGTTGCAAAAATCTGGCTGGCAGAACGATTAAAAAGCGTGATGCGCTTTTCAGGATCAAGCGCGATGACCCCTGCAGAAACCCCGGAAAGTACCGCTTCCGAAAAGCGACGCCGCTCATCCAGCCGGCGGTTTGCTTCGATCAGCTCTGTGCGCTGGGCGTCCAGCTGCTCGGTCATGCGGTTGAATGACTGCGCCAGCATGCCCAGCTCGTCGCGTCGCTGACCCAGCGAAACCCGCGCTGAAAAATCTCCCCCCCTCACACGCTCTGCCGCAGCAGCCAGCCTTGAGATGGGCGTTGTCAGTCGCGCGGCAAACACGGTGCCATAGCCGATGGACGCGAGCAGCAGCAGCAGCGCCACAGTGAAAAAAATGACTGAGAAAGCCGTCTGCAACCGATCAAGCTGGCCTCGAAGCTGCTGGTATTCGCTGACTGCACCCTGCGCGTTCTGCATATGGCCAACTACCTTGCTGTCAACCAGCCTGCCTACCAGCAGATAGCCCTCCTCCAGACCATCAATGCGCACCAGTGCGCGCACTTTATCTGCTTCATCGCTTGGTAAAATCACCGCCTCGCCGCGGCGCGCACGCTCAAAAGCTTCCGGCGGGATATGCTCAAAAGCCAGCGAAAAACTAAGCCTTCCCTGCGCGATAATGCGGTTGCGGTAAATGACTAGACTTTCCGCAAGCACCCTGAGCGCAGACTGCGCCTGCACCACACGCACAAATTCAGCCTGATCGCGCAGCACCAGCTCAGAGGCGCGGCTGAGGTCGCTGGCCATGGCAATGGCATCCGCACGGAGGTTTTCTTTATGTTCGGTCAGGTAGGCCTCCGCGACTGTCAGCGATTCGCTGACGGCGGTCTGCACGCGATCATTAAACCAGGTCTGTATCCCTAAATTGAAAAAAAGCGCGGAAAAAATCGAAACCACAATCGTTGGCAGAATGGTCACGAGACTGAACACCAGAAGCACACGCTTTTGCAGCCGTGAGCCGCTTGTTTCGGCGGTCATGCTTGCCCAGAGCTGAAAAATGCGAAGACCGATTGCCCCCAGCAGCATCGCCAGCACCACGCCATTGATAGCGACAATCACCCACACTAAACTCGGCTTCAATTTCAGCGGTTCCGGGTCGCTCGCAATGAAGGCATAGGTCGCTACACCGCATATCACAGCAGCCACAATCAATAGCGGAATTAGTTGCTGCCCGAGACGCTGTAGCCATGCCCGCAGCATCAGACCTCCTCCGCTGGCGCGATGCCGAGCGTGTGGAGTTTTTTGCGCAGTGTATTTCGATTGATTCCCAGCACTCTTGCTGCTTTCAGCTGATTGCCGGCGCAGGCACGCAAGGTGGATTCAATGAGCGGCTTTTCCATGAGCGGCATCATGCGGTCATACAGGCCGGGCGCGGGCAGCTGGCCGGAGCTGTGCGCTGCGAAAAATTCCCGCAGGTGCTCGCGGATGATATGTTCAAGACCCTGAGTCGGCATGAGGCGAGCTTAAACGCCTGAATCGGATTTGTCACTAGCCGTCAGGTTAAACTAAGCAGCCAAGACGTCCGCCTCATCGCTGGCGGGCGCTGTGACAACCGTCTGCAGCGCTTCTGGCATCTGCATCACGCTGTCGTAAAAATTGCTGATGGTCTGCTTGACCTCGGCAGGCTCGGTCAGTGTGTTCACATGCTGACGAAACTGCGCGGAGCCAAACAGGCCGGTGGAATACCAGCCGATATGTTTGCGCGCCACCATCAGCCCATTGCCGGCGCCGTAATGCTCCAGCATGGCGTCATAGTGATGAAGCACAATCTCGCGCTGCGAGGAAAGCGGCGGCGGTGTGATGCGCTCGCCGGTTTTAAGATAATGTGCCACCTGCGCAGGAAACCACGGGCGGCCATAGGTGCCGCGCCCGATCATCACGCCATCCGCGCCGGATTCCGCCAGCGCGCGATCCACATCATCAAAACCGCAAATATCACCATTGGCAATCACCGGGAGCTTCACCGCTTCTTTGACTTTTCGAATGAAACTCCAGTCAGCGCGCCCTTTATACATCTGGCAGCGTGTGCGGCCATGCACCGTCAGTAGCTGGATACCGCTATCTTCGGCAATTCTGGCCAGCTCCGGTGCATTGCGGCTGCTGTCATCCCAGCCGGTGCGCATTTTCAGCGTGACAGGAATTTTCACCGCCTTCACCACCGACTGAAGAATGCGGGTGGCCAGCGGCACCTCGCGCATCAGCGCCGAACCCGCCATGCCGCCCACCACTTTTTTGACCGGGCAACCAAAATTAATATCAATGATATGGGCGCCGCGATCTTCATTCAGCTTGGCCGCTTCCGCCATCACCTCGGGGTCACAACCCGCCAGCTGAATGGCAAAGGGAAATTCATCCGGCGAAAAGGCCGACATGCGCCGGAAATTCTGGTTGTCGATAATCGCCGCGCGCGAGGCAATCATCTCAGACACCACCATGCCCGCGCCAAAGCTTTTGACCAGGCGCCGAAATGGCAAATCCGACACACCGGTCATCGGCGCAAGCCAGACCGGATCATCAATGGTCATGGAACCAATCTTGACAGGGGGCATGTTTTCAACCTTATTAAAGGGAAGCACTCATAACCTTTTCTGACCGCAGAGGCAAGAAAATCCGCCCTTTATGGCCAAGCAAACCATTGCAATTCTTGTGGCGGGCGGCCAGTCGCAGCGGCTGGGATCCACCCTTCCCAAACCCTACTTGCGCTTTAATGGCGATAGCGTTTTAAGACGCTGTATTAAAACATTTCTTTCACACCCGGCCATTGATGGTGTGCGTGTGGTGATTCGGCGGGAGCACCACGCACTTTACAAAGAAGCCGCAAGCGGGCTGATACTGTTTCCCTGCGTGGTGGGCGGCGATACAAGGCAGGAATCGGTCTGCCGCGGCCTTGAATCGCTACGTCACCGCACGCCAACGCATGTGCTGGTGCATGATGTCGCTCGGCCGCTGGTCTCTCCGGCATTGATTTCACGTGTGGTTGCCGCGCTGGATGAACATCCGGCGGTGATTCCGGTGGTGCCGATGCATGATACCATCAAACAGCTGAGCGGCGATATGGTGACAGCCACCCTGCCCCGCGAAACACTTGCCGCTGTACAGACCCCGCAGGGATTTGATTACCAGATGCTGCTCGATGCGCACCTTCACTTTCGCGGTGCAAGCCTGACCGATGATGCCGCACTGATGGAGCGAGCCGGCGTGCCGGTTTCCAGCGTTGCGGGCGAATTATCAAACCGAAAAATCACCACAGCTGAGGATTGGAATTTCATGCAGACAGCCACCAACGATGAATATCGCACAGGCATTGGTTTTGATGTGCATGCGCTTAAACCGCATGATCCCGAAACCCCGTCTGGCAAGCACCAGATCAAATTATGCGGCGTTAAAATACCGCATACGCATTATCTTGATGGGCATTCCGATGCTGATGTGGCGCTTCATGCGCTGGTGGATGCGCTCTTGGGCGCTATTGGCGCAGGCGATATCGGCATTCATTTCCCGCCCGATGATCTGCAATGGAAAGGGGCGGATTCTTCGCGCTTTCTGGTGCATGCTTATGAGATGGTGAAGTCTCGTGGCGGCGATGTGGTTCATATGGATCTCTCAATTATCTGCGAACGCCCCAAAATTGCGCCTTACCGCGAGGCCATGATCAGCCATATTGCACAAATACTGAAGCTCGACGCCGGCCGCATCAGCATTAAAGCAACCACCACAGAAAAACTCGGCTTTACCGGCCGCGGTGAGGGCATTGCCGCGCAGGCGGTTGCTACCGTCAGGATGCCACGGTCATGAACCATCTGAAACAGCCATGGTGGTGGTGGGTGGCAACCTGGTTTGGCTGCGGCACATCGCCTTATGTCAGCGGCACAGTCGGCTCACTTGGGGCGCTGCCTTTCGCGTGGGTGATTCACCATCAGCTTGGTGCGCCGGGTCTTTTTCTGGCGGCATGGCTGGTGTTTCTGCTGGGCTGGCTGGCCAGCCGACATTTACTGCAAAAAACCAACTGTAAACCCGACCCTAAGGAAATTGTGGTAGATGAAGTGGCCGGGCAATGGCTGCTGCTATCCGTCATGCCGCTGACATGGCAGGGCTATCTGGTTGGGTTTGTCCTGTTTCGCGCGTTTGATATTGTTAAGCCGTGGCCTGTCTGCTGGCTGGATAGAAATGTCAAAGGCGCTATCGGTGTGATGCTGGATGATATGGCAGCGGCGTGTTACCCGGTGCTGATTTTTCTCGCGGCGCTGATAGTTTCGCATGCTTTTGGTTTGAATCATGCGCTGATGGGTTCACTGGTGTGGCTGTATGGCGATCTTGTTCAATGATGCCGACTGCGCGCTCGCGCGCGAGGTGATAAGCGAAGCCACTCGCAGCGGGCTGCGCATCAGCTGCGCTGAATCATGCACGGGCGGGCTGATTTCCGCGCTGCTGACCGAAATACCCGGCAGCTCTGCGGTGATTGATCTGAGCTGGGTTACCTATGCCAATCAGGCAAAAACCGCCATGCTGGGAGTTGATAAAGAACTGCTGCATGAGTATGGCGCCGTCAGCGAGCAGGTGGCGCTTGCCATGGCTGAAGGTGCGCGCAGAGTCAGCGGGGCTGATATTGCCGTTGCGGCAACAGGCATTGCCGGCCCCGGCGGCGGGAGCACAGAAAAGCCCGTGGGCACCGTGTTTCTTGCCGTGATGTCAAGCCGTGAAACCACCGTGAATCGCTTTGTGTTTCAAGGCAGCCGCACCGAAATACGCCTGCAGGCAACCCGGCAGGCACTGCTGATGCTGCAATCAGCGCTTACGTATTCTTTTTCTTCTTTTGCCTGATATCGCGCGCCTTGGCAGCTTTATTGTGCTGCTGCGGGCGGGCAATGGCCAGCGCGTCATCCGGCACATCGGAGGTAATCACGCTTCCAGCCGCCACCATGGCATCGCGCCCGATACTCACCGGCGCCACCAGCGCACTGTTCGAGCCGATGAAACTACCGGATCCGATGATGGTTTTGTGCTTTTCAAATCCATCATAATTGCAGGTGATGGTGCCAGCGCCAATATTCGCCGCCTCGCCAACCTCACTATCGCCGATATAGCTGAGGTGGTTCGCTTTCGCGCCTTTGCCAAGGCGGCTGTTTTTAATCTCAACAAAATTCCCGACATGCGCCTCTTCGCCGATTACCGCGCCCGGTCGTAGCCGCGCATAAGGCCCCACCACCGCGCCGCGCCCAATCACCGCTTTTTCGATGTGAGAATAAGAGCGAATTTCTGCGCCGCGGCCAACTTTAACCCCGGCACCAAACACCACAAAAGGATGCACCACCACATCCGCTTCAAACTGTGTATCAGCCTGTAGAAAAACGGTTTCCGGTGCAATCATCGTCACGCCTGACTGCATGGCCTGCTGACGCAGGCGCTGCTGCATCACGGCTTCTGCTTCGGCAAGCTGCTGTTTATCGTTCACGCCCATCACCTCCTGTGCCGATATTTCGATCATCAGACTTCGCTTATTCTGCTTCGCGGCGACTTCCAGCAGCGATGTCAGATAAATTTCTCCGGTGGCTGGCGATGGCGCAATGTTTGGCAGCTCTTTTGCCAGAAATGCCGCATCAAACACCATGACACCGCCCCAGACCCACTCAATGCGCTTCTGCTCGTTGCTAGCGTCTTTTTCTTCCACAATCGAATCCACCCACGGCGCCTCGCGCATGACCACGCGGCCATAACCTGTGGGATTGCTAAGCTTCATCGCCAGCAGCGAAATGGTCGCCTGCTGCGCTTCATGTTCACTGATGAAGCGATGCAGCGTTTCGCTGGTAATCAGCGGCGTATCGCCATACAGCACCAGCACCGATCCCGAATCAGGAAGCGCCGGCAGCGCGCAGCAAACGGCATGACCTGTGCCAAGCTGCTGCGACTGCGTGGCAAACTGCGCCGCAGGAAAAAAGCGCTGCGCCGCCTCTTCAACCGCTTTCATCTCCTCGGCAATCACAACGACCATCGCCGAAGGTGAAAGCGGCGCCGCTGCGCTGATAACCTGACCGAGCATCGGCCTGCCTGCAATGGGCTGGAGCACTTTCGGCAAGCTGGAGCGCATGCGCGTGCCTTTGCCGGCAGCAAGAATAACCACAGATAAATACTGCTTGAGTCGCGTTGTCATGGGCTTATGATTAGCGGCATCGAACGCTTAAAACAAGGTAGCAAATCATGCCCATGGATGGATTCTGGATGTTAATGGTGGCCACCGCAATTTTTGCGGCTGCGTGGGTTGCGGTGTATCTACGCCTGAATATTCTGCGCGAGAGGCTGCGTAGTGTCAGCCAGGAGCTGACGGCGACGCAGGGAGAGCTGCTTTCTGTGCAGCAGACGCTCACTGAATATCGCGAGCGGGCGATTATCGCAGAAACAGAGCTTCGCGCCCACGGCGATCAGCAAAAGCAGATGAAGCTCGAATTCAAACAAACGGCTGGCTTGCTGTTTGATGAGATGAGCCAGAAATTTACTCTGCAATCTGAGAAGAAAATTAGCGATTTGCTCTTGCCGCTTCGTGAAAGGCTGGGGGAATTTCAAAAGAAGATTGATGACTCCTTCAGCCAGCAGGGCAAGGAACAACACACGCTCAAAGCAGAAATCCAGAAAATCGTGCTGCAGACAGATAGCCTGACCAAGGCGCTTCGCGGCGATGTTAAAGCTCAGGGAAACTGGGGCGAGGTGATGCTCGAAAAAATACTGGAAGAATCCGGTTTGCGCCGTGGTGTGGATTATGTCGCGCAGGCGGTGGATTTATCGCTGCGCGGCGAAGATGGCAGCGTCCAGCGCCCCGATGTGGTGGTGCATCTGCCGGATGGCAAACATGTGATTATTGATTCTAAGGTGTCTCTAACCGCCTATGAACGCTACTGCGATAGCCAGCAGGAAAATCACCTGCGTGATTTCATGAAATCACTCCGTTCGCATGTGATGGGTTTGTCGGCCAAGAAATATCAGGAAAATGAAAAGCTCCAGACGCCGGATTTTGTTTTCATGTTCCTGCCGCTTGAGGGCGCTTATACGCTCGCGGTTCAGCAGGATCGCGAGCTGCACAGCTTCGCATGGGATAAAAAAGTGGTGCTGGTCTGCCCTTCAACATTGTTTGCCAGCCTGCGCACCATCGCCTCGCTGTGGCGTATTGAACAGCAGAATCGTTATGCGCTCCAGATTGCAGAAGAAGGCGGCAAGCTCTATGACAAGCTGGTGGGCTTTGTGCAGGATATGCTGGATATCGGAAAACAGATCAGCCGAACCCAGCAGAGCTATGATCAAGCCCTCGGCAAGCTGCAGACCGGCACTGGTAATCTCATCAGCCGTGCGGAAAAAATGAAGCTGCTGGGCGCTAAAGCCAGCAAGGCACTACCTAAAGAGCTGTCTCAGGAAGAAGCGATACAGGAAGCAGGTCGCATGCCAGCACTTCACGCAGATGCAAGCAGCTAGTTCTGATAATCCAGCCCAAGCAGCCGGTAGCTTTCACGATCCTCTTTCCAGCCCGAGCGAACCTTCACAAACAGCTCGAGATGAATTTTTTTGCCGGTCATTTTTTCCAGCTCGCGACGCGCGCTGATGCCCACACGCTTAATCATCGAGCCGCCCTCGCCGATGACTATTTTTTTCTGGTTCTCGCGCTGAATATAAACCGCTTGTGAGATTTTAATCAGCGAAGCGCTTTCTTCCCATGATTCTGTTTCAACCAGCAGCGCATAAGGAAGTTCCTGGCTCAGCAACAAAAAAAGTTTTTCGCGGGTGATCTCTGCGGCCAGAAGACGAAGAGAAATATCACTCATTTCATCTTCCGGATAATGCCACGCGCCTTCAGGCATGGCGCTTGCCAGCGCTTGTCTCAGCTTACCAACACCATCGCCGCTACGTGCACATATCATAAAAATATCGCGAAACAGGCCAAGCTCACCACACGCAGATGCAAGCTCCATCAGGCGTTCTTTGCTCACCTTATCGATTTTATTAAGCGCGAGAAAAAGCGGCTTTGTTTGCGCTGTGAGCTTCGTGAAAAGTTTTTGAGTGCTTTCGCGAATACCGGCCTTGCAATCCACCAGCAGCAGCGCTGCATCCGCATCACCAATGCCAGCCCACGCGGCGCTGACCATCGCTTTTTCAAACGATTGCTGCGCGTCAAATATGCCCGGCGTATCCACCAGAATCAGCTGTGCCTCGCCTTCACGGCAAATACCGCGCACATTAAACCGCGTGGTTTGAACTTTGGGGGTCACAATGGAAACCTTGCCGCCCACCATCTGATTAATCAGGGTTGATTTACCGGCATTCGGCTCACCAATAATGGCAACCACGCCACAGCTGCGATTTTCACTCATGGTCAAGGCTGCCAAGGAGTGCTTGCGCGGCCAGCTGCTCAGCGGCGCGTTTGGAATTTGCCCGGCCGATACGTGGCTCTTTGCCGCTGATGCGAACCTCAATGGTGAACTCCGGCGCATGCGCGGGGCCTGTGGTGTCGATCACACGATATTCCGGCACGGCAAGCCCTCTGGCCTGCGCCCATTCCTGCAGGGCTGTTTTGGCATCCTTCGGCGGAGCGCTGATGCGGCGGGCAAGATCGCTCCAGCGCAAGGTGATAAAACTTTCAGCGGCAGCAAAGCCGCCATCAAGATAGAGCGCACCCAGCACGGCCTCCATCGCATCTTCAAGGTTGGTCGGGTTTTGACGGCCACCACTGGCGCCTTCACTGTCTGACATCAGCAGATATTCACCAAGTGATAGCTCCTGCGCCACATCCGCCAATGTCTCGCCGCGCACCAGCCCGGCAAGGCGGCGCGCCAGCTCACCTTCGGTTTCATTCGGAAACAGGCTATAAACAATTTTAGCCACTACCAGCCCAAGCACGGCATCGCCAAGAAATTCCAGCCGCTGATTATTCACGCTCTGGTTCAGGCTGGGGTGTGTCAGCGCCTGCCTCAAGAGCTGGATATTATGGAAGGTGTGGCCGAGTTTTTCTTCCAGCTTATTCATTGGATCACCGTCAGGAAGCGATCCAGCCGCATGTTGCCAAACCAGCTGAGCGGATTAAAGCACGAGCCACCCCCTTCCACCGAACAGAAAATGATATCGGCACGGCCAATCAGATTCTGCTCCGGCACAAACCCCACCTCATCCATGAAACGGCTGTCGCGAGAATTATCGCGGTTATCACCAAGGAAAAAATAATGCCCCGGCGGCACCACAAAGACCGGCGTGTCATCGCCCGGGCCATAGGTTTTTTCTTTCAGAATATGAATTTTCCTGCCCTCTGGCAGCGTTTCCTCAAATCGTGCGATTTCGTAGGGCTTGCGGTCGTATCGTTCGTCGCCCTCGTCGATATACTGATCCACATAATG
>Ga0315900_10009613_pt1 | contig 12235 bp, 10 predicted proteins | sample LakEriMetagenome_FD_203521 | JGI IMG/M metagenome (GOLD analysis project Ga0315900, IMG submission 203521) | Freshwater fungal communities from buoy surface, Lake Erie, Ohio, United States - Buoy 12 MA114 | ecosystem: Environmental > Aquatic > Freshwater > Lake > Lake biofilm | place: USA: Lake...
GGTACCCGCAGTGTCGTTTAGAAAAGGCGCCGTCCTGGCAGTAGACATCTAGCATAATCAAAACCACCAAAGGAAATAGACGGTGGTCGATAGTTCGAATCCGATCCAAGGAACTTTTTGCATCCTAGGTACGACTCCTGTTAAGATAGGGATATTATTCATCCTGTTTCTTAACCAAGGAGTCCTCATGACCTTTCCGAATCGTCGTTCATTCCTATCGACATCCACTTCCACCGCAGCCGCGATCGGTGTTGCTGCGTCCACTGCAAAGAGCTACGGAAGAGTGATCGGCGCTAACGATCGCCTCGGAGTTGGTGTCATCGGCGGTGGTGTGATTGGCAACGCTCACTTCGACGTGATCAACAAACTCAAGGAGTCCAATAACCTGCTTCCTGTGGCCGTCTCCGACTGCTGGATGACACGCGCGGAAGCAGGGAAACAAAAAATAGGTGCCGATGCTGCCTACAGCGAATACAAGCGACTTCTCGACCGCAAAGAAGTTGACTATGTCGTCGTCGCAACCCCTGAACATTGGCACTGGACCATGACCATCGATGCAATGGACGCCGGCAAAGCAGTCTATTGCGAAAAGCCGCTGACGCACACCATCCCCGAAGCCCAAGCCGTAGTCAAAAAACAAAAAGAAACCGGCCGACCACTCCAAGTCGGAGTCCAAGCGATGTCGGACGATAGCTACATCACCGCGCGAGATGCGATCCGAAAAGGAGTCATCGGTAAAGTCATACAAGCACAAATCGAATACGTCCGTCGATACGATTCGAAAAAAGGCCCATGGAGAGAACCCGAACTCGTCGCACAAAATGCAAAAAAACCAGCCGACTTGGATTGGAATGCATGGCTAGGATCCGCCAAGAAAACGGACTGGAATCCAAACCACTATTTCGAGTGGAGATGCTACTCGGCTTATTCGGGTGGAATCTGCACCGATTTGTTCATCCATCGAATCACTCGCATCATGAAGGCTTGCGATTTGCTCTATCCACGACGCGTTGTCGGGATGGGCGGAATCTGGCAATGGCCAGATGGAAGAGACTTACCAGATAACATCGAAATGATCTGTGAATACCCACGAGGAATGACTGTGTATGTGCTCGGAACTATGAGCAATCGGGTCGGCATCGATCACCTTATCCGTGGATACCGAGGTACTCTCAAGTTCACCAAAACGGGCTGGGTGGCCGAAGATAAAGATGGCAAAGTCTTAGCCGAACATACAAAAACCGGCGGCGAAGACCAAAACCTACACCATACGAACTTACACAATCACATTCGCAACGGCGAAGCTCTCAACTGCCCTGTGGAACTCGGCTTGGCAGGTGTCGTAGCCGTCAATATGGCGAACGAAAGTTGGCGTAGCAGCAAAATGATCGGATGGGACAGAGTCAATGAAAAGATGGTCTCAGCCGATACGCTCAATCTTTCTCACGAACCGGAAGCGTAATCTGCTAGTCGAGCAGTTACAGTTCGTTACATCTCAACCGGTTGCATGATCGCTCGTTGTGTCATGCAACTTCAGCTAAAGGGATAGAACCGACGAAATCCGGATGCAATCTCTCCAGGTGGGATCTCCACAAATCCATCGCACTTGGCTAAAGAAGCTACGTCTCCCGATCCTTGACTCGACGCAACGACCAGTACACCATCCGACCGTCGCTGGACCAAACGAAACCAGAGCAAGTCCAGCTTCTTTTCATCGTCGCAGATAACTTTCTCCACCGGCGCAACTTCTTGCTGCGCAATTCCGCCAATCGATTGCAAAAGCGACAAACCATAACGACGAAATGTTGTCGCAACACTTAACGGATTTCCTGGCAAACCTAAGAAGAGCTTCCCTTCGTTGGTCGCCGCTCCCAGCATGGGTTTGCCGGGACGAATGGGGATTCTGTGGAAAATGATCTTCCCACCAACTCTCTCGATCGCTTGCGGCACAAAATCCATGTCCCCCATCGAGACTCCGCCTGTCAACAATATCGCGTCGTGATCCACCAATGCTTTGCGGATCGCTTGTTCAATCGATTCTAACGTGTCCCGCACGCGCATCCGTCTGGCATGAACCCACTCCAACGGCGACAACATCGCTTCGAGCATAGGACCATTCGAATCGCGGATCTGCCAGGGTTCGAACGGTTCGCCGAGCGAGATCAATTCGTCACCCGTGTTGATAATGCAAACCCGCACACGTCGATAAACCGTCAGTTGATTCGTATGAGCAAAAGATGCGATACCCGCCATGGTTTGAGGGCGAATGAGTTGCCCAGCACTCAACACAGGATCGCCGGCGAGCGCATTCTCCCCTCGTTTGCGAATGTTCAGTCCTTTGCGAAGAGACTCCGGCGGGCATTGAAGCTCGATCGTATCGCTTTGCTCCAGACAATGCTCGCGTTGAACGACTAAATCTGCTTCTCGCGGAATCACTGCACCTGTAAAGATCCGAACGGCAGCACCACTCGGCAAAGATATCGGAGCCCTACCGGCAGCGACAGTTCCAACAACCGAAATGGTCCGAGAGGCAACATCGCTCCATCGCAGTGCATAACCATCCATCGCAGACACGTCCGTGGCGGGACTGTCATGCATTGCAGCGATCGGTTCCGCAAGCACACGCCCGAACGCCTCTTCAAACATGCAAGGCTCTGTTGTGGTTGTGCGAATCAAACTGCGAAGCTCGCACATCCAGGCATCGATGCTATCGACGATTGGAAGTAAACTCATCTCTCCGATTTTAACCGATCTGCGCGAGATGCGAAGCGGCAAGCTGCGAATCGGCAAGCTAGGTCTAAGCCGCTTGCGAAGCGGAAAGCTCTGGACCCGCCATTGGCATCTCGTCGCAATCGCAGCGAGCTTGACAAACCTTAAGCCCTCGTCGCAAATTCAAGAAGTGTGCGGCGATGAGCAACAATCCACCGACCGGTGTCATCCAAGGTTGTACCTTGGCAAAGACTGCCGTTCCCATTCCAGAAAATGCCATATCACTTGCCCCCGATTCCAAGGTGCTAGCAATCCCCAAAGTATGGTCGTGACCAGAATGATCATGTCCAGAATGATCATGTCCAGAATGATCGTGCGAGTTGGTTGACGTAAAGGCGATCCGTGGTGAGCCAGATTCCGTGGAGCAGCAACTATCCGGGAGCAGAAAAGCAGCACCGAGAATGAGTGCAAGCCCCGTAGTCGAAAGGCCTAGTACTCGATAATCCCGATGGCGATGGAACGCAGGCCAAATGGAGATGGAAACCAAGGAAACACAAATAATTGCCGCTATTTGATGGAATTCAGGGCTTGCCATCCACTCGGTAAACTGCAACGTTGGTAGACACGCGAGCAGAACAGGAGTAGCGGCGCAATGAACAGCGCAAAGCGCGGACGCGGCGATTCCAATTCTGTCTTTCCAGCTACTTTCGCCGTTAACCATGCTTTTCACTTACAGCCACTCCTGAGGTTGAAACAATCCTCACATGTTATCGAGATCTATCGCTTCTGCAATGAGATTGCAATAAGATTTCTTCCCGGTTTTCCCATACTCGATGAGGCCTATACCTTTGGAATCGACTTTAGAGCAAGTCCGAGCGAACTATGAAAACGTTCAAAAACGCGTCTCCACCGCTGCTGAAAAAAGCGGTAGGTCGCCCGAAAGCGTGACGGTCGTTGGAGTTACAAAGTATGTCTCTTCCGAGGTCGCTGGTTTTCTCGCGGAATCCGGATGTCGCGATCTTGGAGAAAGCAGGCCTCAGTCTCTTTGGGAAAAAGCCGAAAAACTAGCTGACAATTTCATTCGATGGCATTTGATCGGACATCTTCAGCGGAATAAGGCCAAAAGGACGATTCCCCTTTTGCAAATGATCCATTCGGTCGACTCAGAGCGCATTCTGGATCAGATCCTCGTCGATGCAACCGCGCTGCAGCATTCCGTTCAAGTGTTGCTCGAATTGAATGTGACATCGGATCCAACCAAAACCGGATTGGTGATGGACGATGCCAAACGACTATTGGAGAAATGGTGTTGCCGCCAATCAGATCAACCTCTGTTCGCGAACGTTGTTGGATTGATGGGAATGTCCAGCCTTGGAGCAAACGAACTTCAAGTTCACCAAGAATTCAAGTCCATTCGGGTTGCGAGAGACAAATGGGCCCGGGAGTTCGACATCGCATTGCCCGTGTTGTCGATGGGAATGAGCGACGATTTTGAAATCGCGATCGAACATGGGGCCACTCACGTCCGCTTGGGCTCGATCCTATTCTCGTAAAAGGCCACCCGTCCTTTGCCGCCCTTTGGGAGGGTCGGCCCTAGGTCGGGTTGCGATGGGTCCTTTGCCATGCGGCAAATCCATTAAATCAGCAGCCTCACAGGAGGAGGGTTACAAAACCGGACGATCTCAGCGGGAAGGTAGCTCAAGGCCAACGATTGCGTTACTTTTTGGTAGCCCGTTTTGCGGAAAACTCAATCTCACCTTCGTTACCATCGAGATCGTATTGGATTTTCCCTTGGATGACGTTTCCATATGGACGCCCAGAGTAATCCGCTTTGATCGTTCGACCTTGGACGGTGGTTTCCATGTGAAACTCAAGGTAGTTTTCACGAATTCGCAGATTGGTTGCATCAACTACAGTCCCTTCTGCAACGGTGTATTTCCCTAGCAGCTTGTCACCTGATTTAGTGATCACAATCGATGGCTCCAATTTATTTCCGTCCGCATCGATAACGATGTTCCATTCGCCGACAACATCGTCGAGACGAACCGATCGCTTTGGAGTCCATGGATATTCTTTGGTGCCACCATCCGTCGAGACAACAACAGTTCCTTCGATATCATCTTTCTTGGTCTTTCCAGAAAAAGCGAGGGAGACCGATTGTTGTTCGTGAGTGTATTCGACGTTACAGGAAAGCTGATCTTCCTTCAGTTTTGCATCCTTTATGTTGATGGGCTTTCCCGAAACGCCATGAAACACTCCTGTCACCTTGCCATCCTCTGCAAACAACTCTAGAGCATCTTCACGCGTCGCCCCATTGAGATCATACTTCCAGCGCCAGGTGCCGGAGGGATCCGACGGTCCACTTTGGGCCGATGCAACTGAGCCGATCGAGACAATCAAAGCCATCGCGAGAAGTTGGAGAACAGCCGACATGAAATTTACTTTGCGAATCGCGGTAACAAGCATGGTACGAATCCATCAGGCAGAGGTGGAAATAAGCAACAGACGAAACGACTGATTGTAGTTACACTTTCAAGTTATGGGACAGGATTGATGAACTATTCGGAACGAAGAAGGAATCCATCGACCTCTGTTCTGGACACGATTTTTTACATACATCCGATGCCATGAACCGATTCGAACATATTCGGCACAAACCACCAACGGAGCTGACTGGACCGAGAGAGCTTTTGCTGGTCTTGGCACCCATGCGCAGCAACGTTAACCTCAGTCGTATCGTACGGCTTGCCGGGTGCGCAGGCATCACTCAATTGATTCAATGTGGTCCTGGACGCGTCGATCGTGAAATCGCTCGCGATGCGATCGATGTAGTTGAAATCACGCAGCGCCGTTCGTTAGCTCCCGTGCTAGATCAACTCGCAGCCGATGGATACCAACGCGTGGGATTGGAGCAAACTTCCGGGTCCGAGGCTCTATTTGATTTCCAATTCGTTTCAAAAACAGCTCTCATCATCGGCAGCGAACGTGAGGGCCTCAATCAAGAAGAATTGAACAAACTCGATCGCGTTGTCGAGATCCCGGTCTTCGGCAAACCTTATTCCTACAACGTTGCAACCGCAACAACGATGGCCGTTTATGAGTACTGCCGGCAGTTCGCGTGAGTTCTACGCCAATGATCAACAGCATGAGAGATGAAAAGTGCAGCACATGGAAAACGCATTGACGAAATATATAAGCCTACTTGTCTCGATCGCGGCTGTTTCTATTGTGTTCATCGGCAATGCCGTAGCTCAGGACGTAGGTAATGCTGGTTCCATCCCACGACTGGACTCTGTCGAACCCGATCTGCAAGTTCCATCAATCAGCGACATGAAACCAGCTCCGGGGCGACGTGCCTTTGTGTTCGATTCCAACAAAAAAGAGAATGGGCTCTATCATTGTCTGTACTTGCCTAAAGACTGGAATCCGTCGCACAAGTATCCACTGCTGGTGGAGTTTGGAGGCAATCAGCACACTGGAAAGCTTGGCGATATTTCCACGGGATTGCCCGAGGATTGTAGCCTGGGGTTTGGGCTTTCTGCCGGAGTTGGATGTATCTGGGTTTCGCTGCCATTTGTCGATCATTCGGGGACAAAGGTTACGAAAACGTGGTGGGGTGATCCTCCAAATTACAATCCAAAACCCACGATGGGCTATTGCCTGAAGACGATTGATTCTATTTGCGAACAGTATGGGGCCGATCGAAATCAGATCATCCTTTGCGGATTTTCACGAGGCGCGATCGCGTGCAACTATCTCGGTTTGCAGAATGAAGAAATCGCCAAAACATGGAAAGGCTTCTTTGTCTACAGTCATTACGATGGAGTGCGCAATTGGCCATTCACGCAAAGTGAATCTGGTAATGCAGCGTCGCGTCTTGCGAGACTCAAGGGGCGAAAACAATTTGTTTGCGACGAAGATTTGGCCGGTTTGAAACGGACTGAATTGCTGATTTCCCAAACAGTGAGCGAGGGCAACATCACGTATGCTTCAACCGGATTTCAGAATCACAGCGACAAATGGATACTTCGTCCCTCCCCAACGCGTGAGCTTGCACGAGAATGGCTTGCTAAGGTTTTACAGGATACCTCACCCCAATAAGGGAACGCGTTGCATCGGCATCGCCGACAAAAGTCAAAGTAGTAAGCACATTCCATGTGCCGTCCACCTAGAATCCCTGCAAATCTTCGAGAGCGGACGGCACGACGGAGCGTGCCTACTACTTTTGTCGTTTATGTCAGTATTGAACTACTGATAAAAGTATTGAACTACTGATAAAGCAGCGGGGCTTTCTGTTGTTGATGCAGTTGATTGCATTCCTCCGGCGAGATGCGAAGGTGCTTTGCCAATTGGCGTAGATAATCCGCTTCCTCACGACTATCCAACTTGATAGCCATCAACCCAAGTCCATAGATCTTGTGTTCCAAGCCTATCGGAATGGAAGCAGCAAATTCCTCCACGTTTAGAGGACGAGCAAATTCTGTTCTCAAAAACTGAATTGTTTCAGGGCTCGTATCACTCACTTGATTCAAGATACTCTGCTGTTCTTCTTCCGTTATTTCACCGTCGATTTTGGCAGCGTTGATCATCGAGCGTATCATCAATACCGCTTGATCATTCTGTGATGGCAAAGCAGGCTTGGGCACGCTAATACTTATCTTGGGCTCCACTCGCTGTCGCTGGCCGAAGATGTCAGGTGGCAATCCGGGGCGATGTGTTGGCGCTGGCGCAGAGCGCGGTTGAGGTTGGCTCGGGATTGGCGTCGATCGGGGCTCTTGACCTACGTTCAACATATCCTCAAGCTCTCTTGCGGAGGATTGAGTATTGATCGGGCGACCAGCGTTGGACTGTCCGCCACCCAATAGTTCGCCGAGTATATCTCCCAAACCTCCTCCGCTGGCACCGCCGCTTCTAGGTTGCCCGCCACCTGGGCGACTTCCACCCGGTTGAGGTGCTCCCAATAAACTGCCCAAAATGTCGATTGCGTTCATGTTCGTTTCTTTCGTTGAGGAGAGTTTTTTTGATATCCGATGGAGTATAGCAGACGCACTTTTCAAGAGCTGCTTACAATCCGAAGAAGGAGTTTAGCAGATACGACATCGATTGTTAACTTCTCTCGACCGTGAGAGATCTTCCATTTTGTAATCGACCATCGTGATGACAGAAAAATCTCAGGCGAATCTTGAGAGCAGTCGATCCGTCAGCCGCGGAAACAACCGACCTGCCCAGACCAGAGCTCGCCCGCCTAGGCTCAAGATCATCTCTCGCTTGGATCGCACAAGGGCAGAAACTGCCAACTGCGCGACTCGATCCGCACTCATACTCCCAACGGAGCGACTTTTTTCTTGCGGATTGGTATCCACAAGCGAGTCGAAAAACTCACTTCGTGTTGTGCTCGGGCTAAGCATTAACACATCGATACCTTCTTTGGCTAACTCCACACGCAACGATTCGGACCAACCACGTAACGCGAACTTCGCTGCACAATACTCGCTTTTGTTCGGTACCGCTCGATGGGCTAGCACCGACCCTACGTTGAGAATTGCCGCGCAGTTTCCCTTTCGAAGCCATGGCAAACAGAGACGAGTTAACTCGACCGGTGCAAAAAAATCTACTTCCATTACCTGGCGAAGTCTGTCTTGTGTCGCTTCGTTGAATCGTCCAATAGCACCGACCCCAGCATTGTTCACGAGTACATCGATTCCGCCCCATTGACTGTCGACCCATTGAAGAATCGCTTCTCGATGTGAGTCGAGCGTCAAGTCGCCCGCGATGAACTGCAATGTCCCCGGGAGTTCAGCACAATCGGCTTGAAGTCTTACCAATCGGTCTTCACGCCGGGCGGTGGCTAGAACACATGCACCGTGTTTGCAAAGCCTCACACAAAGTGCTCGGCCAATACCGCTGGACGCTCCCGTAACCAGAATCCTTGCCCCCTTGAGTTGTCGTCTCGTCATTTTTGAAAGAGCTAATCTAGACTCAGGCTACTTCTTCTACATTACCAGTCGCTCCGTCGACAGTTTCGTTCGAAGCGGGTGGGACGGGCATAAAGGTAGCGCGATCGGGATCGCGGTTTTCGGCAGCGATCGGTAACTTTCCTGCGATGACGCGAAGATCGATACCCTGCGAAGCTAATTTGCCCGCCGCGGACGAAGGCATCCGGCAATGCACCAGCGCATGATCGTCGTTGTACTGCTTGGAAATGATTTCGGCATTGTGGGCAAGCCACGCCATCGTCTTTCCGTCATCGAGCGGTAGTCGAATCTCCAGTTCTGCAAAATGCTTGGTCAACGCATCGCTCACGGCAACTGAAAATTGAGTTAACCCCAAACCACTTTTAGCAGAAATCGCAATCGCATTAGGATAACGAGACTTAACCATCTCGACTCGTTCAGCGGCTCCTTCGCAGTCGACTTTGTTCAAAACCAACAAGGTATCTTTCTCATCGATTCCGATTTCTTGAAGGACTTTATAAACGGACGAGATCTGATGAAGTACGTTCGGGTTACTGGCGTCAGCAACATGAAGCAACATGTCCGCTTGACGCGTTTCTTCGAGAGTGGCCCGAAAGCTCGCGATCAATCGGTGAGGGAGATCTCGAATGAAACCTACCGTATCGCTCAACAACACAGGCCCCCAACCAGGCAGCATCCATCGTCGCGTTCGGGTATCGAGCGTGGCAAACAATTTATCTTTGGCGACGACCCCTGCGTCCGTCAGGGCATTCATCAGCGTACTCTTGCCGGCGTTGGTATATCCCGCCAACGAGACGCTGTACATGCCGCGTCGCGATGCAACTTCGCGCTCTTTTCTGCGTTCGACTTTGGCAAGCTCGAGTTTGAGATCGTGGACCCGTTTCTCTGCAAGTCGTCGGTCGACTTCCAATTGTTTCTCACCCGGACCACGCATTCCAACACCCATCGTTTGTCTGGACAAGTGAGTCCACATCCGCTTGAGCCGCGGAAGCGAGTACTCCAATTGGGCCAACTCGACAGCCAACCGAGCTTCGTGCGTTTGGGCGTTGCTGGCGAAGATATCAAGGATAAGCTCGGAACGATCGAGGACTTTGATATTGAGAGCTTTTTCAAGGTTTCTCGTTTGGGCCGGGTTCAGATCGTTGTCGAACAAAACGACGTCTGCGTCTTGCATTTCGATGAGCGATTTAAGCTCCTGAACCTTTCCTTTTCCGAGATACGTCGTTTGGTCTGGGTGTTCGCGTCGTTGGATGACGGTGCCCATGACTTCGGTACCCGCAGTAGTAGCCAACCCGTGAAGTTCATCGAACGGGTCGTCAGATTCAAAATCGTTAGGGAGAATCAATCGGGCTAGAATACTACGTTCACTAGCTAAACTCTCAGAACGATCATGGGTATGCAAGGGTTTTCTTTCTCCGCGTGGCTTTGATAACTCGACGTCGTGTTGTAACGATTCATTGGAAGTACACAACTGCCAAGATAAGTCGTTTGGGAAAATCGCTTCCGGCATTTGTCCTACTCCTTCAGTATATCGAGTCCAGCCATCGGAGGCCCCGGAAAAACGGTAGATCCGGTTACACTTTCATGACAATCGTATCGATTGCACGGAAAATCTCAGGCTAGGGACTCCAGGATTTCCAACAGGTTCGATCGGACAGGTAATCTTTTGAGAACTTTCCCGCCGGTCGCTTCGTCTAATCCGAAAAAGCTATGGACTGGTCGCGTCTGCGGTATACTAAAGAAGAGTCCGAACACAAGATGTCCTGCGGCGTCCGTGGGCCGTCAAAATTCCTACAAACTACAAAGAATGTCCACTACCTCCGCGAATCCTGCAAAGTCGATCAAGCAAGCTGCCGCGACGGCCAATGGTTCGGTAAGCCGAGAGACATTGCTTGATTATCTGAATACGGCAGCCAAGTCGATGCGTCGACTCGAGCTTGGGATCGGTATTGTGGTTTGGCTTACAACGCTGTTGCTCCTTCTGGTAGCAGCAGTGTTTATCGATCATTGGGTAGTGCCACTAAATACTCTGGCACGGTTTGCGGTTTGCGGATTGTTGATCGCTTGGACCGCTTGGTGGGTTCCTCGGCGTGTGATTCCACTCCTCTTTCAACCGATCCATCCAGAGCACGCTGCGCGAACGATCGAAAAGCTCTACCCGAGTATGAAGGAGAGCTTGATCAGTTGGCTGCAACTCTCGACGACCGATGATCGCACCCCGCGCGGAGTGCTAGCCGTCGTGGCCCGCTTTGCTGCAAGGAATTTGAACGGTGCCGAGTCCGCTAGTGTTCTTGACACGGGCGCGCTGTTAAAGCTGTCTTCGTTCTTCGCCGTCTGCTTGTTCGCGTTTATCATCTATATCGTGGCCGCACCCAAAAGCTCGGTTGTTGCGATGTCACGAATCATGATGCCCTGGGCCTCGATCTCACCTGCGTCGCGTGTTGTAATCACGGAAGTCAAACCTGGCACCACCAAGATTACTCAAGGAACCAATCTACCGATCTCGATCGGAACGCGTGGCATGTACCAACAGGATGAGGTTTACCTGCGATACGATTTGTCCGACGGTCAAAAAGTCGGACAAAGAATCCGGATGAAGACCGACGTCGAAGGCCTTAGCTACAGTATCAACTTCGGCGAAGGCATGGGTGGAATTCATCAACCGCTTTCCTATTGGGTCGAAGCTGGTGACGCAGTCGCGGGCCCGTTTGGAGTCAAGATTCAAACCGTCCCAATCGTCGCTGTTGATCGACTGGAATTACAATTTCCCAAGTATACAAAACTAAAGGACCGAACGATTCAAAAGGATGGTTCCTGTGAGGTCCCCGAAGGAACTCGACTGCGGATCTTCGCACATGCCAATCAACCGATGGAGAAGTCGAGAATCGAATTCGATCCGATCATTGAACGTGGCGTCTTGGTCCATACCTCTGGATTGCTGGATCTCAAAACGCAAGGGACTGAAATTGAAGGGGAATGGATTGCAAAACTAAACGAAGAGAAAAACAATCCTACGCTCAGCAAGTACCAGATCAAGGCTACGAATAGCCTCGGCGAACGAAATGATTCACCGGTGATTTACAGCACGAATGTGTTAGCGGACTTGCCCCCGGTTGTACGGTTGCAGAGTGAACTGCCATCGATGATCGAGCTACCGCAAGATCAAAGACTAGAGATCGAAATTCGAACCAACGATCCCGACTATGGCTTGACACTCGTGTCGGCGATCGGCAAGTCGCCGAACTCATTGAGTAATGCGGTGCCGATGTTCGAAAGCACGCTTTTCGAATCCAGCGAAGGTAGCTTTGGCCAGAAAGTCTTGAAGTACGACTTTTCACCAACGGAACTTGGACTCCAAATCAATACGGAAGTCGAGTTCACAGCAAAAGCAGCCGACAACCGATGCAAACCAGGCACGGACAATACGGAACCCAATGTTTCCTACTCTTCGCCCATCAAGATCAAGGTTGTTAAGGCCTTGAAGCAACCGGCTGAAAACGCAAAAAAGCCTCAAAACGCTGCGAACAACGAGAAAAATCCGGAAGGGAAAA
>Ga0315900_10009614_pt1 | contig 12232 bp, 10 predicted proteins | sample LakEriMetagenome_FD_203521 | JGI IMG/M metagenome (GOLD analysis project Ga0315900, IMG submission 203521) | Freshwater fungal communities from buoy surface, Lake Erie, Ohio, United States - Buoy 12 MA114 | ecosystem: Environmental > Aquatic > Freshwater > Lake > Lake biofilm | place: USA: Lake...
TGTTGATTGGCAAGTTGTTGTTGTGTTTGGGTTTGACCTATGCCACCGATTCCCTGACTCAATCCACTTGCATACTCAGATTGCAATCCATATTGAGCTAACGGTCTATTTACTTGGTTTTGCAATCTCTGTCTATTTTCTAAATCAATATTTGCTTGTGCAATACGATTTCTTTCTTGTGCGTTCATTGTTGAAAGATCTTGTTGTGTTTGTAAATTTCTTAATCCTGCAACATTTCTATTTTGCACATTAAATTGATTTATCACGTCCTGAGCTTGGGCTTTTTGTGCTTGCCTTTGAAAATCTGTGCTTTCTATCCCTGTAGCCATATTGGACAAGTTAGTCAATGCATCCACTCTGGCTCTTTGTGCCTGTGCTGCCTGTTGCATGCCCTGAGTAGATGCCTGTTGACTTGCTGCTTGCGATGCTTGCAACTGTGCTGCTAGTTCTTGACCACTTCCTGCTAGTCCTCTTTGTGCCATATTTTGAAGGATGGATTCTCTTTGTCCTCTCTCTTGTGTGGCAATCTGATTTTGTATCTCGGTCAATGCTGCTCTGTCAATTGCACTTAATCCAGTCTGGGAAAGTTCTTCCACTCCTCCGATGGCTTGCAGTTGTTTTTGACGCATTGCTTGGTTGATAACACCTGAAGGAAGACCTGTTGCCTGTAGTTCTTCTGGAGTAAAGTTGCCTAGATAAGATAAAGCTTCTGGAGTAGAATACTTTGCAAACTCTACCTCTGGGATCTCCGGAGGACGATTTAGTAAGGCTGTGAGTGCCTGCATTTTTGCTGATTGTGTGGATGCTGACAAGTCTGGTCTTGTGAGATATCCCATAAGACCACCGGCAACTGTTCCTGCACCTCCTGCTATGAGTGCTGTTACTGGCATTATTGTATCCCTCCTGATAATAGTGAATTAAATTGATTAGTACCTGCTAGTTGTTGTAGTGCTTGGATTCTTGATAGTCTGGTAGGATCGTATTCTGATAATAATTCTTGTCTTGTTTTTCCTATTCGATTAAGATATTCTTGATATGCAGGAACTTTTGATACATCTATCCCAGAAGCCTGTTTAAATACATTCTCTTTTTGTTTTTGTAAATTTTCTATATTTCCTCTCAATTGTTCTTCGACCTGAGCTTTTCTTATTGCCCCACCAATATCATACATATCAACGATTGATTTATTTGCTCTATCTAATTCTCTTTCGTTTTCTCTAATAGAGTTATCTATAGAATTTTTTTGATTAATAAAATTATTATATCTTTCATATTGATTTTTAGCATAATCTATACTTGATTGTGTTGCAGTCCCTAAATCTTCTGGTCTATTGTAATTAATAATTGGAGTTTGTAAAATATTATTGGAATATTGAATTGTATCTGGCTGTAATTCTGCACCTAACCCAACATTTTGAGCTACATACAATTTATTAATATTTCTTATATATTCTTCTTCAGGAGTTATTTTAGCAGTAAGCAAATTTCCTACATCTGAACTTGATAAAGGTTTCCCTTGTGCTTGCGTTCTTAGAGTTTCAATATCTCCTACTATACTTGGTGCCTGTGATCCACGTATTGCTCCTGCTGTAGTTCCTAATTCTGTAAGTGCTTTTTGTCCTGACTCTGTACTCTGAGTAAGAAATCTATCAAGCACATTCTCTCCTCTGGTAGCCAAAGAAGGATTTGCTCTTTGTGATTGTAAGTAATTCTGTAATGCATTGGGATCTCTTTGTATTGTTTCCAATCCACTTGCAAGTTGCTCTTGTTGTGTTCCTAGCATTCCTCTTGCAGATTGAAGTTGATTGAATGGAGTTTCAATGTCTCCTATTCCTTGCGTTCTATAACCTGCAAATCTTTGTATATTCTTAGGATCTTGAACTATTGCAGTTGGATCTTGTAAAGCACTTTGAACAAACTGTTGTCCAGATCGGATTGACTCAAAACCTGATTTGATTGGTTCCGCTTGTTTTACAAATTCTTGTTGCCTTGTTCCTAGCTCTCCCTGTCTTGCAGTTGCTTCTCTTTGGAGTAACTGAGCGTTAGGATTGTTTGCCTCATTAGCTTGGACATATTGTTGTAAGTTTGTAAAACGACCACTCCCACCTTGAGCAATGTTTTTTCTTTGTTGTGCATTGGCTCCAAAAGTTCCAGATCCTATGCCTAGTGTTGGTGCTTGTGATGTGTTTTGTTCTTCTGGTTTAAAAACTGTGACTGCCATAGTTAGAATCCTAGTATTGTAATATTGTAGTTTTTGCTATTCGACAATCCAGATATATAGTGAATTGTCACCGTTCCATCGTTGTTGTCATACCATGATAAAGTAATTGCATCATGTTTCTTTTTTGGAGTACCGATCTCTTCAATGTATCCGAGTAGTAATATTTGCGTCTTACGTCCGAGAGTATTAAGATAATTAATCTCAGTAAAATCCTTTGCAGATGTGTATGTCGATGGAGTTCTGAAATTTATAGTTTTGATTTGACTTTTCACATTCTCTGGTATAGTAAGATTTTTGTTGAATGCTGAATATACTTCCTCGATAAATTGATTCAATGGAGATAACAAAGAATCTACCCATTCAGGGATATCCCCACCTAGATCCGATCTCTGTACTCTCTTAATTGTTGGTAAGCTTGCCATTATTTAAACCTCTCGCTCATCGGTTCAAACATTGCCGACAATCCTTGTATTGCAAAATAAGATTGTGCTTTCTTGGATCTCATTCTAAAGAATACCCATGACGCTCTTCTTTTAAGTAAAGGAATATATGTCCTTATTGGATAAGCAAGACCTGTTCCAAATCCCCATGGAATATTTCCCCATTGGAAAGATCCCCATTGATCGGATCTTAAAGGAGATACTTCTGTATACTCTACGTTAGGATCAAAGTTGGAAGAGAATCCTATTTCTATGGAAGAGAAATCGGCTGTTCTGAATAACATTGTGATCTCTCTCCAATGTTTTAAGATGCCTGGATTTTGGCTGTCGTTTTGTGACCACTCTATAATTGACTCGATTGGTTCATAAGAAATAGCAGATCCTGCAACAAATCCAGAACTACTTTCCAAAGTAACATTATTTCCTGCAACTAATGTGACAACAGAATAGACTCCACTCTGTCTGATAACTTGATTGATAGCAATGTTTGTAGCACTCGCAAGAGTAAGAACATTTCCTGCAATAGAATTGATTGTAATATTATAAGAGTCATCTACATAGTCGGTTGAATTTAAAGCCTTTCTTTCCCTGTAAATATAACCATCAATCCCACCCATAAACAATCTATTGTTAAATACTAATCCACATGATCTGTCATTGATGTATTTTGTCCAAGCGTTGGTAAAGAAATTAAAAACATAAGCTTGGCTTGGATATGTATCTGTTTCAAGTGCTTTACAATAGAATATATATTTCCTATCTACGTCATACGATATGCCAAAAGATGAAGTAAAGAATCCTGATATAATTTCACTTTGTTGTATTTGGTCTTCTATCGGTCTTGATAGTACCTGTACACCGTTATCGCTTATTGCAGCAATACCTTGGTCTGTATAACAATAGATTTGATTGTTAATCTCTACGGCTGACTCTATAGATAGTAGTTTTACAGTATTGTCAAATAATGAGATACGAAGAGAACTTGGATCTTCTCCGATAATTCTAAATAATCCATCCTCTTTGATAACAAACACACTATCTCTCAAAGGAATTATTCTGAGTATTTCTACTCCTCTACTACCTGCATCTACATAATTTAATAATGGAACTGCTTCTGGTTGTTGCAATTTGCTAAAGTAAATTCTGTTCGGATTTTCATCATTAGAACTTGCGTTGTCTGTTCCAGATGACTTTAAAACTGGGTTCCAACAAGTTGTCCTTGATGATATCACATAAAATTCAGATGTGCTATAATCATTGGCTTGGATAAATATTTTACCTGGCAAGTCTCCAAAGCCTGATATATAATATGCACTAATTGTAGATTGTCTTAGATTTATAACCTTTACTAAACTTCTTGCAGTATCTGCTATTTGTGATGCAGCTGTTCCTGTTGTAAGTTGGAAGATTCCACTTGCAGGTGTTTCTCCTGCTGTTGATGCCGTGTAGACGATACTATTGATTGTTATTGTATCGCCATTGACTAGACCCGGTGCTGTTCCTGTTGCAGATATCAAAGTAAGAAAAAAGTTTTGTCTACTCTTAGTATTTGCGTAAAACGTCATGTTTTTGTATGTGCATATATCAACTGCAAACGGTGGTTCATCGTTTGATTGTAATATTCCTTCCTGAGTTGGAGAAGTATACAAAAATGCTCCACGCAAATCATCTGAAGTGATATCGGTAAAGTCTACATAACCTGTGCTTATATCTCCTGAAGTAACATTTCCTTCATAGACTAATTGCAAATCGTCTGGAGGCTCTATGTTTGCTCCGACCTGTACCGATCTATAAGCTTGATAAAAGTATCCTACAATTACAGTATCTGGTACATATAATCGTATTGCAACTATCCTATCTCCTGAAACTGAGTTTGTGATTGTCGCACGACCTGAAGGAGATCCAATGATTAGATTATCGTTTGCGTCTTTGTATCCCCACACAAACCTATAAGCACAAGAATTGTTATTTGCAAGGAATCCTCCTGTAGTACTTATAGAGCAATATCCATCCAATGCACGAGGAGATCCTGCATTTATTGGCTCATCTGTTAAGACTGCCATTTTCTTAATATTAGAAGTAGTAGTAAAATAGAAATTCTTATTAGCTTGTGTTGATTTTATTCTATGTCCAGATGGAGGAGTATATGCTCCTGAATAGTCTGTGAATGTTCCGCTTCCATTATCTTTTGCTAGTTTATTATTATAGCTTACAAGTAAAGTATCATTGTAGTCATACAAGGCATCTATTGCTCCATTGTAAGAAGCATTCACTTTCCCATATTTTGCCTGACCTCTTCTTGGTTCTGCAACAGATCCTTTATCAATTTGGATGTTGTCGGCTACCTGCAAGGCTCCTTCTGGTATCTCGCTAAATTGGTTAGGATTAGTATGTAATCCTGATATTTTAAGATTGAGTGCTTGTGCCATGTATTATTTCCATAGATACCTTGATAGTCTTCTATTCGCTGAAATCTTTTTTGGCTGTGCATCTACTCGAGGAGTAATTAGATTTCTGTTGTCACTTTCCATCTGTGCATAAGTAAGCAAGGATGCTTGCAATCCGTTAGTATCTCCCATGTATTCCATCATCCTGACAACTACTGCTTGGATTAATAAAGGAATAGTATCCTGTGGTATTTGAGCAAAAGGAGATTCTCCACGAGATGCAACATAAAATCCAGTTTCAATATCGGTTGTGCTTGTAAGATTTAAAGTTGCACTTGATACTGTCCCGGCTGTTCTCTCTGTGACTGTATCCCATGGTTGATTGTTACTTACAATATCAATCAATGATCCAGTTGTTATGTTTGCAGGTAAATTAGTACTACATACAATAGATGTGTTTGTGTTGACTGTACTTATGATTGCAGTTCTTGAAGTTGCTACAATCTCAGACGGTCTTCTATAGTAGTAGATTCTCAGTAATCCACTTGTGATTGGCTGAGGAAATATTTTTATCTTACTTCCTTGGATATAGTATCCACCATAATAATCATTGATCTGAGATACTGCCAATCTCGGAACAGATGCAAAGAAGGAATCATCTGAACTAGCTGTATAGATATTGACTTGATTGATTTTATTTCCTATTGCACTCTTAGGAATGTCTATTTCTGTAGTACTACCATTTTGACTATATTCGTCATACGTGAGAAAGTAGTCTTCTCTTACTGCTAGGATATAAGGAATGACTCTGTTTTGGAGTTCTTCATTTAGCATTGCAATCAAGTCTGAATCTGAAAACAAATTCTGACTTGTTGGGATTAATGCCCTTCTTTTTATTTGTGCAATTAATCCTGTGGATGTAAAATCCATTACATAGCCTTTTTCATTTTCATTTTAGCTTTGAGTCTTCCAAGAACAGAATAAGGATCTACTTCCTCATCATCATCCTCTTCTTCGCTGTCATCTTCCTCTTCCATTTCCATCATTGGCTTTTTGTCGGATTCAAGTTTAACGATTGTAAGACCTTTCTTTTCAGGTTTGATTTCTTCGTTGTATTCCATGTCCATTTTATCTTTGGGCATGAGTCGATCCATCTCCATGTCATCCATCTGGGAGATAATATCCATGATTGCTTTTAGTTTTGCACTTTTCATGATTCCAGGCATTTTGATTGCTCCTATTTTTTCTTCTTTATAACTGTTTTGGCTGCTTGCTTAAAATCTTTTGCACTAGGAGAATTTGGATTTTTGGTTGATCTCATTCTTTCTCCAGATCCTGCTTCTATTCTTTTTCTCTTAGCATGTATGTTGTCATACAATCCTTTCTTTTGTTCCATTTTATTTACTCCATATTGGATTTGGTTCTATAGGGAAAGTAGGATCTTCCACTGGATTGATAATTAGATTTCTTAATTGACTTCTATAAGATTCAAATTCTGATTTGTTTGTTATGTTAACATCTGGCAATACAGACCAATCTGAATTTGCAATTAATTGTTTAGCTTGATTTTCGCAGTTTTGTTTTTTAAATATAGATAATGAATCTAAATATTTACTTTCTAATTCTTCTTTGGTTGGCTTAGGATTATCGTCAAACCAATCTAGACCTTCATAAGTTTCACCATTTAAAATCCATTTTTTACCTTCATAGAAAGTTGTTAATACTAAAGAATAATCAATCATTGTTGTAATTCCATAACCGTAATACTAGAAGCCATCCTGGAGAAAGTAGCAGAATCTGTATCTGTTCCTGTTCTGTTTATAAATCCTGATCCTGCGTCACTTCTAGCCTGTGTATTATAAGTAATTGCAGATACGGTAGAAGGAGAATCTAAAAATACTAAAGTCATATTTCCAGACTGTATCCCGGTAGCCGTACCAGAAGCATAATCAGAAGATGATGATCTTGTCCTTGTACTTGAAGCATCTCCAATATAAATATCCGATGCATCTCTTAATATTTTAAAATATAATAAATTATCCAAAGATCTTCCAAAACTAATATTAATAATTATTAATATTTTTGAAGTAGAATATTTTGGAGTTATTGATTGTGATAATCCTGATATAGTTCCAAATGAAGTTGAAAAAGTTGTTGGGTCAGTTTTTGCTGTTGATTGTACTTGAATTATATTTCCTGTAAAACCACCATAACCATCACCAAATTCTCCTACTCTTGCACCATTAGCAGAAAATCCAAATTTATCTGATCCAATACTATACAGACCTGTATTTGTATCTCCAGAAGGTATTAAGCTTGGATTAGATGCAGTCCCATTTGCTATTCCTAAAGTTCCTGCTATTGTTGTATTTCCTGAGGATGCTGTCACGTTGAATTTGTTTGTATTGACTGCAACATCTCCTGTGACTCCGAGAGTGCCACTAATTAAAGCATTGCCTAGATTATTGTTACCATTAAGATTTGCAGTACCGTTTAATGTAGTAGTACCTGCAACTGTTAAAGTTGAATCTAAAGTAGTTGCTCCTGTGACATCAAGAGTCCCGGGTATATCAACAGTTGTTCCGCTTGAAAGACCTAATGCACCGAATGCAGAAGCAGTTTGTTCTGCAAATTCTGTTGCTTGACCACCCCAACCTGTATCTCCTGTCTGTGGATAACTTATTGATTCTCCATTGACAACAATAGTTATTGCCATGTATTACTTGCCTTTCTTTTTAGATACTGGTTTTTTTACTGGCATCTTTGATCCTGATTTACCGTACATTGTTATCTCCTTGTATGTATTGCAAGAGAGGAGTTTTATCTCCTCTCATTTAGTTTGATTATGCTACAGTGAATCCTGTAACTTTGGTACATTTCGCAGGCGCCATACATAATAGGGCTTGATCTGCATAAGCTCTCACTTCGTATCCTGCATTGGAAGGAAGTTGGAGGAAGATTTCAGTTGAATCCATTCCAGGTGTTTGGAATGTTACATCTGTTGCACCTACTCGGATGAATTGCTTTTTGGGGATTATGAACACTTCACCCGCTTTCACGATTGGATGGGGTTCAATTTCAATCTTTCCGTTTGCTCCGTAGAATGCCAAAGACTTCACACCGTTTTCAGCTTTGTTAGGAGAGTAGGAAGAGTCATACATTCTCAGACCTGCTTCGGTTGATGCAAGAGTATTCCAAGCAGAAATTGGAACATAAGCACACACATCTTCCATCAATCCTTGAGCAACTGCGTTTTCTGTAGCTGCTATGATCTGGCTAAGAGATAATGCACCGCTTGCAGTATACTCATTTCCTTTAAAAAGAGTATAAGTTGTATTAACGATTCCAAAGAGAGTTCCTGAAGTAGTGATAATTTGGTCAATACCCAAGAAATCTTTTCCTTTGGTTCCGTTGAAATACGTTCTTATCCCACCGTCAAAGTTTGCCTCTACTACTGCTATCAATGCAGTAACACCTGTAGATGTTCCTGTAAGACCAATTCTTTTGTAAACTGGATCAATAGAAGAAATTGTGAATACAGAATCAGTAGATGAGGAAATCAAAGTTGAATTATCTTCTTGATAGAATTGTAATTCAGCTCCAACTTTTCCTGCCCATAATCCTGTTGCCCACTGTGATCTGTCTACATAGTACCATGCAGTAGTTGCTGACCTTTTAACGAATGGACTAATACTACATGCTAGAGGAGATGCGTTTGTTCCAGTGTTTACTGTTAATGTAAAGGTTTTTGCTCCTGTTACTGTGATTACTCCAGTTGTTGCAACTACTGAGTTTCCAGAATCATCTGTAAATACAACAGTATCGCCTGTGATCAATCCGTGATTGTTTGCACTCGTTACGGTTGCAGTTGTAGATGATCTTGTAAATGTAACCGCACCCAAAGAAGATCCATTTGTTCCAGATCCAGAACCATTGCCGAGAGAAGATCCACCGTAGAAGGAGGAAAGCTCCAAACGGTTAGCCATTGACTCGACCATGTTCTCGAATAAAGTAGAAGTAGCATCTGCAAAAGCTTCTTTATTGGAAGTTGCAGCAGCAGCAGCCTTGTAGGAAATCTGAGATTGTAGAACTTTTTCCGCTCCACGAACTTGAGCGTTTCTTGTCCCCATTGCCAATGCACCTTGTAAGGCAAAAGCAGTTCCATCACCATCATTATAGGTAAAGCCCTGTTCAGCTTGAAGAACAACAGGGACATTGTAGAAATCTCCGAGTTTTTTACGTCTTTCAAATGGAACATCTTTGATGAATTTTGCAGACTCTGGGATCAAGTTAATGAGAGAGTCACCGTAGATTTGTTTGTAGAAACCGTTTAGACTGGCTAGTGTATTTGCTGACATCGTTTATACCTCGATAAATTTAATATGAGTTTTTTCAGACTTCTCTTGTCCTGGTATATCGAATCAGCAAATGACCCTTGTTGTAGTAGTATAGCTAGTAAATTTTCGCATTAGGAATCATTAGACCCCAACCAAATCACTTATAGTTTGTGATTGCAAGCAATATTGCAGTGTCTTTCAAACATTTACAGATTTGGTGTGTTTTACACTATTGCTGTGATTTTGCCATACTATTTTTCTTTGTCAAGCTATTTTTTAATTTTTTATCCTTTCAGCTAATTCTTTCCGCCACTCTTCCTTAGTGATCTTCTTGTTTGTAGGTTGCTTGGATTTTGGAACCGATTGACTAGATTGAGATTGACTGGTTTTAAGTCGTGCAAGATCGTCCTGTCTAATCTGCTTCAGGAGATCTTCGCCAATGTAACTTATTCTTTTAGTCGGATCTAGTGACCTAAGAATCTGAGAATTAAGATTTCTGAAATCTTCCTCTACCAAAGGAATTACTTGTTTTGGATTTACATTGATTCCTTTTTGTTCTGCAATCAACATGTAATTTGCAATTCTTTTTACTACTTCAGGAGATTTGGGAAGAGAACTATTTTCGAGAGCATCAATAATATTATTAGAGATTTCCTGTTGTGCTTGTTGAATCGCAACATCCATCTGTTCCTGTTCTCTTCTTGTTAGTTCTTCTTTGTATTGTCGTTCAAGTTCTTCTTTTTCCTGTCTTACTCTTCGAAGTTCTTTTTCATTCTCAGGAAGCATGTCCTCTTCAATTGCTTGCGTGAGATACTCTTCTGCAAGTTGTCTAGGATCATAGCCTGCTCTTTTGAGCAATTCAAAAGGATTAGTCTGGATCATCTCAGCTATTTCTTTGACTAGCTTTTCCTGTTGCTTTGCGTTCCGAGTAGCAATATCTGAAGTCTTTTGTGCCTTGTAAGATGATACCATTGTTTTAAATTCTTTGTCTGTGATCGGTTCATTTTCTGGCAATCCCCAAAGAGCCTTTAACTGTCTCTCATTGATCTGCATCACTTGACCATTGACATCTACTCTGGCTTCTCTGACTGGTATCTCTTGGGTTTGTGCTACCTCTCCCGATTCCTGTACTATCTCCTCAGATGGGACTGATTCTTCAATCGAATCTGTGTTCATTTCTTCCATGTTCGTTTCCTTTTATTATTTTATACTACTGGTACTGCAGATGCTCCACTAGCTGTTTGGTATTTCTCACCTGTCATTGGATTGGTTGGTAGATTAGGAAGAGATCCCGTGACCTGTTCCATTGGATTGATACTTCCACCTTGTGCTACTTCTGGAATAGATGGCTCTCCACCTGGAGCAGTCTTAGGAGGAAGGTTCTGCATTCCTAGTATTGCAAATAAATCTGTGTCTCCTGTTCTCATCTGATTAATATGATCTTGGATATGTTCCAATACAACTGCCACTAGTTCAGGATTATTCCTCGCTTCTGGACTATCTAACAATTGTTTATGCTCTACTATGTGCATAGGATGGTTATCTGTCACTAATACAGGCGGACTAATCCCATCATTCATTTGCTCGTTTTCCATTGCTATCAGCATCAATTGTCTTTGAATAGGATCTGAGATTGAGTCTAATCTTCCATTTTGTAGTACAGAAAAATACATGTCTGGGTTCTTAATAAATCCATATTGCATCAAAGTATCTGCAATCTGAATCTTACCTGCCGTTGTCTTGCTCAAAGGATTTCCCATGTCTACAATTACTCTTTGAACATTCTCTAAGTCAGTGCCTTTAAATTCCTTCATATATGGTGTGTTCATTTTGCCGACTATCGTTGCCACTCTCGGAACTGCAGCATAAGATTTGAGCATGTCAATTATTGCTGTTCCACTGTCTTCTAGCAACTGGACATATCTTTGCTGTGTAAGTTGTAAAAATTGTATTGCCTGACTTGCCACCAATGCCAAAGCAGCACCTGACTTTAAGCTTGCTTCTGGATTTCCTCTCACTACTGAGTTGATACCTGAAATTGATTCCATCTCATTGACTAGCTCTTTGTATCGGTTAAATATCTCTACAGGAGTTGCAGTCAAGTTCATTGGTTCTGGCTTGCCCATCTTAGGATCATACTGGACGATATTCAATCCTCCTGATAGTTCCTCCACATCCAAGTTTGATCCTCTCGGGACCAAAACATTTTGTACTCCAAAAGCTTCTTGGTTGGTTTGGATTGTAGATGCTAATCCATCAACCGCCCTCTGAATAGGAAGCATATCAAAACTTACTGAGTAACCAAAAGGACTGGCATATATTGACCCGGGATGAAGGGCATAGACTGGTATCTCTGGATAAGGAAGATCTGAGTCAAACAATACAGTACCTCCTTCTATAAATTCTGAGTATCTACCATTGGGAACAGATTGTGTTTTGTCGTGATAGAATCTATATAAAGGAATCAAATCTGAATCCGTGATCCGATAGAAATCAAGAAAGTCATTCTTAAGATTTCCTGCCGTCATCTCTGAATTAATAATGTCGGTCTCAAAGTCTGGATACTTTTTTGCCAGTTCATACTTATTCACAAACTCTCTGACTATCAAGTATTGCCTATCTTCAAACTTTCTGAGATAAGGATGTCTAATAATATCAATTCCAGAACAAGAAGTAAATTTAATGTCACCTTCCTTTATTGGTTCATTGTTTTGTCCTACACCGTATTCCCTTCCTAGTGCTACATCCCAATTTAATACAATATAACCTTCACCCGACCATATAGCAAACTCGACCGCATCCGCAACATATCTTTCTAGTCGTTTCTCTCTCATATAGTAATCAAGT
>Ga0315900_10009615_pt1 | contig 12231 bp, 10 predicted proteins | sample LakEriMetagenome_FD_203521 | JGI IMG/M metagenome (GOLD analysis project Ga0315900, IMG submission 203521) | Freshwater fungal communities from buoy surface, Lake Erie, Ohio, United States - Buoy 12 MA114 | ecosystem: Environmental > Aquatic > Freshwater > Lake > Lake biofilm | place: USA: Lake...
GGGTGACGGATTCCAGGAACTTCTGGCGCTGCTCGGCGCGCTCCGCCTCGATGACCTCGCGGCGGGAAAGGACGATGTTCTTGCGGTCGTCGTTGATCTTGACGATCTTGAACTCGAACACCTTGCCCACGTACTCGTTGAGATCCTTCGGCGGGATGATGTCGATCTGGCTGGCGGGAAGGAAGGCTTCGACGCCGACGTTGACGGTGAGACCGCCCTTGACGACGCTCTTGATCTTGCCTTTGACGAGGCCGCCGTCGCGGAAGACGGAGGCGATCTTGTCCCAGTTCTGCTTGTAGGCGGCCTTCTCCTTGGAGAGGACGACCATGCCTTCGTCGTTTTCCAGCTTCTCGAGGAGGACTTCGACCTCGTCTCCGACCTGGATGTCTTCGTCTTCGAACTCGTTGGCTGGGATGGCTCCTTCAGACTTGTAGCCGATGTCCACGAGGACGACCTGGGGTTTGATCTCCAAAATGCGGCCCTTGACGATGGAACCTTCGGAGAGTTCACGGAAGGATCCTGCGATCATTTCCGCGAGTGTTTGTGCGCTCATTAGCTATGGATGGGTTGGGAGTGCCGTTGATGGTGAACCGCACACAGCCTTCCACTCCTGAGGGCTGCGACGGGCTTTCGCCCCGCACGGCCAGAAGACCGGGAGGCAAGAGGGTCGCGAAAATCGGGGGAAATCCCGCTTTGGCAAGGAAAAAGGCGGGGGCGGCAGGGCAATCTCAGCCCCTCTCCCCGCCCATCACTGACCGGAGGCCGACCGGATGAACCTGGCCAGGTCCTCCTTCTGCTTCTTCAGGTCCTGCAGGTTCAGGTACATCATGTGTCCGGCCATGTAGTCGTCCTGGACGATGTTTTTCATCAGATCGGGGTGAATCCGCAGGTGATTGAAGGTGTATCGGCTGGCAAAATAGGGCGTGGCCATGTCAAAGTAGCCGTTGGAAACGTGAACCTTCAGGTAAGGGTTGGCCGTCATGCTCTCAGCCAGCACCTCGGAAACATCGGCAAACTGGTTTTCGGCGCTCCAGTTCCATTTTCCGACGCTGGCCAAAATGTGATAGGGTCGATCATCCTCAAATTTCAGGTCGCTGCGGACGTAATGGTTGAAGGTGGATGCATAGGCGCTGAAAATCGCATCCGCACTGGGGTCGCTCTCCGCCCCCTCGCTCAGTGGGTCCCTCACATAATTGGTGTAACGGCTGTCAAACCGGCCGGTCACCAGGCGCTTGTCACGCAGCAGCTCGGCATTGAAGCGATGCAGCGGCACCCGCAGGTTCGAGGCGTCGACGAAGGCTTCCGTCAGCCCCGTCAGCCGGGCCATCTGGCGGACCACCTTTGACCTCTCGGCAGGCGGCAGCCCCGCCCCAAGGAGCAGCGCCTGATTGTATTCGCCGGAGGCAAACTTTTCCGCCTCGGCCAGCACCTCGGCCAGCGGCTTTTTCTGCAGATCGGCGGACAGCTTCTGGTGATACCAGGCCGTGGCGGCGAAGCTGGGCAGGTAAAGAATGTGTGGCAGGTCGTTGCCCTCCGCACCCCAGATGGTCTGGAAGTTGAGCACGGTGGAGACCAGCATGATGCCGTTCAGATTCATGCGGTGGGCTCGCATCAGTTCACCGCTCAGGGCGGCGGCCCGGGTGGTCCCGTAGCTCTCCCCAATCAAAAACTTCGGCGAGGGCCAGCGCGAGTGCCGGGTGATGTAAAGCCGGATGAATTCACCGATGCTCCTGGCGTCCTCATTGACTCCAAAGAAATTCTTCGCCTCCTCAGGTTTGGCCGCCCGGCTGAAGCCGGTGCCCACTGGGTCGATGAACACGAGGTCAGTTTCATCCAGCAGGCTGAACTCATTCTCCACCAGTTGATAGGGCGGCGGCACGGCAAAGCCATCGTCGCGCAGCTTCACTCGCCGGGGTCCCAGCAGCCCCATGTGCAGCCAGACCGATGAGGAGCCGGGACCGCCGTTGAACGAAAAGGTCAGCGGCCGGGCGGACGTTTCGGTTTCGCCCTTCTTCACATAGGCAATGTAGAAGATGTCCGCCGTCGTCTTGCCCTCGGCATCCTTCAAGGCCAGGGTTCCAGCCGTGGCGGTAAAGTCGATCTTCTTGCCGCCCAGGGTGATCGAGTGGTCCGTCTCCGTCTTCTTGTCCTTCTCCTTGCCGCCGCCCTCGGCCGGCTTGGTCTCTTTGGCTGCATCCTTGACCTTAGCCCCGCCCTCGGCCGGTTTGTCCCCGGCCTTTGGCACATCCGCCTTCGCCGCCTCGGATTTGGCGGCTTCAGGCTTCGCCACCTCCTTCTCCTGACCGGCTGACGGCAAGGCTGAAAGGGCAAGCAAGACGGCAAGGATGGCTGGAGCGATCTGGGTCATGACAAAAGGGCCTGGCTGGGCGGCGCGATAGTGGCGGAAAATGCGCCCGCCGCCAGAAACTTCGGCGGCCCGGAAGCAATCCCGATGAAAGGCGGGCCGCGTTGGCCGGGTATCTGCATGCCCGACAAGGCGGACGGATTTGCCCTGGATCAACCAGCCCCCCTGCCTTATCGGACCGCCCCACCTCCCCATCCATGAAAATCATCCGCTATTCCGACTCCTCCGGACAGATCCATCACGCCGCCCAGCAGGCCGACGGCTCCGCGCTCGTCATCGAAGGCTGCATCTTCGGCTCTCCCAAGGTCACGGACCGCAAGGCGGACGTCGCCAAACTGCTCGCCCCGGTCGATCCACGCGCCATCCTCTGCATCGGCCTGAACTACAAGTTTCATGCCGAGGAAAGCGGCATGGCCATCCCCCAGCACCCGGTCCTGTTCATGAAGAGCCCCGGCGCCGTCCAGAACCCCGGCGACCCCATCCTGCTGCCCTCCGTGCTGAAGAGCGACAGCGTCGACTATGAGTGCGAGCTGGCCGTCGTCATCGGCAAGGCCGCCCGCAACGTCAAAAAGGCGGACGCGCTCGATTACGTTCTTGGTTATACCTGCGCCAACGACGTCAGCGCCCGTGACTGGCAGAAGAACGGCGGCGGCGGCCAGTGGTGCCGCGGCAAGACCTTCGACACCTTCTGCCCGCTCGGCCCCGTGCTTGTCACCCGCGATGAGATCCCCAATCCCAACGCCCTGGGCATCAAGACGATCCTCAACGGCCAGGCCGTCCAGGACTGGAACACCAACGACATGATCTTTGACGTGCCGACGCTGATCGAGTTCCTCAGCGCCGACACCACCCTCCTCCCCGGCACGGTCATCATCACCGGCACGCCCCAGGGGGTCGGCATGGCCCGCAAGCCCCCGCTCTGGATGAAGGCGGGCGACACCGTGACCATCGAGATCGAGGGCATCGGCAGCCTCACCAATCCGGTGCAGGACGCGGCCTGATCCAGATTGCCACTCAAAAAAAACACCTTCCACCGGCAGCGGCGGAAGGTGTTTTTTTTTGACGGGTCTTGAGGCTTCAGCCTTCGCTCTCGATCAGCTTCGAAAACTCGGCGAAGAAATACTTCGCGTCATTCGGACCGGGGGCGGCCTCGGGGTGATACTGCACGCTCAGCACCGGCGCCTCGCGGTGGCGCATGCCTTCCACGGTGCCGTCGTTGAGGTTGATGTGCGTCACTTCGACATTGCTGGGCAGGCTCGAAGGATCGATCGCAAAGCCATGGTTCTGGCTGGTGATGCTGACCTTCCCGCTGCGCAGGTCCTTGACCGGCTGGTTGCCGCCACGATGGCCGAACTTGAGCTTGAAGGTCCTGCCGCCGTAGGCATGGCCGAGAAGCTGGTGGCCGAGGCAGATGGCGAAGATCGGCTTCCTGCCAATCAATTCACGGATCTCAGAGTGAATGTAGCCCAGCGCCGCCGGATCGCCTGGACCGTTGGAAAGGAAGACACCATCCGGATTCCGGGCAAGCACCTCGTTCGCCTTGGTCGTCGCAGGCACCACATCGACGCTGAACCCGGCCTGCCTCAGGCTGCGCAGGATGTTCTTCTTGATGCCAAAGTCGTAGGCCACGATGTGGTATTTGGCCTCCGGCAGCTCGCGGAAAGCGCCAAGCGGCCCTCCCTCGCGGTTCTGGCTCGGGCTCGGAATGTCCCACTCACGGCTCTCCTGCCCTTCGGGATCCCAGCGGTAGGCCTTCTTCGTGGTCACCTCCTTGACGTAGTCGCTGCCACTCATCGGCGGGCTGTTTTTGGCAGCCGCCACGGCCTGCTCAACGCTCAGTTCCGTGCTGATGACCGATTGCATGGCTCCGCGGGTGCGCAGGTGCTTGGTCAGGGCCCGGGTGTCCACGCCCTGGATGCCGGGGATGTTGCAGCGCTTCAGGTAGGCGTCCAGGGACTCGGTGCTGCGCCAGTTGCTCGGCACTTCACAGAGCTCCTCGATCACAAATCCGCGCACATGCGGCTCCGAGCTCTCATCGTCCAGGCCATTGATGCCGTAGTTCCCGATCATCGGATAGGTCATCGTCACGATCTGGCCGCGGTAGGACGGATCCGTCAGAACTTCCTGATAGCCTGACATCGAGGTGTTGAAGCAGGCCTCACCATTTGTGGTGCCTGCGGCGCCAAAGGAAACGCCTTCAAAATACCGTCCGTCTTCAAGTGCCAGGATTGCTTTCATCAAGGGTGGTTAGGGGGAAATTCGCGCCACCTAGCCCGGCCTTGCGATGTTTGCAAATGGCTTGATGCCCCTCCCCCTCCGGGGCTATTCCCCGTAGCGGATGACCAGGAACAGGAGCAGCAGCCCCAGGAAGACGGCGATGGCGATCTTCACCCAGCTCAGGGGGTATTCCCCGCCCGCCTTGCCTGTGGCGCCGTTCACGGCGACCTGGTAGGTCCTGCTCCCATACGTGTAGGTCAGCAGCCAGACCGGCAGCAGGGTGTGCTTGAAGGTCTGCCCGCTGAATTCAGGATGGATCTGCAGGTTCCGGTAGGTGTCCCCGGGCACCTGCCTGCCACAAAAGTCCCGCAAGCGGGCGTTCATCCGTTCACGGGAGTTCGAAGCCGCCTGCACGAGGTCAATCTGATACTGCTCCACCACCCAGCCGCTCAGGTAACCCGGATCGTAGGGAACCAGGGCATCTGTGGTCGGAAACGGCTCCAGCTTGTCCAGCAGATGTGGATGCACGCCCTTCGAGGCAGGAACCAGCACATCATCAAAGGTTTCACTGACATGACCGCTGGCATGCTCCCAGCGGGTGTACTGCTGCCGACGCCCCTGGCTGTCGGTCGCATAATAATGGTAGCCCGCCTCGGCCTCCCAGGGGCATTCGGCGTGCGCGTCAAACGTCCAGTAAGGCAGGTAAAGGCCGTGCAGCGTGTCCGTCAAAGCCTTCTCTCCCAGGTCGCTTCGCGCCCAAAAATGACTGCCATACCATTTGCGGATGCTCTCCCGCACCCGGCCCTCGGAAACCTTGAACGGCAGCACGCTCCCCGGCCGGATCGGCGACTGGATGTCATCCACACTGATCAACGAAGGCGACCCGCAGAAGTCACAGCGCTGGGCCACACGCTTTTCATCAAAAACTGAAATCGCCTGGCAGCTCTGGCAGCGCACGGTCTTTCGCTCCGCCGCCCAGCCGCGCTGGTCTTCAGGAAGCGCTCGCAGCGCCGTCACCAGGTCATTTTCCTCAATCAGATGGCCGTCCATCTTCAGCTCGGCCGGCGACTCCGTGCCGCAATAAGGACAGACCAGGGCATGCTTCGCAGGCGTCCACACAGCCTCAGCTCCACAGGCCGGACACGAAAACTTCGAGAGGGCGGTGACTTCAGACATGGCGGAAACCATGCCATAAAAGAGACCTCGCTGCGGATCAATCCCCGAGATCAACCACCTTCCGTGTCTGCGGAAAAAAACCGCGCTTCCCACCGTCTTTTGCGGTGGTGGAGCTAAGGGGATTCGAACCCCTGACCTTCTCATTGCGAACGAGACGCTCTACCAACTGAGCTATAGCCCCCAATCATCGCTGCTGGCGACTCGGCGATGATGCTTGAGGATACCTTCCTGGCAAGCACGCTTTCGGGGAATGTTCGTGCCACCCCTGCCTAACCACATCGCCCAAAACAGCCTTGGCATTTTTCGATTACATCTGTAATCCGACAAGGATCACGTTTGCAATCCCAAAAATGCCCCCCGAAGAAAACCACCCTCCAGCCACCCCGCCGCGCATCTCCGATGCCGAATGGACCGTCATGAAAGTGCTTTGGGAACGCGGCTCCAGCACTCTCGGAGAGGTCGTGAAGGAACTGGAAGGACGACTGCACTGGAAACCACGCACCGTGCAGTCCCTCATCCGCAGGCTCACCGAAAAAGGAGCTCTCTCTGTTGATGCCATCGGCCGAGAATTTCGTTACACGCCCGCCGTCGCTCAAACCCACTGCCAGCACGAGGAAAGTCGCAGCTTCCTCGACCGCGTCTTCAACGGCCGCCTCACCCCCTTTGTCGCCGGACTCATGGAACGCGAGGAAGTCAGCCCCGATGACCTCGCCGCGCTTCGCGAGATCCTCGCCCAGGCCGAGCAGAAGCCGCGAAAATGACCAAGGTTCAAAATCCAATGTCCAAGGAAATTCCAACTAACCGAATCCCTAGTGACGCACATGGGCGACACCTGGATCATTTGGGCCTGGGATCGCCCTGGCAGCGTCCCTGCAATACAAAGAACCAAACTGTCCGCTTCCTCACCTCAGAGCGTTCCGTGCATTCAGTGCCTTCCGTGGTTGCAACTCAACCACCTGCCGACAGCCATCGGGCCGCCTTCAATCCTTTGCGTCTTTGAGTGAAATCACAGAAAACTGTTTCCATGCACACTCGATCCTTCGTCATCCTGATTTCATCCTTCTTCCTTCCGCAGCTCATCAAGGCCGCGACAGCTCAGGAAGTCTCCGCCGCAGCGGTCAAGGCCGTCACCTTTTACCACTCTAGCGCGGCGGCCCACGGCGGTTACGTCTATCGTTACAGCGCCGACTTCACCCTGCGCGAGGCCGAGGGCATTCCCGGACCCGACACGATCTGGATTCAGCCGCCCGGAACGCCTGCGGTCGGCATGGCCATGCTCGATGCCTACGAGGCCACGAAGGATGAACAATGCCTCCAGGCCTCGGTCGAGGCCGCGCGATGCGTTTCGCGAACGCAGCTCGCCTCAGGCGGCTGGGATTACTCCGGCCACTTCGATGCCGCAAATCGAGACAAGAAGCTGTACCGTCGCGACGTGACCGGAAAACTCCTTCCGCCGCCCAAAACCTCCAGTCGCGAGGCCGGCTGGCACCACTGGCGCAGGCAGGAAAAGAACAACTACTCCACCTTTGACGACGATGTCTCGCAGGCGGCCACGCGCCTGCTGGTGCGAGTCGATCACGCACTCGGCGGCAAGGACGCCGAGATCAGGGAGGCCGCCGATTACGCCCTCAAAACCCTCCTGCTCACGCAATACCCCGCCGGCGGCTGGAGCGCGAACTTTGACGAGCATCCCACCGCGCCGCCACCCGTGGCGAAGTATCCGGTCAAAGCCGCGAACTATCCCGCCGAGTGGCCGCGCCAATGGCCCAAGGACTTCAGCGGCTGCTACGTCCTCAACGACAACACCCACGCCACGCTGATGAGCACGCTGATTCTCGCCTGGCAGCTCCGCGGCGACTCCCAATGCCTCGAGGCCGCCAGACGCGGCGGCGACTTCCTCCTGCTCGCGCAGATGCCGGATCCCCAGCCCGCCTGGGGCCAGCAATACAACGCCGACATGCAGCCCGTGTGGAGCCGCCAGTTCGAGCCCACCGCCATCAGCGGTCGCGAAAGCCAGGCCGCCATGTGGGCCCTGCTGCGCCTCGCCGCCGCCACCGGTGACAAAAAATACCTCGCGCCCGTCGCCAGGGCCATCCCCTACCTCCGCACCGTGCTGCTGCCGGGCAACAAGCTGGCCCGCTTCTACGAACTGCAGACCAGCAAGCCGCTCTACTTCGAGCGCGGTCCCGGCGGCAAAGGCTTCCAGCTCACCTATTCCGACAAACGTGCCTCCTCCAACTATGGCTGGGTCTGGGACAGCGAGCTCGACGCCCTGCATGCAGCCGGCAGCAAGATCGCCCGTGGCGAGCCCGTCACCTTCCCCCGCACCGAAAAAGAACGCTGGCCCTCCCCGCCCAGCGACGCCGACATCGCCACCATCCTCAAAGAACAAAAACCCGACGGCTCCTGGCCTGTCGCCGATGATGAACGCGGCGTCATGCGCGACGCCAACGGCAAAAAAACAAAGCCAGCCGGAGGCGTGATCTACAGCCTCGACTTCGTCCAGAACGTCAAAGCTCTCAGCGCATGGCTGAAGGCCCGGAGAGACATGAAGTGAATGCCTCGTCGGACCCGGAGGTTCAAAAGAAGGGATCCGGTTGTCAAACAAGCGCGGCGAGTGAAAGCCACCGGGACTCATCACGAATTCCCAGGCAAACTGTCACCGCATCCAGACAGGGCTTGTCACCTTGGCTTGGCCAGGGCGATGACCTTTTTGAAAGGCCAGGTGATCACGACAATCAACGCACCGACCACCGAGGCAAACAGCTCCATGGGCAGGAGCAGAACACGCAGGATCGGAGTCATCAGCTTCTGGAAGGCGGGCTTCCGCGACCAGAGGAGGGTCAGCGCCGTGATGACGATGATGCCGGCAAACTTCACCAGCTTCACCTTGGTAGGCCCGAGGCCGTGGAAAAAGTCCGGGAACTGCAGTTCCGTCAGCAGCAGCAGACCGACATAACCAATGAGAACGAAGGCGGTGTGCTCAAGCACCGGATACTTGGCAATGGCCTTGACCGCCACGCCGGCGACCAGGCGCAGGCTGATGATGCCGATGGTGACGCCGACATACACCGGCCAGAGATCCTTGGGGCTCATGGCAATGGCGGCCACCACGTTGTCCACGCTGAGGCTCAGGTCCATCAGGGAGATCATCACGATGGTTCCCGCGAAGGTTCGATGGTGAACGTTCACCGCCTCGCCCTCCTCCTCCGCAATGCCTTTCTGCCCGGCGAAGTGGGCGCACATCAGCCAGACCAGGTAAAGCGCTCCGATCAGCATGACCCAGTGGTTGGAAATGATCCAGGAGGCGAACAGCAGCGCGACCAGCCGGAAGCCGTAGGCCCCGATGTAACCGATGTTCATGGCCATGGCGCGACGCTTCTCATCCAGGTGGGAGGCCATCGCGGCGATGGCCAGCGCGTTGTCCACCGAGAGCAGGCCTTCGATCAGGACCAGACCGAGGATCACAGGAAGGGCCTGAACAATCTGATCCCAGAGTCCGGGAGAGGCGGCGGTGGAGGCGGCGGCAAGAAGGTCGGCTGTCATTCGTGAGAAGGGCGGCAGTGAATACGAAGGTTCAGGACAAAGGCAAAGGCCAAGTTTGACGACCGTCCCGGCTTTCTTGGCTCAAATGTCCGAAGGTGGCAAAGGCCGGCCGCGTCCGGACGTTTGTGTTTTCCCTTCCCATGCCTCCCAGCCAACGACTCATCTCCCTCGACGCCTTCCGCGGCTTTGTCATGCTTCTCATGGCCTCCTCAGGATTCGGCCTGGCTCAGATGGCGAAACTGCACCCGGACTCCTGGTTTTGGCAGCAGGTCAGCCACCAGGTCTCGCATGTCGCCTGGCAGGGCTGTGCGCTCTGGGATCTGATCCAGCCGAGCTTCATGTTCATGGTCGGCATAGCCGTGCCGCTCTCCATCCGTCGGCGGCGCGAGGAGGGCCAGGGCTTCTTCAAGCTGAGCTGGCATGCGCTGATCCGGGCCGTGATCCTCGTGCTTCTCGCAGTCCTGCTTTCCACCCGCTCAGGCGACAGCATGACGCGCTGGGAGTTCCCCAATGTCCTCGCGCAGATCGGCCTCGGTTATGTGTTCCTGGTGGCCATCGCCAGCATGGGCTGGGAGTACTGCTGCGCCGCCATCATCCTGATCCTAGTGGGCGACTGGTACTGGTTTTACCAGCACCCACTGCCCACCGCCGACCAGCTCGCAGCCATCCAGGCGGCCAAGCCTCCGCCCGAAGCCCTTTTCCAGGGCTTCTTCGCCCACTGGAACATCCATACCAACGCCGCCGCCGAGTTGGACCGCTGGCTTCTGAATCTCTTCCCCCGCGCCGAGGCCTTCACCTACAATGCCGGCGGCTACCAGACGCTGAACTTCATCCCCGCACTGGCGACCATGCTGGGCGGCGCCATCGCCGGCCAGTTCCTGCTCACCAGCCAGCGCACTGAACGGCAGAAGTTCCTGCGCCTGTTCGCCCTTGGCATTGTCTGCCTGCTCATCGGCACGGTCCTCAGCTTTGTCGCCTGCCCGGTGGTGAAGCGCATCTGGACGCCTTCCTGGGCCGTCTTCAGCGGCGGCTGGGTGCTGATCATGCTCTCCTTCTTCTATTGGCTGGTCGAAATCGCCGGCCAGCGCCGCCTCGTGTTTCCCCTCGTGGTCGTGGGCATGAACAGCATCTTCATCTATGTGATGCACAGTCTTGCGGCAGGATGGATCAAGGAGCAGCTCGCCAAGCACGGCATGGCCGCCTTGTTCGCCAGCACCTGGGGGCCGGTCATCGAACGCTGCAGTGTCCTGGCCGTCCTCTGGCTGCTCTGCTTCTGGCTCCACCGCCAGCGCGCTTTCCTCAGGCTGTAAGACCAGACTTGGCGAAATGAAAGGGGCCAGGCACTTCCGATGCCCGGCCCTGATGGACGATGACTTTGCCAGCGATCAGACCAGCTCTTCCGTGTCATAGACCACCACCCGCTCAAACAGAGGCTTGCAGGTGTCCACGAAGCGCTGGTGATCCGGGCAGCCGTTCTGATAAAACTCATGGTCCTTCATGGTCTTGAAGGTCAGGCTCAGGCTGTAGTCAAAGCTGTGGTCCGTGACCGGACGCGGCTCGGTGGCGGCGGGCCTGCCGACGGCTCCGGAGGCCAGGTAGCCAATCTTCGGCAGCAGCTTCAGCTCGGCTTCAAAAAGGGCGCGCTGCTCGGCGGACAGGGGTTTCTTCAACCAGAAGTAGACGTTGTGAATCATGGGAGCCCGATGATGGCGGAGATGGTCTGCGACGCAATCTCGAACTCGCCCGTCAGGCTTCACTCCGAGACCAGCGGAGGCGCGTCCGCAGGCAGCACAAGCCGGGACTCTCCGCCCAGATATCCAAGCGAGATGAGGAACTCCTCCATCTTCAGCGCCGTCACCTGAATCCAGGGCTCGCGATTGAAGAACCCGTGCGGCATGTCCCTCGCCGACCACATTTCAGCGCGCAGCCCCAGGGCCCGGGCTTTCCGCACATACTCGTCGCCGCCCGCCTTCAGCTTGTCGGCCGTGCCAAAGAAGAGGATGGCCGGAGGCGTGTTTTGGGAGACAAACTGGTTAGGCGTGATCGCCTCGGCCATCTCCAGGGTGAAGCCCCGGACATCCCCGGTCGCGCGCTCCTTGAAAAGCGTGCTGATGTTCATCGCCGGGTTGAACAGCACCAGGGCGTCAGGCACGGCGGAGACCGACTTGTCATCGCCGGCCGCATCCAGGGTGCTGACCAGGGCCGTGCAGGCGGCCAGATGCCCGCCTGCCGAGCCGCCTGCGGCGATGATCCTGCCCGGATCCACCCCGAGTTCCGCAGCGTGACCACGCACCCAGCGGATCGCGCTCCGGGCGTCCTCCACGGCCTTGTCCGGAGTGGTCTGATGCTGGCTGAGGATGCGGTAGTCCGCGCAGGCCGTCACCAGGCCGCGCGAGGCGAAATACTCCGCCTGAGGCACAAACTGAAGGAAGCTGCCGCTCTTCCAGCCGCCTCCGAAAAAGAATACAATGCAGGGTTTCCCGCCCTCTGCCGGGCCCTGGGTCTTTATCGGTGAAAACACATGCAGCTTCAGCGGCCCCTGCGGCGTCTCCTTGTAAAGCAGCTCCCGGCTCTGCACCGGCTCCGTGGTCAGCTTGATCAAGGTCTTGGCCTTGCGCCCGCCCTTCCCTTCGGCTTTCTGAGCCTGGGCGTTCAGGCAGACAAGCAGGGACAGTGCAAGGAGGAGGATCTGTTTCATGACAGCCGCCCAAACGGATGCCCGAGCTTCGAGCTTCCATCTAATCACTTCCGCAGAGGCCTTCCTCCACGAAAAAGCCCCCGGTTTTCCGAGGGCTTTAGGAATGGTTTCAGCAATTGTTTGCAGCCCTTACTTGGCCGCCTTCTCGCTGACCTTGTTCAGGATGCCGGCAAACTCCGCCGGGGAAAATCCGCCGACCTGGCTGCCAAGCTCCTTGCCGTCCTTGCTC
>Ga0315900_10009616_pt1 | contig 12230 bp, 9 predicted proteins | sample LakEriMetagenome_FD_203521 | JGI IMG/M metagenome (GOLD analysis project Ga0315900, IMG submission 203521) | Freshwater fungal communities from buoy surface, Lake Erie, Ohio, United States - Buoy 12 MA114 | ecosystem: Environmental > Aquatic > Freshwater > Lake > Lake biofilm | place: USA: Lake...
TTCATACTGCTGCAACAAATCAAAAGCGATATCGGTTAACTCTTGCTGCGAATTGATGAAATGAAAAAAGGATTTGCTGCGGGTGTGTTGTGTAAAATCAGTGTACTTCAGTTTGAGCGTAACCGTTCGGCCCGCTATGCCATGCTTTTCGCACCTGCGTGCTACTTCTTCAGCAATGCCTTCCAATTGAAGCCGCATTTCATTTAAGTCACTCAGGTCTTCTTCAAACGTTTCTTCGGCCCCCAGCGATTTTCGAATGCGTTCGGCCTCAACCGGCCTGTGGTCAATAGCACGTGCTATGCGGTAATAGTATTTGCCCGATTTATCGCCAAACACGGTAATCAATTCCTCTTCGGTGAGTTGTTTTAGATCAAGACCGGTGTGTATGCCCATGCTTTTCATTCGGTCGGAGGTGACTTTGCCAATGCCGTAAAATTTTTCAATAGGCAGCTGTTCAATAAATGCCTCGGCTTTGGCGGGAGTTATAACGGTAAGTCCATCGGGTTTTTTCCAGCCAGAGGCAATTTTAGCCAGAAATTTATTGAACGAAACTCCGGCTGATGCGGTGAGCTGAGTTGTCTCCTTGATGTGTTGCTTGATGGCTTTGGCAATATCGGTTGCCAGTTCTATTCCCGGTTTATTCTCTGTTACATCCAGGTAGGCTTCATCCAGCGAAAGCGGCTCAATACTATCAGTGTATTGCCTAAAAATAGTATGTATCTGTTCTGAAACCTGCTTGTACACATCAAACCGATGGTGCACAAAAATTAAATTGGGACACAACTGCTGCGCTTTAAATCCCGGCATTGCCGATCGCACCCCATATTTTCGTGCTTCATAGCTGGCAGCCGCTACCACACCTCTGCGTCCTTTGCCACCCACAGCCACGGGCTTTCCTCGCAGTTCAGGGAAGTCGCGCTGCTCAACCGATGCAAAAAAAGCATCCATGTCAATATGAATAATTTTGCGCTGCATAAATCCGCTATAAAGATAATTCGTGTTTGTGTGAAATAATGGAATGAACAGGCATTTTGTTTATAATACTAATGATGCAAACAACATGCGGATGTGTTTTATTTGTTGTGCAATGTTTTACGCATGTACGTATTAAAAGCCGAACATATAACCAAGCAGTACGAGTCGCACAAAGCACTCAACGATGTCAGCATCAGTGTGCCTGAAGGCAGCATTTATGGATTGTTGGGGCCAAACGGTGCAGGAAAAACCAGTTTGATACGAATCATTACACAAATAACAGCTGCCGATGAAGGGCGTATTCTCATCAACGGTGAACCGCTGCAACCAAGGCACATCAGCACAATCGGATATTTGCCCGAAGAGCGTGGCTTGTATAAAAAAATGGAAGTGGGAGAGCAGCTGATGTATTTTGCACAGCTAAAAGGATTGTCGCGCAAGGAAGCCATGTTCAGGTTAAAAAACTGGATGGAGCGGTTTGATATAAAAAGCTGGTGGCGAAAAAAAGTAGAAGAACTGTCGAAAGGGATGCAACAGAAAGTGCAGTTTATAGCCACCGTCATTCATCAGCCGTCACTCATTATTCTTGATGAGCCTTTTTCTGGATTTGACCCCGTAAATGCCGGTATTATTACCGAAGAAATATTGCGGCTTCAGCACGAAGGCTCAAGCATTATTTTTTCAACCCACCGCATGGAAACGGTTGAACAGTTGTGCGACCATATTGCATTGCTCAACAAATCGGAAAAGGTGTTGGAAGGTGAAGTAGAAGAAATAAGGTCGCGGTATAAAACCAATACATTTGAGGTTGACTACAATGGGCAAGTGCTGCAACCGTGTGAGCTGTTTTCGGTTGAACAGCACGGCATACGCGGTAATTTGCTGAGTGCGACAATTAAAGTCAATACAGCATCAAACCCAAACGACATACTTAAGTACCTGATTCAACAGGTAGAAGTACACGGCTTCACCGAACATATACCCGGCATGAATGAAATATTTATTCAACTGGTTGGTGGAGAAGTGCATGATTAATTTTCAGGTCAATCATTTCAAGAACGTACACAACTGCCGCATTCGTTTTAAAAGAACTTAATTATACAAACCGCTTTCAAATCCATCGTCTATCAGGTGGCCGGCTGATGCATCCGCAGCTTGTGTAGCCAATTGGTCGCAGCGCTCGTTTTCTTTGTGTCCTGCATGGCCTTTAATCCATTTAAATATTATTTTCTGTGTTGGGTAAAGCTGTAAAAATCGCCTCCACAGGTCCGCATTTTTCTTTCCTTTAAATTCCTTTTGCTGCCAGCCGAATACCCACCGCTTTTCCACCGCCTCACATACATATTTCGAATCGGTGTGAATGGTAACGTGCATGCCTTGCATTTTCAATGTTTCCAATGCAACAATCACCGCAAGCAGTTCCATGCGGTTATTGGTCGTGTTGCGGTACCCGGCCGATAGTTCTTTATACAAACTTCCTGATTTCAATAAAACGCCATAGCCTCCCGGCCCCGGATTTCCGCGTGCTGAACCGTCTGTAAATACATCTACGCGTGTCATAGGGTTATGCGAAATGTTGTCCACTCATCCATAGGCTTTGCACCCATATTCAAGTAAAAGTCAATAGCCGGTTTATTCCAGTCGAGCACACACCACTCCATGCGGCCGCAGCCGCGCTCACGGGCTATGTGAAGTACATGAGTAAATAAGGCTTTACCGTGGCCTTTGCCCCGGTGTTCGGGCAGCACAAACAGGTCTTCCAGATAAATTCCCGGTTTAGCCCGAAAGGTTGAATAGTTGTGAAAAAACAACGCAAAACCAACCGGTACATCCAGTTCGCGAGCAATCAATACTTCGGCATACGGGCGCTCACCGAACAACTTTTTGCGCAGTTTATCGGGCGTAGTTTCTACCTCATGCGAAAGTTTTTCGTATTCGGCAATTCCTTCAATAAAGGCTTGTATAATATGTACATCCTGTTCAGTTGCGAACGAAATAGTTGTCATAGCCGTATTAAGCGCGTTTAAGTTTAAATCTGCGCTTGATGTTCACCCTGTCGGGGTTTCCGTCACCGCGTTTGGTATCAATTTCTACGTCTATTTTAATCAGCCACGTATCTCGCGTTAGTCGGGTTCCGCTGATGGTTCCTTTGTTTACCTTATGAAATCCTCGGTTGGCACAAAAGCAACCCAGCATAAAGTAGGCATTGGCTGCGCTCAACTCTTCGTTTTTAAGCGTGAATTTCCCGCTGCGGTTAGGGCTAAATTCAAAACTTAGGGTTGTGGTTTTTTCGTCATCGGCCACTTCAGCATACTCGGCTACTTTGTGCGTGTATTCAAACACCCAGTTTGAACCCGACTTTCTTTCCATGTGGAAGTTACTTGTTCCTTGCTGCTCCACACGTTCCAATTTCTGTGCGTTGTACCAGTTACATTCATGCTGTTCGGGGTTTAATTTGCCTTGGGCGGCTACCGAAAATGTTGCGGCAACAAAGGTTGTGAGGATGATGTATGTTTTCATGCTGATAAATAAGTTAGTAGTTCGCCTACCACAAATGTGCTTCCGCCTATAAAGACTACATCATTTGCTTTAGCTGCTTGCTGAGCGGCAATATAGGCATCTTTCACGGTGTTGTAAACACCACCTGCAATACCTTCATTCATTGCTTTATCGGCCAGTTCACTAGCCGGCAGCGCTCGTGGTAATTGTGCATTGCAAAAATAATACTGCGCATGCCGTGGCAATAAGTCGAGTATGGCCGAACTGTCTTTGTCGCGCACCATGCCCCACACAATGTGGCAACTATCAGTAGGCAGATCGGCCAGTTGTTTCATCACCCATTCTATTCCGTTTTTGTTGTGACCGGTATCGCAAATGGTAAGCGGAGAGGTTTTCACGATTTGCCAGCGCCCCATTAGTCCGGTGAGCGACTTAGAATTGGCTATTCCATTTCTTACGTGTTGTTCATGGAGTTCAAAACCCAATTGCCGGAGCACTTCAACAGTTGTCAGCACGGTAACTGCATTTTTTTGCTGATAGTATCCGCCCAGGTCACACTCCAGGTTTACGTACGCAGGCGTATTCTGTTTGTAAACATCCAGCATACACCCGCCCGCATCCGTAGGTGTAAACTGTGCTACCTGAAACTCGTCAAATGCCTTGATGAGCGTGCTGTGTGTGCTGTTGGCTTTTTGAGTAAATACGGGTAGCGTTTCATGGTGGTATTCGCCAATCACTACGGGCACGTTAGATTTTACAATCCCGGCTTTTTCAAAGGCTATTTTAGGCAATGTATCGCCCAGCATATCCATGTGATCCCAACCTATATTGGTGATGACAGAAGCCACCGGGTGAATTACATTGGTACTATCAAGTCGTCCGCCCAAACCGGTTTCAACTACAGCAACATCTACACCTTGCTCGGCAAAATAGTCAAAGCAAAGAGCTACCGTCCATTCAAAAAACGATGGTTGTATGCGTTCAAAGTCGGCTTGATAACGCTGCACAAAATCCATGACTTTTTCTTTCGGAATCATTTCGCCATTAATGCGTATGCGCTCTCTGAAATCAATCAAGTGAGGGGAGGTGTACAACCCGGTTTTATATCCTGCCGACTGCAGCACTGCTGCCAACATATGCGATGTTGATCCTTTACCGTTTGTTCCGGCTACATGAATGCTTTTAAATGTGTGCTGTGGATTGCCCAGCAATTCGCAAAGTGCTAACGTATTGGTCAGGTCTTTTTTGTAGGCAGCTGCGCCAATGCGAGTATACATGGGCAATTGCGCATACAGGTATTCAAGTGTGTGCTGATAATCCACAGCTGCAAATAACATGTTTCGATGCATTATTTGCACGTATATGAAAGGTAAAATAAAAGGTTTATGCTTTAGTAATTGACATTGAAACGAATGTGTAAGCAGTTAATCGCAATGGTCACAGCGCATGTTAGCAATCACTGTACAGTTTCACCTGTAAACACCCCAGTGCTGTATATTTTATATATGCACAAGTAAAATTTCTGCTAAATTCGCCCGCCTGAAACCTATCTCCAATGAGTAAAGAGTACGATTTTAAAGCCATTGAGCAACGCTGGCAACAGTATTGGAAAGAACACCACACGTACCGAACACCGGATACTAGCCACTTGCCTAAATGTTACGTACTCGATATGTTTCCTTACCCGAGTGGTGCTGGCCTTCACGTTGGTCACCCGCTGGGCTACATCGCATCGGATATTTACGCCCGATACAAGCGACTGAAAGGTTTTAACGTATTGCATCCGATGGGATATGATGCATTCGGCTTGCCGGCCGAGCAATATGCCATCCAAACCGGGCAGCACCCTGCAGTTACAACCAAGCAAAACATAGCACGCTACCGCGAGCAAATGGATAAAATTGGTTTCAGTTATGACTGGGAACGTGAAATCAAAACCTGCGAACCCGATTATTACCGCTGGACACAATGGATATTTCTTCAGCTATTCCATTCATGGTACAATACCGCAACGAATAAAGCCGAACACATCAATACGCTGATTCAGCAATTTGAACAAAAGGGATTTGACGGAACCGACAACTCGATACTGACCGGAGGAACTGAATTTGAACTGCGCAACTTTTCGGCTGATGAATGGAAACAGATGAGTGAAAAGCAGCAGCAACTGACCTTGCAGCATTTCAGGCTGGCATATTTGAGCGATGCATTTGTAAACTGGTGCCCTGCACTGGGAACCGTGCTTAGCAACGATGAAGTTAAGGATGGTGTAAGCGAACGCGGAGGTTTTCCTGTGGAGCGGAAGTTAATGAAACAGTGGAGTCTTCGCATTACGGCCTATGCCGAACGGTTACTGGTTGATTTGGAAAAAATAGACTGGAGTGAGAGTATTAAAGAAGCGCAACGCAACTGGATAGGCAAATCGCAGGGCAGCAGCCTATTTTTCAAAATACAGGATACAGAATTTGATGTAGAAGTTTTTACCACCCGTCCCGATACCCTTTTTGGTGTTAGCTTTATTACGTTGGCTCCCGAACACGAATTGATTCATGAACTGGCAACAGCCGAATACCGTGACGATGTGCTGAGCTATATAGACTATGCCAAAAACCGCAGCGAACGTGAACGCATGGCCGATGTGAAAAAAGTGACCGGACAATTTACCGGTGCCTATGCCTTGCATCCATTTACCGGTGCAGAAATTCCGGTATGGATTGGCGATTATGTTTTAGCCGGGTATGGAACCGGGGCAGTGATGGGAGTACCCGCACACGATGCCCGCGATTACCGATTTGCCAAACACTTCGCATTGCCTGTGCTGCCGGTAATTGAGCCTCCTGCACACGAAACTCAGTTTAAAGGATTTGAAGTAGAATCGTACGATGGAAAAGAAGGAACGCTCATTAACTCCGACTTTTTGAATGGTTTGGGTGTTAAAAAGGCCATACGTACAGCTATTGATTATATTGAACAAAAAGGCGTAGGCAAAGGCAAAACCAATTACCGTTTACGCGATGCCATATTCGGACGGCAACGCTACTGGGGTGAGCCAATTCCGGTGTATTACAAAGACGGATTGCCTTTCCCGATACCCGAGCAGGAACTGCCTCTGGTTCTTCCTGAAATTGACAGCTTTTTGCCCACCGAAGATGGCGAACCGCCATTGGCACGAGCTAAAAACTGGAAATATAAAGGGCAGTACGATTACGAATGGACAACTATGCCCGGATGGGCCGGTTCATCGTGGTATTTTTTACGCTACATGGATCCGCAAAATTCAAGCGAATTAGCCGGAAAGGAAGCCTTGAACTACTGGCAAAATGTGGACGTGTATATGGGAGGCAGCGAGCATGCTACCGGACATTTGCTGTATGTACGCTTCTGGACTAAGTTTCTGCATGACTTGGGGTATATACCTGTTGACGAACCTGCAAAAAAGCTTATCAATCAGGGAATGATACAGGGTAGAAGCAATTTTGTATACCGCGTTAAGGATACGAACACGTATGTTTCTGCAGGGCTTAAAGACACATACGAAACAACAGCACTGAATGTAGATGTAACTATCGTAGAAAATGATGTGCTCGATACGGCAGCGTTTTGCAGTTGGAGAGAAGATTTCGAAGGAGCTGAGTTTATATTGGAAGATGGGAAATACATCTGCGGTGTTGAAGTAGAAAAAATGTCGAAGTCGAAATGGAATGTGGTGACGCCCGATGCCATTATTGATCACTACGGTGCCGATACATTGCGCTTGTACGAGATGTTTTTGGGTCCGCTTGAGCAAAGTAAACCGTGGAGTACACAAGGCATTGAAGGTGTTCATCGCTTTCTGAAAAAAATGTGGAAACTGTTTTACGATGCCAATGGAAATTTGATTGTAGAGGATGCCGAACCTTCAAAAGCTGAATGGAAAGCACTGCATAAGGTAATCCGAAAAACAGCAGAAGATATTGAAGCCTTTTCATTCAATACTACGGTAAGTACCTTCATGATTTGTGTAAACGAATTGACCGACCTTAAATGCACTAAAAAATCTATCCTAAGCGATTTGTTGATTTGTATGGCATCCTTTGCTCCGCATATATGCGAAGAGCTGTGGCGTGCGCTTGGAAATACACAAAGCATTACACAAGCTGCATTTCCGGTGTTTAAACCGGAATACCTCGTAGAAGATTCGTTCAGTTACCCCATATCCATTAATGGCAAGGTGCGCACCAATATTGAATTTAGTTTGCAGGCAGATGCAGCCTTAGTGGAACAGCAAGTGCTGGCTGATGAAACCGTACTAAAATGGCTGGAAGGAAAAGCGCCCAAAAAAGTGGTATTTGTAAAAGGGCGAATTGTGAATGTGGTGGTATAGTACCGCAGCACCGTCAACATTGTTTTATGCTCAGGTATTTTTCGTAGTTCCCCAGATGTAAGTTATACACCCGAAAATCAAAAACTGTAACCGAATTGTTACTACCGCATGCCGCTACTGAATTTTACCGATAAGGGTATGTATGTGCCCGCAGCCGATGTGTATATCGACCCCTGGCGTGCGGTAAAGAAAGCCTTGATTACACATGGACACAGTGACCATGCGCGGTCGGGTTCATCGGCATACCTTACTCACCACCAATCGATTCCCATTTTAACAAAACGCCTCGGAAACCTAAACTACCAAGGCGTTGAATACGGTGAAATCATCACTATCAACGGAGTTAAGTTTTCGTTTCACCCAGCAGGACATGTATTGGGCTCATCGCAAATACGCATTGAACATCAAGGCGAAGTGTGGGTGGCCAGTGGCGATTACAAACTGCAAAACGATGGGGTGTGCACACCCTTCGAGCCCGTAAAATGCAACACATTCATCACCGAATCAACATTTGGCTTGCCGGTGTACAACTGGATGCCGCAACAGGACGTATTTAACGAAATAAACGAGTGGTGGTCAAAAAATGCCGAGCAGGGAAGGTGCTCTATCATTTATGCCTATTCGCTAGGTAAGGCACAACGCATTTTGCAGCATGTAAATGAATACATTGGGCCGGTGTATGTGCACGGTGCGGTGGCCGGTATGAACGAGGCTTATGCAGAAGCAGGAATAGAACTGAAGCCTTACACGAAAGTATCATCCGATATCGACAAAAGCCTTTACCGCAAAGCGCTCATTATAGCTCCGTCAAGTGCCGATGCCTCGCCCTGGATGAAAAAATTTGAACCGTACAGCACAGCTTTTGCCAGTGGCTGGATGGCAGTTCGTGGCAACCGCAGGCGTTTGTCTGCCGACCGCGGGTTTGTGCTAAGCGATCATGCCGATTGGGGAGAACTGAATACAGCAGTAAAAGCTACTGAGGCCTCAAAAGTGCTGGTAACACATGGCTTTACCGATACATTTTCCCGATGGCTGTGCGAAAACGGATACGATGCCCGACCGGTAAAAACTGAATACGCAGGCGAACAACTGAGTACCGAGGATGTAAATGAACCAAAGGCATGAAGCGTTTCATACAGTTGTTTAATACCATTGATCAAACCAACCGCACCAATGAAAAAGTAGATGCGCTGATTCGCTATTTCAATGAAACAGACTCCTCGGATGCACTGTGGACTATAGCCTTGTTCACGGGAAGGCATCCTAAAAGGCTGGTTAAAACAACACAGCTACGCGAGTGGGCAGCAGAGGCCGCACGACTGCCGCTGTGGCTTTTCGAAGAAGCATACCACTTTACAGGCGATTTATCCGAAACCATTGCCTCGGTTATTCCTGATTCGTCAGCGCGAAATGAGGAGCACGAAAGCCTTACTGTATGGATGAACAAATTAGTGGCTATGCAACGTGCTACCGATGAGCAGAAGAAAGAATTCATCATCCATGCCTGGCAACAATTCACTAAAAATGAACGCTTCGTGTTTAATAAACTCACTTCGGGCGCTTTTCGCATGGGCATTTCGCAAACACTGATGACTCGTGCATTGGCCAAGTCACTGAATAAAGACGAACAGCACATTGCTCATCGCTTAATGGGCGATTGGACACCGTTTACAACTACCTTTGGCCAACTGCTGCTAAATGAACATACAGGCGATGAAGACTCCAAACCTTATCCGTTTTACCTGGCTTATGCCGTTGAAGGCGAAGTTCGTGAATTGGGCAATATCAGCGAGTGGCAAGCTGAATTCAAGTGGGATGGCATTCGTGCGCAAATCATTGTTCGCAACAATACGCTCTACATCTGGTCGCGCGGACAAGAACTGATTACCGATAGTTTTCCCGAACTGAATGAATTGACATCTGTACTACCTGACGGTACCGTGCTGGATGGCGAACTGCTGATTTTGCAGAATGGCGAGGTAGCACCCTTTCAGGTTTTACAAACCCGCATTTCACGTAAGAAAGTCAGCGCTAAACTATTGGCCGATGCACCTGCTTTTTTATATGCCTACGATGTGCTCGAATTAAACGGAATGGATGTAAGAAAGGAACCTCTACACTTGCGCAGGCAAAAACTGGAGCAATTGCTGGGGCATCTAAACAATCAACGTATTCGCATTTCGCCTGTACTCACCTGTACAAACTGGGACGAACTGACACAGCTTCGCCTACAGTCGCGTGAGCAAAAAAGTGAAGGCATCATGCTCAAACACATTCATTCCATGTACGAAGTTGGCCGCAAAAAGGGAAACTGGTGGAAGTGGAAAGTTGACCCAATGACCGTAGATGCGGTGATGATTTATGCCATGAGTGGGAGTGGACGCAGGGCAAATCTGTTTACCGATTATACATTTGCCGTAAAAGACGATACAGGAAATTTGGTTCCGTTTGCAAAAGCCTATTCAGGTTTAACCGATGCCGAAATAAAAGAGGTAGATGCCTGGATTCGTAAAAATACCCTCGAAAAATTTGGGCCGGTTCGCAGCGTTAAAGCCGAACTGGTGTTTGAACTGGGTTTTGAAGCCATCAATTTTTCAACACGCCACAAATCAGGTGTAGCTGTTCGTTTTCCTCGTATATTGCGGTGGAGAAAAGACAAACCCGTGAACGAAATTGATACACTGGCACAACTAAAATCCTTAATTACCGCATGAATGCATTAAAACAACTCGGCTGGCCATTAGGCATTATTGGTCTGGCTTTATTAATTATCGGACTCATATCCGTAACCGCTCCAAACATGTCAGTGGAAACGCTGATGATGTATTTTGGTGTTATGCTGCTCATTATTGGCGGTGTACAGTTTACGGTAGCCGCTATGCTCAAACAAAAGATTAGTCGGTGGTTACTCCTAGCTGCATTAGGCGTGTTGTTTGCTGTTTTAGGGTTTTACATGGTTAAAAATACTCAAAAAGCAGCAACGGCATTTACTCTCATAATGGCTGTGTGGGCAGGAGTAATGGGGGTGGTTCAGTTGATTATTGCTTACATCAATAAACCTGCACGTATATTTTTACTCAGCATGGGTGGCATATCTATCTTTTTTGGCGTACTCATCTTCTTAAACCCGTTTAGCGGACCCAATACACTTCAATTTATGGTTGGCTTTTATACCCTGTTGCTAAGCTTTTTTATACTTTACCTTACGTTTAAATTACTTACAGCCAAAACAACTCAAACAAACGGCAACCAATCGTTGTAGTCATTCATGTGCGTGTTACACACCTAAAACCGATAAAGCAATTTGACGCCTGGTTTCAGTTAAAATCATGGCAGCCGTTTCCATTTCAACAGGAGTGCTGGCGTGCGTATTACGAAGGTAAAAGTGGGCTGTTAAATGCACCCACCGGTTCGGGAAAAACATATGCGCTGGCCCTTCCGCTTTTGGGTCACATTGCTGCATTGCCCCCACAAAAAAAGCCATCGCTCAAAGCTATTTGGATTACACCTATACGTGCCTTGGCCAACGACATAAAACTGGCTGTAACCGAAGCTGCACAATATATTGCGCCCAATGCGACAATTGCTGTTCGTACAGGCGATACCTCAACAAAAGAGCGACAGCAGCAAAAGAAAAATATACCTGATTTTTTAATCACCACTCCCGAAAGTTTGCAACTGATGATTGCACAAAAAGGAGCTGCCGAAATGCTGTCAACGGTTCAGGCTATTGTGGTAGATGAGTGGCATGAATTGCTGGGAAATAAACGGGGCGCATTGCTCGAACTTTCACTTTCGTATTTGCGAGGTATAAATCCCGCCATTCGCATTTGGGGCATCAGTGCCACCATTGGCAATTTAGAACAAGCGCGAGAAGTATTGCTGGGACATCAAACCTCACATTTCAATAACAGTTGCCTCATTAAAGCTCAACTCGAAAAACGCATTGAGATTGTTTCGGTATTGCCCGATGAGATGGAAAAATTTCCATGGGCGGGGCATCTGGGCGTTAAACTCATTCACAAAATCATACCGCTGCTCGACAACGTGAACAGTACGCTCATTTTCACCAATACGCGGGCACAATCTGAAATTTGGTACCAGCATTTATTGCAGCATGCGCCACACCTTGCCGGACAAATGGCCATGCACCACGGTTCCATAAGCAACGACATGAGAAGTTGGGTAGAAGAAAGCCTGCACCGAGGCGAACTGAAAGTAGTGGTGTGCACATCCAGCCTCGATTTAGGTGTTGACTTCAGGCCGGTTGAACAAATTATACAAATAGGTGGACCAAAAGGCATAGCACGTTTTATGCAACGAGCCGGCCGTAGCGGACACCAACCCGGTGCAATTAGCAAAATCTACTTTGTACCCACGCATGCCATCGAAT
>Ga0315900_10009618_pt1 | contig 12225 bp, 9 predicted proteins | sample LakEriMetagenome_FD_203521 | JGI IMG/M metagenome (GOLD analysis project Ga0315900, IMG submission 203521) | Freshwater fungal communities from buoy surface, Lake Erie, Ohio, United States - Buoy 12 MA114 | ecosystem: Environmental > Aquatic > Freshwater > Lake > Lake biofilm | place: USA: Lake...
TCTATCATCTCCTTCTCCTTCAAATGGGAAGCCAGAAAATGAACGCACACACCCTGGTGCGGTCTTTCTTGTTTTAAGTGACGGAATACTTGTTTGAACTGCGATTAAATAGGTTCCTAATGTTAAATTTATTAATGTTGAACTAAATAAAGTAGCGTATGAGGGTAAGTTTTTCCCTTTTTTTGCAGCCTCTTCCTCTCTTTTTCTGTATGCGGGTTCCTTTTCTATTACTGTTGTATTACTCATTAATTCTGTTACTATTTTTATTATATAGTCTCTTATTTGTTCTATATCTAACCCCATATTTGTAGATAACACGGATATAATATTAGATACTAATTCCCCTTCTGGGCTTAAACGCCTATCCTTCTTATCTTTTTGTTTTTCTAACATAACTTCTCCAGCGTCCTTTTCTAAAATATCTCTGCTTTTATCAACAAAACCGTCTTTATATCCTTCTGAAACATCTAAATCTATATAACATATCACTTCTCCACTATGTTCATCAACCCACGCGTCTCCATCATCTGAACGTTTACCTATTTTTCTTTTCAATTCATCTAATACATCATTATATTGACTATTTTTTGTTATAAATGCATCTGCTAATATATAAACAAATTTGGGTAATAATTTCGTATTTGTTTTTACACAATATAACCACCATTCATTTTCCATTTCCCCATCATTGATATTTGGGATTGATGGGTCTCCTTCTCTACAATACAAACTAACAAAAGATATAATATCATTTTGTCTCTTAACAAAATCATTTTGTCCCATTATTAAATCTCTTAATTTTATATATGGTGAAACAACTCTATCTTTAACTTCATCAGCTATTAAAAGCCCCAAATCATATTGTTGTTTATTATATTTAAAAAATTGCGTACGCTTTATTTGTTGTAGACGGTCAAATGATTTTTTAAAATAATCTAATTGTTTATTTATTCTAGAATTTAATTCATCCTTGGATATATCATAATTTTTATCGAATTGATCTAATACTTGTTTTAATACATTATTTATTATATTATCCTTTGACACTTCAGTTGATTCACATTTATCTTCTGTCTTTTCTGCTGGATTAAATATACAACTATATTCCATATTACATAACACATCGTCGTCCTTGATAAATAACGCTGGGTCTATATCTTTTTCTAACACCCACGTTTCATTATTTCTGACATAATATTCCACTCCATCCGCATCTCCTGTTCCTTCATTAATCATTGTTAATAATGCATAATCCCCTTCTCTTACTTTTTTTGCTTGATTTGTTAGTGTTGTAGCCATATATTCAGCCGATGCACCATCCATTTTTGCGGTTTTTTTTAATTCCTCTGTTAAATATAAGATAAATTCTTCATTTGATAATTCATCTCGCTGTTTTTTATACTTATTATTTACTAAATCATAATTAGTTGTGTCGAATTCTTTATCAAAATATATTGGCTTGTCGTTATCTTCCATCAAAGATTCAATTGAATAATATTTTTTGGAAATTATATAAGAAGAACATTTATCGTTTTCTTTATCTTTTTCAATTATTTCCTTTATTTTATTTTTATCTTCATTAAATACTTCCGATAATCCACTGGGAAACATTAATTTAATATTTGTAAATGCTACTGCCGTATTAAATAAATTTCCATTATCAGCCAATGTTATTATTTTTAAAAATTCGGAAGGACTTACTTCCATTTTATTAGCCGAAGATACATTATAATCATTATAAATCTCTACTTTTAATTTATGAATTTCATTATTATCCAGCAAGTTAAATAATTCATTTGAATATATATATCTAGATTTATCATCTTTATTTTGCAAAGAAGTTTTTAAATATTTTATAGACGAAAAAGCAATATTATATTCTTTAAAAATAGTATTATACTCTTTAATTTTATCATAAATAAATTTATTAATTTCAGTATATTGCATATATGTTAAATCAATTGGGTAAATCAAAAAAGGTTCCAAATAATTCACTACATCCACCATTGATAAACGACCCTTTATATATTTTTTAACAAGATTAAACAAGACACGGATTTTAGGAATTATAGTACGCAAAAATATTTTATATATATCCATATTTGTTAGTTCTTTTGGTTTTTCATACTCTGATAAATCTAAAAAATATTGTTTTATATTATCTATAAAGTTTGTATCATCATATTCAATTTCATTATCTAAACCGTCTATAATAATAGGTAATAATGTCGTCTTTTGTTTTAATAATTCCCAATAATTCAAAAAATGAAGGTTTAAATTTGCTTTTACTAACAAATTTGTTCCTGGTAAATTTACTTGGGAAAATCTCACAGTTGGTTCTGGAAGAGTTATTATTGAGTTTATAGATATTGGATCATTATCTGTTAGTTTAACTCTATGGGCGACCATTCTTGGCCCCTTTAAATTTACCGCTTTTAATTTATCTTGTCCCAAATTATACCTTTGAATAACAAACTTACGATTGGTTATTTCGGCTTGTCCAACTACAGTTGAATATAATTCTCCTAAATTATCAATAATTGCGTTTATATTAGTTTCCACATTACCCTCAATAATAATTCCATTAGATTTTGAAAACACATCATCAGTGGTTTCCAAATTTACAGAATAAAATGGAGTTAAATAAGGGTCTAATGTATAATATAAATTGGAATACTTATTTTGACCTTCTATATTAGCATTACTTCTATACTTTTGAAATAACCCCTCAATTTCTAACAAATTGTCTCCACAATTTATAGTTTTATAATCATCATATTCTCTATATATTGTTTTTTCATTTGGATCTGGATAAATTTTTTTCATATTTTTAGCAACCATCATTATCCAATATAACGTATTTTTAAATCCAGACAAATATTCGGCTAAAGGTTTATCCTCTGCAGTAATTTTTATTATTCCTGTTACGTTATTATTTAAGTCGAATGTGGATGCTAATTTTCGTAATTGAAGAAAACGAGTAATCATCATATGAATACCATTTAACACGTTGTTAGTTCGTTTTGAACTTGGAATACCAGAAATCATTTCTTCTAACATATCGTTTGCTTGTGTTTCAATATTATATCTATATTTATTCTTGTCAATGGTTACAAATTCCTCAACCTTTATTGCTTCACCAAAATCTAAATCGCCTATATCAAATAACATTCTCTGTATATTATCTTTGATTACCTTCTTTGGTATTATTTCTTCAGCCATTGTTTCTTCTTCACCAAGTTCAACTAACTCGTTTGGACTTAATTCTTCTTTTTCTTCTTTTTCTTTTTCTTTTATTGCTGGTCTTATTTCAAATGTTTCAATTGGAATATCCTCAGGGATACCTTGATAATTAAAATTAATATATAATATATCCCCATCCGTAGTTCTAATTTCAATCATATCTTCTTCTATGTTAGTTATTTCACCCGTAATAACTGTCGGAATTTCTCCACCAAAATAAATATTAATCCACGTTCCTGGTAATAAATCATTTTGTCTAGCATATCCTTTTTCAGGATTACTACTAATTATTTTTATTGATTTAATTGTACCATCTCCTATTATCCCATCAGGAGATATTTGTAATACTGTTTTTTCAAATGTATCGCTATTTATTAACTTTATTTTTTTTGAATCAATATATTCTATAAAAAATATATTATCATTTAGTATTTCATTTGTCGGGTCAGAAATTAAGATAATATCTCCTAATTGTAAATATATTTCATTTTCAGTTTTTATTTCTTCCACATTTACTTCTTCCACTTCTTCCATATCTTTATTATCTTCAATATCTTTATTATTTTCAATATCTTTATTATCTTCATTACTATTTTCTTTATTTTGTGTTTCTTCTAACATATACTCACCAGAGAAAAACTTTATATCATCTATTGCGAAATTAATTCTAAATAAATTATTATCGTCATCTTGCAATTTACCCGTTTCTAACATATTTTTTAACTTATTGACGTCTAATTTTTCTGAAGTTATGATTATATCTCCTGAAATTGTTTTACTTATTTCTGTTATTGCTTTTTCTAAATCATTCCAAACTACATAATATGTTTGACAACACGCTCCTGTTAATTCATTATTATCTACTTTATCTAGCATTGATAAAATAAATATATCTGCTATGTTTGAAAAATCAGTTATAAATGTAGTATAATTAACGACACTTTCAGAACCATAAACTAACAAAATAGACAGTTTTTTTTTAGGACAAAGAACATTTGTAAATGTTGGATATGTTTTTCTTATAAAGCACGATTTATTTGATTCTATACCATTTATATCATTTTGCAATAAACAATTAAATGTTGTTGGATGTTTGGATATAAAATTTTTAAACCACTTTACATAACAAAACTTGGCATTTTTAAATTTATATTTATCATCTATTAATTTTAATAATGGTAAAAAGAATAATTCATCTACGGCTGATTTTCTTGGAATTTCATCAAAAATAGTATCCCATTTGTTTTTATTGACTAATATTTTAGAAATATCATCCCGTTTTAATGCCCAAAATTGTGACGTTTTATTTGTGGAATTATCCATAACATCAAAAATAGAATATTTTTGTTTTGATAAATAATCATAAAATTCATTATATTGCATTAAAGGATATATATCTTCCGAACAAAGGATAAACCATTTATTACTACCATTTTTATAAGCTTGTTTTAATAATTCTAATGTTGCAGTTATAATACTTTTATCTCCCCATTTAGTTTCAACTAATTTTGGAATAATATATTTTTGCAAATTTTTATTTACCTTTTCTGGATATTTTGGATGTATATAAATGTTACAATGTTCTAAATAATTATTAAATTCATTAATATGTGTTATATTTGAATAAATTAAAAATAATAAACATATATCCTTCATAATATATTTATATATGTTTATTTTTTTATTATGAATTATTACACGATATATAATTTATAAACAATATAAAGATATTTCGCTTAATTACATAAGATATGTCGTCTAGTTATAATCTATCATCTATTCCTGGTTTTAATGAGTTTATTAAAACAGGTGTAGTAAACCCAGAATATGATAAATATTATTTTGTGAATAATTATTCTACTAAATCAAATGAACAATATTCAATAATTAAATATAGAAAAGAAATGCTGTCTGCTGATTTGAACTCAACATATGGATTGTTAAGATCGGTTATTTTATCTGGTTCTAAAATTGTTGGTTTTGCTCCACCAAAATCCATATCTGGTGAGACATTTATGTTAAAATATCCTATAAAAACTGATAAAATCATAGCTCATGAATTTATAGAAGGAACAATGATTAATTTATTTTACGACCATAATTATGGTGCTACTGGATGTTGGCAGATTTCCACTAGAAATACTGTAGGGGCGGAAGTATCATTTTATAAATGGTCTAAAAAAACATTTAATCAAATGTTTTTAGAAGCTTGTATGTATAATAATTTTATCATTCAAACATTAAATCCAAATTATTGTTATAGTTTTGTATTACAGCACCCTGAAAACAGAATAGTAGTGCCTTTTAAACATCCACAACTATTTTTAGTAGCCGTTTATGAAATAAACCAAAAAGAAGATAATATTTCTGTAACTGATATAAACATAAATAACGTAAAAAATGGCGGATTATGGCATCTAACAGGTATTCGATTTCCTGAGACTTATGAATTTAATTCTTACAGTGAATTAATTGAACAATTTGCATCTCCAAATACTCCCTATAATATATTGGGTATAGTTATAAAAAATACAGAAACAGGTGAAAGAACAAAATTTAGGAATCCAATTTATGAAGAAGTTCGCCAGTTAAGAGGGAATCAACCAAAATTACAATATCAATACCTTTGTTTAAGACATTCTGGGAAATTACCAGATTTTTTAAAGTATTATCCTGAATCTAAAGCAGAAATGTCAAAATTTAGGGAACATGTTCATATGTTTACTAATACACTTCATCAAAACTATATTTCGTGTTATGTTAAAAAAGAAAAACCACTGAAAGAATATTCTAATCAGTATAGAACGCATATGTTTAAACTTCACGAAGTTTTTATAAACGAACTTAGACCTCAACGTTTATTTGTTACAAATACGGTTGTAATTAATTATGTTAATAAGTTACATCCATCATTACTAATGTATTGTTTAAATTATCATATGAGAAAGAAAATGATTGACACCATTAAGGTTACAACAGACGTGTAAATAAAAATATATAATATTTATAAAAAAATATATATTTAAAAATTGTAAAAATTATAAAAATACTTATTTACCACATTTTCTCGTTCCATCAAAACACCCTTTTATTGCGTGTAGTTTTTTCATCGATTCATCTATTACGCTATTTAACATTGTTTTAATCGTAGATATTCCCTTTGTTATATCAGTTAATGTTAATCTTAAAATACTATCACTATCGTGTGGGTGAAGTTTCTTAAATCCAACATAACTTAACATTTTTAAATCTCTATAAAATATTGTATATAATTCGTAATTTAATATATTTCCAATTGTATAATCTTCATTCACAAGTGTGACATCATAACAATTTTCCATAGTATTATCTGCTGCCTTTATTTCTAATTCATCTTGCTCCAACGCATTTTTCATAACTTCAAATTTATGTAATAATATTTCACTCGCCTTTATAATTATATTTTCATTCTCATATATTCCTACCGATTGAATTATAAAATCAAAACTATTTTTTTTTACATATCTTAATCCTTCTAATAACTTCCAATTCGCCGCTTCAAACTTAATTTCGGATTCTTTTTTATCTTCATCTTTCCATTTTTGTTTTCTAATTTCTAATTGTTCTTCCATCTTTTCTGGGTCAGGAGTGTAACCATATGAACACGTTCCTGTAACATTAAACATGCTATCGTCTCTTGCCGTACTTACAGAAAATTCACACGTCAGCTTAATTCTTTCTCCTGGAATTTCATCTGAAATACGTGGTCGTAATCTTACGAAATCAATATAATATTCTCCATTACCAGTTGGAGGAATAAATGGTGGAAATATTTTTTTCACAAACCCGTCTTCTAGATATGTATTTGAAGACAAATCTTTAATTTTAAAGTCTTTTGTAGTTACTATATATGTTGTGTCCATTTTATTCTCAACATCAAGTTCTAATAAATAATTTTTAATAGGAGTGTCTTCTAAATTAGGAATACAAATTGGAATGCAACTTAAACGTTGTTTTAAAATCTCGTTATTTAATCTTGTAGTATTTATCATTATATTTGCTTTATTTTCTTCATAAGGTGTTGTCTTAAAACAAACAATTGGAATATCAGCTAAGATAGTTCTTCTTAACGCATTAACATAACTTACATCCGTATTGGTAATTGTAAATGACATTAATCCATCTTCTTCTTTTAAATCAACAATTTTTGCCATTGTGTATATCTATATAATATTATATATTTAATATTAAATATATTAATTCAATTTTTTTTACCCTATTTGTATTTAGCAATTTACTATTTTCATTTTACGGTATATTCTATTTATTCTATTTATCCCTTAAATAATATTAGTTAAAAACTCGTTGAAAAAAACTTAAGAGATATTAAATGAGCTGTATTTTATATTATAGCAATTTTTGCGAACCATCTAAAAAACTATTACAAACCGTAACTAAAACACAAAACTCAAGTGATATACATTTTATTTGTGTTGATAAAAGAGTTAAGGATTCTAACGGAAAGGTGTTTATTATTCTTCAAAATGGTCAAAAAATTATTATGCCTGAAAATGTTACAAGGGTTCCTGCTCTTCTATTATTAAACCAAAATTATAAAGTAATTTATGGTGATGATATATATAAACATTTAAAACCGCAACAACAAAGACAAGTTCAACAAGCTACTCATAATAATATGGAACCAGTTAATTTCCAAGATGGGTTTGTATCTTTTGGTGGTTTTGGAGGAAGTGGAATAGTTTCAGATAATTTCAGTTTTTTAGATCAATCAGATACCGAACTTAGTGTAAAAGGGAATGGAGGATTAAGACAAATGCATAACTATGTTAATTTAGATGATTCTATGAATTTAACTATGAAATTACCTCAAGATGATTATGATTATAAATCAGATAAACTTAAAGAGGGTGAAACAAGTGTTGAAGCTTTACAAAGAAAAAGAGCAGAAGAACTAACAAATATTAGTTATAAATAGATTTAGAAATATACAATTATATATAATTATGGAAATTTTTAAACCAAAAAACGGAGAAATAACTGTATATAGCAAAAGTGGGTGTCCTGGTTGTAATAATGTTAAAAAACTTTTAACCGAACATCATTTAAAACATACTATAATTTATTGCGATGAATTTATATTAGAAGACAAACAAGCCCTATTATATTTTATAGAGACTATTGCTGGAAAAAAGTGTAACGTATTCCCAATGGTATTTGATGGTAGTATATTTATTGGAGGTTATAAGGAAACATTGCAATATATAGATAAAATATTACATTTTGACGTTTCCTTTTAGGTAAATATTATTTTGCGTAAAATAATATTTAAAGAAAAATTGTTCTTTAACATAATTGTAATGGCTACAAATTTAGTAACTTTATTTAATGACCATTTTTCGGAATTTGTTAGTGATGTCCAAAGTGCATTTCCTGATGACCCAGATATTTTAACAGCTAAAAACGCTCTCTTAGCTATTAGAAAGGCGAATCCTAAGTTGTTGGTTAGAATTTGGATAAAATATGTTGTTTCTCCATATAAAGAACATATTGATGCAGGAGATATTGAGTTTTTTGTTACCAAAGATTATTCTAGTGATTTAGCAAGAAATGATAATGCGGATAAAATTATGGAATCTATTGACCGATTACGAAGTCCTATTAAACAAATGTCTCCTGAAAACCGTGCAAAAACAATGAAATATATACAAAATTTGAGCAAGTTGGCACTGATGATTCCTCAATAAATAAAAAGTATATTATATGATTTATATTATATAATATAAATAATTTTGAACTTAAAGACGCAAACTATATATTATTTTTGAGCTTAAAGACGCGAAAATATATATTATTTTTGAACTTAAAGACGCGAAAATATATATTATTTTTGAACTTAAAGACGCGAAAATATATATTATTTTTGAACTTAAAGACGCGAACTAACTTTTTATAGTGTTAATTATAATTTTTGGAACCAACTCATAAAAGGTAACAATTTATTAATCCTTTTTTTGGCGAAAATTTCAGTAACAAAAAAAAATCCAAAAGTGTTTTAGGTTTTCGATTTTGGACATTTATAAATGTCCATTTTCAGAAATCCTAGAAAAGTCTTGAAAAAAGATGTGTAAATTAGCGACTGTGACGAAAATGCTCTTATTTTATAAAAAATGAGACTTTATTATGTGACGATAAAATTTTTATATTTTTTGAAAAACAATTTAGATGTTTTTTCTGTCACCTATATATGGATGTAATCGGTGACAAAAAAACATCAAAAAACATCTTTCATTTTTATTGTGAAAAATGCAACTTTAAATGCTCTAAAAAAGGCGATTGGTCTAGACACGTCTCCACAGCAAAACATAAGAAGGTGACGCCAGCTAACACATTTTACATCCAAAATCAATTTGAATGTCAATATTGTAAAAAAATATATGAATCCAGAAATGGTTTGTGGAAGCATATAAAAATTTGTGATAAAGTTGACGATAAAAATGATGAAAATTATTTAGACGAACATTTAGAAAAAGAGCATTTAGATAAAGAAATAATAATGATGCTTATAAAAGATAATAGTGAATTTAAAAATATGATGATGGAACAACAAAAATCTATGATGGAACTTATTAAAAATGGTACTAACAACACAAATATATCTAATAATAACAATAAAACATTTAATCTTCAAGTGTATTTAAACGAAACATGTAAAAACGCGATTAATTTAAGCGATTTTATTGATTCTATTAAAGTTCAAATCAAAGATCTTGAAAAAGTTGGTGAAAAGGGTTACGCGGAAGGAATATCTGATATATTTATAAGTAATTTACAGCAATTAAATACCCACTCAAGACCGATTCATTGTTCAGATTCTAAAAGAGAAACATTATATATTAAAGATGCGGAACAATGGACCAAAGATGACGAATGTAAAACTGTACTAACAAAGGCAATTAAACAAGTGGCTAATAAAAATATAAAACAAATCACTGAATGGCAAAAATTACATCCAGAATATTCTGACCCAGAATCGAAACAAAATGATAAATATATGAAAATAGTTTTAAATTCAATGTCAGGATCAACAAAAGAAGAATCTAATAAAAATTATGAAAAAATAGTTAAAAATGTAATAAAAGAGACAATCATAGAGAAATAAATTTTACATATTATCAAAAATATTATTAGGATACATATTTTTGATAAAATTATATTATTAACACGTATTACATAAACGAAATATTTTCCAATTTTCTGTCTTTATCTATATATACAAAATTTAATATAAACATTAATAATAATTTTTCATTACGAAATTCTTTTCTTACCTTGTTAAATGCAATTAATAGTTCATATTTTTTTTCTAAATCTATTACTATATTTCCATCTTCTATTAGTTTTATAACATCTAATCCACTATATGCTTTTTCATATAATTTTATAACTAATTTTTGCAAGTCACTTTCTATTATATTTGATGTAACCGATTTATGTAATTCTTTTTTTAACCATTCATTTCTTTGATTTTTTATATTTGTTAGTTTAAATGTTTCCTCCAAATTATATTTGTATAAATTTATATATTTTCCCTTATATTCAGGTTCAGAAATATATATCTCACAAAATCGTGATAAAATAGGTCTTAATAATTTATATTTATCTTCAACAATAATAAAAAATCGTGTATTATGACTAAATAATTCTATACATCTTCTTAAAGCGGATTGTGCATCCATTGTTAGTTTGTCTCCGTTTAATAATATGATACTTTTAAATATATCTCCTCCATTTGAATTAATATGTGTTTTTGCAAAAAACTTTAATTCCTCTCTTATAAATTTAATACCTTTTCCGTGGGCACAATTTACATACATTACAAAATCCTTTATTTTATCCTTGTTACCTTCATATATCAATGATATAAAATCATTCACTATGGTGCTTTTTCCTGAACCACTTGGACCATTAAAAATGATATTAGGAATTTTACGTATTTCGTAAAAGTATTTTAATTTTTCTTTAATATCATGATGAATATTTAATGTCATTTAATTAATATTAACATAATGTTTTTATATTTTAATATTACGTATTTAATATAATTTAGTAAGGACTAGGACAAGAACGCAAAATTATATATAATAATAAACAAATCATTACTGCAATAGTTACAGGAAATTCATTCCATAAATAACCGTCTTTGATAAGATTTGACCAAAACCAATTATTTGGATAATAAGCTAAAAAATAAAAACCAAAATTACCTAAAATATAACAAATTCCTAAAAAATAAAAGATGATTGTTTCCGCTTTATTTAATTTATAACCACTAAATATTATATATAGAATAAGCAATAGAACAACTAAATTTCTAGTCATATTTTATAATATAAGTATACAAAATAAATGACCATAAATAATATAGGAAATAAAAATCTATCAGTAAAGAAAAACCAACTGTTAATAGAGTTGTCTGGGGGTTTCGTATATGAGAGATATATATCAACGTATTTTTTTAAATCAGGATTTCGTTTATATAAATATATACCATTGGTATAATATGACGAAGCACTAAAATATAATGCTAGGTCATCTAATAAAAATCCTATAACAATCAATAACAGTATATAATTAGGTATAAATCGAAACAATCCAAATATAATGATTGATATAGCTAAAATATCTATACTCAAATTTCTAATCATTATTATAATATATATATAATTATTTATGCAGCACTATGTAAACTATGAGTGTAATAAGTATAATAAGTAAAATGAGTAAAAAAATTATAATATAAATTATAAGACAGATTTGGTCCTAATTGCGCGGTTTATTGTTAGTAAATAACCTTAAATTTTTAATGCTAATGTATGAAAATTAGTTAGTTTAAAATATATATTCACTGTGTATTATTTTTGTAATATCATTTTTTTTACCAGAATTGTTATGTAAACGTAATAATAAATCATTGTAATCATT
>Ga0315900_10009621_pt1 | contig 12222 bp, 10 predicted proteins | sample LakEriMetagenome_FD_203521 | JGI IMG/M metagenome (GOLD analysis project Ga0315900, IMG submission 203521) | Freshwater fungal communities from buoy surface, Lake Erie, Ohio, United States - Buoy 12 MA114 | ecosystem: Environmental > Aquatic > Freshwater > Lake > Lake biofilm | place: USA: Lake...
ATCTGTCGGGACAGGTACGCGGGGTGCCACGCGTCGTCGGAGTCCAGGAAGGCGAGCCACTCGCCGCGCGCGCGCGCGATGCCGGCGTTCCGTGCCGCACTGACGCCGCGGTTCGGCTGGTACAGGTAGATCACGCGGGCCCCGAAGGCGGCGACCACCTCGCGCGTGGCGTCGCGCGACCCGTCGTCGACCACGATGATCTCGACGGGCCCGAAGTCCTGCGCCAGCACGCTGTGGATCGCGTGGGGCAGGCAGGCGGCGCGATCGTACGTCGGCAGGATCACGCTGACGGCAGGCTGCTCGCCGCGTGGAGGGCAGCCGTGCCGCGCGGGCGATCGCCCGCGTGGGTCCTGCGGCGCATTCACTCGCCCGGCCTCGCGGCCGCTGCACGTGCGGCGGCCTTGTAGTCGTCGTAGCTGTCGCCACGCGCCGGTCCGGCACGCCGCACGCGCTGCAGCAGCCGATACGGTGCTCGCAGCGGTCCGTGCCGCCGCACGTAGGAGGCGGACTTCAGCAGCACCCGCCCGACGCCGGGCGGCAGGCCGGCCGATACGGCAGCCGCGAGTCCCGCGACGACCCCCAGAGGCGCCGACCGGGCACGCGCGAGCCTGCGCCCGTCGGCAAGCCGTGCCACGAACTCGCGCTCGAGCCGCGGGTGAACGCCACGCGACCAGCAGTCGATCAGGGCGAGTTCGAGCCGCTCGTCGTAGGCCGAGCTGGTCCGTTCGACGACCCGCGCCCACGGCAGATGCAGAGGCTCCGGCGTCGGTGGGCAGGCCCGTGGCACCGAGACCCGGTGCGTCGCGCCGACGGCGTGGAAGCAGTCGTCCACGTGGCGACGCCAGCCTTCTCCCGAGTGGGTCGAGGCCACCGCCTCGCGCAGGCGCGCGCCGACCCTCGCGCGCGCGGTCGGCGAGCGCACCAGTTCGAGGACGCTGGCGACGTAGCGATCCGGCGACGCCGGCCGCACGAGGCAGCTGTCGGTCGCGAGACCGTCGGTGCCGTAGGGCGGTGGGCTGGTCGCGGGTGCCAGCACCGCCGGGAGCCCGCACAGGCCGGCCTCGAGCAGCGCCGTCGTGGTGCCGAACGGAAAGCCTTCCACGTAGACGTCGGCGGCCGCCCGGAGACGCGCCATACCGTCGCGCGACACCACGCCGAGCGTCCGCAGGCGGTGTCCGGACTCTGCCGACGTGCGCGTCCAGCGTTCGTCGCCGTGGAACCCGGCCGCGAGCACGACCACGTCGTCCGCTTCGCGCAGCACCGTCCTGCACGCGGCGAGGAAGTCCTGGCCTTCGACCGGCAGGAACTTGTAGTACGCGCCGGCCGTCAGCAATACGACGGCGTCGGCCGGCAGGCCGAGTTCCCGGCGCACCGCCGCCCGGTCGAGCACCGGAGCGTCGCCCACCAGAGGGATCGGTACGCAGAGCGACTGCCGGGCACCGCGGTGTTCCCGGGTCCATTCGTCTTCGAGTTGCGATCCGCGGCAGTTCACCACCGCGTCGACCGTGGTCGCACCGGTCCAGAAGGCATGGGCTGCGTGGTTGACCAGCAGGACCGGCGGACCGCCGTCGACGCCGAGCGCCGTTCCGGCCACCACGTCGGACACGTCGACGTGGAGCACCACGAAATCGAAGTCGCGGCGTGCGAGCGTCCGCAGCCAGGTCGCCCTGCCTGCCAGCGTGGCTGCCCGAGGCGGCTCGTAGATCCTCCCGCCGGCTTCGGCGACCGCGTGGCACAGTTCCTCGGCAACCGGCACCTGCTGGTCCAGCAGGGCGATCGCGTGGCTGCGCGCGACGTCGGACCGCATCCAGCGCACCGCCATGGCGGTGTGCCCACCGGCCGGCAGCGCCTCGCTGAGGACGTGGAGCACCGCGGGTCTTCCGGAGCGCGCGGGGCTGGGATCCGGTGCGGGATCGACTGCCGCGTCGATGCGACGCGCAGCCGCCTGCAGGTTCCGCTCGATCGCCTGGCTGGTGAGCCGGCGCGACTGCCGCGAGAGCACGGCGGCCGCGATGCCGGTACACGCGAGTCCCGACGATACGGAGCCACGCAGGATGTGCTCGCGACCGATCGCCGCGAGCCATTCGGCGACCGCGTCCGACTCGTCCAGGCGGGCGGCCAGTCCGCGATCGTCCGCCCACCTCTCGCACGGCTTCACGAGCGAATCCCCGCATGCTCCGTGGTCATCGGCCGCGGACCCGTCGGAGCAGGGTGCGCGTCGCGGCTGCGAGCGTCGCCGCCAGCAGCAGCGCGCTCACGGTCGCCGCCGTCGTCGGCTCGAGCCAGCGCCACGCCGCGAAAGCGGCGGCCACCGCGAAACCCTGCAGCAGCAGCGTGCGGCGGGTCTGCGCGGACCAGCGGAATCCCGTCATGCGCCGTACGACCGGGTAGAGGACGGCGGCGTGCACCAGGTATGAGCCGAAGAGCGCGATCGCCGCGCCGACGGGACCGTGCCGCTGCACCAGCAGCCACGACAGCGCGACGTTGATCGTCGCCCAGGCGAGTTCGATCGCGACGAATGCGCCCGGCCTCGACTTCGCGACCACGACGAAGCCGACCGGCCACGTCACGATCCGCACCGCCATGCCGAGGCAGATCCAGCGCAGCGTCTCCGTCGCGGGCACGAACTCGGGGCTGTAGAGGAGGCCGAGCACCAACGGCGCGAGCGCGATCGTCGCGATCACGCCCGGCCCGCCGAGCAGAAGGCTCACCTGTGCCTGCTCGTCGACGAGCCGGTTCGCGGTCCCGTGGTCGCCGATCGCGCCGACCAGCCGCGGGTAGAAGTCCGAGCCCATCGCCTGCAGCACCAGGCCGACGTACAGGCCGCCGATCGTCCAGGCCGACTGGTACAGCCCCGCCATGGCCAGGCCGTCGTGCCGGATGACGATCAGCCGCACGAGCCAGGCCGCAGCCATCATCAGCGTCGCGCTCGCCAGGAATGCGACGCCCAGCCGGATCAGTGCGACGGATTCCCTCCGAAACCCGGTGCCCGACAGTGCGATCCGCCGGATCGGAACCTTGCGTGCGTACCACCACGACGTCATCAGGGAGGCCGCGGCGATAGCGACGATTGCCGGTGCGACGCCGTCGGTGCGCAGCCACCAGACGAGTGCCACGGCCGCCACCACGCCGAACGCCGTACCGTAGACGTTGAAGCGCGCGAGGTCGGCGATCCGGCGCGTGCCCTGCAGCAGGGCACCCTGGCCGTCGGACACGAGGCGCAGCAGCACCGCGAGCGACAGCAGCGCGACGGCACCGACGTGGGCGCCGTCACCGAAGGTCGCGCGGGCGACGAGCGGGCTCGCGGCGACCAGGACGGCCGCGCCGCACAGCCCGAGCGCCAGCGAGAGACGACGCAGCACCGTCGCCGTCGTCGCGATGCGCACTTCGTCGCCGCTCGCCACCGCCTCGGCGATCTGGCGCACGCCGCTGGCGTTCACGCCGAGGTCCGCGACGCTCCGGGCGAGGTCCGCGATCGCGGTCAGCGCGCCCATCAGGCCGAAACCCGCGGGCCCGAGCAGCACCGCCATCGCCTTCGTGCGGACCAGCCCGATCAGCAGCGCCACCGCCGACGTGCCGCCGATCAGCACCGTCGAGCGCAGGATCTCCACGTAGCTGCGCGACGCGGGTGCGCGGATCAGGACGCTCCGCGGCTCCGGCACCGGTTGCGAGGTGCTCATCTCGTGGCCGCCGGGGTCAGGCGAGGCCGCGCAGCGCGGCCGCAGGCGCGCACCAGCGCCTCGGCCACCTGCGCCTGCTCGTCCGCCGTCATGCCGGGAAACAGCGGCAGCAGGATGCATTCGTCCTGCGCGCGCTCCGACTGGTCGAGCGCGTGCCGCACGGGCAGGTCGGCATAGGCAGGCTCGCGGTGGCTGCACATGATGCCGCGCCGCGTGCTGACGCCCGCGTCGAGCAGCGACTGCATGACGCCGCGCTGCGCGATGCCCGGCGGCAGCCTTACGCAGAAGCTCTGCCAGTTGCTGCGCGCCCAGGCGGGTTCGTGCGGCAGCTCGAGGCCCGGCACGTCGCCGAGCAGCTCGCGATAGCGTGCGGCGAGCGCGCGCCGCTCGAGGACGAGGCCCGGCAACCGGCCGAGCTGAACGCGGCCGACCGCGGCCTGGATGTCCGTCATCCGGTAGTTGTAGCCGAGCGTCGGGTACGCCTCGAAGATCACGCGGGACGAGTCGTGGCGCACCGTGTCGGGCACGCTCATGGCGTGCTGGCGAAGGAGTCGGAACTTCGCATCCCAGTCCGCGCGCCGGGTCGTGAGCATGCCGCCGTCGCCCGTGCTGACGACCTTCCGTGGATGGAACGAGAAGCACGCAACGTCGCCGTGCGGCCGGCCGATGCGCTCCCAGCGGTCGTCGATCCGGATCTCGCTGCCGATCGCGCACGCCGCATCCTCGACGAGCGCCAGCCCGTGGCGACGGGCGATCGCCAGCAGCGCCGGCAGGTCGCACGGCATGCCCATCTGGTGCACGCACAGGATCGCGCGCGTGCGCGGCGTGAGCGCGGCCTCGAGCTGCGCCGCGTCCACGTTGAAGGTGCGCGGGTCGACGTCGACGAACACGGGTGTCGCGCCGCAGTAGCGCACGCTGTTCGCGGTCGCGACGTACGAGTGGCTGACCGTCACGACCTCGTCGCCGGGTTCGACGCCCGCGGCCAGCAGCGCGAGGTGCAGCGCAGTCGTGCAGTTCGACACGGCGCAGGCGTGCGCCGCCCCCACGAACGCGGCGAACTCCCGCTCGAACGCCGCGACCTCGGGCCCCTGGGTGATCCAGCCCGAGAGGATCGCGCGACGCGCGGCGTCGGCCTCCGGCTCACCCATCAGCGGTTTCGCGATCGGTATCATGGTACGACCAGCGCTTCCCGGTTCGCCTGCCACCACTCGCAGAGGCGCTCGAGGCCCACATCGAGACCGATCGACGCGCGGAACCCCAGCAGCCGCTCGGCCTTCGACACGTCTGCGAGCCGCCGCGACACCGCGTTGACGGCGCGCTCGGGCCCGAACTCCACGCCGAGGTCCGAGCCCATCGCCGCGAGCAGCGCCTCGGCGAGGCCGCGGAGGCTGGTCTCGCGGCCGCTCGCGACGTTGAAGACCTCGTCGCCGACGTCCGAGGCGAGGGCCATCACGTTCGCGCGCGCGACGTCGTCGACGTAGACGAAGTCCATGGTCTGGTGGCCGTCGCCGAGGATCAGCGGCGGCAGGCCGGCCTCGATCCGGTCCATCCAGCGGATCAGCACTTCCGTGTAGCGGCCGTGCAGGTCCATCCGGGGCCCGTACACGTTGAAGTAGCGCAGCGCGACGTAGGGCAGCCCGTACATCGCGTGGTATGCGCGCAGCAGGCCCTCGAGCATCGTCTTGGTGGCGCCGTACCAGGTGCGGTCGTTGTACGGATGGTGGTCCTCCGGCGTCGGGAACCGCTCCGCGAGCCCGTACACCGAGGCCGACGACGCGGCGATGATCTTGCGTACGCCCGCCCGCCGCGCCGCGTCGACCACGTTGAAGCTGCCGTCGCACATCACCTCGAGCGCCTCGCGCGGGTCGGCGGCGCAGGCGGTGATGCGGAGCGCTGCCATGTGGATCACGGCGTCCATGCCTTCGCTCGCACGGCGTACCGCCTCGGCGTCGCGAACGTCGCCGCGTACCAGCGTCACGCGCGGATCGGCGAGCGCGGCCTCGACGTTGGCGAGCGAGCCGCGCGCGAGGTTGTCGAGGATCACCACGCGCGCGGGGGCGTGGTCGCGCAGCAGCCGGTCGATGGTCGTCGAGCCGATCAGGCCGCAGCCGCCGGTGACGAGGATGTTCGCGCCGTCGATCTCCATGCCGCGCCCTCAGGGTTCGCCGTCGAGCCGCAGCACGGCCCCGACCGTCCTCGCTAGGATCGCGAGGTCCATCGGCAGCGACCAGTTCCGCGCGTAGCGCAGGTCCAGCCGCACCATCTCGTCGAACGACACGCGACTGCGTCCCTCGACCTGCCAGAGGCCGGTCAGTCCGGGACGCGCCTCCAGCACGCGCCGCAGGTGCCACGGCTGGTACTTCTCCGCTTCGTAGGGAATCGGCGGTCGCGGGCCGACCAGGCTCATGTCGCCCTTCAGCACGTTGAAGAGCTGCGGCAGCTCGTCGATGCTGGTGCGCCGCAGGAATCGGCCGACGGCCGTGACGCGCGGGTCGCCGCGGAGCTTGTACAGCGGACGGTGCGCGTCGCCCTGGTTGACGAGCTCGTGGCAGCCGCGGATGAGCGCGGCGACGTAGTCGCGGTGGACGCCGTCGTCCGCGTCGATCCGCATCGAGCGGAACTTGTAGAACACGAACGGCGTGCCGCGCCGACCCAGGCGCACCTGGCGGAAGATCGCCGGACCCGGGGAGGTCGCCTTGACCGCGAGCGCCGCCGCGACCATCACCGGCGCGAACGCGACGAGCAGCAGCAGCGCGCCGATCACGTCGAGGCAGCGCTTCAGCGCGAACTTCGACGGCGAGTGCCGGTGGTCCTCCTCGAGCAGGTAGTCGAGCGCCTCGCGCGAGACCTCGCACTCGGCCGCCAGCGATTCGAACAGCTGGTCGGGGTACGTGCCCGAAACGGTGGTGCAGCCGAGCCCGCCGGTCGGCGTAGCGATGCGCGCGACGAACGCCTGCCGGCCGGCCGCGTCCGTGTACGGCAGCAGCACGCCCAGCGCTGCCTCGCCGAGGAAGCCGACGCAGTCGGTCTCGCGCCGCGAGCGCTCGATCAGCTCCAGCACGGCGTCGACTGCGTCGGGCACGCCGCGCAGACCGCGCGGCAGTCGTATCGCCACCAGCGACAGGGGCGCGCGCGAGCGGTCCGAACGGCGCTTCTCGACCCGCAGCTGCTGGACGAAGCGCCGACGGGACATGGGGACGCGACGGGCGGTCGCGCGATCGTCCCCGCGCGGATCCTCGGGCGATCGGTCGTCGACCTGCCCCGGCGGGCGCTTGTCGGCGCGGACCGGCCTGGCGTCCGGGACCTGTAGCTTGGCGTTCGACACGACTCGAGCCCCTCCCTGGGCACAGCGCGTTGACCTGCGGCGGCGGCGTCAGCTGGCTACGGCGTTGCTCTGCCCCGGGTGCGAAACGAGGCGCCGGGCCGGATTGCCGGCGACGACTGCGTCGACGGGCACGCTCCGGATCACCGTGCTCCCGAGTCCGACGAGCGCGCGGTCGCCGATCTCGACACCGTCGATCAGCCGCGAGCCGCTGCCGACGTAGCAGTTGGCCCCGAGCCTCGCGCCACCCGCGATCGAGACGTTCGAGCCGACCAGCGTCCAGTCGCCGATCGTCGCGTCGTGGTGCACCACGGTGTTCGGCAGGATGCAGACGTGGTCGCCGATCACTGCGTTCGCGGTCACCACCACGCCCGCCATCAGCAGCACGTCGCTGCCCACGCTCGCGAGCGGCGAGACCCGTGCCGACGGGTGCACGACGCACGCATACCGCTCGCGCGGCAAGCCGAGACTCTCGATCGCGTCGCGGCGGCGGCGGAACGAGCGCGGGCTGCCCGGCACCGCGAGCACGCGCGCGTCCGCATGCTCGCGCAGCGCTTCCCGCCCGCGTACGGGGTGACCGAAACGCGACGTGCCCTGCTTCCCTGGCGTGTCGTCGACGAAGGCGACGAGCCGCCACGCCTCGCCGAGGCAGTCGAGCGCCTCGATCGCGTTGCCGTTGCACGGGAAGATCAGCAGCGGCGCGGCCGCCGTGCCCCCGTCGGTGCGCGCGTGCGACGGCATCAGTGCGTCCGGACGTCCGATCCGCCGGCGAAGTCCCGCAGCGCGTCCACGACCGCGGCGGCCTGCTCGGCCGCGAGTTCGGGAAACATCGGCAGCGACAGCACTTCCGTCGCGGCGCGTTCCGAGTGCGGGAAGTCGCCGGGCGCGTGGCCGAGGTCGGCGTGCGCGGGCTGCAGGTGCACGGGCACCGGGTAGTGGATGCCGGTCTGGATCCCGCGTGTCGCGAGCGCCGCGGCGCAGGCGTCGCGGTTCGGCGTGCGGATCGCGTAGACGTGGTAGACGTGCCGGTTGTACGCGCGTGCCGTCGGCGTGACGACGCCGCTGCCGTCGAGCTCGCGGTCGTAGCGCGCGGCCGCGGCCCGGCGCTGCTCGGTCCAGCGCTCGAGGTGCCGCAGCTTCACGCGCAGCACCGCGCCCTGGATGCCCTCGAGGCGGTAGTTGTAGCCCTGCATCACGTGGTGGTACTTCCGCTCCGCACCCCAGTCGCGCAGCATCCGCAGCGTGCGCGCGTGCGTCGGGTCGTCGGTCACGACCATGCCGCCCTCGCCGCACGCGCCGAGATTCTTGCCCGGATAGAAGCTGAAGCAGCCCATGTCGCCGAGGCTGCCGATGCGCCGCCCCTTGTACTCGGCGCCGTGCGCCTGCGCCGCGTCCTCGATCACGGAGAGCCCGTGGGCGCGTGCCATCTCGACGAGCGGATCCATGTCCGCGGCCTGGCCGTAGAGGTGCACCGGCAGGATCGCCTTCGTCCGTGGCGTCAGCGCGGCCTCGAGCCGGCGCGGGTCCATCGTCAGCGTCTCGGGATCGACGTCCACGAACACCGGCTTCGCGCCGGTGTAGCGGATCGCGGCGACCGTCGCGACGAAGGTGAACGGCACCGTGACGACTTCGTCGCCGGGCCCGACGCCCGCCGCCAGCAGCGCGAGGTGCAGTGCGCTCGTGCCGGTGTTGACCCCGATGCCGAATGCGGCGCCGGAATGCGCGGCGAACTCCGCCTCGAAGTGCGCCACTTCGCTGCCTAGCGTGAACTGGCACGACTCGAGCACGCCGAGTATCGCGGCGTCGATCTCCGGCTTGATGCCGGCATACTGCGACTTCAGGTCGACGAAGGGAATCACGACGGCGGCCTCCCTGGCTGTGCGTCGGACGATCGGAAGAGTGTGGTTCTAGAGCGCGGTGCGCTGCTCGAAGCCGCGATCCCCGCTGCGTCGCGGTGCGCGCGACTGGCGGCGGTCGCCGGAGCGTCGCTGCACGTACACGGCTTCGCCGCGGCCCCGCATCGAGTGCGTCGCCGCCTCGATCAGCTCGACGACGCGCAGGCCGAGACCGCCATCGGTGAGCGGCTGGCGGCCGGACTCGATGCACTCGACGAAGTGCCGGCCCTCGACCTGCAGCGCCTCGGTGGTCGGCAGCTTCGGCGCCCACATGTCGCCCGAGCGGTAGCCGACGCGCAGCTCGCGGATCTGCTGCGGGTCGTCGGTGAAGCTGATCCCCTTGTCGTAGATCTTCACCTTCTCGCTCGGCTCCATGTCGTCGTAGACGATCATCTTGCGGCTGCCGCCGATCAGGATCTGGCGCACCTTCACGGGTGCGAGCCAGCTGACGTTGGTGTGCGCGATGACGCCGGAGTCGTAGTACAGCGTGATGAACGCGAGGTTCTCCGGCGTGCCGGAGAAGTGGTTGACCCCGCTCGCCGACACCGCCACCGGGTGCTCGCCCAGCAGGTGGTCGAGGATCGCGAAGTCGTGCACGGCGAGGTCCGCGATGACGCTGACGTCGTGCTGGAACAGTCCCAGGTTCACGCGCGTCGAGTCGTAGTAGTAGATGGTGCCCAGCTCGCCCGCCCGCATGATCTCGCCCATCCGCTGCACCGCGCCGGTGTAGACGAACGTGTGGTCGACCAGCAGCACGCGGTTACTCTGCGCCGCCTCGGCGACCAGCAGGCGCGCCTGCTCCGCGGTCTCGGTCATCGGCTTCTCGAGCCAGAGGTGCTTGCCCGCGCGCAGTGCCGCGAGGCCGAGGTCGTGGTGCGTATGGACGGGCGTCGCCACCGCGATCGCGTCGATCGAGGGGTCGGCGAGGAGGTCCGCGTAGCGCGTCGTCGTGGTCACGCCGGGGAATCGCCGCGCGACGAGTTCGAGCTTGCGCGGATCGAGATCCGCGACGGCGGCGACCTGCGCGCCCGGCGTCTCGGCGAAGTTGCGCACCAGGTTAGGGCCCCAGTAGCCGTAGCCCGCCACACCGATCCTGATCACCTGCGTTCCCCTCCGGGTCTGCGCCCGTGCTGCGTGGTCTGCGTCCGGGTCGCCGTTCGTCCCCACCCGGACGACGAGAGCGACCGGTGAGATTGCGAACGACGCTCGATCGGTGCGCCGAGAGCGTCGCTGCAGGACGTTGCCGCTACGGCCCGTCGAGCGTTACGACGTTGCGTCGTGTTCGAGGCGACGATTTGTAGGGAAAGCGGGTGACGCGGTGTTGCGGAAGTCGGCGTCAAGCTCGGAGGCGCCGAAATCCAATTTGTGCGGCACGTTGGCGGCTCGAGGAGCCGGATGGGGCCGTCCGGGTCGCACCTCGCGTGCCGTCGGCGCCGCGTCGCGGCACCGGCGCCAGGCGACTTCGCCGCCCTGAAGGACGGCGCCGATTCCACGGCCGCGTTCCTCGCGGACTTCACGGCGCAGCAGGCGAGCCAGGTCGCGTCCGGCGCGCGAGATCAAGCAGCTGATCCAGGACAGCGCGGGCAAGGTCGAGGACGGCTCCCGACTCGTGGACGAGTCCGGACGCACGCTCGGCGAGATCGGCGCGAGCGTGAAGCGCGTGACCGACCTGATCGCCGACATCTCGTCCGCGTCGAACGAGCAGGCCGCCGGCGTCGAAGAGGTCAACCGCGTGATCGGCACGATGGACCGGGCCACGCAGCAGAACGCGGCGCTGGTCGAGCAGAGCGCGGCGGCCACCGAGGCGCTCAACGGCCACGCCCGTTCGCTCGCGGAACTGGTGGCGTTCTTCCGGCTGGGCACGGCCCAGCGCGGCGCGCCCGGTGCCCGCGGCAATGCTCGGGACGACGCGCCTGCCCGCTACAGCGTCTTCAACAGGTCGGACGCGCCGTTCCAGAACACCTGGATGCCGATGCAGAACAGCAGGAAGGCGGACAGCCGCACGATGATCGTCGTGCCCGTGCCGCCGACCGCGCGGGCGATCTTCCCGGAGTTCCGGTAGAGCAGCCACACGAGCAGCGCGAGCGCGATCGTCGCGAGCATCGTCTGCAGGACGAACCCGAGCCACGCCGCCTCGAAGCCCGCCGGCCGGCTGGCGCCGAGCGAGATCGCGACGGAGATCGTGCCGGGGCCGGTCGTGATCGGCATCGTCAGCGGATAGAAGGCCACGCGGCTCGGCGACACCGTCTCGCCCGTGGGCACGGTGCTCGCGGCCGCGCTCTTGCGCTGCTGGCGCTCGTCCGGCGCGCTCAGCAGCTGCCACGCGGACAGCGCGATCACGATGCCACCGGCGACCTTGAGCACCGGGATCGAGATCCCGAAGAACTGCAGCACGTACGCGCCCACGTACAGCGAGAACGTGACGATCGCGAACGCGTAGATCGCGACCCAGCGCGCGATCCGCTTGCGCAGGCGCGGGTCGTAATCCTGCGTGGCGCCGAAGAAGATGAACGCGCCGCCGAGCGGGTTCACGATCGAGAACAGCGCGGTGAACGCGAGCAGGAAGGTCGCGTACGAGCCGGGGGTGACTTCGGGCATGGGCGCATGATCGCCCGCCGACGGGGCGAGGCCAAGCGCGCGGCGCAGGAGCGGCGCCGAAGCGGCTGCCAGGCCTCCGGCAGGGCCCGCACGGCCGCCGCGAGCGCCTGGCGCACGGAGCGCTCCGGGTAGTCGAGGTCCTGCCCGATGGCGAGGACGGCTCCCCTGTCGCGCTCGAGCGTGTTCACGACGTCGCGCCCGGACCGCGGCGCGTTCGCGGCGCGTGCGGCCCGAAATGCACGGGGCCGCCCGCAGGCGGCCCCGTGCATCGCGCGCTGCGGTCCGCGCGTCAGATCAGGTCCTTGACGCCGTCGCGCTCCTCGCGAAGCTCCTTGTCGGTCGCCATCATGCGCGCGCGCGAGAACTCGTTGATATCGAGCCCCTGCACGATCTCGTACTTCCCGCCCTTGCAGACCACCGGGTAGGAGTACATCACGCCCTCGGGAATCCCATAGCTGCCGTCGGACGGGATTCCCATCGACACCCAGTCGTTCGCCGGGCTGCCGAGCACCCAGTCGCGCACGTGGTCGATCGCGGCCGAGGCCGCGCTCGCCGCGGACGATGCGCCGCGCGCCTTGATGATCGCCGCGCCGCGCTGCTGCACGGTCGGAATGAACGTGTCGGCGTACCAGGACTGGTCCACGAGCGACAGCGCCGGCTTGCCCGCGACGGTGCAGTGGTGCAGGTCCGGGTACTGCGTCGCCGAGTGGTTGCCCCAGATGATCGC
>Ga0315900_10009624_pt1 | contig 12221 bp, 12 predicted proteins | sample LakEriMetagenome_FD_203521 | JGI IMG/M metagenome (GOLD analysis project Ga0315900, IMG submission 203521) | Freshwater fungal communities from buoy surface, Lake Erie, Ohio, United States - Buoy 12 MA114 | ecosystem: Environmental > Aquatic > Freshwater > Lake > Lake biofilm | place: USA: Lake...
GCCATTCCGCAGGATGCCCGGGAGGTTCCGGGCGAGGGCGTCACCGGCCGCGTCGATGGCCGCGCCGTCTCGGTGGGCGGTGTCGCCTATGTCACCGCCCTCTCCTCCGACGAGGACGCTGCCCGGCTGCGCAGCCTCAAGACCGGCAACGGCGTCGTCGTGGCGGTCGCCATCGACGGGAAGCTTGCCGGCGGCCTGCTCATGGTCGACGAACTCCGGAAGGGCGCGCCACAGCTCCTAGCAGGCCTGCGTGGCGAAGGCATCACCCGTATCGTCCTGGCCACCGGTGACCGGCGCGGCGTCGCCGAGGCCATGGCGGCGGACCTTGCCGTCGACGCTATCCACTCCGAACTCGCGCCCCAGGACAAGGTGGCCGTGGTGCTGGCGGAGCGCGAGCGGGGCCCGGTGATGATGGTCGGCGACGGCGTCAACGATGCCCCGGCTCTGGCCGTCGCCGATGTCGGCGTCGCCATGGGCGCCACGGGCTCATCGGCCGCCTCGGAAACGGCCGATGTGGTGCTGCTCGTCGATCATCTCGGGCGCGTTCAGGAGGCGCTCGCCATCGCCGTTCGGTCGCGGGACATCGCCGTCCAGAGTGTCACGGTGGGTATCGGCCTGTCGGTCGCCGGCATGGTCGCGGCGGCCTTCGGACTGATCTCCCCTGTTCAAGGAGCCTTGCTGCAGGAGGTGATCGACGTCGCCGTGATCCTCAACGCGCTCCGCGCGCTGGGCGACGGTGGCCTGGGGACCGGGGCGGCAGGCTGATGCGGGAACCACGGAGCCCGCCACGCATTGTTCCGCCATGACCAGGACCGCATCGAAACACCCCGCCTCGCGCAAAACCCAGCCGGAACCGGCGCCCGGAGGCACTCCCCCCGAGGGCCCGCACGCACGCCCCGGCCTTATCGATGCGGAGAAGACACCAGGATCGGGCATGTTCCCGAAGCCCGGAACGAAAGACACCGAGCCGCCGGCGGGCTGACCTCGCAGCGCCCGAACGCGCGGCGCTCAGCGCTGGCGCAGGCTGCCCGGGGTAACGCCTTCAATGGCGCGGAACATCTTGACGAACTGCGTGCTGCTGGAGAAGCCGACCCGCGCTCCGATCTCGGCCACCTGAAGATTGGTCGACTGCAGCAGCCGTCGCGCCTCCTCCATGCGCAACCTCAGGAAATACTGATAGGGCGTCTGTCCGAAAACGTCCCGGAACGATCGGATCAGATGGAACCGCGAAAGCCCGGCCAGCTGCGCCAGTTCCTCGATCGAAACAGGCTTGCCGACATTCGATCGCAGATAGTCCTCGAGAACCGCCATGCGCGCCCGCGAGCCGGAGGCTGGGCGCGCGCTCGTCATGTCGGCACGCGACAGTTCCAGCATGCGGGCGCTGATGAAAAGGCCAAGCGATTCCGCATAGAGATCGGTCAGGTCACCGTCGCTCGTCAGCAGGCGGTCGAGCTTCAGCAAGGCGTCCGAGAGATCCGCGTCCTGGAAGTAGAGCCGCGGGCGCGGCGCAGCCGCCTTGTAGAGCTTGCCGAGATCCTCCGACAGCTTCTCAGGCTCGAAGAACAGCATGGTCACATGACCGCCGTTGGACGGTTCCACCGTCCAGGCCTCCGCGGAAAATCCGGCCGGAATCTGGGTAAGCTTGCCGCGCAGATCCGTCATCGTGGACGCGGGGACCCCTTCCACCCGGGTCTCGCCCTCGCGGCGCTCGAAGTGGTGGAGCGCCAGGTAATGCTGCGCGGAGCGGCTCCTGTAGCTGATGCTGTAGTCGGACGTGCGGCGGCTCGATTGCACCACCAGTCCGGACCAGGCGGCCGAAACCGTCCGCTCCAGCGGCCCGGGCATTTCCGGATTGAGGGAAGTAACAAGGATTTGCGACATTATTTCTGGCCAGGAATCAACGGACGAGATTGATTCACAGATCATCGGGATCGTCAATTTCAGTATATGGGCAAGGTCCGGTCCCGTTGCCCTCTTCTCGTAGCCCTCTCTTCCGGTGACATAACGCTTTCAGTTCTCTGGGGGGACGCCCGGAGACAGCTCCGCGCCCTCCCCGGCGCTTGCTCCGTGCGACAGAACGCACTTTTCGACATAGATCAGATTGGCCTGCAGCAAGCGCGTTGCAGCGGTGGAGACGCACTCCATCGCCTGGTTCTTGTCCTCGCCTGTCATTGGCGTCGCGAGGATCATCACGGAGATCGCGTTGATCTGCCGCATCGTCTGGTGGAAGGCACGGAGAACGGGGCCATGGACGGAGCCCTGGAGGTCCGCCCGCTCGCGCCACGGTAACGCGGCGACATTGTCGGCCGGCGGCTTGTCCATGATGCCGTTGCGCTCCCCGTTACGCGATCGACCGCGACGCCTCGCGGACCTTCCGGGCAGAGACGTCGATCTCGCTGGTCGAACGGGCGATCGCGCTCATCGACTGCGAGATGGCGGTGACGCCCTCCGCTGCGACACGCATGTTGGACGACATCTCGGCTGTCACGGCGCTCTGCTCCTCGACAGCCGTGGCGATCGCCGTGGCGATCTCGCTGATCGTCGAGATCGTTGACGAGATGTCGCCGATGGCGTTGACCGCGCCCTCGGTCGAGGACTGCACCGAGGTGATCTGCGCGCTGATCTCCTCGGTCGCCCTGGAGGTCTGGTTGGCGAGGCTCTTCACTTCGGAAGCGACCACGGCGAAGCCTTTGCCGGCCTCGCCGGCACGGGCCGCCTCGATCGTGGCGTTGAGCGCCAGGAGGTTCGTCTGGGCCGCGATATTGTTGATGAGTTGCACCACGTCGCCGATGCGCTGCGCGGCGACCGAGAGGCCGGCGACGATGTCGTTCGTCTTGCTGGCCTGCTCGACCGCCTGCATGGAGATCTCGCGGGAATGGGTGACCTGCCGGCTGATCTCGCTCACCGAAGCGGCGAGTTCCTCGGCTCCGGCGGCGACCGCCTGGACATTGCCGCTGGTCTGGGTCGATGCCGCCGCCGCCTCCGTCGCCTCGCTGGTCGCACTGGTGACGGCCTCGCCGATGGCCTCAAGGTCGGTATCGATCTGACCCTGGACCTGCTTGCGCCTGTGCTGTTCCATGATCTCGGCGGTGATGTCGGTGGCGAATTTCACCACCTTGAACGGCTTGCCGTTCATGTCGAGGATCGGGTTGTAGGTGGCCTGGATCCAGACCTCCCGTCCGCCCTTGCCAATCCGCTTGTACTGCGCCGACTGGAACTCGCCGCGGGCCAGAGCGGCCCAGAACTCGCGATAGGCCGCGGTGGCACGCTCCTCGGGCACCACGAACATCCGGTGATGCTGGCCGGCGACTTCGTCCAGCCGGTAGCCGAGGGTCTTCAGGAAGTTCTCGTTCGCCGTCTGGACGGTTCCCGACAGGTCGAAGGCGATGACGGCCTGCGCCCGATTGATGGCGTCGAGCTGGCCCTGAAGCTCGGCGTGCTTGAGCTGCTCGGTCGTCACGTCGGTGGCGAACTTGACGACCTTGTAGGCCTTGCCGGAGGCGTTCAGAAGCGGGTTGTAGGTGGCCTGAATCCAGACTTCCTTCCCGCCCTTGCCAATGCGCTTGTACTCTGCCTGCTGGAACTTGCCCGCGCGCAGTTCGTCCCAGAAGCGACGGTACGCGGCGCTGTCGCGCTCCGTGGCATCAACGAACATCGAGTGATGCTTGCCCTGGATCTCGCCCAGGCTATAGCCGAGGGTGTCGAGAAAATTCTGGTTCGCGGTGAGGATCTTCCCGTCGGGGTCGAACTCGATGATCGCCTGCGCCCGGTCGAGCGCCGCCAGCTTCGCCGCACTGTCCTTACCGCTTCCAAGTCCAAACATCCGTACGGCTCCGTACATATCAGATTGCTGATGGATGCATCAAACAGGTGAAGCGCGCGTTAACGCTACGGAAGCGATGGGTTGACGGGCGCGGAGCGTCGACGCGACCGCGTCAACCGTCACGGGATTTGACCTGTCTTGCGTATGCGACAGATGGTTAACATTACCTACGTAATGATGGAATGATGCCATCAATGGCGGGTTCTTGCGTGCCGAACGGCTGATGCTGCGAACTGAGCAGAATTCGACCCAGAACCACGCTGAAGCGGAGAAAAAATCGACAAATCAATGTTCAAGCGGAGACATGGCGGCAGAGCTCCGCGCAGGGTGGTGAGTCCTCCGCGCATGGCGAGGGATAAACGCCGCAATGACGCCACCGCAACAATGCTCTCGGCATCCACAGAGGAAGGCTTCCAGGGTTTGCCCGGCGGAGGGTGAAACTGTGATCATTTTGACGGCTGGCCGAGGTCATCGACTTCTCGCGAGAGCCCGGCTCGACACTGTTTTATTCCCATATGCGAATTTTAATCACCCAGCTATGATCCGCTAAAATATGGGAGGACGAAATGGCGCTTACTCGTCGTGATCTCGCATATGCGGCGGCCGCGTGGACGATGTCCCTGTCCAACCTTCGCGCCCAGACGGCCCGATCCCGCATCGGGCAGGCCGAGGTCCTCATCCTCGACGACGGAACCATCACCCTGCCGGGGTCGCTCCTCGCGCGCAGTGCTCCGCGGGAGGAGGTGTCGCGGCTCCTGGCGGAGGCGGGATTGCCGCTCGATCAGGTCACCAACAGTCTCAACGTTCCCGTCGTGCGCGTCGGCGACGATCTCGTCATGTTCGACAGCGGCTCGGGCAAGAATTTCATGCCGACAACGGGGCGGCTGCCCGATTCCATGGAAAAGGCCGCCATTGATCCGGCGAAGGTCAAGCATGTGTTCCTGACCCATGCCCATCCGGATCATCTCTGGGGGGCGCTCGACGACTTCGACACCGCCGCCTGCCCGAATGCGACCTACCATATCGCCCAGGCCGAATGGGACTTCTGGTTCCGCCCGGACATCTTCTCGCAGCTTCCCGAGGACCGGCAGGCCTTCGCTGCGGGTGCCCAGCGCGTGCTGAAGGCGCTCGAACCGCAGATCAAACGCTTCAGGCCAGGGGACGAGGTGATTCCCGGCGTTGCGGCCTTTGACACCACAGGCCACACGCCCGGCCACGTCGCCTTCGAGGTCAGGCTCGGAGGCTCGCCCTTCCTGGTCGCGGGCGATGCCGTCACTCATCCTGTCGTCTCCTTCGCACGCCCCGACTGGGCAGGTGGCTTCGACCATGATCCGGAGAAGGCCGCCGTCAGCCGCAAGCGCCTGCTGTCGAGACTGGCCTCCGAGAAGATCCCGCTCGCCGCATACCACCTGCCGCGGGGCGGTCTGGGGCACGTCGAGATATCCGGCGCCGCCTATCGCTTCGTGCCGATGGCCTGACGATTCACTCCGCCGGGAAGCGGCCGCCCCGGCCCGGCCTGGCGACGGCGCGCAGCCATGCGAGGATGGACCCTTCCAGAAGCATGGCAATGCCGAGGCGGGCGCCCAGCGCCATTCCGAGCAGGGAAACGGGCCAGGAGACGGCGACCAGCGATCCCGCCGTCAGGCCCTGACCGATGGTGCAACCGCCGGCGAGCACGCCGCCGAGGCCCATCAGAACGGCGCCCGCGAGATGACGCCGCATCTCGCGTTGGTCGTCGAAGGCCTCCCAGCGGTACTCCCGCGACAGCAGCGCCGCCGCCGCGGCGCCGACCGGCACCCCGATCACGCTCATGATGCCGAAGTCGACCAGCGTGCCCTCGCTTAGCAGGGCCGCGGCGAGCGCCCGGGCCACCGGCGCGACGAAGGTGAGGCTCTGGACCCGCACGCCCCCCTCGAAGGGATCGACGAGCACAGCGGTCACCGCCCACCCGGCCACCACACCGAGGCCGAGGGTGACGGCAGCCGTCAACAGCCGCGGCGAGGCTCTCAGGCGAGGGTCGCCAGCCGCCAGCGCGAGGAGGACGAGAACGAGGCCCAGGGCAAGGGCGGGGGCCGCAGCGGGTCCGAGCCATGCCGCGGCAAGCAATCCGAAGGCTCCCGGGGCATCGCCGGGCACGGAGATGGCGAAGGCCTCGACCGTTCCGACGCGGAACCCGGCGAGGGCGCCGCGCAGGATGGCGTAGGCCGCAAGGCCGAAGACCAGGAGGGTCACGAGGCTGCGGAGATCACCGGTCCCCAGGCGCACCAGCGATCCGAAGGCACAGGTCCCGACCAGCGCCATGCCAAGGCCGAACATGATCGAGCCGGCAATGATCCCACCGAGCGCGATGCGGCTGGGGACATAGGTGGTGGCGGCCGGGTCGAAGCCGGCGGCGAGGATGAGCAGTTGCGTGCCGGCGATGGCGATGGCGAGCGACAGTCCGAAGGCACGCAGGCGTCGCCAGTTGCCGCCAATCAGCGCATCTTCCAGCGCCCCGAACGTGCAGAGCCGCGCGCGCTGAACGGTGAAGCCTGCGGCGAAGCCGACGACCAGCCCGGCCAGCCCCACGGCGACGGCCGTAAGACCAGACATGCACCCTCCCCCAGGGGCCGGAAGATGCCCCCGTGTCGTGCCGCTCCGCTCAGGCGGGCCGGCACAAGGCGGTCTTGCCGCCACCCTGACAGAAAATGTTGTACACGACGCGGATAACCTGTCGAACGTCCTCGTTGGCGAGCCTGTAATAGACGGTCGTCCCCTCCCGGCGGGTTGTCACAAACCCGTCATAGCGCAGTCGTGCCAGCTGCTGCGAGACGGTTGGCTGGCGCAGCGACAGGATCGCCTCAAGTTCGCCGACCGAACGCTCGCGTTCCGAGATCAGGCAGAGCAGAAGCAACCGGCTCTCATGGGCCAGCGCCTTCAGGAAATCGCTGGCGTCACGCGCGTTGCGCATGAGTTCCTCGAGCTCGACCGAATACTCGGGCCCATTCCTCAGTTGCTCCTCGATCGAGGCAGGAACTATCGATTCGGTCATCCGGGACGTCCCCCCGTTCGTCCAGGCGTCGGGCTCGTTCCTGTCTGGCTGCGATGGTCGTTGATCATCTTGCTCAGCAATCCCCAGAAAGTGGCGGCGTCAATGAACCCGATCAGCCGGCCAACCTCCCGCCCGTCGTCCGCGAGGACGAAGGTGGGGGAGTAGTGAACCGGCACTTTCAGCGCCACGCGGGGATCCTCGCGCCGATCCATGTCGATCCGGCGCAGCGGCGCGAGCCGCCCCTCTTCGGAGGCGGTATAGGCTGGTTCGACGTCCCGGTTCCAACGCAGGCAATAGGGGCAGCCGGCGCGCTCGAACATCAGCAGTTCGAGGGCGTCAGCGGAGCGCAAGGCTCCGCCGACGACGACAAGTGACAGAACGACGATCCAGACCAACCGTCTCACGCGGCAAGCTCCGTCAGGGCTGGTTCACCGGCGACTGGCGGTCGAACAGATAGGCCATGACGTCCTTGATCTGATCGATGGTCAATACCTTGGTATGGCCGAAGCGCGGCATGTTGGAACAGGCGACAACCGCCTGCGAATTGTAAATCTTGATATAGGCATCGCGGATCACTTCGGGATCATAGTTGCGCTCGCGGCCGTAGCCCGCAAGGCTCGGTCCGAGAGTGCCGTAGCTGACCTCCTTGGGATCCATCTGGTGGCAGGCGTAGCAGTTGCCGCCGGCAACCGTTCCCGGTCCGTCGGAGAACTGGAAGCCCCGGCCATTGTTTGCCACCTGGAATCCCTTGCGCCAGTCGCCGAGGAAGTTGCCATCGGGCGGCATCACCACGGCGGCGCGCTCGCGCGCCTGGATGGCATCGGCTTCCGCGGCCGAGACCTGGTTGCGGCGTTCGGTGCACGCCCGCTGCGTCTCGTCGAGCTGGGCGCGCGCCTGCCACTCCGGCGAGACCCGCGTGAACATCGCGCGGATAACCGCGTCCACCCTGGCCGGATCGGCGGCCGGGCGATCCTGCGCCGTCACCGAAGTGACGGACAGCACCAGCCCGCAGGCCAGTGCCAGTCGGAAGGACTTCGAGAAGGTTCGGAACATGAAGGCCCCCGCTCAGCGCTTGATGGAGGGAACGGTGATCTCACCGCCCGCTGCCTGGACATTGAGGAACATCTGGAGGGCCGTCAGGCCATCCGATGCATAGGCGGGTTCGGGCCAGCGCTGCTGGCGGAAGCAGTCCCACAGACGGTGCTGCATGGTCCTGAGCGCACTCTGCGACACGCGGTAGGTTGGCCAGGACCCCATGGTTTCCTGAGCCTGCTTGCCGGGGGCGGAAAAATCCGGAAGGCCCTGCAGGCGGATACGCTTGCCGGGTTCGGCATGGCAGGTGGCACAGGAGAAGTCCATGACGCCGGCGCGGCGGTAGAACATCGCCTCACCGATGGCTGTCATCTCGCGCTCGCGGGGATGGGCGGTCTGCGGCTGGATGCGCATGCCGTTGGACTTGTTGGCGATGAAGGCGACGAGATCTTCCATGTCGGAGGCGCGACCCGGGCCCGAGAAGCGGCGACGAATCACGTCGGCCGTGTCCAGTCCCTGGATCTTCTCCATGCACCAGAGCAGCCGCTGCTCCAGGTCCATGACCCTGTCGGCGTCGGCGAAGAAGCGCGGCAGCTTGGCATAGGCGCCCTCAAGCTTGCCGGGACCCTCGCCGAGGTCGCAGGTCTCGAGCGAAACGTTCTTGGTGCCGCGCGCCTGCGCCCACAGCACCTCGCCCCGATCGACCGCCAGATAGCCGGGATTGGCCATGGGGTCGTTGATCATCGCGCGATAGCGCTCGATTTCCTTTTCGCTCTCGTCCTGCGCCTGAGCCATCACGCCGGCAATGCCGGCAAAGGTGACGGCGGCGGCCATCAGGGCAAACAGACCAAGCCTGCGACCCATGGCTCTTCCTCCTTTGCGTTCTCCCGGTCGCCCTCTGTCGGAGCGATCCATCTGGCATCGTTTCCCGCTTTACATTCACGAAAAACTATATACCAATATATCCAAGCTTGCAGTCGTCAGATTGCGGCGTCAAGAAGAAGATGGAGCGGCTCCAGAGAGAGGCGCCCAGGTCGGGAAACACGAAAGGAGGTCCCCATGGCGGGTCCAATCGTCCATCAGACGAGGCGCAGTGTACTGCGTTTCGCGGCTCTTGCAGCCGCTGCATCCGTCATCGCGCCGGGCCTGGCCCACGCCGATGCCAAGGCCGTCGAGGCCGAGCTCAAGAAGCTCTACGATGGCAAGGCGATGGCTGAAGGCCGCGTCAAGCTGGACGTGCCGCAGATCGCCGAGAATGGCCTCGTCGTCCCGATCACGGTCGACGTCGAGAGCCCGATGACGGAACAGAACTACGTCAAGGCGGTGCATGTCTTCGCCGACGGCAATCCCTTGCCGGGCGTGTTCACGTTCCGCTTCTCGCCCATGTCGGGCCGCGCCTCCGCATCGACCCGCATGAGGCTCGCCCAGACCCAGAACATCATCGCGGTCGCCGAAATGTCGGACGGATCGCTGTTCACGACAAAGGCCGAGGTGAAAGTCACCATCGGCGGCTGCGGCGGCTGAGGGAGGATCAACACATGACCACGCGACCCACTCCCCGTGTCCGCGTTCCCGGCAACATCAAGGCCGGCGACGTCGTCGAGGTGAAGACGCTGATTTCGCACGAGATGGAGAGCGGCCAGCGCCGCGGCGCCGACGGCAAGCCCATCCCGCGCAAGATCATCAACCGCTTCACCGCGACCTTCAACGGCAAGCCGGTGTTCGAGGCCGACTGGCACGCGGCGATCTCGGCCAACCCCTACCAGTCCTTCTTCTTCAAGCCGACCGAAGCCGGCGAACTGAAGATGGTGTGGCGGGACGACGACGGCTCCGAGTACACGGCCACCAGCCGCATCGCGGTGAGCTGACCGGACGACTGCGGGCGCCAACTGGCGCCCGTGGTCCGCCGCTTCCCAACGACAGGACAGAACGATGATCTCGCGCAGGCAATTCCTGCAGGCGACGGCGGCTGCCCATGCCCTGACGCTTGCGTCGGGCCTTGGCCCCCTTGGCCGCGCCGCCGCGCAGCAGCGCCTCACGGAGCAGGATATCCTCCGCTTCGAGCCGCTCGGGCAGGTGACGATCCTTCACGTCACCGACATCCATGCCCAGCTCAAGCCGGTCTATTTCCGCGAACCCTCGATCAACCTCGGCGTCGGCGATGCCAAGGGCAAGCCGCCGCATCTCACCGACAAGGCCTTCCGCGACTACTTCAAGATCGCCGCGGGCTCGCCCGAAGCCCATGCCCTGACGGCGGACGACTTCACGCAGCTCGCCCGCAATTATGGCCGCATGGGCGGCATGGACAGGATCGCGCGCCTTGTGAAGGCCGTCCGCGCCGAGCGCGGCGACAACCGCGTCCTGCTGCTCGACGGTGGTGACACCTGGCAGGGGTCCTGGTCCTCGCTGCAGACCAAGGGCCAGGACATGGTGACCGCCATGGAGGCGCTCGGCGTCGACGCCATGACGTCGCACTGGGAGTTCACCCTCGGCCAGGACCGGGTCAAGGAGATCGCCGAGAAGTCGAAGATCGCCTTCCTGGCGCAGAACATCCGCAGCATCGAGTGGCAGGAGCCCGTCTTCGAGGCCCGCAAGATGTACGAGAAGGGCGGTGCCAAGGTTGCCGTCATCGGCCAGGCCCTGCCGCGCACCGGCATCGCCAACCCGCGCTGGATGTTCCCGGACCTCGAGTTTGGTATCCGCGAGGACGACCTGCGCAAGCAGGTGGAGGAGGCGCGCGCCGAGGGCGCCGACGTCGTCGTCCTCCTGTCGCACAACGGTTTCGACGTCGACGCCAAGCTTGCCGGCCGGGTGACCGGCATCGACGTCATCCTCACCGCCCACACCCATGACGCCATGCCCGGCGTCGTCACTGTGGGCAAGACAATCCTCATCGGCTCCGGCTCGCACGGCAAGTTCGTCTCCCGCCTCGACCTCGACATCCGCGACAGGAAGGTGGCGGGCTACAGGTTCAAGCTGATGCCGGTCTTCACCGACGCCATCCAGCCCGATGCGGCGATGACCGCGCTGGTCGAGACCGTCCGCAAGCCCTTTGCGGCAGACCTCGCCCGCGAGATCGGCCGGACGGAGAGCCTTCTCTATCGTCGTGGCAACTTCAACGGCACCTTCGACGATCTCATCGCCCAGGCAATGCTCGCCGAGCGCGACGCAGAGATCGCCCTGTCTCCGGGTTTCCGCTGGGGCGAGACCCTTCTGCCCGGCGATCCCATCACCTTCGAGGCGATCTCCAACGCCACGGCCATCACCTATCCGGCCTGCTACCGGATGCAGATGACGGGCGCGCAGTTGAAGGAGATCCTGGAAGATGTCGCCGACAACATCTTCCATCCGGACCCCTACTTCCAGGGCGGCGGCGACATGGTGCGCGTCGGCGGCGTCGGTTACGCCATCGACGTTTCGGCCGCGATGGGACGGCGCATCTCGGACCTGACGCTGCTGAAGACCGGCCAGCCGCTGGAGGCGTCGAAGTCCTACACCGTCGCCGGCTGGGCCAGCGTCAACCAGGGCACGCAGGGACCGCCGATCTGGGAGGTCGTGCAGGCACACGTTGCCCGGCTGAAGACGGTCCGCATCGACCCCAACTCCGCCGTGAAGGTGACCGGAGCATGAAGAGGACATTCCGCCCCGAGGAGGCGCGCATGACGAGCGAAGCCACCACTCTCAACAGGCGCAGGTTTCTGGGAGCCGCCGGCCTCGCCGGCGCCGGCATCGCAGCCGGCTCGGGTCCCGCCGGGGCTGCGCCACCGGCCGCGCCCGATCCGCTGATCACCGATGTCCAGGACTGGGCCCGCACGCTCGGCGACGGCGTCCAGGCCCGCCCCTATGGCAGCCCCTCGCAGTTCGAGAAGCATGTCGTGCGCCGCGACGTCGAATGGCTGACCGCCAGCCGCGAATCCTCGGTGAACTTCACGCCCCTGCATGAGCTCGACGGCATCATCACCCCATCGGGCCTCTGCTTCGAGCGCCATCACGGCGGCATCGCCGAGATCGACCCGACCAAGTACCGCCTGATGATCAACGGCCTCGTCGACAAGCCGCTGGTCTTCACGGTCGATGACCTCAAGCGCTTCCCCGGCCGCCAGAACCACGCCTACTTCCTGGAATGCGCGGCGAATTCGGGCATGGAGTGGCGCGGCGCCCAGCTCAACGGCTGCCAGTTCACCCACGGCATGGTCCACAACGTCTGGTACACGGGGGTTCCGCTGAAGACCCTGCTGGACGAGGCGGGCGTCAAGACGAACGCCAGGTGGCTGCTCGCCGAGGGGGGTGACTCCTCGAGCATGACGCGCTCCATTCCTCTGGAGAAGGGGCTCA
>Ga0315900_10009625_pt1 | contig 12221 bp, 28 predicted proteins | sample LakEriMetagenome_FD_203521 | JGI IMG/M metagenome (GOLD analysis project Ga0315900, IMG submission 203521) | Freshwater fungal communities from buoy surface, Lake Erie, Ohio, United States - Buoy 12 MA114 | ecosystem: Environmental > Aquatic > Freshwater > Lake > Lake biofilm | place: USA: Lake...
TGGATGATGTTTCGGAATACAACATTGAACAGTTTAAATTACAAGGTTATCAATCACATCCGGCAATTAAAGCACCTTTAATCAATTAATATGAATAAAATAGTTGAGATCTTTAAACAATTCAAATTTGAGTTGATTTGGATTTATTCATTCATGTTATTAACAGAACTTGCTAATTTAGCAACTCCATTCTTGCTAGGTAAAAGTATCGATGGATTGATTGTTGGCAGTTGGGGTTGGTTGGTATTATTAGGAGGCTCATATTTTTTATCTACATTCTTTAACTACAAGAGAATGGTTTATGATACTAAAGTATATACAAAAATTTACAATAGCATTGTCTTTAGATTCTTAAAAAATGATCAACTTGATACATCAACAAAGATTGCTCGAACTGATATGGCCCATGAAATAGTGCACGTATTGGAAGGTTATGTTCATTATTATATTGCAACTATAGTAACAATAATTGGATCTATTGGATTTATATTTTCAGAAAATTGGCAGGTAGGGTTACTAGTTATAATTGCTATGATTTTGATTGTACTAGCCGGTTCGGTATATTACAAAAAAGTACAACAAGCAATTTGTGTTAGGAATAATCATAATGAGAATAAAGCAAATTCTATTGAATTAGGGTATGACCAGTCCGTATCATTTTTTAAACGAATGCGAAGAATAAACATATATGATTCAACTGTACAGGGAAAGAATTGGTTTCTAATCGGAATGATTAAAAACATATTTCTGTTCATTGCAGTAATATTACTTGTATTAACAACTCGCAACATTACAATTGGTAGCATAATTACAGTATATTCATATGTTAATAACTTCTTAATTGCATTGCTATCTGTACCCGTTGCTCTTGAAATGTATTCTAGACTAGGAGATATATTAAAAAGATTACATTAATAAAATTATGGATGACATCAAAATAGTACATTTAAAAAGCAATGCTCAGCAATTAGAAACTTGGATTGCTATGGTTAGTGGAGACATTGTAGGACATATCTACATGGAGCGTGAACGAGACCAAAAGATTAAATTCTTAGATGCTTGGGTTCATGAAGAACATCGAAGGAAAGGCATCTTCAGAATGTTATGGGATGCACGTTGGGACTATGTACAAAGCAAATATCCAGGATGGTTAGCGTATGCTTGGTGCAAACCGGCATCATTGCCATTGCTATTAGAAAAAGGATTCGATGCTGGAGAACAATGCACATACGTTGAAAAAATTATCTAGTATATTTATTAGTATATGCGTTTCATTTTATTCATATCGTTACTTTGGAGTTATGCATTCTCACAATGCAATGGAACGCAATCTTTTACATTAACTCCACCACCTTCAGCTGGTACATATCTTCCAGGACAAACGGTAACTGCATGTTACACGATGAATGGATACACTCAAGCGGGAACAAATTGGATAGATGGCTTTGATTTGACATTGGGTCCAGGTTGGTCATCAGTTACTCCACAAACGGCACCAGCAAATTGCGGTGGTAATGCAACCGGAGGACAATGGACATGGATGACGACAGTAACATCAACAACAACTCCTATTACAACGGTTGGCCCGGGATACTTTTTTGATTTGAATGTAGATGGAAATCCGGGAAATGATTTTGGAGATGCTGGCTCATGTGCATGGACGTTTTGTGTTACACTTACAGTAGCTAACGTATGTACTCCACAAAATTTATTATTACAAGTAACACCTGGATCGGATGGCGTTTGGGGAAGTTATACAAGTAGCACATGTGACGTGTTAACACCATTTACTTTATTCAATGGAACTATTAACATAACGCTACCTAGTCTAGGCGCTATACAACACAATTAAAAGGATAAAATATGAAAAAGCTATTATTTATTGCCGCAATGTTGATTTCAAGTATAACTTGGTCACAATTAACAACAACTAATCCAGACACAGTATGTTATCAAACAACTGCATTGTCTACATATCAAGTACCATCAGTAGGTACTGGAACATATACATGGACAATACCGGCTTGTGCTACCTTAGTATCGGGTCAAGGAACAAATTCAATACAAGTCAATTGGTCAGCGTGTCCCGCAGGTTTAATCAACAATGCAATATCTGTTGCATATACAAGTGCATCGGGTTGTTCTGCAACACCGGTAACGCTTAATGTACTAATATATCAAGTAGTTCCAGTTATCACTCCAGTAGGACCGTTTTGTGCCGGAGATCCGTGTGTAACTTTAGCAGCAACACCTGCAGGTGGTACTTGGTCAGGTGCAGGAGTGACAGGCAATCAATTTTGTCCAGGCGTAACTAACTCATTAATAACATATACATATACTAACGGAGGATGTACGTTTACAGCACAGACAGGTGCACAAGTTAATCCAACACCAGTATTATCGCCAATACAGCACAATTAATGCGGTTACTTCGCTACATAGCATTCTTGGTGCCATTCATGGCATTCTCGCAGCAGACCATAGAAATCTGTGGCGATATGAAGACTTTTAACTATTCTACATATTCGGATATTGCTAGCAACATAGAATGGTATTGTGATGGGTTATATTATTATGGAGAGGAAATAACACTCAGCTGGAATGAACCTGGTACATATACAATTACAGCTACTGCATTTGCTGATAATTGTCCTAGCATTCCACAAACATATACGGTCGTTGTAACAGAATGCGATGCATTATTATATTGGGTTCCAAATACCTTTACACCAAATGGAGATGAATTTAATACAATGTGGGGGCCGGTATTCAATGGACCATATGATGCTGCAGATTTTCATCTCATTGTATTGAATCGTTGGGGCAATTTGATTTGGGAAAGTTGGAATGCTGATGCTCGTTGGGATGGAAAGTATAATGGTTATTCAGTACAAGATGGCACTTATACTTGGGTCATTGACTTTGGATTAATAGGAACAGATGACCGAAGAAAGTTGCATGGACATGTAACAATTATTAGATAACGGTTGGATTGTATTGATATTTTATATATATTAAGCATATAAAATAAGAGTTATGACAGTAGAGCATTTAAAGAATGATACTTATCAGGTAATAGACGAAGCATCTGAATTGATAGTGTTTCAAGGCACGCAGGAAGATTGCCAATTGGTAATGTATGCAGAAGAAGAAGCAAGGTTACGAGAAGAGTTTATTTTAATGATGAGTTAGATACATGTTCCGTTAGTGAAGCGGTCAACACGCTGCCCTTTCACGGCAGAGGCACGAGTTCGATTCTCGTACGGAATACAATGTTAGTCAGGAGCGTAATGAGGTATGGTACCGAGTCCCATAAAAAGGTTGCTCATTGTAGGTTCGAATCCTACCCTGGCTACAAAGGAAGCACAAGAGAGTCCTTAATGCGCAAAGAAGATCCTTGTTGTACAGCCTGGAAAGACAGGCAATTTACTTGGGTGGTGAAATTGGTAGACACGTCAGACTTAGGATCTGGTGCCGAGATGCGTGAGAGTTCGAGTCTCTCCCTGAGTACGCAAAAACGCTTAATAGGATGAAGTACAAGTCCAAGGCAGGGAGCGGGTCCTGCAACCGCGTCGCTGATGTAATTGGTAGCATAATGGATTCCAAATCCATTCGTCAGGGTTCGAGTCCTTGGGGGCGTGCAAAAAAATCGCGTGATGGTTGCCGTCAAAGGTGTGTAATGCTAGCAGCACCGCAGGTTAAGCGATGTCCTGCAACATTGTGTTGTTCCCTTGAGAAAGGAACAGGATTAAATAAGATTAAGTGATTCGGGCTACTGTCTTACAACACAGAGGACTTCTCATCCTCAAATTGTCCTATGGTGTAATTGGCAACACGTCTGGTTTTGGTCCAGAAGAGTCGAGGTTCGAACCCTTGTGGGACAACTGCAGTTACTTGGCTCCGATAGTACAGTAACAACCGTTAGGATTTCGGAAAGTCCATGAATGGTGGTGTAAGATAAGAAGAACTTACAATGGTGGAGTACCAAAAACAAAAGAAACGAGACGTAGAGGTGATTCTGCGTTGGCGCAAATCTCCACCACCCAACCAGGGTTTGACGTACGGGGAAACGTCCTTGTCTGCAAAGGGTTCGAGTCCCTTCCTGGTTACATATTTATAAGTATAGTACCTACGTAGGTCTTTTACCCCACCAATATGAAAATATTGGAATCCTTTGCTTCTCCGGTTGCAAAGTATAGTTCTTTACTTTAAGTAAGGAATTTGTAAAGGTTTTGTGTATTGAACCCAAATCAATGCAACACGCCCCCCTGTGGTGAGATAGCCATAGGTCCAGAACCAAGGACGCAACTCGTAAGATCTGCGCACCAGCTTTGGTCTTTTTGGTATTGGGAAATGGAATCTGCTTCAGATGGTGACGGACGCGTCCTCGCTGAACAATCCTATAACCACTATCGCCCCTTAGTAAGACTGACTGATCATCAGACACTGCTAAGGGTTTTTTACTGATTGGAATAGTTAAATTAATTTTATATATTATGTTATGAAACATATCATTACCTTTATATCAGATACGCATACTAAGCATCGTTATTGTGAAACAGATTTGCCAGGAGGCGATATTCTTATTCACGCCGGCGACTTCATGAATTCGGGACGATATAAACATGAAGCAGAAGACTTCTTTACATGGTTTAACGGCTTAGATTCATACGAAACCAAAGTGTTCATTGCTGGTAATCATGATTTCATAATGGAAACAGATCCGGAGTGGGCTAAAGGCATCTTAACCGGATATAAAGATATAGACTATTTGCAAGATGATTGGTTGGGTGTATATCATGATGGACCAAATGGAGAAGATTCAGAAGATAACATTCGAATCTATGGATCTCCATGGCAACCAGAATTTTTCAATTGGGCCTTTAATTTACCTCGTAACGGAGAAGCTATGAAATCATATTGGGATGCAATACCTGATAACACTGACATTTTAATCACACACGGACCTCCATATGGTTATTTAGATATTCCAGGAGGCCAAAGTATCCGAGTAGGTTGTGAGATGCTACGTCATCGTGTTGATGAATTTAAACCCAAGATACATGTATTTGGACACATACACGGAAGTGCAGGATATTATTTTAATGGACATACACATTTCATTAATGCAAGTATCTTAAATGAGCGATATACGTATGAGAATGTGCCTTTGACTATTGAATGGGACAATGTAACAAATGAAATAAAATGGTTGTAAAATTAAAACATATTTTATATATTAAAGAAAAAGTTATGAAAAAAAGAATGTCACGTTATGAGAAAGAGCAACAATTGGTTCCGGATATGATTAACAAAATGTTTGAAGTTGCTGGACATGCAGTTACATATGATGATGTAAAGGATCGTAAGGATGCTTGGTATCAAGAATGGACTATGACTGAAGCTCAATATGATGAGTGGAAGAAATGGGGTAAGAAATATCTTATGAAGAAGTTTCGGTACTATGCAAAGTATGCTGAGCGTCAAATGGCAATGATTGGACTAATGTGGGGTTTAAAATTTTCAGATTTAAAATTTACAACAGATGAGCAAATTAAATCAAATTAAGATACCAATGCAAATAGAAAACCTTTATGAGTTAATAGCTCAAGGTAAACCGAATTGGAAACTTGTCAGAGAACGAGATGGCTTAACAAAACATTCAGTTGATGTGATATGGTTAGAATTCAACGAGGAAGGAAGATTCAAAGCTAAGCACACAGAACCAGGAGTAGGTAGATCTTTGTTAATGTCACCATTCAGTGAATTCTTTACTTGGCAAACAACGGATGTAACTGAGATTGTAGAACAGCGTGACGATTACATTAAATTCAAAACAAAAAATAGTAACTACGAGTTATTTAAACTGCAAAATGAAGAAGATACCAACTCATGATCCACAAACTGGTGATTTGAATCCATATTATGAGGAATTGACGGGCGAACCTAATCCATTGGCTTCTAAGAATACAGTTCCCGTTACATTTGATTTGAATAAGCTCGTAGGTAAACGTTTTAGATATAATGGCGAATATGGGTTATCAGATTGGTCAGATACTGTATTGGCAATTACAACATACCATGGCATTCATACTAATTTTACCAAAGCATTAAAGGAAAAGATTCCAGTAGAGGTTTTAGGAAACATATATGATTTGCGAGTAGTAGCATTCAAGACAGGTTACTTGTATGAATTTAACAAATGCATTTTCTTAGACGATGAAAGATAAAATACAACGGTGGTGGCGTTATACCTGGATTCGCATAGCATTCAGAGAATGTAAACAAGGCATCAAAAACTTGTGGCGATGGTTTCCTGTAATATGGAATGACCGAGATTGGGATCATGCATTCATATACACCATATTGGCGAAGAAGTTAGGGATTCAAGCTCAATATATAGCACAACATGGAGTACATAATGATGCAAAGCGTGACGCAGAAAAAATGTTAACAGTAGTTCGTTTGATTGAACGGCAACGGGAAGACTTCTATCATTATGAGTGTCATGATTTTTATGAATCAGAATGGAAAAAGGCCCCGTTAGATGTCGCTGGCACAATATACTCCATGGAAGAGGAATTATTGTCAGACAATTTAGATGCATACTTTGCACGTTATCCTAGACAATACAAACGAGTTATGTCTGGTGAAGTAAATTTCTTTAGTGGATTAGGGTTTGCGGAAAAACAAGAAAAAGACAGAAAAACAATAGCAATGGAAATTGCAAGAGAAAACCAAGATCGATGTCGTAAGCTGTTATTCAAAATAATAGAAGAAAACATTGAAGGTTGGTGGGATTGAAAACACACAAAATAAACATATAACAAAAAGGAAACAAAATGGAAACAACAGCTTATGTTTTAGGTATGCTTACGATTATGCTGGTAGCAATGATATCAGTAATCGTTGTAGGTATAGTTAAGATAATTAAACTACAAAAACAAGTAAAAGAATCAAACATGTATTTTGAAACGTGTATACAAAATATACATCGTACGGAGCGCGAAAATCTAGATAATATTCATCGCAGAGTAGGCGAGGTTAACGGAGAAATGTGGCGTCAATTTGAAACTGCCGGCAAAGATGTCACAATGGTTGAACATACCTTAATGAATCAGATTAATCAGGCAGAACAAAGGTCGACATCATATATAGATTCTAGAATTGACAAACTTATCGATAACTATTTTGGTATAGTAGGATCTAAAGAAATTATTAAAGGTTAAAAAAAAGTAACATTTTGTGTGTGAAGAGCTTGGATTTCAGGCTCTTTTTTACTATTATATAGAAAATAAAAAGCTATGACAGTCAAAAGAAAATTTAAAGCAAAAGTGATGTTAGCATTTCGTAGAATAGGTTTATTATGCAAACGTTCTCCAGAACCAGCGCCTAGAATACGAATTTCAAAAACACTTAACCCAGATGGTACAATTACCGAGCATGGCAAATTAACCGAACAGCCATTGTATGAAGGTAATACCTTTGAGTCGGAATTGCATATATGGAAAGAAATTCACAAAACTAATAAAAACGTAAATAAAAAATGATAAACAAAGAAAATTTCGAAGAATGGGTAGAAACCCAAGGCGTAGGTTCATATGATGAAAAGATTCAAGAATTTTTGCAATATATGCAAGATAACTTTGACCCAACGGATTTTATGCCACCGTCGCAACGTGAAATAATGCGTATGCCAGCAGATCAGTTTCAAGCTGAATATGAATTAGTTGCGAAAAAAGAAAGCAGCAGAAGTGCAGCACAAAGACGATATATTTTAGAACGATATGAACAAGAACAAAATGCAACTAGGGACGCAGCCGATCAGCAAGATTCTGCCGATGCTTAAGCCTATTGCAGAAGCACATGGATTGCGACTACATGTTGCTCGTGAATTCAAAATGGCTCGATTACTTTTAGCTAACCAATACATAAACGGATTATGAATAAATTGAAAATTGCATCATTTGCAGGAATTATGATAGGTTGTATCATTGGATACTTTGTTTCTCAGGCATTGCTTGATGATTATGAAGCCTGTGAGCAAATGAAACGAGAAAATAAACATTTACGTCAAATAATATTTGAACAGCATCAAAGATACTACGAAACACAATGAGTGCAGTAAACCGTCCTAACCTTAATTTCGATAATGAAAAGCAAACGCACAAGCCGTATCGAGAAGTTGCAGCAGGTAGCTTCAAAAGCAAATACGAAGAGTTCATGCGACCAAAGAAGGCTACGACGGTTAAAAAAGAAAAACGCAAAAAAGATAGCAACATTAGCTCTGATGCTAAGAATTTTCGAAAATGGTTTAAATAATAATAAATAAATGAAAACACACTTAGAAACATTATCAATTATTGCTGTAGTAGCAGCATTCATGGCAGGTGTAACTTATGCACCTAGAATTACTTTAGGAATAGTAATATTCGGATTCATTTATGCCGTAATATATGCTGAGATATTAGAGTCTGAACAAAAGAAAAAAGAAAAAGAAAATGGCAAAGGATAGAATTCAAATTGATGGCGTTTGGTATGCTAAAGAAACAACAAAACCGTATACCGAGTATCCAATAGAAATGACAAACATTGATGAATTTGATGTTACCAGAAGTTTGACTCGCATTTGGGAGAATGATGATTGGGCTTTTGAAGCTAAGATATTGTTATCACCTGAAGCAGATACATTAGGAGAAACGTGGGGCGATTGTTGGATTCAGATTACTGAAAAGGCAAATTGGGAAGAGTGGGACATTGACAATCCACGTTGGATGCTAGGTGTGTATGAAGGCGATCCGGAAAGTATGGAAGAAGCTGATAGAATGATGACATCAGAAGGTATTGCACTCTTCCGTGGTTTTATTCATCTATTAATTAAAAATGGTTGGATAACAAGGGAAACAGAATAACATGGCAAAACCAATATTCATAATACGAATTCCAGTATCGGCTTTGGAAACTATGGGAGGCGATAAGTTAACGGAAATAACTAAGGATCTGCAGACTCAATTAGATGACTATCATGTATTGTCAATGGTCGATAATCATGTTGATACTGCAAAGTTTGAATGTTTTAACGTTGAGCATTTAGATGAAACTACCGTAGCTGAAATGAGGCAACAAATTATCGACGCAATAGATCAATTGAAATAATATGGAAGATTGGACACTAAATTGGACGGGTTGGATCCTTCGTAATACTCACGCAGAGATTGAAGGATTAACCTATGAAAAGGATTTCGTAGAATGGATACAAGTAATGTTTGAGTTATGGAAGAATAATTCAGATTTGGGTTGGAAATATCAAGAACAACAAAAACAAGCAAAACAATGACAGCAGAACAATTTGCCTATTGGCTACAAGGATTCATGGAAATGGCCGATCCAAAAGAGTTGAACACGACACAAACTCAACAAATTAAAGATCATTTGAAATTGGTATTTGATAAGAAGACTCCGGAGGTATCGTTACCAATGATACAACGCGAAGAACCTTTTAGAATTACTCCATACCAAATTACTTGTGACGACAACAATAATTTCCCAGATCCAATGACAACACCAGTATGCAGTGGAACTACAATAACTACAACTAATATCGATTCTGAAATTGGAAAGGCATTGAATAGTTTTGCTAAAACGGAAAGTAGTAAAGAATCTAAACGAGTAAAATTTGGTGGAATAAAATGTTGATATGAGTAAAGAAGAAATACTAGAATTAATAGATGCTGAGCTTCAAGGTAACTTGGCAATCTTAATCGATCCTAAACAAAAGGATAGTTTTTCTCAACTGAGAATCACAACCTGGAAGAATACAGTAAAAGAACGTTTATATCGTTATTTATTTGAACGCAATGAGTAAAGAAACCTTAGTATATCGTGGCGAAGCACAATGGAGTCGCCGAGCTGAATTGAAACTAGTAGACAATAAAGTTGTGTTTGATTGTTCCGATGGGGAATATGGGCCAATTGAATTTGATCTTGAAACCTTAAAGCGAGCCATAATGTATCATGAAGACGATGACATTGCACTTTGGGACAATACCTTACTTGACGGATTAGACGACGAATAGGTTGGATCTTTCCATATTATTTCTTATATTATAGAAAAATAAAAGAGCTATGAGAATAAGAATCAATCAAATTGAATGCCGCTTCAGTCAAGGCCGTTATGAAATCGTTAAATGGTATCCTAATAGCTATTACGGCAAAGAACAAGAGTATGTTGATAAAGGCTGGAAAGTTGGCGAAGACTTCTATCGTTTAAATAATACTAGCATTCATAAAAATTGTTTTAAGAATCCAGAGTCTTGCTATACCGTTGCAACGTTGCGTTATGATGACGACGAAGGCTGTTGTGATATGCAAACGGTAGGTCCGCGCGTATTGCAATTAAGCAAACCAGAACGAGAAGATTTCTTTGCAGTATATGAATATGCAGAAGATAGAATCCGAGAAGAAGAATTAAATAAAAAAGAAGAAAATGAGTACTAAATTCACTATACCAAAAAAACCCTTTAAGGAACGTATAACAAACTTTGCACAAAGCCTTTTGTTTTGGCGAGGACGTCGCAAAGGAATGATACATACTGGTAACATAACTTGGGACAATATTCGTGTAATATTCTTTCCGCGGACATTCTCAGAACGTTATGGTTACTTAGGAGCAATTCCATGGAAAGAAGATGGAGCATTATTTCGAGCATTGGAGCCACTAGTTATCTTTATGGATTACAAAGCACGACCGTCATGGTGTCCTCGTTGGGTATTGAGATTCTTGCACTTATTCGGATCTGACAATAGCATAGTGCGTGTTAGAAATTGGACATTGCATAACTTAGAAAAGCGTCTTACGAAAGGATACTCAATCTGGGACTACAAGACAAAATGGACAGATTATGACTTACGCATTAGTGTTGTAGGCGATGAACAAATATCTAATTTAGCAGGAGACATTGAAAAGGCTTTTTATGAAAAAGGTTATAGAGAAAGCTTAGTCGAAGCTATCAAGAAGATTCAACCAGATTTCAAAAAGAACTGGATGAATATAGATTCGTTGGAAGAATACTTAGAAGAATTGAAATCAGACTCCTTTGCTAATCCAATATGATGACACCGCAAGATAAGGCACAAGCTATAATAAGTCAAATGTATTTTGCATTGCCTAATAACGGTAGCTTTACTGGTATTAACAATGTAACAAGTCGTTGGCAAGAAGCTAGACAATGTGCTGAGATTGCAGTGCAAGAAATGGTTGATGAAATCACAAGTATGCAAAAGGTATTTCCTGATCCGGAATTATTTGAAACATATGTGTGGTTCTGGGAAGAAACATTAGAAGCAATTAAAACCTTTAAATCAGAATAAGATGGAAGAAGAATGTTGTCCGCATTGCGGCGAATGTGAAAATCTTCATACAAATTATGATTGGAGTAAAGCGGATAGACCAGTAGAAGAATTTTTGTGTAACGAATGTGGAAAATACTTTCCGCCTAAATCAGAATAAGATGCCACTATATCTCCAAGCCGAATTAAATCAATACTATCTTTCATTCATACATTACCGTTTCAATTCGGCAATAGATGAAAGCATCTGTGTTGGTATGATACTAATTGATACCAAGTCGGGTGAATGTAAAGCCAAGTTATCGGACATGAAAATGAAGATAGCTAAACGCATACTGCCAAATAAGAATGTTTTCAAAGCATTCAAATGGTCGGTTGAAAAATTGGTAATCTATGATAAAATGACGTATGAGTATTTAAGCAGATTGCACGTGTATCAAAATGGTCTAATCAGAATTACCAATCCATCACCCACTGCATGCACTATGGATAAGTTTGATGATATATTTGATGCAATGATAGAAAAACCTTTTAAATCAGAATAGATGTTACAGAAACCATTATCTATTAGTCACATCAGCGATGACTTTGCAACCGTAACACCTATTCAAATGTATCCTCCCGTTATACCAAACCTAGGGGACATGCAGGATCAAGTACAATGGAACACTATACTAGATATGTTACATCAAGGTGATACGGATGTGTTGATACCTAAGTACATCATTGAATACTTTGAAACTGTATATCAACGTCGACTCATCATACCAAATGATTGTCAGCATATAGAAGTAGATACACAACGCAAATTCATGAAGGTTCCTGCAACATGTTATCATGATATGGCATTAATGTATTCAGAGCAATCTGTG
>Ga0315900_10009626_pt1 | contig 12220 bp, 9 predicted proteins | sample LakEriMetagenome_FD_203521 | JGI IMG/M metagenome (GOLD analysis project Ga0315900, IMG submission 203521) | Freshwater fungal communities from buoy surface, Lake Erie, Ohio, United States - Buoy 12 MA114 | ecosystem: Environmental > Aquatic > Freshwater > Lake > Lake biofilm | place: USA: Lake...
TCCGAGTGGGAGGGCATCGAGAAGGCGCTCATCCAGCGTGCCACACTGCTGAACACCATCTTGAATGACAGCTACGGCCCGCAGAAGCTCATCCGCCAGGGTGACATGCCGGCGGCGATGGTGCTGGCGCAGCCTGCCTACCTTCGTCCATGCCACGGCATCAAGCCGCCGCATGAAAAACCGCTGCAGGTTTATGGCGCGGACCTCGCACGCTCACCGGACGGTCAGTGGTGGGTGCTGGCGGACCGCACACAGATTCCCACAGGCGCGGGCTACGCTTTGGAAAACCGCCTTATCACCTCCCGCCTGCTGCCGGAGGTGTTTCGCGACGCGCGCGTGCGTCGTCTCGCCGGATTTTTCCGCCAGATGCAGCAATCTCTCTCCGCGGTGGCGCCGCGTCGTGTGGAGGAGCCGCGTGTGGTGCTGCTGACGCCGGGGCCTTACAACGAAACCTATTTCGAGCAGGCCTACCTGGCCCGCTACCTCGGCTACACGCTGGTGGAGGGCGAGGATCTCACCGTCCGCGATGACCGCGTCTATTTGAAGACGCTCAGCGGCCTCGAGCCGGTGGATGTCATTCTGCGGCGCGTGGATGATGATTTCTGCGACCCGCTGGAGCTGCGGAATGACTCCATGCTCGGCGTTCCCGGCCTCGTGCGTGCCGTGCGTGCGGGAAATGTCGCCCTGGCGAACGCGCTCGGCTCAGGACTGGCCGAGGCGCCGGCGATGATGGCCTTCCTGCCCGGCTTGTGCCGCAAACTGCTCGGCGAAGACCTGCTGATGCCTTCCGTCGCCACCTGGTGGTGCGGCCAGGAGACCCCCAGAGCCGAGGTGGAGCAAAAAATCGACAAACTCGTCATCAAGAGCGCCTTCCGTGTGCGCGGACGCGAAATCAGCTTCGGGGAGAAGCTCAGCACCGCCGAGCGTGCCGCATTGATTGAGCGCATGCGTTTCGCGCCGGACCGCTGGGCCGCGCAGGAGCAGATCAGCTTCTCCACCGCGCCGGCCTGGGAGGATGGAAAGCTTGTTCACAAGCCGGTCAGCGTTCGCGTTTACCTCGTCGCCACGCCGGACGGCTACATGGTCATGCCGGGCGCGCTGACTCGTGTGGCGGCCAGCATCGACTCGCCGTTGATGTCGATGCAGAAAGGTGGCAGCAGCAAGGACACCTGGGTGCTCAGCGACGGGCCGGTGGAAAACGTCACGCTGCTCTCCACGACGCGCACACCGGTGGAGCTGCGCCGCGTGGGCCACAATCTCGGAAGCCGCGTGGCGAACCATCTGTTCTGGCTCGGCCGCTATGCCGAGAGGGCGGAATCCACCGCGCGCCTGCTGCGCTCGACGCTGCTGCGCTGCTCGCCGGAGAGCGGCATGAGCGAGACGCCGCTGCTGCTGCCGCTTTTGGAGGCGCTGCGCAGCCTGAACATCATCGAGCAGGTGCCGATGCCGGCGTTTCTCGCCGCGCAGCAGGAACAAATCGAGGCCAGGCTGCTGCAGGCCATTTTTGAAGCGGATCATCCTGCCAGCATCCGTTCCAATGTGGCTCACATTCAGCGCATCGGCGTGCTGCTGCGGGACCGCATCTCCGTGGACACCTGGAGGGTCATCAGCCAGCTCAGCGACGCGTTCGGAGCCGCCGACAACGCGCAGAGCGTCACGCCGATGGCGGACGCGCTGAACGTGCTCACGCGCATCATCCTTGACCTGGCCTCCTTCCACGGCCTGGCGAAGGAAAACATGACGCGCGCGCAGGGCTGGATGTTCCTCGACATGGGGCACCGCATCGAGCGCACGGTGTACATCAGCGAGCTGCTGCGCGCCGGGCTGCGCAGCGCGGACGCGGAGAATCCGAGCCTGTTGGAGGCCATTTTGGAGGTCGGTGACAGCACGATCACCTACCGGAACCGCTACAGCCTGCTGCCTCAGCTCGCGGCGGTTTATGACCTGCTCATGCTGGATGAATTGAACCCGCGCGGCCTGCGTTTCCAGTTTCAGCGCATCGAGGGACACTTCAGGCACCTGCCGCGCGAGCAGAACTCCGCGCTCCTCACGCCGGCGATGCGGGTGCTCATCGAAAACAGCACGCGGCTGCAGCTTTGCGATCCCACGGAGCTTGCACGCGTGGAGCCGGGCCAGTGGTCGCAGACCCAGGTCGCGAAGCTCCTCACGCAGCTCATCGAGGCGATGCCCCAGCTCAATGACGCGCTCACCGCCGGCTACTTCGCGCACTCAACCATCAGCAGCAGCGACTCCGACTCCGACGCCGAGTCTGCCGCCGCCGACACCCCGCCCGCGTGATGAATTACCGCATCACCCATCGCACGAGTTATGTTTACAGCGAGCCGGTGGCCGTCTCCCACCACGCGGCGCGTCTGCGTCCGCGTGACACGATGACGCAGAAATGCCGGGAGTTTCGCCTCGGATTCGATCCTGAGCCTGATTTGAAGACCGAGCACACCGACTCTTTCGGAAATCAGGTTTCCTGCTTCTCAATCCAAAAGCTGCACGCACGTTTCGAGGTCGTCTCGCGCAGCTTTGTGTCGCTCGCGCCGGTGTTGCAGCCTGATCCGGCGCAAACGCCCGCGTGGGAGGACGTGGCGGCTCTTTTTTGCGACCCTGTGGCCGTCGATCTGCTTGATCCCTGCCAGTTTGTCTTCCGCAGCCCGCTGCTGGTGCATGAGCTGCCCCAGCGTGAGTTCGCGCTGCCGAGTTTCAAAAAAGGGCGGCCCGTTCTTGCCGCCGTCGCCGATTTGAGCCGCCGCATCCATCGCGAATTCGTCTTTGACCCGCGTGCGACGACGATTAGCACGCCGCTGAGCGAGGTTTTGGCGAACAAACGCGGCGTCTGCCAGGACTTCGCGCATCTGGCCATCGCCAGCCTTCGAGCGATGGGCCTTCCGGCGCGGTATGTGAGCGGCTACCTGCGCACACGACCGCCGCCCGGGAAGGCGAGGCTGGTGGGCGTCGATGCCTCCCATGCCTGGGTGTCGTGCTTCGTTCCCGGGTTCGGCTGGGTCGATTTCGACCCTACGAACGACTGTTTCACCTCCTTGGATCACATCACCGTGGCGCTGGGCCGGGATTTCTCGGATGTGAGCCCCGTGCGCGGCATCATCACCGGCGGCGGGAAGCACAGCGTGATCGTGGGCGTCGATGTTGAGCCGGTGGAGTGAATCTTGCGCGCGTGAGCGCCAGGATTGCGCTGCTTGCATCGGAGCTTGAAACAGCCTCCCAACTCTGGCACGGGCTGTGCTTTTATGATGAGACCCATGTCGTCCTTGTTTAACGACTACCAACCCGGCAAATTCTTCGACGAGGTCTTCTCCGCGCCCGGAGCCGCACGCACTCATTACGAGGCGCTGCTCTCCAGCGTCGGCAACCTGACGCCCGGTGATTACTCAACCCTGCAAAAGGCCGTGGACGCCGCCTTCCTCCGGATGGGCGTCACCTTCACGGTTTACGGCGACGACCAGGGGACGGAGCGCATCTTTCCCTTCGACCTGATGCCGCGCATCATCCCGCAGCGGGAATGGGAGCGCGTCGAGGCCGGGCTGACCCAGCGCATCACGGCGCTGAACCTTTTCCTCAACGACATCTACCACGGGCAAAAGATCCTGACGGACAAGGCCGTGCCGGAGGAACTGGTGCTCAGTGCCTCGCATTACCGCCCTGAATTCAAGGGCGTGAAGGTGCCGCACGGCATCTACATCCACATCTGCGGCACCGACCTCGTGCGCGATGACAAAGGCGAGTACTTCGTGCTGGAGGACAACGGCCGCTGCCCGTCCGGCGCGTCCTACATGCTGGAGAACCGGCACGCGATGAAGCGTGCCTTCCCCGGCCTGCTTCAATCGCTTCCCGTGCGTCCTGTCGATGCCTATGGCACGATGCTGCGTGAGACGCTCGCGCATCTCGCGCCGAAGGGCGTTCTTGATCCCGCGATCGTCGTTCTGACACCGGGCATCTACAACAGCGCCTATTTCGAGCATTGCTACCTCGCCAAGCAAATGGGCGTGCCGATTGTCGAAGGCCGCGACCTCATCGTGCGCAATGACCGCGTCTTCATGCGCACGACGAAAGGCCTGGAGCAGGTGCATGTGATCTACCGCCGCATCGACGACGACTTCCTCGACCCGCTCGTCTTCCGCAAGGACTCGCTGCTCGGCGTGCCGGGCGTCATCAATTCGTATCGCAAGGGCCATGTGGCGCTGGCGAACAGCATCGGCACCGGCGTGGCGGACGACAAGGCTGTCTATGCCCTCGTGCCGAAGATGATCGAGTACTACCTCGATCAGGAGCCGATCCTGCCGAACGTGAAGACCTATCTCGGCATCAAGAAGAAGGAGTGCGCCTACATTCTCGAAAACCTCGACAAACTCGTGGTGAAGGCGGTGAACGAGTCCGGCGGCTACGGCATGCTCATGGGGCCGAGCGCGTCGAAAAAAGAGCGCGCCGACTTCGCCGACCGCATCAAGGCGAACCCGCGCAACTACATCGCGCAGCCTGTGCTGCAGCTCTCGCGTCATCCGGTGTTCGTGGATGATCACTTTGAAGGACGTCACATCGACCTGCGGCCCTACGTGCTCTACGGCGACCGTGTCCGTGTTGTCCCTTGCGGACTGACCCGCGTCGCGCTGAAAAAGGGCTCCCTGGTCGTCAATTCCTCGCAAGGCGGCGGCAGCAAGGATACCTGGGTGCTCTGGGACGAGTGCTCCGACAGCAAAGCCGCATCAACCAAACACGCCGCCTGAACGCCATGCTAAGCCGAGTTGCAGACAGCATTTACTGGATGTCGCGTTACGTCGAACGCGCGGAAAACCTCGCCCGTCTCCTGCTTTCCACACAGGACCTCCTGCTCGATGCCGGAGCAGACGGATTGGACGAGGAGCAGTTCTGGCGGCCCATTCTCGCCACCACCGGTGATGAGGAGGCCTACGCCGCCGTTCACAAGAAAATCAAAGGCCGCGATGTCGCCGCGTTCCTCGCGCTGCGTCCTGAGAATCCGAACTCCATCCTCAACAGCATCCGCGCCGCGCGTGAGAACGCCCGCACGGTGCGCGACCAGATCTCCGATGAGATTTGGGAGTGCCTGAACGGTCTGCGACTGTTTGTGGAGTCGGGCGAGGGCCGCAGCACCTTCCGCAATCAGAACGCCGCGTTCTACGAGCGCGTGCTGCGCCGCTCGTATCAGTTCCAGGGCATCGCGGACTCCACCACGCCGCGTGGCGAGGTGTGGCATTTCCTGCGCCTTGGCACTTGCCTCGAGCGCGCGGACCAGATGTCGCGTCTTCTAGACACCTGCTCGGCCATTTCGATGGAGATGGCCCCGCATCCGCAGTCGCGGCCGCTGCGCTGGGCCGCTCTGCTGCGCTCCTGCTCCGCATGGCACGCCTTCCAGGCTCATCACAGCAAGCTCGACCCGAAAAAGATCATCGAATACCTGCTGCTCGACGAGACCTTCCCGCGTTCCATCGCCTGCTGCGTCGTGGAGCTGCATCAGACACTGCAGCGCCTCTGTGGCATCGGCTCGCTGCACCACATGCCCGCGCCGGTGCGCCATGCGGGCCGGCTGCGCTCCGATCTGGCCTACACCACGGTCGAAGAGGTCCTCGCCATCGGCCTGCACGAGTACATTGACACCCTGCAGACGCGGTTGAACGACATCGGTGTCTCCATCTTCCAGACCTTCGTCCTTTATGCCGACATGACGCCGGTGGCGGAGGATGCGGCCCCGACTCAGGCGCTGGGAGCCTTCCACGCCCATCACGACGAGGACGCCCAGATGCAGCAGCAACAACAGCAGCAGTGTTGACGTAAGGAGCCGCCCGAACCCGCATGCGATTCCGAATCTTCCACCGCACACGTTATGTTTATCGTGCGCCGGTGCGCGACAGCTACAACGAGCTGCGGTTGCGGCCGGTGACCGATGACAAGTCGCGGCTGGAGTTCTTCCTGCTGAACGTCAACCCGCCCGCACGCCTGCGCCACTTCCGCGACAACTGGCTCAATTACGTTCACTACTTTGACCTGCCCGAGCCGCACGGCGACCTCACCATCGAGGCGCAGTCCACGATCAACACCACAAACCCCTACGCCGACGGTCGTCCGACAGGCGTGAAGTTTGCCACGCTGAAGACCGATCTCGACGACATGGTCGTGCCGTTCCTTGGCGGCAGTTGTTATGTGGAAATCTCCCCAGAGGTCTGGCGTCTCGGCATCGACATCCGGGATGATCGTGATGATGTCTTCGAGGTCGCCGAGGCTGTGATGCATCACATCTTCAAAAACTGGGCCTACGCGCCGAACACCACCAGCGTGAACACGCACATGAACGAGGTGCTCGAATCGAAAAAGGGCGTCTGCCAGGACTTCGCGCACCTCATGATCGGCATCTGCCGTAGCCTTGGCATCCCGTCACGTTATGTGAGCGGTTATCTCTACAACGGCCCCGACTCGCACCTGCGCGGCGCCCAGGCCTCGCACGCGTGGGTGGAGGTGCATGTGCCCGGCAAAGGCTGGTATGGCCTCGACCCCACCAACGACACGCTGGCCGACGAACGGCACATCAAGATCGCCACCGGCCGCGACTACAACGACGCCGCGCCCATCACAGGCCACTTCGACGGCCCGCCCGGAGCCACCACGGCCCTGCAGGTGGAGTTGGAGGTGCGGCGCACGGACGGGTGAGCCTTTCCCAAGAATCTCCCGTTGTCATGTCAGGGGCGCGGGCTAGACTTTAACCAGCGGCTTGAACACCGGGGTTGGCAGCCAGAATACCGATCCGGGCGGAGAGCCGGAATCAATCATTTTGCACAGCATGGGCGCGTTCTCTCTTCCGGTGGTGAAAATTGGGTCGGTGTCGATGGATGGCACGGAGCCGGTGTTTATTTTGGGTCCCTGCGTGATCGAGAGCGAGGAATTCATCTGGGACGTGGCTGAAAAGCTCGGCGCGATGGCGAAGGAGCATGGCTGGCGCTGGGTGTTCAAGGCGTCCTATGACAAGGCCAACCGAAGCGCGATCTCGTCCTATCGCGGACTCGGCTGCGAGGCGGGCTGCAAGCTGCTGGCACAGATCGGTGCCAAGCTCGGCGTGCCGGTAACGACGGACATTCACACTGCCGAAGAGGCGAAGAAGGCCGCCGAGCACATCGATCTGCTGCAAATTCCGGCCTTTTTGTGTCGCCAAACTGATTTGATCGTCGCAGCAGGCGAGACAGGACGCACGGTCAATGTGAAGAAGGGCCAGTTCCTCGCCCCGTGGGATGTGAAGAACATCGCGGACAAGCTGGTCGCTGCGGGATGCCAGAACTTCATGTTCACCGAGCGCGGCACGACCTTCGGCTATAACAACCTCGTCGCCGACATGCGTTCGCTCTACTGGATGCGTGAGCTTGGCTACCGTGCCGTGATGGACGCGACGCACAGTGTGCAGCGCCCCGGCGGCCTCGGCACCGCGACCGGAGGGGACGGCAAGCTGGCGCCCGTTCTTGCCCGTGCCGCCGTGGCGACGGGTTGTGACGGTGTTTTCATGGAGACGCACCCCGATCCTGCCAGGGCGTTTTCAGACGGCCCGAATCAAATCCCGCTTTCGCAGATCGCGGAAGTGGTGGAAACCTTGCGGAAGATCCATGCCCTCGTTCGCGACATCGCTTGAGCTGCTGCACCGGCGCCGGTGGGTGATTTCCAGCATGCTTGGCGTGCTGGCGGGCCTCGCCATGTTCGCGGCGCACGCCCAGCAGGCGGGGGCTGACTCCGGCATGAGCGCCTTTCTGCGCATGGTGCCCCTGGGAGCGGAAAGCAAGGGCGTGGTCATCCCTTCCTTCGATGAAAACGGCCGCCGCGCCTCCCTCATCACTGCCGATGTGATGCGCCGCATCGACTCTGAGCGGCTCTACGCGGAGAAGCTGACCGTGCAGATGTTCAACGCAGATCCGTCGAAGAACCTGCGCATCGACCTGAAGACCGCCTTTTATCAGATGGCCGGCGGCATGCTGCGCAGCACGGAGCGCGCTCGTGTCAGCCGTCCGGACTTCGAGATCGAGGGCGACAACCTCATTTTCGACACCGTGAAAAACCAGGGCCGCATGACCGGAAACATCCGCATGGTGATCTTTGACACCGGCACCCTCAGCGGCGAGGGAAAGCCCCCCTCCGAACCCAAGCCCGCCAAGTGACATGAAAACTACGCTCATCCTCTGCATCGCCCTGCTCGCCGGCAGCGCAGGCGCTTGGGCACAAGGCCCCGGCGGCGGGGCGCGCCCGCTTTTCGACTTCCGTAAAAAGAAAGTGGACGCGGAGACCAAGGCCATCGACGCCGCCAAAAGCGTCGTCAAGCAGGTGCCCGAAGAGGTGAAGGACAAAGCCAAGGAACTGCTCATTTCGCCAGAGACCGCCGAGATGCGCCAGAAAGCGCTCCAAGCCGCCCAGGCGGTGATGCAGGGCAGCAGTTCCAGCTCCCCAGCGACCTCTCCCGCAGCAGCCGCAGCGCCCTCCCCGGCCGTTCCCGTGGTCGAGGAGCCTGCGCCACCCCCGCCTGTCGGCCCCCAGCCGAGGCCGCTTCAGCCGATGAACCTCGACGAAGCCCCGAAAGCCACCAAGGGCCAGATCATCATCACCGCGCAAAAAGGCGCCTTTTTCGACGCCAAACGCGGCTATGGGATCTACACCGGCAACGTCAGAGCCCGGCACCCGCAGATGTACATCGAGTGCGAGGAATTGGAGCTCTTCATGGCAAAAAGTGAAGGCGGCGCCCTTGCTGTGACCAAACCCGCTCCAAACGGTCCCGCTCGAAAGGATTCCGATATTCTCGCCCCGGCCAAAAAGGCTGACGACAGCCCTCCGATCGAAAAAGCCGACGCCCGCGGCCCCATGGTCACTGTCGAAAAAATCTCCGAAACCGGCGAGCTTCAGGTCGGCCACTGCAGGCATCTCATCCATGACGGCAAAACCGGCAGCACCACCCTCCTCGACTGGCCCCAGGTGCAGGCGGGCAACAAGCTCCACAAGGCCACTGAGGCAGGCTGTGTCATGATCATCGACAAGAGCGGACAGCTCACCACAACCGGTGGTCACGAGACCATTATCCTCCAGGGCGAGGAGGCCACGCCGAAAAGCCGCGCCAGCACGGCACCCGCACCGCAGTGAACATGAACGCGCGAAAGAAAAAGCCGAGGAACTCCCCCAGCCAGGAATCCACGCTTTCCTGGGACCGCCCTGCCGATCAGTCTGCCGGTGACAGCGCGCAGGAGCGGAGCATGCTGCTGCATACGGAAGGACTGAAAAAAGTCTATGACGGCCGCGCCGTCGTGAACGGCGTCGATATCGAGGTCAAAAGCGGAGAGATTGTCGGCCTGCTCGGCCCCAACGGAGCGGGGAAGACGACCACTTTCTACATGATCGTCGGCCTTGTGCAGCCCAATGGCGGAAAGGTCATGTTTGACGGCAAGGACGCCACCCATGAGCCGATGTACATGCGCGCCAGGCTCGGCATGGGCTATCTGCCGCAGGAGGAGTCCATCTTCCGCCGCCTGACCGTGCGTGAGAACATCATGGCCGTCATGGAGACCCAGCCCTTCAGCAAAAAGGAGCGCGAGGATCAGACGCAGGCATTGATGGAGAAGTTTGGCATCGACCATGTGGCCGACAATCTCGCCATCACCCTTTCCGGCGGCGAAAAACGCCGTCTCACCATCGCCCGCTCCCTTGTCACCTCGCCGAAGCTGCTGATGCTCGACGAGCCCTTCAGCGGCGTCGATCCCATCGCCGTCAGCGAGATCCAGGACATCATCCGCATGCTCCGTCAGGCGGGTCTCGCCATTCTTATCACAGACCATAACGTGCGCGAGACGCTGAACATCGTGGACCGCGCCTATCTCATCTTTGAAGGCCGCGTGCGCCGCCACGGCACCAAAGATTTCCTCGTCAATGACGAGGAGGCCCGCCGCCTTTATCTCGGCGAGGGCTTCACCATGTGACTTTCAAACCAACCCCAAAAGGAGAAACACCATGCAAAAACACAACGTCAACCTGCCCATCATCGTCACCGCGCGTCACATGGACGTCACCGAGGCGATCCGCGAATACGCGCACAAGAAGATCGAGAGCCTTCACCTTGATTACCCGCGCATCATCGAGGCCAAGGTTATTCTCGACGTGCAGACCCACCATCGCCACATTGCTGAAATCATTCTTTTCTGCGCCGACCACATCGTCATCGAGGTGAAGTCCGTCACCGAGGACATCTATGCTTCCATCGACGAGAGCGCCGCCAAGATCGCCCGCCGCATGCGCAAGTACAAGACGCGCCTGCTCAAGAGCCACCGCCCGCGCAAGGACGGTTCCATCCGTCACATTGAGGAGCATGTCTTCCATCAGGAGGCCGTCCACACCGAGGACGAGCACATCCAGCCGGCCTATGTCCACAACGAGAAGTACAAAATCCGTCCGCTCTACGCCGACGAGGCCATCGTCGATCTCGAACTTAGCGATCGTCCGTTCGTTCTCTTCCACAACCAGCAGACGCACCGCCTGGCCATCCTGTTCCGCCGCAAGGACGGCGATTATGGACTCATCGAGCCTGAGGTCGTTGAGGCAAACGGCTCGTCAAAGTAACCAGCCTTCCATCTTCTCTCTCCGCGGAGCGGCCTGATTTTCAGGCCGCTTCTTTTTTGTGCAGTTCCAGGTAATCCCGGCAGTTCTCCTCGCCCATGTACTTCGCCAGCAGGCGCGAGTCTGTCTCCGTGAAATCGACCATGATCAGACCATCGACCACGGACGAGAAATCCTTGTCCACATTGAAGCTCAACAGAGTCGCGTTGAGCTTTAAGTAGTGCTTCAGCAGCGTGGGGATGCCCTTGCCGTCCGTCTCCAGGCTGGAAACCAGCGCGGAGCAGTCGTCCACATTTTGCAGGTCGGCGCTGATGAACTCCCGCATCATCTTCCGCGTGCGCATGTAGCGGAAGGGGTTTCTTGCCTTCACGAAGCTGGCCAGATGCGGGTGCATGCGGTTGTCCTGCAAAAACTCCACGATCATCTTCCGCGACAGGCTGCTGTAGTCCTTGCTGATGCTCACAGGGCCGAACAGCTTCTTGTAACGCGGGTTCCGCGCGATCCAGTGCGCGATCCCCTTCCACAGCAACGGCAGGCTGGCGAGGTTTCGCTGATACGCCTTGATGATGAAACTGCGGCCCATTTCGACAGCATGCTCAAGATTCGCCAGAAACGGCTTCTCGAAGCGGAACAGCGTGTTTGTGTAAAGCCCCTTCGGGCCATACTCGCGCAGGATCACATCCGCACGTCCGATGCGGTAAGAGCCGACCACCTGCTCCTTTTCCTCGTCCCACAAAATGAGGTGCTCGTAGTAGCGGTCGTATTTGTCGAGGTCGATGTCATTGCCAGTGCCCTCGCCCACCTCGCGGAAGGTGATCTCGCGCAAGCGTCCGATCTCCGGCAGCAGAGTGGGGATTTCATGCGAGTGCGCCTGATAAACAGACAGGCTCCCCTGACCGACGAGCTTCCCGCCGCGAGCGCGGATGCGGTCAATCTCATCGGCCATCCGCTCATGCTGCAGCTCCGTCGGCGTCGGAGGCGGCACATTCTCCCCTGTGACAGTCAGCTTGGCGGCAGATTCCATGCCGCGCTGATGCAGCACAAAGGTGTGGATGCGCAGGTAGCGCGTCAGCGACTCGTCATCCTCGAATTTTTTCAGCCGCGAATGCGGGATCGGGTGGCCCACGCGCATCGGGACCGGCGTGTTGGCGCGGTTGCAAAACTCACGCAGCAGCAGGCTCGTGCGCAGACGCGGATGGATCAGCCCCGCCGCGTGAAACAAGGCGCTGTTCGACCCCGGAAAATAGACCGGCAGCACCGTGGCCTGCGTGCGGCGCACGAGAGAGCCGACGTGATTGCTCCACGCAGGCTCGTCAACGCCGCGGCCGGGCTTGTAGGATGCCACTTCACCCGCGGGAAAGATCACCAACGTTCCGCCGTCGCGCAAAAGGCGGATCGCCTCCTTCATCGGCGCGAGATTTTTCTTCGCCGCTGATTTGCCGCCGAAGGGATCGACAGGGATGACATGCGCTTCGAGCTCCTTCATCGCCAGCATGAGTGAATTGGTCATCACCTTGAGTTCGGGACGGAACTGCGCCGCCCAGCGGCAAAGCATCACCGGATCGATCACACCGAAGGGATGATTCGCCACAATGATGAGCGGTCCTGCCTT
>Ga0315900_10009629_pt1 | contig 12218 bp, 12 predicted proteins | sample LakEriMetagenome_FD_203521 | JGI IMG/M metagenome (GOLD analysis project Ga0315900, IMG submission 203521) | Freshwater fungal communities from buoy surface, Lake Erie, Ohio, United States - Buoy 12 MA114 | ecosystem: Environmental > Aquatic > Freshwater > Lake > Lake biofilm | place: USA: Lake...
CCCTTGTGGGTGCTACATCATCCCCATTCCGCCGGGCATGCCGCCCCCGCCCATGGGGGCAGGGTTCTTCTCGGGCTTGTCGGCCACGAGGCACTCGGTGGTGAGGACCAGGGCGGCGATGGAGGCCGCGTTCTGGAGGGCCGCACGGGTCACCTTGGCGGGGTCGATGATGCCGGCCTTCAGGAGGTCGACGTACTCCCCGGTGGCCGCGTTGAGGCCGGTTGCGCCCTTCTCGGACTCGACACGCTGCACCACCACGGAACCCTCGAGCCCCGCGTTGTCGGCGATGTGCCTGGCCGGGGCCACGAGGGCCTCGTACACCGTGCGCGCACCGGTTGCCTCGTCGCCCGTGAGTGATTCGACGACCTTCAGCACGCTCGCGCGGCTGCGCAGGAGCGCGGTGCCGCCGCCGGCGACGACACCCTCCTCGATCGCCGCGCGGGTCGCCGAGATGGCGTCCTCGATGCGGTGCTTCTTCTCCTTCAGCTCGACCTCGGTCGCGGCACCCACCTTGATGAGCGCGACACCGCCGGCGAGCTTGGCGAGACGCTCCTGGAGCTTCTCGCGGTCCCAGTCGCTGTCGGTGTTGTCGATCTCGGTCTTGATCTGGTTCACACGCGCGGCCACCTCGGACTTGTCACCCGCACCGTCGACGATGGTGGTGGTGTCCTTGGTGATGATGACTCGCTTGGCACGGCCGAGCAGGTCGAGGGTGACGTTCTCCAGCTTGAGACCGACCTCCTCGCTGATGACCTGGCCGCCCGTGAGGATGGCCATGTCCTGCAGCATCGCCTTGCGGCGGTCGCCGAACCCCGGCGCCTTGACGGCGGTGGAGTTGAACGTGCCGCGGATCTTGTTCACCACGAGGGTGGCGAGGGCCTCGCCCTCGACGTCCTCGGCGATGATGAGGAGCGGACGACCCGTCTTCATCACGGACTCGAGCGCCGGCAGCAGCGACTGCACCGACGAGATCTTCGAGGAGTAGTACAGGATGTACGGCTCGTCGATGATCGCCTCCTGGCGCTCCGCGTCGGTCACGAAGTAAGGCGACAGGTAGCCCTTGTCGAACTGCATGCCCTCCGTGAAGTCGAGCTCTATGCCGAACGTGTTGCTCTCCTCGACCGTCACGACGCCGTCCTTGCCGACCTTGTCGATCGCATCGGCGATGACGCCGCCGATCGCCGCGTCGGCGGCGGAGATGGTCGCGACGCTGGAGATGTCGCTCTTGTCGTCGACCTCCTTTGCCTGTGACTTGATCGACTCGACGGCGGCGGCGACCGCCTTCTCGATGCCGCGCTTCAGGCCCATGGGGTTCGCACCGGCAGCGACGTTGCGCATGCCCTGCTGAACAATCGCCTGGGCGAGCACGGTCGCGGTGGTGGTGCCGTCACCAGCGACGTCGTTCGTCTTGGTGGCGACCTCCTTCACCAGCTGGGCACCCATGTTCTCGAACGGGTCGTCAATCTCGACTTCCTTGGCGATGGACACGCCGTCGTTCGTGATGGTGGGCGCGCCGAACTTCTTGTCGAGGACGACATTGCGGCCCTTGGGCCCGAGCGTCACCTTGACGGCGTCGGCGAGCTTGTTCACGCCGGCCTCGAGGGCGCGGCGTGCCTCGTCGTGGAACTTCAGTTGCTTGGCCATCGTGGGTTACTTCTCCACGACCGCGAGGACGTCACGGCTGGTGAGGATGAGCAGGTCCTTGCCGCCGTGGCTGATCTCGGTGCCGCCGTACTTGCTGTACAGGACGGTGTCGCCGACCTTCACGTCGAGCGGGAAGTGCTGGCCCTCGTCGTCGCTCCAGCGGCCCGGGCCGACTGCGAGCACGACGCCCTGCTGCGGCTTCTCCTTTGCGGTGTCCGGAATGACGAGACCAGAAGCGGTGGTCTGCTCTGCTTCGCTCGGCTCAACGACGATGCGGTCGTCCAGTGGCTTCAACTTCATGGTTTTCCTCCAGATGCGTGGATGGTGATGGGTCCCGGACCGGGGGGTGACCCGGGCGGTTAGCACTCAATCGGTGCGATTGCTAATGATACGGACCGACCCCGCCCGTTGGCAACCGGCCACCCCGAGTGCTAACCGCGTCGGCTAGGCGGTGTGCCCGGACAGCAGGGCCAGGGTGGGCCCCACCGGCAGGCCGACCACGTTCGACAACGACCCCTCCACCCGGGCCACCAGGCACATCCCCAGGCCCTGCACCGCATAGGCGCCCGCCTTCCCGCGGGGCTCCCCCGAGGCCACGTACCAGGAGATCCGCTCCCGGGTCAGGCGCCGGAAGGTGACCCGGGAGGTCTCGAGGTGGAGCCTTCCCGCCACCGCGGGGCCCACCATGACTGCAGTGTGGACCAGGTGCGTGCGGCCGGACAGGTCGGTGATGGTCCGCGCCGCCTCGGCATCATCGGCCGGCTGGCCGAGCGAGCGTCCGTCGAGATCGACCACCGTGTCAGCCGCGACCACGAGCGCCCCGGGGTGGCGGGCGGCAACGGCTGCGTGCTTGAGCCCGGCGAGGCGGCGGGCGAGGTCCGCGGGGGTCTCCCCCGCGAGCGGGGTCTCGTCCACGTCGGCAGGGTCGGTGACGAAGGAGATGCCGCGCGACGAGAGCAGGTCGACCCGGCGGGGGGAGCGCGACGCGAGGACGATGTCCATCTCGTCACCCTACGGGGCACACATTGGTGGCATGGAACAAACCGCCGACGACAGATTCCGCGTGCAGAGGGCCCTTGCTACGGTTCACGGTGAGGAGATCGCCGCACTGTGCATGGACCTGATGCCGAACGTTGACACATCCGGGCTCGTCACCCGCCCGGACCTTGACGGTGCAGTGGTGCTCGTCCGCAAGGACATGGACCACGGGTTCGCCGCAGTCCGAAAGGACATGGACCACAGGTTCTCAGAGATGCAACAGACCATCGAACACGGGTTCAGCGAGCTCCGTGCGGAGATTCGTGCGGGGTTCGCCGAGCAGGGGAAGGTGCTCGCGGAGCAGATCTCCTCGAGTGTCAACCAGTCGCTGCGGTGGTCCATCGTGACCATGGTGTCGATGCAGGCGGTGCTGGTCGCCGCCATCCGCCTGCTCTAGGTCAGCCGCCGCTGAGCGCGGCGACGGCCTCGTCGTCCGGCACTGTCAGGTCGTCACGGTTCGCGAGGTACCCCTCGGGCAGCACCACCTTGATCGGGCCGTTGGTGTGGCCGCGCGCCAGTCGCTCACCACCGGGCACGAGGCGCATCGTGCGGTCGAGGCGGGCGGATACCCCCAGCAACTCGTCGAACGACGACACGGTGGCGAAGGCCCGCCGTGCGTCGGATCCCACGGGATAGCCGGTGAGGTACCAGCCGGCGTGCTTGCGGAAGTTGCGGATGCCGAAGTCGGCACCCATGACGGACATGAGGCCCTCCGCGTGGGAGGCCATCACGTCGAGGACGAAACCCAGGTCGGGTGACGCCTGGACGGGCCGGCCGGCGAACACATCTACGAGGTCGCGGAACAACCATGGCTTGCCGAGACAGCCGCGGCCCACCACGACCCCGTCGCATCCCGTCTGCTCCATCATGACGAGTGCGTCGTTCGCCTCCCAGATGTCGCCGTTGCCGAGCACGGGAATCCCCTTCACCTCGCGCTTCAGCTCCGCGATCGCCTCCCAGCGTGCCGCGCCCGCGTAGTGCTGCTCCGCGGTGCGTGCGTGCAGGGCGATCATGGCGATCCCCTCCTCCTGCGCGGCGCGGCCCGTGTCGAGGAACGTCACGAGGTCGTCGTTGATGCCGATGCGGAACTTGCAGGTGACGGGCACCCCGAACGGCTCCGCCGCCGCGACGGCGGCCGCCATGATGGCCCGCGTGAGGTTGCGCTTCACGGGCACCGCGGCTCCCCCGCCCTTGCGCGTCACCTTCGTCGCGGGACAGCCGAAGTTCATGTCGATGTGGTCGGCCGCGTCCTGCTCGCACAGTGCTCGCACCGCGCGCCCCACGAACTCCGGGTCGCTCCCGTAGATCTGCAGGCTGCGGAAGTCCTCGTCCGGGCCGAACGCGACCATCTTCTTCGTCTTCTCGTTCCCGTGCACGAGAGCCGCCGCCATCACCATCTCGCTCACGTAGACGAGACCCGGCCCGAAACTGCGGCACTGCGCGCGGAACGGGATGTTCGTGACGCCGGCCATGGGGGCCAGCACCACGGGAACGGGGAACTCGCGGCCGCGGAGGACGAGCGGGAGTCGGCTCACGGCAGGGGCCCCCTCGGCACCTCGGACAACTTCAGGTTCGGGTACGCACCGCAGTCAAGACCCATCGGCCCGTCGCTGCGCAGGCGGTGCCACGCGGCGGCGGCGATCATCGCGGCGTTGTCGGTGCACATCGCCCTTCCCGGCAGGGCCACCTTCATGCCGGCCTCGGCACCGCGCCGCGACATCTCGCTGCGCAGCAACGAGTTCGCCGCGACGCCGCCGCCGAGCACCACGCCGCGCGCACCGGCCTTCTCCGCGGCGCGCAGGGTCTTGGCGCACAGCACGTCGACGACGGCCGCCTGGAACGACGCGGCGATGTCGACCGTTGAGGTGCCCGGGTTGCGCCTGGCATGGTTGACGACCGACGTCTTCAGCCCGCTGAAGGAGAAGTCCAGACCGTCGTGCATCATCGCCCGCGGGAATGCGACGGCGTCGGCGTCGCCCTCCGCCGACACGCGGTCGATCGCGGGGCCGCCCGGGTACCCCAGGTCCAGGAAACGGGCGACCTTGTCGTAGGCCTCGCCGGCTGCGTCGTCGATGGTGCGCCCGAGGACCCGGTAGTCGCCGTGGCCGCGCATCTCGACGATCATCGTGTGCCCGCCGCTCACGAGCAGCACGACCAGTGGGAACTCGAGGGTGGGATCGTCGAGGAGACCGGCATACAGGTGCGCCTCGAGATGGTTCACGCCGATGAACGGCCTGTCCCACACGAGGGCGAGGGACTTCGCCGCCGACACCCCGACCAGCAGGGCGCCGATGAGCCCGGGGCCGGCGGTCGCGGCGACCGCATCGACACGCGACGGCAGGATCCCGGCCTCGTCGAACGCCTGGCGCACCACGGGCACGATGGACTCGAGATGCGCACGGCTGGCGACCTCGGGCACCACGCCGCCGAAACGGGCGTGGATGTCGATCTGGCTGCTGACCACCGAGGACAGCACGTCGTTGCCGCCCATCACGAGCGCGGCCGCCGTCTCGTCGCAGCTCGTCTCGATGGCGAGGACCACCGCGGACTCGTCGAAGGACCGGGCCGTGCTCATCGGTTCCCCGGTCTCCGCGACTGGATGTGGTCGAGGCGGTCCGCGAACTCCTGCGTGTTGACCCCGTGGGCCCACATGATGATCGCGTCGTCGGTGTTCTCGTAGTAGCGCTTGCGCACCCCGGCGGGCACGAAACCGAACCTGCGGTACAGCTGCTGGGCGGCGGTGTTGGTGTGGCGAACCTCGAGCGTCATGGCCTCGCACCCGCGGTCGTGCGCCAGGCGGGCGAGGTCGAGCAGCATCTCGGTGGCGACGCCACGCTGGTGCCACTCCGGGTCGACGGCGATGTTCGACACGTGCGCGTCGTCCCCGCTGAACATCAGTCCGCCGTAGCCGACGAGGTCGTCGTCGACGTAGGCGACCAGGTAGTAGCGGTTGCCGGCGCGCATCTGGTTCAGCTCCGTGACGAAGGTGCGGTGCGTCCACGGCCTCGGGTACAGCTGCTCCTCGATCTCGAGCACCCTGCGCAGGTGGCGCCGCCTCATCGTCTCGGTCGTGAGGGTGTTCGTGGGGCGTTCGCGCATGAAGCTCACCGGGCGCCCTCCCTCGTCTGCCAGTTGATCTCCGCGTCGGGGGCGCGCAGGTACGCGGGGACCAGGGCATCAGCCGCGACAGTGAGGTCGCGTGCCGCCCGCAACGCCCCGAGTGCGAGCACGTGCTCGGCAGCGGGCATCGAGAGGGCGACCGGACCGGGCTCTGCCATCGTGACCGACGCGAATTCCTCGGCGTGGCGCAGGAAACCCGTGCCGACGCACAGCACCGGTTCGCCCCGGTCCGCGATTGCGATCGCGACGTCGGACGGCGGCGCCACCTCGGGTCCGCGCAGCATCACGGGCTCCGCCCCGGCCTGCCCGGGCCGGTACAGCGCCCAGTACACCTCCCCGCGGCGCGCGTCGAGCGCGACCGCCACGGGAATGTCGGTTGTGCCGGCGCCCCACGCGACCGCATCGAGGCTGGTGACGGGAACGAGCGGCACGTCGAGTGCCCACGCCATGGCCTGGGCCGCGGACATGCCCACGCGCATCCCGGTGAAGAGCCCCGGCCCGATGTCGACGGCGATGTGGTCGATGCCGTCCGGGGTGACGGCGGCCTGGCGCAGCACGAACTCGATCATCGGGGTGAGCGACTCCGCATGGCGCCTGTCGCTCGACAGCATCGCGGACGCACGCGGGCCGGCGTGGTCACCGACCGCGACACCCACGCGCTCGACGGCGGTCTCGATGGCGAGGATCACGCCGCCACCGCCGACAGTGCCGCGCGCAGTTTCTCCCACCGCGTGTCCCACGAGTGGCCCTCCACCGAGACGGTGATGTGCCGGGTGTCGTCGTCCTCGTCGTCGGGCTCGAGGTCGATGCGCAGGTGCCCGCCGAGCACGTCGGCCGCGACGTCGCCCCACTCCACGATCACGACGGCACCGAGGTCGGCGCGCTCGCGCAGGCCGAGGTCCGCCACCTCGCCGAGCGTGGCGAGCCTGTACAGGTCGGCGTGGTGCAGGGGGACGCGGCCGCTGCGGTACTCGTGCACGAGCGTGAACGTGGGGGAAGTGACGTCGTCGTCCGGGCCCACCCCGAGCGCGGCCGCGAAGCCGCGGGTGAATGCCGTCTTCCCCGCGCCCATCGGCCCCGCGAGCACGATGATGTCGCGCGGCCTGGCGAGGCCGGCGACCGCCGCGGCGAGGAGCGACGTCTGCGCCGGGTCCCGGGAGACGACCTCGATCACAGGTACCGCCTGTGGATGCGTGGCGACACCCCGCACACGATCTCGTACCCGATGGTGCCCGTCAACTCTGCCCAGTCGTCGGCGGTGACGGTGTGCCCGCCCTGCGTGCCGATGAGGACGACCTCGTCGCCCACGGAGACGGAGCTGTCCGAGCCGCAGTCGACCATCAACTGGTCCATCGTGACCGTGCCGGCGATCCGCCGCGGCACGCCGTTGACGATGACGTGGCCGCCCTCGTGCCCGAGCCTCCGCGGCACGCCGTCCGCGTACCCCAGCGGCACGGTGGCGATGAGCGACTGCGCCGCGAGCGGGGTGCGGAGCCCGTAGGAGACCGCCTGTCCCGCCTCGACCCACCGCACCGCCGACACGCGCGCCTTCAGCGACATCGCGGGGATCAGGCCCCTGCACTCCTCCGCGACGCCGCGTCCGGGGAGGAGCCCGTACGTGGCGATGCCGACGCGGGCCATGTTGAACCGCGCGTCCGGGTTGGCGAGGGCGGCAGCGGAGTTCGCCGCGTGGACCACGGGCGGGGTGATGCCGCGGGCCACGAGGTTGTCGAGGACACCCGTGAACAACCCGAGCTGGCGCGCGTTGGCCTCGTGCGCGGGCTCGTCCGCCACGGCGAAGTGCGTGTAGACGCCCTCGACGGAGAGCAACGGGTGGCTCGTCACGAACTGCGCGATGCCCAGCACCTCGGACGGCTGGGCACCCATCCGGTGCATGCCGGTGTCGACCTTGATGTGGACCCCGGTCTCGCGGCCGGTCTCCTGGGCCGCCGTCGCGATCGCGGCTGCACCGCGCGTCGTGGCGACCGTGGGGGTGAGCGCGTAACCGACGAGCACCGGGGCGAGCTCCGCGGGCTGCTCGCTGAGGACGAGGATCGGTGCCTGGATCCCGGCGCGGCGGAGGGCGACACCTTCGTCCACGATCGCGACGCACAGTCCCTTCGCACCCGCCGCGAGAGCGGCCTGGGCGACCTGCACGGCCCCATGCCCGTACCCGTTCGCCTTGACGACCGCCCACACGTCCGTGGGTGCGATGCGCTGGGCGATGACGGCGATGTTGTGCTGGATGATGCCGGTGTGCACCTCGGCCCACGCCCATCGCTGCGAGAAATCGACGCTCATTGCCCTGCCCCCGTGCCCATGATGTCATTGAGGACGTCGCTGATGCCTGCCACCACGTCGCGCGCGATCGCACCCTCGACAGGCAGGGAGGAACCGGCCATCCCGTGCACGAACGCCGCGGCGGCGGCAGCCTCGGGGGCGGCGAGCCCGCGGGCCAGGAACGCCCCGGTGATGCCGGCGAGGACGTCACCGCTCCCCGCCGTGGCGAGCCGCTCGTCCCCGGACACCACCAGGTAGGTGGGGTGGCCCGGCGAGGCCACGACCGTTGTCGGGCCCTTCCGCAGCACGGTGCACCCGCAGGCAACGGCGAGTGCAGCGGTCGCGCGGATGCGGTCATCGTCCGACGTGTCGCCGCCCACGGCGGCGAACTCGCCGTCGTGCGGGGTGAGGACCGTCTGTGCGGCGCGCCCGAGGAGCGTCCCGTAGCCGCCGCGCGGGTCGACTGACGCCGCGATCGCGTCCCCGTCGATGACGGCAGGCAGCCCGACTGCGGCGAGAACCTCCCTGACCTCGAGCGCGACGTCGTCACCGCGGCCGAGTCCGGGGCCGATCACCAGGCTGTCGAACCTCGCCGCGTCGGCAGAGACGAACCGCGACCAGTCATTCTCCGGCAGGGGGACGTGCACGACCTCCGTGGGGAACTGCGCACCCGCGCGGTCGGTGCCCCGGGTGGAGAGATGAACGATGCCTGCACCTGCCCGCATCGCCGCGGCGGACGCGAGCGACGCGGCCCCGGGCATTCCGGCACTCCCGGCGACCATGCGCACCGCGTGCGACCACTTGTGGGACTGCCTGTCGCGCGGCGGCAGCCAACGGCGGACGTCCGATGCCTCGACGACGTGTACGTCCACGTCGTCACCCGGGTCGATGCCCACGTCCACGATGTCGATGACCCCGCACACGGACGGCCCGTCGCCGAGCACCATCCCCTGCTTCAGTGCCGCGAAGGTGACCGTGCGGTCGGCCACGAGCACCCCGCCGTTGACCGTGCCGGTGCGCCCGTCGAGCCCGCTCGGGATGTCGACCGCGAGCACGGGCACGTCGATGACGACCGGCGGCGACCACGTGCCGCGGAAGCCGATCCCGTAGGCGGCGTCGATGAGGATGTCGGCCGTGCGCGGGTCGACGAACAGCCCGTGGGCGCCGGCCGCATCGGTGACGGTGACGGATGCGCCCCAGGACGCGAGCGTCGCGGCCGCGACGCGGCCGTCGTTGCCGTTGTTGCCCTTGCCCGCGACCACGATCACCCGCCGGCCGTAGGTGCCGCCCATCATCGAGCGCGCGGCCTCCGCAACGGCATGTCCCGCCCTGCGGATGAACACGCCGGTGTCCCCGGTGACGGCGAGCGCCGCGGCATCCGCCGCGTGCATCTGCTCGGGCGTCACGACGGGGATCACCCCGCAAGCGTAGGCGCGGGCCCGGCGAAACCGAGCGGGAGGTGCGTCTCGGCGCTGCCTCAGAGCGCCGCGACGACGGCCATCGCGACGGAGGAGGTGTGCGTGATGGACACGTGCCAGCCGTTGATGCCGAGGCTCTCGGCAAGCTCCAGGGCACGGCCCTCCACGCGCAGCCGGGGTGCGCCCGAGCCGAGGCGTTCCACCGAGACGTCATGGAACCCGAACGCCCCGAGACCGACACCCATCGCCTTCATCGCCGCCTCGCGCACGGCGAAGCGCGCCGCGAGCGAGGGCACGGGGTCCTTCGCCTCCTCGAGCGACGCGAGTTCCTCCGGGGTGAAGAGGCGTGTCCTCATCGCCGGCGTGCGCTGCAGCGAGAGACGGAAGCGTTCGATGTCGACCGCGTCGATGCCCACGCCGCGCACGGTCAGTTGCCCCCGTCGTTGCGCCAGTGGTCGGCGGTCTCCGACACCGGGAGGATGAGCAGGTCCGCGATCGGCACCTCGCCGAGCCGGTCCTCGCGGAACGATCCCTCGGTCTCCGTGACCCAGTCGACGAGCCTGTCGTACCTGCGGTCGTAGCCCTGCAGCACCCGCCGTGCGGTGGCGGCGGGGACGGTGCCGTGGAAGACCACGTGCAGGAGCGTGAGCCCCACCGTCTCGGCACCCTTCACCTCCGGCACGATCACCACGGTCCGGCCGTCCTTGCGGCCGCGGGCGACGAGCACCTGCTGCTCGTCCGCGACGCGTCGCTTGGTGCCCACGAGCGACGGGTTCGTGTCGACGCGCGACGTGAGGTCCCTCGCGAGGCCGCCGCGCTCCACGATGCTGATCGTGGCGGCGCCGCCGCGCGGGTCGCCGTTCACGGAATAGCGCGTGAACCCGGTGACCGAGGCGACCGCCCCGTCCAGGGCGGCAAGGACCTTGAGCGTGGAGTACGAGATGTGGTCGCGCGCGGCACCCGCCTCGAGCACGGCCCGCACGAGCACGGCATCGAGGAGACCCTCCTCGGTGCGCGAGATCCCGACGGTCACGGTCTTGGCCTGGTGCTTGATGGCGTCGACCGGGCGCGTGAGCTCGTCCACCGCCCTCGTAAGCGCGGTGACCAGGTCGTCGAGGAGGACGGCCGGCGTGGCGACCCGCCCCGTCTCGCGCTGGTAGTCGCGCAGCGGTTCCGCCGACGTCACGGTCCGCAGCAACGAGACGACGCGGACGGCCGTGCTCGCCTCGAGGTTCCCGTCGTACTGGCCGGTGCGCAGGCCGGCGAGGAACTCCTGCGAAGCGGTTCCGATGCGGCGCTCCACCGCGGCGAGCGCCTCCTCGCCGTTGCCGCCGCGCTCGACGACGTGCTCCACGACCTCGCGGAGGCGGCGGAGGGGCACGGCGAGCGCGTCGATGGCCAGGGCGGCGTCGTAGCCGAAGAGGTGGCCGGCCATCGCGGAGAGGACGAACCCGAGCGTGGGGTCGACTGCCGGCACGTGGATGACGGCGGCCGCTGCGTCGAACTGCGCGCTGCCCTCCGTGGCGACCACGATCGGCACGGCCTTGTGCGCCTTGTAGATGGCCACTTCCTTCGCCACGTCGGCGGCGGTTCCCTCGCCGAGGCCCGCCGCGCACACGAGGATCATCGGCTCGCAGGAGAGGTCGATGTGCTTCTTGTCCTCGGTGACGTCGCAGCTGATGGACTTGTAGCAGAGCTCGGAGAGCTTGATCCTCACCTCGTTCGCCGCGACCGTGTTCGGCCCGTTGCCGACGACGGCCCAGTACCTGCGCGACGGTGCGAACCTCGCGGCGATCGCGCCGATCGCGGGGCGGCCGGCGAGGACCTTCTCCATGGCGGCGGGCATGTCCACGAGCGAGCGGAGGATCCTGTCGACGCGGGCCGGCGACCCGCCGCACCTGAGCGCGATCGCACAGGACAGGACCGCACCGGCCGCCACCTGTGCGTAGAACGCCTTCGTGCTGGCCACGCTCATCTCGATGTCGCGGCCGTCGGACGTGAAGTACGTGCCGTGCGCCTTGGCGGCGAGGTCACTGGCGCGGCGGTTCACGATCGCGAGCACCGCGGCGCCGCGCCCCGCGACGAGGTCGACGGTGCGGTTCGTGTCGGTGGTGGTGCCGCTCTGGCTCACCGCGATCACGAGCATGTCGGACATGTCGGCCTCCATGGCGAAGCCCGACAGCTCCGTTGCCGTCAGCGCCGCCACGTTGACCTCGTGGGGCAGCAACTCACTGAGGACGGGGACGAGGGACGTCCCCGCCACGGCGGCGGTCCCCTGCCCGATCACGCGGATCCGCCGGATCGCGCCGGAGGACAGCCGTTCGCGCACGTGCGCGGGGAACGTGGCCTCGTCCAGGTCGGGGACGAACATGCCGTCGGTCTCGGTCACGCGTCCGCGCAGGGTCTTGCGGAAGCTGCGCGGTGCCTCGGTGATCTCCTTCAGGAGGAAGTGCGGCGCGTCACCCCTGTCGATGTCGCGCGTGGTCACCTCTGCAGTGCGCACGCTCGCCGCGTCCACGGTGACGGGCGTGCCGTCGTACGCCGACATCGCGATGCCGGCGACGGTGCCGGCGGCATCCGCGTCGAGCACCGCGACCTGGCCGCGCGACGTGGGCCGCGCGGGGTCCACTGGTGTCTCTCCGTCGAGACGCACGAACGCGGAGGTCTCCTCCACGACCCCGTACGGCTCGCTCGCCACCACGAAACGGTCCTCGGCGA
>Ga0315900_10009630_pt1 | contig 12216 bp, 5 predicted proteins | sample LakEriMetagenome_FD_203521 | JGI IMG/M metagenome (GOLD analysis project Ga0315900, IMG submission 203521) | Freshwater fungal communities from buoy surface, Lake Erie, Ohio, United States - Buoy 12 MA114 | ecosystem: Environmental > Aquatic > Freshwater > Lake > Lake biofilm | place: USA: Lake...
CAGGGATAACACTACTGTTGCAACTGGGCATGCCGGAGCAATTAGTTCGCCAGATCTCAGGCCATGCCCCTAACAGCAGGGAGTTCTATCGATACGTCAAAATAGCCCAAGACTGGCAGGATGAAGAATCCAAAAAGGTGCATGACTTAATCATATCATCTTAACGACAGAACACAGGACGGTTTCTAATGATAATGCTATCTCTTAATCAGTAAAATCTACCTTGCTGTAATCAGCGAAATCCGGCATTCGTACTTATGGATTAGATCGCAATGCTGTTGTTACTGTGCGGATCTAGGATTTGACATTTGGGGGTTATTAAGCTAGTATGGTTACCTAAATTAATTCCCAATTGTCAGATCAAAACTTGCCTTCTACATATAATAGCATGAAAAGGCAACCTAAATTCACATCGCTGAATAGGGTATTTGACTGATTCATCAGCGCATCTGCAAAAATACTGTCCACTTCTCCGGACGTACTTTGTTGTCTTCTTTGCGAGTTCGAAATTTCAACTTTGAAAGTACCTTACCGCTTCCATCTTGGTCAGGCATTCCGGCTGATCTACCATCCTCTCCTTTAGAATTATTCTTTGCAAACAACAATTCATGACCTAATTAGGGCGTGCACCAAAAAACATGGGGGAGGCCCCGCAAACAGGCAAGATACTCTCACCAGCTACATTCAAGTCAAAATAATTTACAAGTAACTTTCGTTTGTTATTGGGCTTAAATTAATTCCGATGTGCCGAATAACACAAACCTACAAGGTCTTTGGTTTTGTGAAGATCATGAATACCCTTAGACTGCTCCTTACAAATTTCTGTATTTTCCTCAAAGGAGAAGCAGTCAACCTTCAAGCTATTTGATGAAGAAAACTCTTTATCGCCAAGCTTTATCTTCTCAGCTAAAATTGATTCTAATTCAAATTTGTACTCTTTTCCCACGATAATTTTCTTACAATCCTTTGTGTCACCTTTCTTGGATACGATCTTATATTTCTGGTTATCCTTTGATGCATATATAGTATAAAACGAGTTGACAGAATCAATAGAATCAATCCTATAAATCGTATCCGCTTGCTCGACTGATTTATCGGAACTTAGCTTTGTTGCGCCAGTACAGGACAACATGGCTAACAGAATTGGTATGAATTTCTTCATATTGCTTTATTTTGGAACAGTATGAAATACTTTTCCCTGGGTTGTATACTGCAGTTTTACTGGTGCAAAAGACGGTGTACCCCGGAATATCTCTTTTCCAGTAGTGTTGTAGAAGTGCTCGGTAATTTTTCCAGATTGAGGAACTACATTATCATGTGACTGTCTGTAAATACTGTTGGGATTCCCAGCATCTTCGGGAGTCGCTTTGCCAGCCGTACCAGCAGTGCCGCCCATAGCTTGTGAAAGCCTTCCTCCAGCATAAGATTCAGTGACTTCATGGAGGGTCGACTGTCCCGGTTTATTGTTTATTTCGTCCATCTTACCTAATGCTACTGGATTTATTTCTTGAAAAGTTTCAATTTTTTGCGGATCAGAATCGGAAATCTTATTACCCATGAATGCTCCAAGTAAAGGAGCGGATTTGTCTGAGATGAAATCATTATCTGTTGCTGAAACATTGACAATAATTGAATTATCAGTGGTTGCATTTAGCAAATCTGACGCTCCCTTTGTAAGTTCTCCATTCCCAACCAGTGTAGCAGTAACTCTACCAGCATCATCCATTGAAATGTTTAACTGTCCAGCAACACTTTTCTGCAATTGCTGGAGTGTCTCCTGGCTTTTGTTTCCAGTAATTAATACATCATTCGGTCCCATTCCATCTGGATCGATGAATCGAAGGGGATTATTAAATGCATAATTGTAAGGGCTCCATCTTCTCATCTGTTCAGCCAAAGGATCAATGACCATCCAACGTCCTATAGTAGCATCATACATTCTGGCCCCATAATCCAGCCATTCGAGCCCTGATCCGTCGGCAAACTCCCGCCGCTGTTCTTCCTTACCATTGTACTTGTATTTGTTCTCGGAAATGCCCGTCAATGCTCGCGAAGATATCCCCGCCATGGTAAGTCCGAACGGATAGTGACTAAATCGGCTTTATGGCATATCTGACATGGCTTTCAAAGAACTGATGTTTAATAAAAATAGTAATTAATCTTAACAAATGTGCGATAATCGAATGTGCGCAAAATGACTATGTCTCAAAATTCACGATGTAGTATATGGCAGATATGAAATACTCTCATTTTCAATTTTCTTGACGAACCCTTGTCAGACTTGTTTTTCAAAAGTTGTGTATGCAACTTAAAAATATTTTGCGCATTAGTTATTCAGTATTTCTCGACATCGCGCAAGAAATTAGATTATGAAATCCGATTCTTGTTTATATACATTTATGAAAACACCCACATGCAAATCTCCAAGGTAATATTTCCATTTGCATTAGCATTGTCAGCGTCACTATTAGGAAACGCACAAGAAATTAGTACGCCAATTCCGCCTGCAGACACGAAGGGAGCCTCGTTGTTAGCCAATGTTACTGTTTATGCCGGGGAGGTGTCGAAGAAAAGTCAGCGCATTACAAAAAAGCTTTTGGCAACAAATGAGAAAATGCTGCGTAACTACGCCAAAGAGGAGGCGCGCTTCAGAAAAATGCTTGCCAAGGCGGATTCTATAAAGAATGGAAGTTTTTTGAGCATACTGGATGATCGGAGAAATCTAGCCTCTTCCGTTTTAGCAAATCCTGCGAAAGCAAACACCAAATATTTGTCTTTGATCGATTCTGCCCTGGGAGTTCTGAAGATCAGCCAGAAATATTCAAGTCTCCTCAACGAGAAGATAGATTTGTCCAGTGTTAGCGAAGCCATAGGTAATACGGAACTTCTGCAGGAGCAGTTCAATAAGTCAGAGATGCTTTTATGGCATTTAAGGGAGTCATCAAGCCTGATCTCCGATCGAGTAAGAGGGTTGAAATTGCCGGTCGATATAAATAGAATCACCAGCTCTGTTACGAAATATGATCAAAGGATCAACGAATATGTCGGTTTATTGAATAACCGAAAGAAGGTGGAGCAGAAGGTTCTACAGGCTGCGGCGAATACAAAGATTTTTAAAGACTTTATGCAAAAGAACAGCATTTTGTCTTCTATGTTCCGGATGCCAGCAGATGGAGAGGACGAGCAAGGCTTTGAAAACCCAGAGGGTCTTCAAACCAGGGAATCGGTTTCGGCAGGAATCTCTGAGAAATTAGGTAAGGTTTCAAGTAATGTCCACGTAAATGGCTCTAAGGAATTTGAAGGCGGCCGGTCAAAACTGGCAGAGGAAAAATCAAAGTATTTATTTGACATGATGCGAAGCGGAAACAATGCGGGCATAAGCAGCGAGAGCCCTAGTTCAAGTAAGGTTCCCCTGAAGAAGAGGTTTACATTCGACCTGAACTTCCAAACCCATAGACAATCCGTCATTACCACAGATCTCGGCCTGGCCGTAGGCTACAAGTTGAATCCGAGGAGTACAGTGGGCATTGGAGCTGCATATAAACTTGGCCTCGGAAAAAGCATTGAACACCTATCTCTATCACATCAGGGAGTATCGCTCAGAAGCTTTATCGACTGGAAGGTCAAGAACGGCCTATCGATTACGGGCGGTTATGAGATGAACCTGATTGATGCCATCCGGAAGATTGACCAATTGAAGAATATGAGCGCCTGGCAGCAGAGTGGTTTAGTTGGATTGACAAAAACGATCGTAAACGGGCCAGGCATCCTGAAAAGTACAAAACTTCAAATTCTGTGGGACTTCTTAAGTTATCAACAGATACCCAGAGCCCAAGCTCTTGTCTTCAGGGTAGGATATGGGTTTTAGTCAGGTGCTGAATCGTACTCTTTTCACCCATGGTTTTTACGCTAACCGTCTAATTTATACATGACATATGAAATTGCCATTCCCAATCAAGTATATACTCTTCATAATACTATTAGGATCAACATTACTCTCACAGGGTCAGAGTATTGACCGGAAACTGATTAATGTGGGAAACATATCTCCAGAGGCAGCATCCCTCATGAAGTTTGGGAATATCCCCGTGAACAGCAATACGGGCGTTCCGGGAATTGATATTCCAATATTTCAGATTGAGGCTGCAGGAATTAAGCTTCCAATCTCCCTGAGTTATCATGCAGGAGGTGTTCGGGTAGACGAAAAAGCTTCTAGTGTTGGGTTAAGCTGGGCGCTATCCGCAGGTAATATCATCACCAGACAACTGGCAGAGTATCCTGACGAATACCCGTCATTAGGATATCTTTCGACACCTGTTCCGGAGGATGTCAATGCTCAAAAGGCCAACTACTTTAGCTATCTGTATCAAGTCATTGATGGCTTGATCGACGCAACACCGGATGTATTCAGCTATTCCGTTAATGGAAAATCAGGAAAGTTCGTCTTTAAAAAGGATGGATCTTTCTTACAAATACCAGTAACAGACAACAGGATTGAAAGATATCATTCTAGCGATGGCAGAATGTTGTTTAAGATAACGACTCCAGATGGGTACATAAATATTTTTGAACGAACGGAACTGTATTCCTTCGGATCCGTAAGCAACCAACAGTTGACACCAGACCACATCAATACATGGCATATCACTAAAATCATATCACCTAATCTGAGTGATACCATACTCTTTAATTATGAGAATAGCTGTGGGGTTAATGTCATTGAAACCAATAGATCATTTGTGAGGACAGTCGGCACACAGCCAGTCTATGTCCCTGTCAGTTACAATGTCGGATACATCCAAATGGAAGAGATAAATTCCTGGAGCCAAACAACTCAGGCAAACACCTCTCAGCCTTCTTATGTAAGCTCAATTAACTGGAGAGGCGGTAAGGTAGAGTTTACGTATAGCTGTGACAGGCAAGATGCTGTTAGCGGCGAGAAAAGGCTGCGAGAAGTGAATATATATGCGAAGCAGTCCAATACTTTCAGCAAGGTAAAGAACATTAAGTTATTTCAGTCTTATTTCTATAGCTCGAGTGCAAGCCCCTCTACTGACGAACGAAACTATCGTTTGAGACTCGACTCTGTGATCTTCTACCAACCTTCAGGCCTCGGGCAGAAAGCCAAATACAGCATTTCTTATGATTCTACATCTCTTTCGCCAAGGGAATCATACGCGCAAGACATGTTCGGCTTTGACAATGGCAAGTTAACCAATACTGACCTGCTTGCTAAGCAGATTGCAAGAAAAGGTGTTACGGCAGTTGGAGCATTTGATCCCAATTATGTGCAGATAGGATCAGCTGACAGGTCTGTGAACGAAGAGAAAATGAAAGCTTCGATCATTCGTTCCATAACCTACCCAACTGGAGGCCGATCTGAATTTGAATTTGAGGCCCATCAATTCAACACAGGAATGGGAAAGGCAATTCCAGATTCCAAACCTTGCTACGCTTTTGGAGGTGTACAACCATCTTGCTCCTCCACATTTACTGCTGGCAGCAACTGGGAAAACACGAGGTATAAAGTATTTCTTTCAAAATACAATTATCCAGGAGTGACGGGAATACCCACTGTTACTATAGTCAACAATACCACGGGGCTGCAAGTTGCTCAGATCGCTAACATGAATCCAAATGCTGATCTCGATTACAAATTGCAGGCGCTGGATCTAATTCCAGGGAACTCCTATACACTTTCCGTTAATATTTATACTACAACTGCCACTGAGGTAAGCGGAGGCATAACAGTAGAGTTTGAAAATCGTACTACTGCACCGGACATCCAAAAAGGTGGTGGTTTGAGGGTTAAGGCCATTACAAACTATAGTGGAAACGGCGATATGCTCTCAAAAGATGAATACAAATACGGACAAAACGAGGATGGCAATGGGGTCCTGTTAACACCTTTTTCATACTATTCGGATAATAAGAAATCCACTACTAACAGATTGTTTTATACAACAGGCACGATGAATTGCTTTACTGCCCTCGGTTACTTAACACATACGTATTATAGCGGCAGCCTCAATCCCTTATCAAGCTTTTCGGGAAGTCCAGTACTGTACGAGTCAGTTACCAAATACTCCCTTGATCGAAACTCCTTAGCTGGCAACGGCAAGACCATCTCAGAATATTTTGTTTATCAGGATAATCAGAATGTACCTGCACCGGACGTATATAATAAGGGCATTCAGCTACAACCCAGTTCCTGGAAAAATGGGTTCTTGAAAGCAGTGACTCAATATAGAACTACGGCTGCGGGTGCCTATTCGCCCTTGCTAAAGCAAGAGTATATATACACCACATCACGGACGGCGTCAAGTTCTGCTTTAAAGGTGACAACAGCATACACAGATTTGAAGGATCAATGTGACGCACGTCTATTAACATTTCCTAATGATGTTTATACCGCAGTTTACCCAATTAATACGGGTGTCTTTCTGCCAACATCAGTCACTACTACTTCCTACGATGATAAGGGGGGTATATTAATCGACACAAAGGAAATGCAGTATCAGAATCCGAACAATCTCTTGTTGACTGCTACAAACGGCACAGGATCCAAATCTGAAAGCATTAACCAGCTATTTAAGTACCCCGGAAATTTTGCATCTCCAGGAAACGTATACCAAAAGATGGTTGATAAGAACATGATTGAGCCGCTGATTGAACATACTGTTTCAGTGGGTGGTGCGCAGCAATCATTGACCAAAAGGCCCCACGCGGATATTAATGGGGACTCAAAACTGCTTCTGCCATTGTCTATAGAAGTTCAAAAAGGGCCATTTTCACCGGAAACAGCCATTAAATTCAACAAATGGGATAATTACGGAAACATACTGGAACAGCAAAAAGCGGATGATGTAAAAGAGGTTTATATCTGGGGATATCAGTCACAATACCCAGTAGCTAAGATCATTGGTAGCGACTACGATAACGTTGCTACAGTGCTGGCCCAGTCGGAAATCGATGCGGCTACCGGCATTCCAAATAATGATGCCAATGTCAGGAACCTTCTGAACACCCTAAGAACAGATTGGCGGACTAATAAGGCCATGATTTACACCTACACCTATGCTCCATTAGTCGGTATGACAAGCGAAACAGCACCCAATGGAAGAACGGTGTTCTATTTCTATGACGGCATGGGAAGACTCGATCACGTAAAGGATCACCAAGGAAACGTGGTGAAGAAGTACTGTTACAATTACGCGGGCCAACTGGTGGATTGCAGTGTTAATGTTACTCCTTCCTGGGATCCAACTGGAATTGTCCGATGTGCAACAAGCGGTGGTGTAAACACCGGCTATCAGGAGCGGGAAGAGAAGGATTCAAATCCATACAGTGGCACATTTAATCAGACCAGATGGATTTCAACCGGTTACAATGCGGCCGCATGCCCACCACCATCACAGCAATGTTCCATTACCACCAACTACGGATTCTACTCCATTGCCAGCAGTATTACCAATAACGGAACCTCCGCATCCTTTTACCTGGTTGTATCCTCGAACAACTACATGATTCCTGGTTATAGTTATGATGTAGCAACCATTGACGGAGGCTGCCGCCCAAGTAGTGTACAGACGCTGTATACCAGTTCCGGAGGGAACAATTGGATTATAACGATATATCCAAGCGGTCTAATGAACTGGTATCTGCAGTCTGGACCAGGCGTTAACCCGGGAACTACGGTCGGCATAGGCACACTAACATATTACTATTAAAAATAATTAGATGAAGACATTATATAGATATCTGCTCTATTTTCTATTGGGTTTCGTATGCGAGGTTGGATTTCCGGAGGTTTCATTCGGACAAGAAATTTCCAAATTGGTATCTAAAGCGGATACCTCAAATTTTTCTACAAAACAAAGTGAATGGAGCCTCTTAAATTATTACCAGTCCATCGATGCCTCCAAGTCAACTGTTTCGCTGGAGATCATATCAGTCAATAACACAAATAAGGCTGATCTGACCCAGGAACAGTATTTGGGCAGAATAAGGGGGTCTAAATTTCAACCTAAGCGTACACAGTATATTGAATACAAGTTGCTGAACGATATATATGCTATACGGATTGAAAAGTCGGGAAAATGTTATTTCTACCTGAAGAAAGGGAAGCCGCTTCCTGGGGAATCACCTGTTTTTCCGCTTTTTATTAGCTATCGCCTGGATTGATTACTCTAACTGACTAACACCTGTTATGAAGAAACTTGACAACCTTAAGACGACGCTTCAAAGGGCCTGTCTTACGATACTGATACTGGGAGCACTGGTTGCCACCTCCCAAGGCCAACCCGTTGGTGCCCGAATGACGAACCCTATTGTTATGGGAAGTTATGGAACGGGATCTTTTACTTATAATGATTCAAAGAGCAATGCAACTGGCAATGGTTATCTGAACGACATTGGCCAACCCAGTCATGATATCTTTTATAGGTTTACCATCAGTAATTCCGCGCAGGTGTCCATTTCTCTTTGTGGTGCAGGCTTTGATACCTTCTTGCATCTGCTTGACGCTAACGGTGGTACGGTAACCGTCAACGATGACAACGGTCCACTTTGCAGCGGCCTTGCTTCTTCCATTCAGCATGTAATTCCGGCTGGCACCTACTATATTGTGACTGAGGGATACGGGTCGTCAAGTGGTATTCTGCCATTATCTGTTACGCTTGTTGTGCAGGCACCAGTAGTACTTAGTACAAGAAACTTCGTTCGGGAATGGACAGCTACTTCTCCGCAAACCAATCCAAACAGTCTCCTGACGGGCAGTCTTCGGGAGGCAAAGATGTCAACACAGTATTTCGATGGATTGGGACGGCCTGATCAGAAGGTCATTAAGCAAGGTTCCTTAAATAGTCTTACTGGTCAGGCCATGGACCTGGTAAGTACTATTGAGTACGATGATTATGGAAGGGACTACCGAAAATACCTGCCGTTTGCATTTAGCACATCCGGGACTTATGGGGCTCCGGCCGACGGGGAATATAAAACCAATGGCGTAAATGAGCAAAGAATATCATTCTTCACCAGTCAACTTGCCAATCAAAATGAGACTTTCCTATACTCGCAATCTGTGTTCGAATCTTCGCCCTTGAACAGATTATCCGAAGAGTTTGCTCCTGGTACAAATTGGGGCGGCACAATATTTGACAGCCGGGAAGAAAACAGGCGATCTTTGAAATCTAAGTACTACCTAAATACGAATACTGACCAGGTTCGTGTTTGGAATGTTAGTCTGGGAGTATTTGGCACATTTTCCGATTACACCAGTCCAGGTACTTATTCTCCCGGTCAACTATTTAAATCGATTACCCAGGATGAGCAGAATGGACAGGTGATTGAATTTAAGGATAAGAAAGGGCGGGTTGTTCTGAAGAAAGTTCAACTCACCGCCGGATCAGACAATGGACAAGGCCAGGATCATAGCGGCTGGCTGTGTACCTACTACATTTACGATGACAATGACCAGCTAAGATGCGTGATACAGCCCAAGGCTGTTGAGTTCCTCGCTCAAAATAACTGGGCTTTGAACCCCACAGTATTGGACCAGTTGTGCTTCAGATATGAATATGATAGCCGTGACCGCATGATCATGAAAAAAGTGCCCGGGGCCGGGGAAGTATATATGGTCTATGACCGGCGGGACCGGCTTGTAATGACTCAAGATGCTAATTTAAGGCTGCAGGATAAGTGGCTGGTAACACTATATGATTTCCTGAATAGGCCAATCCAATCGGGCCTAATGGCCAATAGCTACTACGGGAGATCATTTGTCCAGCACATGAGCGCTGCTATGACTCCGGCAAGCCCATTTGCAGACTATCCCTTTAGCACATCTGCATTGCCTTCCGGTTCTTTTTGGGAGACCCTCACGAAAACCGGTTATGATGATTATACTACATTGCCAGGAGCATCTGGTCTAACTGCAAGTATTGATCTTACCAATGTCACTACCGGATACGGATTTTACAGCAGTTACAACACGGCTCCGGATTATGCCGAAGCCGTACCGGCATCGCCGTCAACGATGACCAAAGGGATGGTGACCTGGACAGAAACCAAAGTGCTTGAAACAAGCACATCCACATACTCCCTTAATCTGTATGACGATAAAGGACGCATTGTACAGGTAAAGACCAAGAACCATACCGGGGGAGCAGACGTGGCTACCACACAGTATAACTGGTCTGGCCAGGCTCTGGTTTCATCCACCAGGCAAGTGAAATCCGGAACTACCGTTGAAACCCATACTCTGGTGACAAAAGCATCATATGATGACCTGAACAGAGTTGTAAAACTCGATAAGGCCGTGGCAGCATCCACAGTGAATAGCGGAAACCTGAGCAGTTTCAAGACCATAGCCCGCTCAGAGTATGACGCACTGGGGCAACTGAGAACAAAAAAACTGGCACCTAACAGCAGCAACACCAGCTCGCTCGAAACGCTCACGTTTGATTACAACATCAGGGGCTGGATGCTGGGCATGAACCGGGATTATGCAAGAGATCTTACCAACTCAAACTTCTTTGGCTTTGACCTTGGTTACGATAAGATAGCCAATAATTTAATTGGCGGCCAAAGCTACAACAGAGCACAGCTCAATGGCAATATAGCCGGTATGGTATGGAAAAGCCGGGGCGACGGCGAGAAAAGACGCTATGATTTTGACTATGATAAAGCAAACAGGCTACTGAAGGCAGACTTTACCCAGTATACGGGTGGGGCTTTCAACCAGGCTGCGGGCGTGAACTTCAGCATGAAAATGGGCGATGAATTACTCCCTAATTTGGCATATGACGCAAATGGCAACATTCTTCAAATGCAGCAATGGGGACTTAAAGGAGTATCCGGCTCCCAGGTCATTGATAGCTTATCTTACGTATATTCACTAACCAGTAATCGCCTCATGCGGGTAACTGACGCAATGAATGACCCCAATTTCAAACTAGGTGACTTTAAGGATGGTGTTAACGGGGGCGATGATTATTCCTACGATCAGAATGGAAACCTGATCTCAGATGAGAACAAGTCAATATCAGGTATAGCATACAACTATCTGAACCTTCCGAAAACAATTACAGTAAACGGAAAAGGAACCATTACCTATATCTATGATGCTGCCGGCACCAAACTAAGAAAACTCACCACAGAGAATAACGCTTCCGTTACCCATGCCGGAACGAACTATACGGGAGTATCGATCACTACTACTACCATCTATCTCGGTGCAGCAGTATTTGAGTCGAAAACTTATTCCAATACCACGTTAAACACAGCTTTGGGATATCAGGAGAAACTTCAGTTTCTCAGCCATGAGGAAGGCAGAATGAGGATCAGGACAACTGACAACACCTGGCAATTTGACTACTTCCTCAAAGACCATCTGGGAAATGTAAGATCGGTCATATCCGAAGAAGTTAAGTCTGACGCTTACCCCGCCGCCACCATGGAGCCCTCTACCATAAATAATGAAAGCACCTTCTATGGCAACCTGACGAATACCCAGTTCACGAAACCCTCCTGGTTCAGCGACCCGGTCTATACTTCGAACACCAGGGTTGCGCGGATTAGAAACACTTCTACAGCCGAAAAAATAGGGCCAAACGTTGTGTTGAAAGTTATGGCTGGAGACGCCTACAATATAAGGGTGGCCAGCGGCTGGAGCAGTGGAAGTTCTGCAGTTAACAGCTCCCCAAATGTGCTTTCGGAAGTACTCAGGCTCCTCAGCACTGGGGTAGCAGGCCTCAGTGGGGGCAAAACGGACGCATTCAGCCTACAGAGCACATCCAGTGGTCTTCCGGGCAGTATCACCAGCTTCCTGACCTCCCAAACCACAACCGGAACCAGGCCAAAAGCCTATATCAACTGGATCCTATTGGACGAACAGTTCAAATACTATTCCGGTGGTTTTGAGCAGGTTGGCGCCAGTGGTACCACTACCATACATACCAGGAGTAACTTAACAATAAATAAGAATGGATATTTGTATATTTATACTAGCAACGAGGCGAGTAATATCGACGTGTTCTTTGACAACCTTCAGGTAACCCATATTCGCGGACCTCTCCTGGAAGAGACGCATTACTATCCGTTTGGCCTCACCATGGCGGGGATCAGTTCCAAAGCGTTGAACAGCACGCCTGAAAACAAATACAAGTTCAATAAGGGTTCTGAGCTCCAGAATAAGGAGTTCAGCGACGGAACTGG
>Ga0315900_10009631_pt1 | contig 12215 bp, 17 predicted proteins | sample LakEriMetagenome_FD_203521 | JGI IMG/M metagenome (GOLD analysis project Ga0315900, IMG submission 203521) | Freshwater fungal communities from buoy surface, Lake Erie, Ohio, United States - Buoy 12 MA114 | ecosystem: Environmental > Aquatic > Freshwater > Lake > Lake biofilm | place: USA: Lake...
AGACTGAGCATTGAAGATACCATTCGCTCAGCTTCTGGCAACACTCAGCGTGAAGTCATCAATAAAAAGACACCGAGTAAAGATGATCCGTACTATCGTTATATACTAGAAGTCATTCACAAGGGTGTGACTCACAAAGAGTTTTGTGCTATGATTGAACCAATGAAAGCACGCGGTAATGATGTTCTGTCTTATATCGAACTGATGGGGCATAGTTACACCACTGTTGGTGAATGGATGGGTAAGAACGGATATGAAAAAGAAGTACAGAAGTGTGAGTACCGAGTAAAGAAAGTAGCCGAGGGTGGAAACTTGATGCGTCGCGGTACGGTCATACCAAAAGATTACATCGGTGCTTTCGTCGGCCACTACCCTATGATGTTGACACACCCAGACGAAGACCGTTACATCAATTATCGTGAAGCGATGACTATCATGGGTATGCCACAGAACTTTGAGCTTCTGGACCAAAACAAGACTACTAATCATATCTGTCAAAACGTGCCTGTACAGACGGCTGCCGACATGGCCACTGAGGTGATGGCTTCTCTAAACAGCGAGAGGGAGTGGATTGACTCTTCATACGTCTTTCAATATAGTCATACTCAGAAGCACGAAGTAGCAGACACACGCACAAAGACTCTAATTGACTTTTTGAATTGAGGTGATGATGATTGACACAAGTAAGAAAATAGTATATAAATATAACGAGGATCAGATTATTGCTGACTTTAAAGCCTATATTGATAGGACATATGGTGAGCATTACAAGGCTGAAGACCTAGAGACATTTGATGTCTGGGAAGCTTTAGGCACCGCCTCGACTACGTCACGAGACACAGCTATCAAGTACCTTATGCGCTATGGCAAAAAGAACGGTAAGAATAAAGACGATCTGATGAAGACTCTTCATTACGTTCTTCTTTGTGTTTATATTGAACATTACAAAAACAGGGTGAATACATAATGGAAATTAAGATTGAGATGGATGTACTGAGGAAGCGTAAGCTTTTCCTTGCGGCACCAATGTATGGCGGAATGTGTCACTAAAATAAGCTATTAAGCTGATGTTTTTTATAAATAGTTTTGACCATCGCGGACCGCAATTCCCATGGTCTCTAATGTTTATACAGGAGAACATCAGCTATGAATATTTATCAACCATATACTTACCTCATAGGTTGGTCAGATTTAAATACTTGGTATTATGGCGTTCGATATTCTAAATATGCTAAGCCAAGTGATTTATGGGTTACGTATTTTACATCATCTAAGTATGTAAAACTTTTTCGTAAAAAACACGGCGAACCAAATGTAATTCAAATTAGAAAAATCTTTGATGATAAACACAAAGCAATTTTGTGGGAACAAAAAGTTCTTAAAAGAATAGACGTTCAACATGACAAAAGATTTTTAAATGTCAAAAATGATACAACAAAGACTCCTATAATCGGACCAAACTCTGGATCTTTCAAAAAAGGACATAAAACATGGAATAAAAATTTAGATATTAAATCTTTATTAGATGAAGAAGCTAGAAAAAAATTTGGAAGAAAGTTCACAGATGAAGAGAAACACAATTTATCTGTAAAAAATAAAAAAATATTTGGAACAATTGAGCGGCGTGAACAAGCTCGACAAAAAACATTAGATCAATTCAATGATTCAGTAAAAAAAGAATATCATAAAAGCAAATGTGTTTCCCATAAAGATAAGATATGGATTAATGATGGTCTTAAAAATAAAAGAATTAAAGAAAAAGATTTAATTAATTTTTCTGGATGGATGCGTGGAAGATTGATACCGAAAGAGAAAATTGAATTGATGATAAATAATAGAGTTACCCTAAGAGATAAAACAACGGGTAGATTTCTTAAACATGACAAGAAAGGTGATTAATTATGGAAATTAAAATTGAAATGGATGTACTGAGGAAGAGAAAACTTTTTCTTGCTGCACCCATGTATGGTAAATTTGCCTCACACTAAAGTAATTTAGTGCTGATAACCAGGTGAATTGCTGGGACATCCTTTGTGGACTATCAGCAGCCAAGCCCCTAGAGGGAAGGTTCAACGACTATCTCGAAAGAGAGTAGAGAACAAGCATATGGTTCTCGAAGCGCCTGGCTCCTGTAATACAGGATGAAGATATAGTCTAATCTCTATAGTAATATAGAGCAGCTTAAAAGCGGTACAAATTTTGCGAATTTGTATGAATATAAATGGGAATGTGTGCAGGTATGTTTGCTAAGTCAACTGCCGATCTAACAGCAATGTTTGCAGCAAATGGTCTAGAACTTCGATCATATTTTCTTTTTAATGAGTCTCTTATTACTCGTGCTAGAAACTATTGCGTTGATGAGTTCATGCGGTCAGACTGCACTCATATGATGTTTATTGATTCTGATATTGGTTTTGATCCTCGTGATATTGTTGCCATGATGGCACTTATGTCTGATGATTCTGAGTATGATGTACTAGCAGGTCCATATCCAAAGAAGACTATCTCATGGGAAAAGATCAAGCTAGCGGTCGATAAGGGTATTGCAGATGATGATGCTAATGTACTAGAAAAGTATGTTGGTGATTATGTATTCAATCCTAAAGCCGGTAACGGAACTATTCGTATTGATGAACCAGTTGAGGTGTCTGAAGTTGGTACTGGTTTCATGATGACACGACGTTCTGCATTTGAAAAGTTTGTTGCAGCATATCCTCAGTATTCTTATAAACCAGACCATGTTCGCACAGAACATTTTGATGGTTCACGTGAAATTATGCAATATTTCCAAGCCGAAATTGATCCAGTATCCAAGCGATATCTCTCGGAAGACTATTGGTTCTGTCAAAAGCTAAGTCAAGCTGGTGGTAAGATTTGGTATTGTCCCTGGATGAAACTTAGTCATGTTGGTACCTATATCTTTGGTGGATCACTAGCGGATCTAGCATCTATTGGTGCGCCTGCCACCGCAGACCCAGCAATGTTAAAGAAGAATAAGTAATATATTGACTCGATACTAGATGTAGTATATAATATACAAGCAAATAAGGAGACTATCTTATATCATGAAGCTAAGTGCACGGACTATCAATATCCTGAAGAACTTCAGTACAATCAACCCATCGATTGTACTAAAGCCTGGTAACACAGTAGCTACTATCTCTACCAACAAGACTATCATGGCTCGAGCCACAGTCCCCGATGAGTTTACTAATGTTATTGCGATCTATAACCTAGCGCGATTCATCTCGACTATGTCTCTCTTTCAAGACCCGGAACTTGATTTTGGTACTAACGCGGTTCGTATTTCGTCTGGTAACAAGAGCAACACATATCATTATGCTGACCCGTCAGTCATTCTTGCTCCACCCGAGAAAGAGATCAAGCTACCGACCATCGATGTCGATTGCTTCTTGACTAATAAGGACATCCAAGACGTAACTAAAGCTATGAATGTTCTTGGTCTACCAGAACTAGCTGTAGTCGGTGACGGTACTAACGTCATGCTTCAAGCCATCGACGTTAAGAACCCATCTGCGGATGAGTACAGCATTGTCGTGGCTGAGACTGATAAGACTTTCCGTGCAGTGTTTCGTGCTGAAAACCTCAAGCTAATGGATGGTGACTATCAGCTTAATATCTCTTCTAAAGGTATTTCTCAGTTTACCGGTACTGAAGCCACGTATTGGATCGCGGTGGAAGCTTCTTCTACTTTCTAAGTTTAGTTTGTGTTGACAACCACTCTGGTGTGTGTTATACTACCAGAGTGGTTATTTTTTATCATGGAGGTCTAAATGGCTAAGACAAAGAATACTCTAGTGCATGAAGCATTTACTAATGAAATTGGCCAGACTATCAATCCTGGTGATCGAGTAGCTTATGTAAGTCATGGATATATTGTGCATCAAAATACTGGCTACTTTGATGGTGTTTACAAAAATAAACAAGGTAATATTGTATTCACACGTATCAGTGGTATTCATACTACTAAATTGGTTGATAACGGCCGTACTTCAGAATATACGTATGGCGGTAAAGTTCACACATATAAAGTATATGATCGGGTAGAATGTGAACCATGGGGTACAACTGTTCTACAACGTCATCGTATCTTTAAGATCTAAAGGATCAATAAAGTGCTAGAAGATTATCTCTGGGTCGAGAAGTATCGTCCAAAGCGTGTGGTCGATACTATCTTACCATGTGATCTAAAAAACACGTTTCAGGGATTTGTCGACTCTGGTAACATCCCAAACTTAACTCTTGCTGGTAACGCTGGTGTAGGTAAGACTACAGTAGCTCGAGCTATGCTTGAAGAACTAGGCTGTGACTACATCATCATCAATGGATCGATGAATGGTAACATTGATACTCTTCGTAACGAGATCTTACAATTTGCTTCCTCGGTCTCTTTGACTGGTGGAAGAAAGTATGTCATCCTTGATGAAGCTGATTATCTCAATCCAAACTCTACTCAGCCTAGTCTTCGTAACTTTATGGAAGAGTTTTCAAAAAACTGTGGGTTCATCCTTACTTGCAACTACAAGAATAGAATCATCCCACCACTTCAGTCTCGTGCTCTAGTTATTGACTTCAATATCCCTAAGAAGGAAATGGCGAAGCTAGCGGCACAATTTATGAAGCGTGTAGATATTATCCTGAAAGCTGAAAACATTGAGTATGACAAGCACGCCGTGGCTGCAGTCATTCAAAAGTTCTTTCCTGACTGGCGACGAGTACTCAATGAGCTACAACGTTACTCAGTTAACGGAAAGATTGACACCGGCATCCTGACTAATTTTGAGACTGTGTCAGTTAAAGAAGTACTGCAGTACTGTAAGGACAAAAACCTAGAGGGTATTCGTAAATGGATCCATGAAAACTCTGATTCAGATACGGTCACCATCTTTCGTACTATCTATGATAATGCAAATGACTTCTTCACTAAGCGTTCAATTCCAGCCCTCATCTTAAAGATCTCAGAATATCAATACAAGGCAGCTTTTGTGGCTGATGCCGAAATTAATCTGATGGCTTTCTTTATCGAAGTGACTATGGAGTGTGAGTTTGCATGACGGAAGTAAGCACACTCTTTGGTGTTAAACAAATTCAAGATGAAAAAGTAGAAAATAAATCAGATGAGGTCCATGTGTGGACTTTTATTTCTGATATCTCTAAAACCAAAAAGTATCTATTCTCTGATGATACTGCAAAAGCATATGAGCCGTGGATTGTGAATAAATCATTTGCATCTCATATTGATACATTAGCTGCCGCCGAAGCCGCTAACCGTATGCATCACATTGATAAGAAGATGCAGCATGACTTTATGTTCTATTCTGTAACTGCGCATCCTAAGCGCTATAAGCCGTGGCTAAAAAAATCAGAAGCAGATAAAAAAGAACAGAAGATGTTTGAAGACATTGGCACTATAGTTAATTTAAATCTAGACAGAGTCAAGAGTTTCTGGAGAATTTTGACTCCTGAGCAGCGTGAAGACTTTCTGTCTAGGTATGTTTATCCAGATACAAAAAATAACCTAAAACAAAAGAAAAAATAAATAAAAGGATTTTGTATCGTGGAGTATAACTATGACTATAGAGACGTTGTTGGAGGTGAGATTAACTGAGGATCAAGACTTCCTAAAAATAAAAGAGACTCTTACTAGGATAGGCGTAGCCTCAAAGAAAGACAAGACGTTATTTCAGTCTTGTCATATACTACATAAACAAGGTAGGTACTTCATAGTACATTTTAAAGAGATGTTTGCCCTTGATGGTAAAGAGACTAACTTCTCGAATGATGATAGAGCTAGAAGAAACACTATAGCGCTTTTACTAGAAGAATGGGGTCTATTTAAAATCTTGAATCAAGATATGGTAAATGATAAAGCACCATTGAATCAAATAAAAATTCTTTCGTATAAAGAAAAAAATGACTGGGTACTAGAAGCAAAATATAGTATAGGCAAAAAACGGTAATTGGTAATGTTTAGTATGTTTAGGACTAAGAAAATTGAGCGTGATCCGGTGTTACAACAGGTGGTAGACTTATTGTTTCCTGGTATTGAACTGACTAAAGATGAAGATGGTGAATATTATGTAGATCGATCGGTAGATACAAATCTATTTGCAGCTCTGGTCGATTTGCGTGATGATAGAAATGATCAAGTTGTTCATGACACCATAGATTCTGTCATTGCTAAGTTGCGTGAAGTCAGAAAAATTTTAGAAGCTGAACAAGAAAAAATCGGAAAAGAAAGTAATTTATTAGTCGTTGATAATTAATGATTGACTAATCTAAAATAGTGTGATATAACTCATACATACATTATGGGGTTGACATGACTAAACAGTATGATATTTCTATTGGTTGTGACCATGCTGGACTTGAACTAGCTAGACAACTATCAGCTTGGCTCTTTGACGTGGGCCACACTATCTATACTTTTTTTCCAGAAGAAAAATCTAAAGTAGACTATCCGGATTATGCTTATAAAGCATGTTCTTCTGTAACACTTGGTTCCCATACAGTATCACGTGGTATTTTAATTTGTGGTTCGGGTGTTGGTATGTCGATTGCGGCGAATCGATTCAAGGGTATACGGTGTGTACTAGCTTCTGATCCTTATGTAGCTGAGATGTCGCGACGACATAATGATACTAATGTGATTGCACTTGGTGCTCGAGTTACCGGTCCAGATATGGCTATTGCTTGTGTAGAAGCATTCTTAAATACTTCTTACGAGGGTGGACGCCATGAACAACGTATTATGAAACTTTTTAATATGAAGGATTAAAAATGAAATTTATATATGGACTACTAGCAGCTACTATTTTTACTTCTATTTCACAAGCGCAGACCATCACAGGAGCCGGTGCTACATTTCCTGCACCAGTCTATAGCAAGTGGGCAGAAGCATCTAAGAAAGATGGGTTTTCTGTAAACTATCAATCAGTAGGATCTGGCGCTGGTCAGACGCAAATTATCAATCGGACCGTTGACTTTGGTGCTTCTGACGCTCCACTCGATAAGAATAGACTAGATGCTAACAAGCTGATTCAAGTACCATCAGTTATGGGATCTATCACTATCGTAGTAAACATCCCGGGTGTACCTAGTGATAAGTTAAATCTCTCTGGTGCAATCATTGTAGATATCTTTAAGGGTGTTATTAATAAGTGGAATCATCCATCTATTGCAGCTGATAACCCAGGCCTGACTCTTCCAAACATTGCTATTAGTCCTATCTATCGAGCCGATGGTTCTGGTACAACACATGTCTTTACTAGTTGGCTAGCTACACAAAGTCAAGAATGGAAAGACATTGGTACTTCAGTAAAGTGGTCTGTTGGCATGGGTGCTAGGGGTAATGAGGGAATCTCGGCTTTTGTTAAGCGTGTTAGTGGCTCAATTGGTTATGTTGAAAGTGCTTATGTAAAAGCAAATGGTTTAACATCAACTAATCTTAAAACATCTACGGGCAAGTGGGTATCAGCAAATCCTGATAGTTTTGCTGCAGCTGCAGCTAAGACTGAGTGGACTGAAAATAACGAATCACGTGGACTAAACACCAGCTGTGATACGTGTTATCCGATCTTATCAGCCACTTACGTCCTCATCCCTAGGGACGGAAAGAATAAGAACAATGTAGAAAAGTGGCTAAAGTGGGCGTATGATAACGGAGACGAGATCGCGTCTTCTTTGCATTACGTTCCTCTTCCTCGAGAAGTCAAAGATCGGGTGATTAAGACACTAAATACGGATTGACATTCTACCAAACTTATGGTATAAAGTACATATACACTGCGCCTGTAGCTCAATTAGTAGAGCGGACCGCTCATAACGGTTTGGTTATCCGTGCAAGTCGGGTCGGGCGCACCAACCCTGGAGTTACTTCTATGTTACTTAAAGACTTTATCCAGCTGCTTCAGTCTAAGTATGATGAAGCTACTAAAGATAAAGAGTATCTTGAGATGATGGGTGAACCCGAGATTTATGTTGACGTATTTGAACCACTCGATGAACATCGGTTTCAATATGTTGGTTACTCTAAGGACATAGAAGTGGATCTAAATCCAGTTAATGGAGACTATATTATTTCTGCTTTTGCTAATGTTAAATAAGTCTCTTTAGCCCAATTGGTAGAGGCCTCTGATTCAAAACCAGATTAGTGCCAGTTCGAATCTGGCAAGAGACACCAATGCCCCGATAGCCCAGCGGAAGAGGCAAACGACTTAAAATCGTTCCAGGGTGGGTTCGAATCCCACTCGGGGTACCAATCTTTAAAGGATAAATTATGTCAGAATCTGATGACTTTACTTATGAAGAACTAGTAGAGAAATGTGATCCAAATACTAAACTTGCTGTTGCAGCATGGACAGTATCTAAAATTGTTGAACACGGTAGAAATCCTGGTTCATTTCGTCATCTTATCTATGGTCTTATGGGTTTTGGACCAGAAGCATATGTACCGATATACTACGCCGGTGGCATGGATATTACTAATGAGTTTGACCTAAATAGTCGTGATAACCTAAAAGAAGTCATTCGCGATGAAAAGATCGAGAATACAAAGTTAAAAAAGTTTGCCGGTCTTTGTGATGAACCTAATTGCTTTGAGTCTGCATCCTGCGGTTTCCCTACTGATTCTGGTTATCGTTGGACTTGTTTTGAACACTCTAAATCGTTGGGCTTGTTTTGAACACTCTAACTTTAAAAAGAAAGATAGTACTTAATGGGTAACGTTCTTCTAGTGATGGTCATGCTAAACGGAGTTCCAGTTGGATCACCATTTGTCATCAAGGCTTCTGAACCAGGATGTACTAATGAACTAGCTACTATTCGTGGTATTAATAAGAGTCTATTAGAACTAGGTTCTACTCTTAAGTATAATGCTATTTGTAGTAGTTCACCAGAATAATGTTAGCTTGTGCTTTAGCTCTCATACTGTTAGTAGATGTTTCTGGTTCTATATCTCAGGAAAACTATAAGTTACAGAGACAGGGTATAGTACAAGCATTTGAAGATCAATCAGTAAGAAATACTATTAGAGCGCAACCTGGTGGGGTTGCGCTTTCATTGTTAGAATGGTCAAGTAATGTCAGTGTGACTGTGCCGTGGAGGGTAGTTAGGACTAATTCAGATATAGAAAAGTTTTCTCAAGAAATACTAAAGGCACCAAGATCATCATCTAATCTGACTGCCTTAGGACACGCTTTGAATAAAGCTATAGAATACATGGAAGAAGTTCCGTGTGATCCAGAGTCAAAAATTATTGATGTATCAGGTGATGGCCCATCTAATGAAAAAGAAGAACCTAATGAACCAAGAAACAAAGCTATAACAGAAGGTATAGTTATTAATGGTTTGCCAATCATAACAATTGTTTATCCAGAAATAGTAGATTACTATAAAGAAAAAGTCATAACACCAAATGGCTTCTTAGTAGAAGCCACTGATTTTGAAGATTTTGCAAAAGCTATAAGAAGAAAAATAATACTAGAGATAGCCAAGCGTTAATCAGCTATTTCTTTTCAGTATAAAGCATTTCTGATGCTATTCTGATAAGTGTTTTAGACGCTTCTATATCTTCTGGTTGTTCTCTCCAACCTATAGAGATTTGGCCTATAAACTTTGAAGGTTCAGGTGGTACACTTATTCTACACATATAAGTGACTCCTTTTTCTTTGTATACAAATCCTAAAAAGCTCTGCGGACTAGCATAACTAGAGCATGGTAAATCTCCAGCCATAAGACTGATTACGTCTGAATTATTAGAATGATTTGAGGTAAAGAGTTTAACATCATATCCATCGTGTGTTTTTACTCTTCCTTCACCCCTAACATATAGATAAGCTAATTTTCTACTGTTTAGTAAACTATTTACTTCAAATATAGCTATTAGATCAGCATTAGATCTTTTCACAATAAAAGCTACTGCTTCTTCATACCTGCCATTCATCTTTGGCAAAGCTTGTTGGGCTCTGTAAGACGCCATGAAAGTATCTTTTTCAGTATAGAAAAACCATCCCGCGGCACTCAAGATTGATATGATACATAATGTAAAAAGTCTGAAAGGACTATTGCCGATCCACTCAAGGATCTTTACGAATGTATCTTTCATTTATTTTTCTTTCTTTCTATGTCTCCGTTTTTTCTCTATCACAAACGAAAGCAGTTACTGCTACGTTTCCATATACATGACTAGCGGTACGAATCATATCCATTATAGGATCTACCGCTATTAATAATACGATGATAGCTTCATGTGGTAGTTGCAATAAGTCACACACTATACTCACTGTAGCCACCGTTAATACACCGGTGGTGCCGGCACTAGCTACACCGGCTAGTATAGCACCAAACAATACCATTAACAGAGCTATCCATGTTAGACTTATCCCATAGATATTTGCTATGAATAATGTAGCTATAGCGTAGTAAGTTATAGATCCAACCCTATTAACAGTAAAACTTAAAGGCACCATTAATTCGACAGAACCTCTATCAAACTTAAGCTTAGTCAGTGCTTCTTGTGCATATGGTATGCATGCGAGGCTACTTCTAGATGATATAGCTACTATTATAGTATCTTTTACTGCTAACAATATAGAAAATATAGATGTTCCTCTGCATCTTAATGCAATAACAATAGTAGCTATAATCAATATAGCTAAACCACCAAGAGCTTGTTGAATTATAAATTCAAGCAAAGTTTCGAAAATAGATAAACCAACTTTACCAACTTGACTTGAAATCATAGCTAATAAAGCAAATGGTAAAAAGTAATTTAGAAATTTAAATATGCTTATTGAAGCATTTTGTATAGCTTGCAAAGCACTGACTATTATAGTCATACCTTCATTCTTTAGTTGCCCGAGAGCAATACCAAAGATTAGGCAAAATACAACTACTTTTAGACTTTCACCAGTATTTAAGCTTTGAAAGATATTCTCTGGTATAAACTTAGTATAGATAGAAGGGCCATCATCTTTCTTTTCTTCTTTATCTTTGTGTAATGCAATTTCTAAATCAACAGTTCCTTGATCTCTGTCAGTGACTAGAGATCCCATTTTTGCTTGTTTTTCTGGTGTCATATCTGATGAAGTCAACATCACTGTTCCAACACCAACAGCTGAAGCTAAAACCATAGATAACATAAAACCAAAAATGATTCGCTTAATCATTCCAGCGGCATCATCTTTTTGTAATAAACTTATAATACCTACAAGTATAGTCGCTAATAAGAATGGTAAAACTACTACTTTTAATAGACTAAGGTAGATTAATCCAACGTCTTCAAATTCTATGCTTTCAGTAGGAAAATAAAATCCAAAAGCTACACCAGCTAATATAGCACTTAATATAGTAAATGGATTAGTCAGAATTTTTTTTAACATATTCATTTGACTATTCCTTGTTATTATCATAATATTTCTTTAACATAGATAGAAGATTCTTCACTTCTATGTTATTATAGTCATTTTTTATAACATGATCTATTATCGTAAGTAAGTGTGTGCTGTTAGGAGGAACAGCTGCCGCTATGTTATCTACAGAATCAGTAAACACAACTGTCTTAGTATGAATAGACGCTGTTGGCTTTTCCATAGTTAAACGTTTTATTTCAAATTCATCTCTAAAACCGGCTGAGTATTTTCCCGATATAACACCATTAACTATGTTATCCCAACTAGTTTCTGGTCTGTATATTGCTCTAGGAAAAGAAGTGCGAGCAAACGTATCATAACTAGAATTAGCTATGAAAGATATTGATCCATTAAAAGTTTTTATAGTAGTTTCTTGATCGCCATTCTTAGTGTTTTGGCTTAGCCATAAACGATTAACTATCATTGCTTGATGTAGTCTTACATATGGTGTAGAAAACTTGACTACATTCATTCTTGGTCCGGTTATTGACAACTTGCTGATAGCCATGTCAGCTTTGCCAGATACTACTTGATCTATAACACCCGCAAACGAAGTAGCGTCCCTGTTAAATACAACAGGGACGCCAAGAATCTTAGCTACTTTTTTAGCAATATCAACATCTAAGCCAGACATATTATTAATAGTCCCACCATAAAATGGTGGTGTATCAAAAGCAGTCATGGCTACTATAAGCTTATCTCTCTGTTTTATTTCTGCTATATCTGGTGGATACACAGTTTGTGCATGCGCTTTAAAGCAGAATAAAAAGAGTATAAGAAACA
>Ga0315900_10009632_pt1 | contig 12213 bp, 10 predicted proteins | sample LakEriMetagenome_FD_203521 | JGI IMG/M metagenome (GOLD analysis project Ga0315900, IMG submission 203521) | Freshwater fungal communities from buoy surface, Lake Erie, Ohio, United States - Buoy 12 MA114 | ecosystem: Environmental > Aquatic > Freshwater > Lake > Lake biofilm | place: USA: Lake...
GTCGCTCCGCCGGAAACCGATCCCCATTCCCTCGGCTCACGCCTCGGGCTTCAAGGGCACCGAGGCCAAACCACGAAGCAGCGTGACGCGCTCCTCTGGAGCGGCGGTCTCTGACCGTCGATTCCGGCCTGTGGCGTCACGATCCGGATCGCCGCTGCGGGCGGCCGTCGTGGCCGCCGACGATCTCATCGCACGACTCGCGCCCCGCCACCTTTGATTTGCTTTTCCACCTCGGCCCGGGTGGCCATGGAGGTGTCGCCGGGGGTCGTGCTCGCCAGGGCGCCGTGGGCGGCGCCGTAGTCGACCGCCTGCTGCGGGCAGTTGAACTCCAGGAACCCGAAGGCCAGGCCGCTGGCGAAGCTGTCGCCGCCACCCACGCGGTCGAGGATCTCGAGCTCGGGATACTTCCGGCTGTCGTAGAACTTCCCGTCGTGCCAGCAGATCGCGCTCCAGTCGTTCTTCGTCGCCGTGATCACCCGCCGCAGCGTCGTGGCGGCCACCTTGAAGTTCGGAAACTCCTTGACCGCGGTCTCGATCATCTGCTTGAAGGCGCTGGTCTCGATGGCGCTGATGGCGTGGTCGACGCCCGCCACCTCGAAGCCGAGCGACGCGGTGAAGTCCTCCTCGTTGCCGATCATCACGTCCACGTGTCGTGCGATCTCGCGGTTTACCTCCCGCGCCTTGGGCTGGCCGCCGATGCTCTTCCACAGGCTGGGCCGGTAGTTGAGGTCGTACGACACGATCGTGCCGTGCTTCTTCGCGGCCTGCACCGCCTCGACGGTCAGGGCCGCCGTCGTCTCCGACAGGGCCGCAAAGATGCCACCGGTGTGAAACCAGCGGACGCCGAGCGTGCCGAAGAGATGGTTCCAGTCCACGTCGCCCGGCTTCAGCTGGCTGGCCGCCGTGTTGCCCCGGTCGGGCACGCCCACCGCCCCGCGGATGCCGAACCCCCGCTCCGTGAAGTTCAGCCCGTTGCGGACCGTCCGGCCGATGCCGTCGTCAGGCCGCCAGTGAATGAAGTCGGTGCACACGCCCCCCTGCATGATGAAGTCCTCGACGAGGTGCCCGACCTCGTTGTCCACGAAGGCGGTCACGACGGCGGTCTTCAGGCCGAAACACTTCCGCAGGCCGCGGGCCACGTTGTATTCGCCGCCCCCCTCCCACACCTGAAACTGCCGGGCCGTGCGAATCCGGCCCTCGCCGGGATCGAGCCGGAGCATGATCTCGCCGAGCGAGACCTGGTCGAAGGCGCAGGAGTCCTTGGGTTTGAGGGGGAGCGGCATGCCTGGTTCCTTCCTGGGGGTGATGGGCTGGGTTCGTGTCAGGGTTGGCCGTCGATCGGGCTGGCCCGGCTCGGGGACGGCATGAGTTGCGTCGCATGCGAAGGTCCGCCACGCTCCGCATCCTCACGCCGAACCCCTCGCCTTCCCATGCGGAAGCATGGAGGTTGGCGGGGTACAAGTTGTTCGCACACGTCGTTTCCCGCGGCTTCCCGTACGGGAAAACGACGTTGAGCGGAGGGAAATCGTCATGCCGTCTTGAGGGCGGTGATGTCGAGGGGGAGCACGCCGGCTTCGTGGGCGATCTCGTTGAGCGCCTCGACCTCCGCGGTCGAGAAGAGCAGGCCGCCGGCGGCGTCACTGCGGGCCGCAGCCTGGGCCTCGAGCTGTCCCGGCAGCATGCACTGCTCGTTGCCATGGCCGAGGATGTCGGAAAGCACGGCCTTGATATTGGCCGCCTGCGACCGGCCGGCCGCGAACGCACCGCCACTGACCGCGTCGGGGTGGATCACCTGGAAGAAAAACGCGCAGGTCTGCTTCTCCCCCGCCACCGGGGCCCGGTTGCGGATCGTCGGCAGCGAGCCGCCGATGAAGCCGGCCACGATCTCGTTGATCAGCGACAGGCCGTAGCCCTTGTGGTCGCCGAAGGGCAGCAGCGACACGGCCTCCGCCGGGTCGGTTGTCGGTCGGCCCGCCTTGTCCACCGCCGCGTTCGGCGGCAGCGGCTTGCCCTCGCGCTTCAACTGCTGCACGCGGCCCATGGCGATCACGCTGGTCGCCCAGTCGATGACGATCGGGAACCCCACGGCCTCGGTGGTGGGAAAACCCCAGGAGTGCGGGTTCGTGCCCAGCGTAGGATGCACGCCCTTGAAGGGCACGACCTCGGCCAGGGCCGCCGTGCAGTTGGTGTAGGCGATGTAGCCCCGTCGGGCCGCCTCCATCACGTAGCCGCCGCCCCATAGGTAGTGAAACGCGTTGTCCACGCTCACCGTGCCGCAGCCGTGCCGGTCGGCGAGCCGGATGCAGGTCTCGATGGCCTCCCAGGCGACCGCCTGCCCGAGCTTCTTGTTCGCGTCCCACACCTCGCAGGCGTCGAACCGCGACGGCAACTTCCTGAGCGCCGCCCGCGGCACGCAGCCATGGGCGAGGGAGCCGAAGTGCTCGTCGAGATGGAGCGCCTTGATGGCGTTGTGCGTGCGGATGCCATGCCGCGTGGCGGCCGTGGCCAGCCGGGCCGCGTGCTCGGCCTCGCTCGCATCGAAGCCGCGGCGCAGGTAGGCGCCGCGGACGATCTCCTCGTGGGCGGCGACGGGAACGACGTGGAAGGTTTCTGACATGGGTGGAACGCCTAAACGACTTTCGTGACCGGGACCTCGGGATTGACCTGGGCGAGGGGCTTCTCGCCATGCATGGCACGAATCAGGTTCGTGACGGCCGCCATTGCCTGCCGCTGCACGCTCTCGTGGGTGCGCGAGCCGACATGGGGCGTGACCAGGCAATTGGGGAGCCGCGTCAGCGGATGGTCGGCCGGGGGCGGCTCGGCGTCGAGCACGTCGGTGCCGTAGCCACGGACGCGGCCGTCCCGCAAGGCGGCGGCCATGTCCGGCGTGTTGACGATCTCGCCGCGGGCGCAGTTGATCACGATCACCCCCGGCTTCATCTTCGCGATCGTCTCGGCCCGCACGAGATCCCGCGTCTCGGGGGTGAGGTTCGTGTGCAAGGAGAGGTAGTCGGCGGTGGCGAACACCTCGTCGAGCGACGCGGCCCGCGGAATGCCGCGGTCCGCGGCGAACGCGTCGTCCCAGTAGACGTCGTAGCCGATCGGCTTCATCCCGAAGGCCTGGGCCCGGATCGCCACCTCCTTGCCGATTCGTCCCATCCCCACGATGCCGATCGTCTTGTCGAGGAGCTCGTGGCCGGTCTGTCGCTTCCAGCCGCCGCCGCGGACGGAATCGGCGTGAAACAGCAGGTTCTTCTCCAGCGCCAGCAGCAGCAGAAAGGCGTGCTCCGCCACCGTGGTGTGGTTGACGCCGGGGGTGAACAGAAGCGGGATGCCGAACTCGGTGCAGCTTGTGACGTCGATCTTGTCGACGCCGATGCCATACTTCGACAGCACCTTGAGCCGTGGCCGGGCCTTCTCGAGCACGGCACGCGTGATCGCGTCGTCGCCGCAGATGTAGCCGTCGACCTCCCCCACGGCCGCCAGCGTGTCGGCCTCGTTGAGCGGGCCCCGGGCGGTGACCACCTCCCAGCCGGTGGCGGCGAGGGCGTCGTGGTGCCCGCCGGGGGTGTCTTGAAAAGAGGTGGTGGTGAGCAGGATGCGAGGTTTCATGGCAGTTCCCGGCCGGCACAGTGGTCGAAGCCGAAAAAGTATCGCCCGTCCCCGAAAACCTCAATCACGCTTCGTCATGCGGCCGGGTCGGCCGGGCGAGGTGCGACACCCCCCCTTCCCGGACGAACGCTTCCAGCAGCGCCGCGTGCCGCCCGTTCCACCGCCAGAGATGGCAGTCGCGGCGATCGGCGGCCCCCGCGCCGGCGGTGCCGACGCGATGCAGCCAGTAGGCCGCGCCCGGCCCGAGCGGGTGTCGGGCGAACTCGGCATGCCGCCGGAGCGGCACCCGCGTCTTGATCCAGCTCCAGTGATTCATGTGATGCCGGTGGTCGTCATCGGGATGCCGGATGCACCACAGCCGATACTCGAGCTCGGTCACGGGGACGATCCGCCACGCCTCCGCGGTCGCCACCGGATGGCCGCCCGCCAGCAAGTCCACCGCCACCGCGATGCCCACGGCCGAGGTCGTGAGCACCATGCCGGCATCAGGATCCGCGGCCGGTGTGCCGCGTGCCCAGGCGGACCGCGCGGACATGATCGCCGTCCAGTCATCGAGCCAGGCCACCAGGTGCGCGGCGAGGATCGACCGCTCGGCGGCCGCCACGGACGGCGAGTCGGGGTGCCGCGGCGGCTCCGCAGCACGTCGTTCGGCCGCGAACCCCGCCAGGCCCGCACACCATTCCCGCGTCATGCCCTGCACGCCATGCTCCCCGTCGCAGGCTTCACGGCCAGCCGGCCACCGCATCGGGCCGCTGCCCGGAAAGACCCGCGGCACCGCTCGACGGTATCATCATGCCATGGACCATGCCGTCTCCCAAGATGCCGTCTGTGCTCCGCCGCTGCGGGCGGTCGTCGTCATGGGCGTGTGCGGGGCTGGAAAAACCGAGATCGGCCGCCGGCTGGCCACTGCACTCGGCTGGACATTCCGCGACGCCGACGACTTCCATCCCGCGGCCAACGTCGCCAAGATGCGGTCCGGCACGCCGCTGAACGACGCCGATCGCGGGCCGTGGCTCGATGCCCTTGCCCGCCTGCTGCAAGACGCCGCAGCGGGCGGCGGCGACGTGGTGCTGGCCTGCTCGGCACTGGCCCGTCGGTATCGCGACCGGCTCGGCCTCCCGCACCCGGTCGTCCGTCTCGTGCACCTCGACGACCCCGGCGGCGTGGTCCGAAAGCGAATCGAGCAGCGGGCGGGCCATTTCATGCCCGCCACGCTGCTCGACAGCCAATTGGCGTTGTTGGAACGACCCGCGGCGGACGAGCGACCGATCGTGGTCGACGTGGCCGCGGATCCGGACACCCTCGTGCGTGCGATTCTCGCGCAGCTGTGACGGCGTCGCCGCGGGTTACCGATTGAGGAACTTCTCGCGCAGCCACTCGTTCTTGCGGCGCTCGAGTTCGATCAGCTTCGCGACCGGTCCCTTGCGGGCGGCCTGGACCTGCTGACCATTCCGGATCTGGTTGGCGGACGCGGCGCCACCGATGAACAGGGTCGACACGACGGCGATCACGAAGACGATGCGATGCATGAAACGGGCTCCTCGGGAAAAGACACGCGGGCACAGGCGGGCGCCGGCACGCTGCCGACGGGGTTTCACCCAGGATGTGGTGATCGTCGGGCGGTTGCCGATGTCTTGACCCGCCTGCCGCCGCCGCCGCAGCAGCGGAAGAACTGCCACCGTGGGCAAACACGGCGCGTCGTGTGCCTCCGCTGCAAACCGATCGCCGCAGGCGATGCGCCGGGAAAAATCCCCCCGCACCGGCTTGACGGGTCAGGTCTTGCGCGCCGCAGTGGCCCGTGGATCGTCGGGCCAGGCGTGCTTGGGATACCGGCGCCGCAGTTCCTGGCGGACCCTGGGATAGGTGTTGGCCCAGAAGCCGGCCAGGTCGGCGGTCACCTGCTGCGGGCGGTGGTTCGGCCCCAAAAGATGGAGGAGGACCGGCACCCGGCCGCCGGCGATCCGCGGCGTGTCCGCGACTCCGAACAGCTCCTGGATCCGCACCGCCAGGACGGGAGGGCCCGCGCCATCGTAGGCGAGCCGGTGACGCTTGCCGGTGGGCAGTTCGATGCCCGGCGGTGCCAAGGCGTCGACCTCGCGTAGCCGGTCGAAGCCCACGAGCGTCTGGAGCCGCGTCAGCCAGTCCGCAGACCGAACCTCCTCCAGCGTCCGCAGGCCGCGGCAGACGTCGGGCAGCAACGTCTTGAGCACGGCGTCGTCGAGGTCCGGCATGCCGAGGTCCGGCATCGTCGTCATCAGCCAGCGGGCGCGGGCCAGGAATCCGCCGGCCGCCGTGTCGGGGGTGGGCGCTACCCGGTCCCACTGCGCCGCCGCCTCGCGGGCGAGCACGGCCGCCGCGGCATCGGCGTCACCGATCGCGATCGGCGTCTCGTCGAGCACGAGATCCATCCAGGCCGTCCGCCGCCGTGCTTCCACCTGGCGGCGCGACGGATGAAAGAGAACCTCCTCGGCCGTGCGCAGGTTCGCCGCGGCCAGGCAGCCTTCTTCGAGCCAGGGCCGCTCGATGGCCGACGCCTGCCGCACGCCCGCCTCACCCGCGGCGTCGTCGATGTCGATCGCGAGAAACAGCGGCTCGCCGCGGACCCGCGATCCGGCGTCGAGCCGCACGCCGCGGCCGCCCACCATCGTGCCACGGTCCTGCGCCCCAGGCCGCAGCCGCGCGACACGGTCCGGAAACGCCTCCAGCAGCGCCTGCATCAGGCTCGTGGCCGGATCGGCGGCCCGCGGCGCGGCCGGCTCCACGATGCGATACAGCTGCTCGGCGACGCGAAGCACGTTGCCGGCACCGCCGGGATGCGGCTCGAGATGCGGATCACCGGAGTCGCGGCCGGCGTGAAACGCCTGCAAGGCCGCCACCCGATCGATGACGTCCGAGCGGGTGCGCACGGTGAGCCGATCACGTGGGCCTCCCACGTGCCGCGCGGGCCGGAAGGGATCACGCTCGGAGAGCAGGGCGGCGGCGATCGACGTCTCACGGAGCACGCCCCGGCTGGCACCGGCGAGCAGCAGGCGGCCGAGCCGCGGATGCGCGGGGAGCCGCGCCAGGTCGCGGCCCAGCGGCGTGATGCGATCGGTTCCGGAGTTGTCCGTTTCCACCGCGCCGAGTTGTCGCAGCAGCCGCCGCGCGGCATCGAGAGCCTCCGCAGGGGGCGGATCCAGCCACGGAAAGTCCGTCGCCTCCCCGACCGCGAGCAGCTGCAGGAGCGGCCCGGCCAGATCGCCGCGGACCGCCTCGGGAGGTTCGGCCGGTGGACGGTGGTGATGGGCCGCCTCGTCCCACAGCCGCCAGCAGATGCCGGCGGCTGTCCTGCCCGCGCGGCCCGCCCGCTGATCGGCCGCCGCCTTTGAAATCGGCACGAGTTCCAGGCGGGGAAGTCCGGTGGCATGCGTCACCCGCAGCTGCCGGGCGAGCCCTGAATCGACGACCGCGGTGACGCCGGGGATCGTCAGCGAAGTTTCAGCGACGTTCGTGGCCAGGATCACCTTGCGGTGACCGGTCTCCTCGAGCACCCGGTCCTGCTGCTCGGGGGGCAGGTCGCCGAACAGCGTCATCAGCGCATGCCCCTGCCGCTCGACGAGCGGGGCGAGTTCCCGCTCGCAACGCACGATCTCGCCCACGCCCGGCAGGAAGACGAGCACGTGCCCGGAGGTCTGTCGCACGGCCTCGGGAACGGCCGTGGCGACGAGTTCGACGAGGTCCCGCCGGTCGCCGTGCCTGAGATACCGTGTCTCGACGGGAAACACCCGTCCCGTGGCGGACACGATCGGGCAGGCGCCCTCTCCCGCGCCGAGCAGCCGTGCCACCGGCTCGGCCGCCAGCGTGGCGCTCATGACCGCGATCCGCAGGTCAGGCCGCACCGTCTGCCGCAGCCGCGTGAGCAGGCCGAGCACCAGATCCATCTCGACGGTCCGCTCGTGGAACTCGTCCAGCACGACGGCCCCGATGCCCTCGAGCGCGATGTCGTCGAGCAGCCGCCGCAGCATGATGCCGGTCGTCTCGACCACCAGCCGGGTGTCACGCCCCACCCGGGCATCGAACCGCACCTGGTAGCCCACCTCTCCGCCGATGGGCACGCCTCGCAGCCGCGCGATCTGCGCGGCCACGGCCCGCGCGGCCAGCCGGCGCGGCTGCAGCAGCACGACCCGGCCCGGCGCCGGCAGGTCATCGAGGACCGCCGCGGGCACGAGCATGGTCTTGCCGGAACCCGGCGGCGCCGTGATCACGACCGCCCCGGCGCGTGCCGCCGCGACCGCGTCCTCGAGCACCGCGGCGACGGGCAGATCGACGGGCAGGTGGTGAGGATGCGTCATGGGGGCACGGGCGATAACCCGGAATCATCTCGATGATACCGGCATCACCGGGATCAGTCCGCCGCGGCAGACTTCCCGGCGGCGGGCGGCTCCGCGAGGTCGTCCCAGCGGATCTTCCGCCGCGCGAAGCCGCGCACGCGGGCGATCCAGCGCGGGTCCTCGATCTCGAGCCACTCCCCGGGCCGCCCGACGCCGCGGAAGAACGGCGCGTAGAGGCGGTGCGCCGGCGGCAGCACGACACCGAGCTGCCGGCAGACGCTTTCCAGGTCGGTCCGCGAGAACGGCGTGCACACGTAGGCCTGGGGGCGATTGTCGGCATACACGCAGTGCGCGAGAAAGGCATCGACGATGCCGAGCCAGTAGCCTGCCGGGAGCAGCAGCAACGCGACGGCGACGCTGCGGGCCGGCCGGCGGGCCAGGGCAAACTCGGCGCCGAGCCCGGGCCCACGCCAGGGACCGAGCAGGCCCGGCCCGGCGGCCGCCAGCGCCAGGTTCCAGGGCCAGACGGGCGCGTCCCACTGCAGCCGGAATGCCAGCACGGCGAACGCCGCCAGATGAAACGCCGTCGCGACCATGGCGGCCGGCTTCCGCAGTCGCGGCACGAAACAGGCCATGCCCAGGAACAACTCGGTGCCGGCCACCGCGGCGGCGAGCGTCGGCCCGATCCAGGGCGGCCCAGCCGGCCACACGGCCCACTTGAGCCACGTCCCGCTGATGGTGAAGTAGTCCGCCGACGACAGTTTATGGAGGCCGGCATACGTCCACAGCGCGGCGAGGGCGGCCCGCGCGACGACGCGGCCGCCGGGCAGTCCGATGGTGCCCCAGAGGAGCGTCGCCAGCGAGACCAGGTGCGGCTGCATCCGTGACTGATCCGCCACGATCGCGAGCCCGAGCACGAACGTGTGCAGGGGCACGCCGACGCGGGGCCAACGGAGGACCACGGCCAAACTGGCGAGCATCGGCCAGCCCGCATGCACGGCGGGCAGCTCGAGCAGCGGCAGCATCGGCGGATGCGACCGAGGTTCCCACACGCGCCAGGTGAGCAGCACCGTGGCGACCTGGGCGGCCACCATGACGCAGCGCAGCGGCGGATCGACCGCGAACACGCGACCTCTTTCCCGAGCGTCGCCGGCGGTTTCCCGGCCGAAATTCCCTTGATTCGCGGAGCCCATCGCCCGATGGTAGCCGTTCCGGGCACGGTCCGAGAATGCCGCCGCCGACCGTCTCCAGGCTTGTGCGGGAAGAAAAATCCCCTTACCCTGCGAAAGGACTAGCAGCCTGTGGAATCAGGCTGCCGCCACAGGATGGGGCGGCGGCCGACCGGCGAAAAGCTTTGGCTTTTCCACCGGTCAGCGAAGTGGAAAAAGGCATGGAAGACTTTCCACGGACCGCTCGGGCTCACGCATTTCGTCCGCCGAAGACGTTTCTCATGGCCGTTCACCGACTGGCTTTTTGCCTGGGATTGGGTCTCCTGGCGGCCGTCCCCGTGGCGCCTGGCCTGGCGCTGCAGACGGGGCCGCCGACGCTGGAAAACCTGCTCAACCCGACCGGAAACGATCCCGACGGCGCAGCGGCCACGCCGTTTGACGAGCCGCCGCGGAATCCGGCCGCGCGGCCGCCGCGTGAGCAACCGGACAAGGCCCCGTTCGCCCCGCCGGCCAAACGGCTGGCCGTGCCCGATCAGTCGGCGGTTGACGAGGCGTTGGAGTTGATCCATCAAGCCTACGAGGAGGCCATCAAAACGGCGGCCGAGAATCCTGAATCCACCGTCCGCTCCTTTCGCGACACCGCCGACAAGACCACCAATCCGTCCCGCAAGTATGCGCTGTTGGTGCTGGCGGAGCAGCTCGCGATCGAGGCCCGCGCCACGTCAGCGGCACTCGACGCGCTCGCCCGGCGGGCCGCTCTGTTCGACATCGACGCCCTCGCATCCCGCCACGCCCTGCTGGCCAAGATGGCCCGCGCGGACGACAGCCGCCCCGACGCGGTGCTTTTCGAGCACGTCGTGAAGACGGCGCGGCAGGCCATCGCCGCGGATCGCTATGACCTGGCCGACGCGGCGGCCGACCTCGCGGAGACGATCGCCAAGGCGATCGAGAAGGATGAAAAGCTGCGGGCCGCGGAAAGCCGGCGGAAACGCGAGCCCCCCCCCAAGCCCGTCGCCGCGAAACTGCTGGCCGACGCCACGAACCTCCGCAGGGACGTGCGCGAACGCCGACGGCAGGCCTTCGACTACACCGCGGCCCGCGATAAGCTGGCCCTCTTTCCGGACGACGCCGATGCGGCCGAGACCGTGGGCCGGTACCTGTGCTTCGTGAAACATGACTGGAAGGGCGGCCTGCCCTTCCTGACGCGGGGCCGCCACGAGGGCCTGCGGAATCTCGCGGCCCGTGAGATCGCCCTGTCCAGGGAACCGCAGGTCTCGGCCAGTTCCCGGCTCAAACTCTGCAACGAGTGGTGGAAATTGGCCGAGGCCGGCGACCAGCTGGCCCCCGAGCAGGCCGCAGCGGTCAAAGACCATGTATCGGGCATCTACCGCGACATTGCGGGTCTGTTGACCGATCCCATCGATGCGGCGCTGGCACGAAAGCGGGCGAAGTCCGGGGGCACGGAGCAGCCACCTGCTTCCAACGCCACGGCCGTCCCGGAGAAACCGGCCGCGCCGACGCTCGACTCCCTGTTGCAGGGCGGCGTCCGGTAGGCCGCTTCGATGCGGCCGCGGTCCGCGACGGACTGCCCCGCGACCGCCGCCGGGATCGCAATCCCGCTACCACGCCAGCGCCGGCCCGTACCATACTGGCGTTTGCCACGCGTCGCCCCCCTCTCCTTCTTCAGCCCATCAGCCGCCATGCGCTACGCCCCGATCGATCCGTCCCTGTTTGCAACCAATCGCCGCCGCCTCGTCGAACAGTTGCCTGGCCACGCCGTGGCGATCCTGCATGCCGCAGACGTGCCGCCGACGACCGGCGACGGCAGCCGCAAGCTCCACCCTGCCAGCGACCTCTTCTGGCTGACGGGCATCGAGCAGGAGGAAAGCGTGCTGGTGCTGGCGCCGCGGGCGCACGAGCCCGCCCAGCGGGAGATGCTCTTCGTGCGGCAGCCGAACGAGCACCTCGCCCAATGGGAGGGAGACAAGCTCACGCGGGAGCGGGCGACGGAGATCTCCGGGATCTCCAAGGTGCGTTGGCTCTCCGAGCTGCCGGCCGCGATCCACACGCTCCTCTGCGAGTGCGAGTCGGTCTATCTGAACCTCAACGAGCACGAGCGGGCGGCCTACGAGGTGGAGGAACGCGACCTCCGGCTGGCCCGCCAGTTGATCGCCCGCTACCCCCTGCACCGCTACGAGCGGCTGGGTCCGATCATGCGCCGGCTCCGGGCCGTGAAGAGCCCGGCGGAGATCGAGCTCATGCGTCGGGCGATCGACATCACCGCCGCCGGCCTGCGGCGGCTGCTCGCGACCCTCCGGCCGGGAGTGATGGAGTTCGAGCTCGAGGCCGAACTGGCCGCCGAGTTCACCCGGCAACGCGGCCGTATGGCCTACGAGCCGATCATCGGTTCCGGCCGGAACGCCTGCGTCCTCCACTACCTCGACAACGACGCCCCGTGCCGGGACGGCGAACTCGTGCTCGTCGACGCCGGCGCCGCCTACGCCAACTACAACGCCGACCTGACCCGCACCTATCCGGTCAACGGCCGGTTCACGCCACGGCAGCGGGCCGTCTACGAGGCCGTGCTGCGGGTGATGCGCGACTCGATCGCCCGGGCCACCGTCGGCATCACGCCGCGTGACTGGAAGCGGGCCGCGCAGGTGCAGATGGCGGAGGAATTGGTCGACCTGGGGCTGATTTCGGCGGCCGACGCCGCGGCCGACACGCCGGAAAAGCCCGCCTGCCAGAAGTATTTCATGCACGGGCTCGGCCACTCGATCGGCCTCGGCGTGCACGACATCGCCCCGGTCACCGGCCCCTTCGCGCCCGGCTGGGTGATCACCGTCGAGCCGGGGATCTACATCCCCGAGGAGTCGCTTGCCGTGCGTCTGGAGAACGACGTGCTGATCACCGCGGAAGGCCCGGTCGACCTCTGCGGCCACGTGCCGATCGACCCCGATGAGATCGAGCGGCTCATGGCCCGCTAGCTGCCCGTGGACAAAGCCCTCCATGGCCTTTGTCCACTTGGCCGACCGGGGGAAACGCCGAGGGTTTCCCCGGTCGGCGTTCCTCGCATCCTGCGCTAGCTGTCCGTGGACAAAGCCCTCCATGGCCTTTGTCCA
>Ga0315900_10009635_pt1 | contig 12212 bp, 8 predicted proteins | sample LakEriMetagenome_FD_203521 | JGI IMG/M metagenome (GOLD analysis project Ga0315900, IMG submission 203521) | Freshwater fungal communities from buoy surface, Lake Erie, Ohio, United States - Buoy 12 MA114 | ecosystem: Environmental > Aquatic > Freshwater > Lake > Lake biofilm | place: USA: Lake...
TTGTTTTCCGCCATTAGGATAAGCCACCATTTCCCCCGTGCTGGCAGGCATTAATCGGCCATTGATAATTGTTGCGTTCAGCATTTCTGTTGATGTAAACGAGTTGGCGCTATCAAATAAGTTGATGCCGCACCAAGATAGGTTGGCAACGCTGGATAGTTCAACCTCAGCTTCCGCATAAAAATAGCTTGTCAATAAATCAGCTGGAATAATACCCAAGCCAGCATAGGCCGCATTGTTTATCTGATAATTCCATACTTCGTTTGCCCCACCGCCTCCAATGGAAAACTGAAAAACAGGGCGCTGCCCAACTTGGCCGTTACTCCACGGAGATTCAGAGCTAAGCGTTATAGTGCCGGAAGCTGTGCCGCTACCACGGGCGAATGTTGTGCCTGTTGGTTGGTTGCCCACATAGACAATACCAGCAGCCACAGTAGGCGTCCCCGCTGTGCCGCAGTTGCCGGTTGAGGTTCCCGCCGGGCGGACGTAACCCCATACAGCAGTGCCGTCAGCAATGCCGCTTCCTGAGGTACCTGTAGGACCACCAGCGCCAGCTGATGTGCCTGCGGTTATGCAGCGATAAGTTTTTATAGGCGATGTATCGTTAGCAACAAGCGCACCAACCTCATAAGCAGTGCTTGCAACCCACGGCACGCCTTCTAGCATATTCCCGGCTGGATTGCGTACGGGGTCATATCCGTCTGTTTGGTTATAATTCCGCACCGGATATAATGGCGTGCCACCCATAATGCGCTGCGCAGCAATCCATACGGCATAACCACTGTAATACGCGCCCCTTGGGGATGGGTGCAGACCATCTTCAGTCATCGCATAGGCAACGGTTCCAGTAGCGCCGCCTACCGGGTCATTTGCAGTACTACTGCCGTTTGTCCAATATCCTCTGGCATCGGCAATATCAATTGGTAGATTTCCAGACGAACGAGCCGCCACACCGCGACAATAGCTATAAATCCAGCTGTTGATTCGATGCATGGCCGCAAGTTGAATACCAGTCATGCCAGTGCGCGGCGTAATTGGCATTGCTATGACTTTTTTACCGCTTTTTAATATGGATGTATAACATAGCTCTAGGTTGGCAATAGTTGTGGCTGAGGGAATATTGTTTCCAATGTCGTTTGTGCCGCCGTGCACAACAACAATATCTGTTTTGCTGGCTAAAACATCAGGCAGGCGCGCAACCATATCCGATGTAAAGCTGCCAGTAACCCCGAACGTTCCCGATGCGTTATGCACGCCAGAAATAACCGCTCCAGAACCTGTGCTTGTAGTAATTGTTGCAGAAAAAGGAACGTTCGGCTGGCCGGGGTTTGTAATGGTAACGCCAGTGATAACGCCTTTGCTAACAACAAGGCTTGCAGTCACGCCGCTGCCCGCTATTGCAATGGTATCAGACGGCGAATAGTTTTGCCCGCCATTTACCACAATAACTTTAACCATTGCCCCTTGAATACCGGCAATGCCTTCATCCATGTTTACATAAAGCTGGCCGTTGCTGAATTTTTCCGCCCAATTAAGAAACGAATTGTTGCCTAGCGTAATGATAGGGCGCGTATGGAAGCATACAGCAGTGCCGTCAGCAATGCCGCTACCTAAACCAGTAGGGCCGACAGATGAAGCGGAAGTTCCCGCTGTAGTGTATCGGTAAAGAAGTCCATTATTAACAACGATATTGCCAATGACATAGGCGGTGTTTGGAAGCCATTGCGGGGCATTGTATGCGCCCGGTTGCTGGTACAGACCGCCGCGTGCGCTGATTGAGTCGCCAAGTGCGTTGATACGAAAGCAATCAGTTTGCGTTGCGGGGCGGCCTGTTGTGAAAGGAACTGTCATATCTCTACCTATTATTGACTAGATTGTTAGCGCCCAAAGCGCCCGGAACCGCGCCATAAGAGCCGTATTGACGTAATGCGTTAGCAATAGCTTGTTTCTTTGCTTCTTCTTGTGACCGTACAATTCCCGTTATGGGGTCTGCCATAACAGAGGCGCGGGCGGCATCGTTTGCCATGATGGAACGTTCTATGCCTTGGTTTTTAAGTTCCTTGATTGCCCCATAAAATGGGATTTTTGTGCTTAAAGCCGCATCAACAACTTTTCCTCCTACAACATTTCCTTTGGCTGCAATAGGCGGTTGCAGCGTATCAAGCATATTCATAATTTGAGCGGACGTGCCGGATGCGTTGAAATTGTTGCGAACAACGGGGTCTGTGGTTAAATCAACTGCGCCGCGAGATAGCGCGCCTAAGTATTTACGCTGCTCCTCAGTAAATAATATTTTGAGCTTATCGTTGCCTATTTTATCTAGAGCGCGTTTAAAGTTTAGGCCGCTAAAAGTGCTTTGCCCGGCCTCGTTCGGCACATTCCCGGTTGCTTTATCAATGGCCTGCTGCACCACGTTTGCGCGCAGGTTTTTTAATGCCATATCGGCAGTTTCATCACCCGATTCAGCCGCCTTGCCTAAAAATGATGTGAGCTGTTCAAGTTTTTTTTGCGAACCGCTAGAATAAACGTATTTCTTGGTTATTTCTTCAAACGGGATAGACTGGTTTGCGCCCGTTTTCATAGCCAGAACGTCCGCTAAGCCCGCTTCATCTTCAAAAACCTTGCTGCGTAAAGCCCTTAAACTGCGAGCTTCTTTGTAAATATCACCGCCGCCAGCGTTATCTTGCGCCGCATCAATGGCCGTTTTAATTTTACGCACTAGCCGCGAATTTTCAGGTGTTGAGACGTCATTAAGAAACTGGCGGAATTTCTCAGAATCCGTAAACGTCATTTTCTGCGGTATATCCGCCGCCGTCAATAAGGGTAGGCCATCAGCATCAACGAGCAAGACTTGGCTTTTATCGCCTATTGCTTTGTTGCCCGTGGTAAAATCTTGCATCCGAGCGCGAATGCCATTCAGCAATGATTTTCCTTGTGCGCTAGAAAGAAACTCAGAACGCAACCCTTTAAGTTCATCAGCAACACCGTTTGTGGGCACTTTAGGCGCATTAGCTGCGGCTTCATCGGCTTTTTGGTAAAGCTCTGTGATGCGGTTATTAAACCCGTCATACTGGTTTTTCATTGCCCCATAAACGCTGCCGCCAACGTCATAATCAGAGCCGCCTTGACCTTGTGTTTTTTTAAGGGCTTCTTGCGCGGCCTGTATGATTTGCTCGTTTTTTGCTAAATCAGCTTGCCTAATTGGTGCGCCAATATTCGCGTTTTGCGCTAAATTCCTTGATGCCGTGGCATCCGCATAATCACGGGTAACATCGGCCAAAGTGTAGTTTTTAATGCCCAATGCCTCAAAATTGAGCAGCCGCTCTTTTTGCACTGGGGTTAATTTGTCAAATCCTGGTTTTTTTAGCAGTTCCTGTACCTGCTTGGGTAACAGCTGCGTATCTATGTTGGCAACGCCTTCTGCGTCCAACTGCAAGGCTTTTTGTATGGAGGGCGCATTCCCGGAAAGCGTCTCTTTAATTGCATTCGCGCTTGCTTCTACTGACTCAGTTGCTGCTTTACCGCCAATTAAACCCGAAATGCTTTTACCTGCTCTATTGGCCAATCCGCCTATATACGGCGCAATTTTTGCACCTAGAGCACCGCCAGCACCGCCAACGGCAGTATTAACGGCGCGAGATTCACCCTCTGCGGTGGGCTGTGTAGCGCCTATACCAGCGCCTAATGCTAATCCGGCTTTGACCCCCTTGCCAATAACCCCGCCTGCCAGTTCAGGCACTGCCGCTGAAAAATAGTTAGTGTTGGGCGTCTCTGGTTGTACCTTTAGTGACTCTGCCTTGGTTTGTAGGGCAAAATCTAATTCGCTGTTAACCTGTTCGCGCTGCGCTGGCGTCAATGAGGCCATATCGAGGCCATAGAGGCTGCCTATAACATCTTTGGCGGTTTCGCTATTACTGAGTATCTGTGCGCCGCCAACGCCTAACTGTTTAACGCCGCGTGTCACCCCGCGTGCAATATCCCCGATAGACGTGCTGGCGGGCTGCGTTGTAATATCGGGCTGCATGAAGGGTGATTCTTGCGGCACTTGCGGCTCAACAAGTTGAAAGCCGGGCGGCAGGGCGGCGGCTGGCGGCTGCACAAGCTGAAATCCCGCTGGTAGTGGTTGCGCTGGCATTATTGCCTCACCCATTGGCCATTGCGCATAATAACCGTTTCGCCCGTTGTTGGATTGCGTGCAACCGCACCCTCCGAAACTGTTGCATCTTTAGGAGGCGCTACGTTTCGCGCTGGTGCATTGTAGTAATCTAAAAGTTTAGTTGGGTCGTTATTCGTTAACGCATTAGTATAGCTGGACGTCATAGCATCAAGCTGCTGCCGTCTTTGATTTGCCTCGTTTATAGCGTTTTGGATAAGCGCAACGTTTGTTTTTGGGTCTTTATTGAGACCAAATACGATTTTTTGAACGCGCTGCGCATCGCCCTCTGTTTGCGTACCCTTTGCCAAAAGCAACAAGGCGTTTGAACCTTTTTGCGATAAAGCATTAAACAACTCTGCTTGCGGTATTTTATCCGCATCGCCTATACCAAGTTGCTTCGCCATTTTTCGAGCCGTTAACACTTCCTCAGCGCCAAATCCTTGATAGGTTTTAGGGTCTTGGGCAAGGCTTAGCGCCGATTGCAGGCGCGGCGCTTCTGCAACATCAAGTCGCACTTGATTAGACAATTCAGCCATACCTTTTGCTGCATTACTGCCTAGTTCTCCGCCAAACTTTCTGTTAAATTGCTCAGCCGTCGATAGGTTTACGGTTGTTTGTGGACGACCAGCAGCAGCAACCTGCATTCTTGCTGGTAGGGTTGCATCGGATTTAGCCGCCTCAATTTGTGGGGCGTATTGCAAGTCAAGTTTGCGCGTTCTTTCTTCTTTAGCAATATCATTCGCCAGTTTCTGCTGCGCTTCTGCTTGTGATAACTGCATATTCATAGCCAGCGGCATGGTTGATTCATTGCCGCGCAAAATATCAATCATGGTTTGATTGCCTGCGGGTTTGCCCTGTATTGCCACTTGGCCTGTATCGGGGTTGACCCATTCTTTGACGCCGCTTTGCTGCGCCATCAGCGCATCACCAAGGGTTTTTTGATAATCGTCTCTAGCGGCCTTTTCCGCTTTATCGGCTTGTGTATTGGCGTAACCCGCAATGCCGCCCTGCAATACCTTGGCCAGCCCTTCAAATGGCGAAATAGGAATAGCCAGACCGCCAGAGGCCGTGCGGTTTGCATCCAGCGGCTGACCTGCTTGCTGCATGAGCATTTGCGCCATCATGCGCTTACGCTTAATATCGGGGCTTTCTTGATAGCCGTAACCCATTCCGCCCGCTTGCATCTAACCCACCATCGCGTAGTTGACCATTTTAAACCCATCATCACGGGTAATAACGGCCTCTGGGATAATTTTTTCAACGTCCTGCGCCATAACACCAAAGCGCAGCGGTGCATCGTCTGATTCGTTATTGTAGCGGAATGTATAGGTCGGAATGCCTGTTGAGGTGCTGCCCATCGGGGTGATGTCTTTTTTCAGGCGAATATCGGATATAGCGGCCGCTGCCGCCATTCCGCCTAATTGACCAATGGCGCTTGTAGTTGCGTTTTGCTTACCAATTTTTTGATTGTATTGGTTAAGCTGGCCTTGATAAGCCGCCATAGTGGGTGCCATCGTGTCTGTGTTTGCAACGCCCGTGACGGGCACAGAATTAAACAGCGGATTGCTAACTTGCGAGCCGCCCAGCAGCGCCGAAAACTCATTAAGCGGCTGGCCGCGTTTTGCAAAGGCCTCTTGCAAGAATTGTGAACGAGCGGCATTGCTAAGGTTCGCGCCCGACAATTTCTGATTAAACAACTGATTTTGTAACGCATTGCCCATCTGCACAGCCGAATCACGCGCCTGACCATAAGAGAATTCTTTGGCGCGGTTAAAATCACCCATGGCGTTAGTGTACGCCTCAGTGCCCGGCATCAAGCCTTGATTGATTAATTTTGATTCCAGTAACGCTTGGTCTTGCTTAAATTGCGGGTCAAGGAATGCTGTCTGCTTGCCGTATATCGCGTCCTGTGCCTGTTTAAGCTGCTGTGCGTAGTCTTGGTCGCTAACCCGTGATGCAAGCCCTGGTGCGCCGCTTAAATCCAATTCACTGCCGTATTGGCTTTTAATCCGGTCGGCCATGCCTAAGGCGCTTTGACCCAAAACCGTTTGGCCTTGGGTTGTCATGTCATATAGGCGCTGCTGTTCCGGTGAGAGCCTTGTAACTTGCGTGTATTGGGGCAATTCGCCGCCGATTTTAAAATCGTTTGCGTCAGGAACAGGCACTTTATCCCATGGAAGGCCTAGTTTCTGCGCCTCTAAGGACGTTTCGCCCCAATTCTTAAGAGCAGCGGCATAGGCGTCTTTATCAAAAGAAACGGGCGTTGCATTGGTTGTTTTTTCATACGTCAGCGTGCCCTGCGGCGTAATTTGATTAATGCGATTCAAATCAGCATTAGCAACCGCCGTTTTGACGTTTGATGCTGTTTGCGCATTGGCCGTTACTTGCGGGTTTGGTGCTTGCGGCTCGGCGGGTGATTTTTTAAGACTCATGCAGCCACCTGCATTCAGATTTCAGCATTCCAAAAATCAGCATATCGTCATCAGTCTCGGATTCTTGGCGCATACAGCCCTCCAGCGTGAAACCTATTTTTTGTAAAAAAAGGGAAGCTGGCTTGTTCTTTGCCAAAACTGGAGCCGTGACTCGTTTTACCTTAAGTTGTTTAAATGGGTAAGAGAAAAATTCCGTGAGATGATTATGTTTTGCCCATCCGCTGCCGGGTTTGGCCGCAACGTGCATTCTGATTGAAACGCCCGGATAATACATATCATAAACAACGCCTGCTATTAATTCTCCACGCCGCTGTAATCCTATTGCAACGGGTTTTTCCCAATAACCATCAACGATATTTTTTCCAACCCATTGTGCAACGGCAAAATCATCGCCATAAACAAAATCAAAATAACCCGCCCGTTTCAAATACATAATCTATACTCAATAGTTTGTAGCTTAGGCCGTCACTGGCTGTTAAAATATAACTGGTTGCGCTAAAGCCTATTCCCGCCATTCCAACCCAGTTTTTTTGTATTTGTGCGTCACCACTCCATGACGTTACATCCCACGGTGAAGTATCCCACGGCGCTGCCGAAATAGAATTTGATACAGCCGGATAGGTCTGCGGCACGTCACTGCTAAAATCTACAGGCGTTGCAACGGAAAAATACAATGCCCCATTAGTGCTAAATATTGGCCGCATCAATTTAAATGATTTTTGCTGCGTGCTGCCAAAATAGCTAAAAGCTGGCTTAACAATTCCTTGAATCGTATCGCCCGCATCGCTTGCCCCGGTATCGCATTGCGCAACAAAACCATTACAGCCAAAAAACAGTTTATCACCCGATAATTCAAAACACGCCGCATTCCACCCGGTGTATTTAGTCCAGCTGCCATGAATTGTGTTCATAACATACTGGTATTGCGTAATATTCTCTTGCTGCGGCACGTTAATTAGAATCTTGTCACCAGCGGGGTGCAAAATGCCCTGCCAGCCAAAATTACCACTGTAGGCGCTGGCATCATTACTGATAGACGGCTGGATTTTATAAGACAATGTTGTTGCCATATTATCACGGTTACTCATAAGCAGCTTGCTCATGGTAACTACGCCATCAATGGTTAATAACACTGTATCAGCGCCATAGCGAAAAACATGCCGCCGCCCGATTGGCCTTCCAGCGCGATATAATCCCACCAAACCAAAAAGCCCGGCAGAGGACGGATCAGAACCGCGATACAGCGCAATTTCACCCTCAGAGCTTAAGAACGCTATATAGTCATCAATAGAACTGGCGTTATCAATTGACACGGTAAATATGGTTTGCAGCTGGCCGCCCATTTTGAAAACAGCGCCTAATGGTATACTTTGCGCAGCGCCGCCCACTGCTGCCAGAGGCAAGTACCATGCGTTACAAGTGCCGTCTTCGACAAACCAGAGGCGGTTTTTCCACACAGCAGGATTGCGCAGTTTTGTTGTGGTAACGCCCGTAATAGCGGGAGTGCTTGCCCCATCAATCGCCGTCCAAGTTGAGCCATTATACAAATACGGCTTATCAACACCATTCGCCATATAAAGATATGCGCCGCCGGTATTGTTAAAATTAACGTATTCCCAGCGTGCATTTGTAAGACCTGTCAAGACCGCAGCCCCCACCGCACCGGATGATGTCACATCATAAACGTTTGCCGTGCCGCCGGGCTTATTGATTGCAAAAAGCTTTGTTGTTGTGGGCGATGCATAATTCATCAATGTTTCAACATAACCAGCGGGAATGCCAGTCACATGCTTGACGTACCCATTCCGTATCTCAATATCAGTAGGGGTCGGAAACCAGTTCTCTAAAATTACAGCATCCGTTTCCGGCATTTGAGCAATAGAATTTACGGTATTAAGGCCGCCAACGGGGGCAGGAACGTTTTTTGTTTGGCTGACAGCCTGCCCTAACTGCGTTCTGCGCCGCGCCCGTGCCATTAAGTGCCGAAGCCCGTATCAGGTATGTTGTTGGTATCTAAAAAGCGCCGCGTGTTATTGGCGTTTAGCGGCAAAATGGTTGAGCCTGCATTCCGCGCTAGGGCTTGCTGAACATGCTGGTCATAACTCAGCTTTTCTTGAACATAATCCAGCTTTTTTGCTGCCAGAAAGCGCCATTTTAAGCCAAGAATAAAAGATTGCTCGTCAAGTACATAGGTATCGGTATCGGCTAGCCATTCCGTTTGCACAACGTTTGCCGCGCTTCTAGTGATGCCATTGGAAATATACGCATAGGCCACATTGCCTAACAATGTGGATGATGGGGTGGGATTAATATAAATCAGATTATTCTCAATCATAAAACGCATACGAGGGCCAGCAGGCGTAAGCCCATATTCAAGCACGTTCCACTCTTGCCGGGATAGGGGCCCTAACAATTGCCAGCGAAACGCCGTTTGCCATATGGTGTTGGGCAGCATAAAGCGGTAATCAGAGGGCAGGGCATAGGTTTCTACGGTATTCACAAGGGGGAACGTGTAATCCTTGCGCAAGGCCTGCCAACCGCCAAAAGAATCCGCAAGACGGCTGAATTCCTGCGCCTCGCGGTTGCTTAAAGCTAAAATCTGTTTTGCATTTTGGTCGGTGTTGCCAATTATGAAACTAGGCGTTGTGATGCTGCCTATTTCATCAATGGCGTTTTGCACCAATTGCAAAAAGGTTTTAGCCATTGGTGCAAGTCCTTACGCGCTAATGTTAAAAGCGTAATCAATGCCCGTCAAATTGATAAATACCGCAGTTTTGTTGGCCGCTATGCTAACTGATGCGTTGACGCTGCCATTGTTGATTCTACCGCCAGTTGGTGGGTAAACAAGCAAGGCGTTCGCACCATAATTTACCACTGTTATTTTATCGCCTAATGATGCGTATGTTGCATCGGGCAAACGTGCGCCGCTGTTAGAGGCAACAGTGGTAAAAATATTAATGTCATCCACAATTGCCAGCGCGTTTGCTTGGCTGCTTGTGCCCGCGCCGGTAAGTGATGTGGTTACAGTTTCACCAACAGAGTTGGTTTGTAAGGGCGCAAAACCCGAACCCATCAATCGTTGTTTAATCATTGTTCTGAATCCTTGTTTACAGAGCGGGGTCTACCTGGAGAGCGCCTTTCGGATTCAACATCCGATGCAAGTTTTTCTAGCTGCTTTTTTAGCATAGCAAGTTCGGTCTTCAAATTATTATTTTCCGAGTTGAGGCGGATTAATTCCGAATTGCCTTCTGCGCTTGCAAGCCATGATTTTGCTTTATCGCGCCATGCGCGAATGCCCAATGGTAGATTATCAAAATTGCTTTCTGCTGTAGAGGCTAATTGTTCCACCGTGAAAATTCTAAAAACCTTCAAGTTTTCAATGGTTGCCGGGTCAATGGGCGGCCACATTTCAAGCGGCGTGCCATTGGAAACTTGCGCCTTGTTTTGTTGATAGGCTTCCCATTGCGCACGGAAACGGACGGTGTCTGGTGCGTTGCCGTTTGCTTCGTCTTGCGTCTTTGCCACTTTGCGCACCACTTTTTTATTGCGGTCACCGGGCGTATGGATGCTGATAAAATCAACATTTTCGTAAACTGGCCGCCCTTCTTTTTCGCTTAAAAAGGTATTTTCAACCGCTTTAGTGTGAAATTCCACAAATAGATTCTGATCACTGCCGTGTGTTGCCATGGCATGGTCATGAAAATTGTTAGGCAGGCTATATGATGCAAAGCTCATAGGGTATTTCCTTTTTTGTTTAAAAACCAAGTGTAATTCTTGCCAAGTTCAAGTTCAAGGCCATGCGCCGCCGCATATTCATCTACGGCTTGCTTAACCCCAAACGGGAATTCCGGGTGGTCGTAATCGTGGCCGGAAATCCAGCCACCTTGCTTTACTTTCGGTGCCCATGCCTCAATATCGCGTTTACAGCCGCTGTAGGAGTGATCTGCATCGATAAAGACAAAATCAAGCACTTCTTGCTTATATGCACCCGCTGCGGCTACGGAATCAATGCGCTGAATAATGGCTCTTTCACCAGCAAAGCGCACCGCCTCTACTGTGTCAAAATAGCACTTATCCTGCTGCGCTTGGCTTAACCCCGCATGGAAATCCTCAGACTTGGCATAATCACTTGACGGGTCAGAGGTTGTCCAAGAATCCACCATATGCAGTTTAATATTAGACTGCTGCAATAGCCGCGCCGATAAGTCACCAGCAAAAACGCCTATTTCAACGCCAACGCCATCATGCGGCACGCGCTTTAGAATTTCGTCAGCACGCTCTTGCGCTGCGGGGACATATTCCACCATGCTGGCCGCCACATCATTAAGCAGCCCATAACCATAAACCGATAACTGGCATCCCTTACGGGTTAATTCCTGCGCCAGCACAATAAAATCTTCCACCTGCTGCGCCATCCACGGCGTTGTCTTATATTCCGCATCATTATATTGCACCGTTATCACTTTATCCGCGTTGTTGGCGTCCTGCTCATAAGCATGATGCGCATCACCGTGGAAAGATGAATCCATGCCGTACAGTTCAAACTTGCGGTATCCAAGAGCATAGGCAAGGGCAATGGCGGTCATGCCCACCGTAGTACCGCCGCCAATGATTGCGCAGGGTTTGTCGCTTAAGAATGGCTGCACCTCTGGCGAACCGTTGTGAAATAGCGCAATCTGGTTTTTCTTTGACTTTGATGTTTTATTCACAACCGCTGGGCTAACAATACTGGCGAAATATCGCTTTATTGGTTTTTTGCTTGGCACAACAAAGTGCGCATTCAGTGGGCGTGCATCCAAGATAACCTGGGCGTAAACATCAATGTCTTTTGACTGTAAATATTGCAGCGTGTTATTGACCGCAAAAATATCACCCTGTGCGTTTTGCAGCTTAAGCCAGTAGTTGTTAAGCGATGGAGCGCCGCCCACAATAATTGCTGTGCGGTCGTGTGGCTCTACGGTGTCAACCAGCGGCAAGCCCTTTTTAAGGTTGCTCTCGATATTCCGTTTCAATTGTGATGATTCAACGTTCGAGCGCACTTGCAGCTGCAGTGACGTTACGCCGCCTACCTGCCACGCTTTTTCCACCCAATCGCCCTTAACCTGATGCGGCTTAGGCTCGCCATGAAAACATACCACGCTTGCCCTATTTGGAACGCCGCTGAGGCAATGCTTTTTGTATGAAACAAAGGTATCGGGATATAAATCCTGTAGAATATCCGTTTTGAACGGCATTAACGGCACTTGTGATTCTATCCACGCTTGGTCACCGCCTTCAACGTGGGGGCAACCTTGGTCATACCATTTATCAAAAAGCCAGCCGGTTGCCCAAGGAGCGCCGCCGCGCCAGAGCATAGCGCTGCTATTGAGGCCATCATAACGCACAAAATCGCGCAAAATTGCAAAATCGCCTTTGTAATCTTCCAAGTGCGATATGCAGCCAATCAACACTGTGTCGAGGTCTAAATACAGAATGACATCATCTTTGCCAAAAGTTGTCATGAAAATTTGAAGTTTAGCCCACCAACCTTCATGCGATTTCCCCGGCATTAAACGGTGCGTGACAATGTTTTCATGCAGCCCCGTCACATCATCCGTCAGGCAATGAAAAACCGCTTTGCTTTC
>Ga0315900_10009637_pt1 | contig 12209 bp, 11 predicted proteins | sample LakEriMetagenome_FD_203521 | JGI IMG/M metagenome (GOLD analysis project Ga0315900, IMG submission 203521) | Freshwater fungal communities from buoy surface, Lake Erie, Ohio, United States - Buoy 12 MA114 | ecosystem: Environmental > Aquatic > Freshwater > Lake > Lake biofilm | place: USA: Lake...
GTGCTGGCCACGGTGATCGTGGCGGTGGTCGCTCCGGTGCTCCAGCTGTAGGTGGCCCCGGCATTGGTCGCGTTCAGCACGGTGCTCTGGCCGGCGCAGAGGGTTTGCGCCGGGCCCAGTTCCACGGTGGGCACGGGCAGCACGCTCACCACCACGGTGTCGCTCACAGTACAGCCTCCTTGATCGGCCTCCACCCAGTAGGTGCCTGCGGTGTTCACGTTCAGCTGCGCGGTGGCGGCGCCGGTGCTCCAGGTGTAGGTCGCGCCGGGCAGGGTGGCGTCCAGCGTCACGTTCTGGCCCTGGCACAGCGTCACCGGCGGACCCAGTTCCAGCGCATCGGGCGTGGCCACCACCACGTTCACCGCATCGGAGGCTGTGCACCCGTTCGCGCCGTTCACCGTCACCCCGTAGGTGCCTCCTGCGGAAACGCTGATGCTGGCGGTGACCGTACCGGTGTTCCACAGGTAGCCCGTGGCCCCGGGCACGGTGGCGTTCAAGGTGGTGCTTTCACCGGGGCACAGCGTGAGGTCGGCGCCCAGGTTCACCACCGGCACGGGCAGCACGGCCACGTTCACCGCATCGTTCACCGTGCAGTTGCCCTGCGTCACGATCACGCTGTAAGTGCCACCGGTGTTCACCGTGAGCGTGGGGGTGGTGGCGCCGGTATTCCACAGGTAGGTGGCGCCGGGCGTGGTGGCGTTCAGGGTGGCCTGCTGGCCTTGGCACAGCGAAAGGTCAGGGCCCAGGTTCACCGGCACTGGCGTGGCGTAGTTCACGGTAATGGCATCCGTGGCCGAACAGCCGTTGGCCGTGGTCAGCGTCACGCTGTAGGTGCCGGCACTGCTCACCGGGTACAGCCCGCCGCTGGAGCCGTCCTGCCACAGGTAGGTGGCCCCCGGTTGCGTCACGTTCAGCGTCAACTGCTGGCCGGGGCACAAGGTGGTGTCGTTGCCCAGCGACACGCTGGCGGCCGGATGGGTGCCCACGGTGATGGCGTCGGTCACCGAGCAGCCGTTCACCGTTACCTGCACACTGTAGTTGCCCGGACCGGCGGTGATGGTGGGCGTGGTGGCGCCGGTGTTCCACAGGTAGCTGCCGCCGGGCAGGGTGGCGTTCAGCACGGTGGTGGCTCCGGGGCAGACCGCTACGTCAGGTCCGAGGTTCGGCGTGGGCAGCGGCGTCACGCTCACGAAGGCCGAGTCACGCACGGTGCAGCCGTTGCTGGTCACATCCACCCACACCCAGCCGGCCGTGCCGGTGGTGAGCGAGGTGCCCGACGAGCCATTGCTCCACAGCTGCGTGGTGCCCGGCACGTTCATGGAGAAGGTGGTGGTGGCCCCCGCACAAACAGTGCGGTCGGGTCCCAGGTCGACCACGGGCAGCGTGAAGTTGCTCAGCGTGAAGCTGTCGGTGGCCGGACAGCCGTTGGCGGTCACGGTCACGCTGTAGGTACCGGGCGTGCTCACGCTCAGGGTGGGCGAGGTGGCCCCGGTGTTCCACAGGTAGGTGCCTCCGGGCACCGTGGCGTTCAGGTTCACGGCCGTGCCCGGGCACACCGTCTGGTCGGGGCCGAGGTTCACCACGGGCAGGGGTGTCACGGCCAGGTTGGCCGCGTCGCTGCCGGTGCAGCCGTTCACCGTCACCTGCACGTTGTATGGTCCAGCGGTCCCGGTGGTGAGCGTGGGCGTGGTGGCGCCGGTGTTCCACAGGTAGGTGGCGCCGGGTGTTGTCGCGTTGAAGGTGGCCGAGCCGCCGGCGCAGATGGTCTGGTCCGGGCCCAGGTTCACCGTGGGTGTGGTGTTGTAGGCGATGTTCACCGCGTCCGTTCCCACACAGCCGTTCAGGAACACGTTCACGCTGTAGGTGCCCGGCCCGTTCACCAGATAGGTGGGGGTGATGGTACCGTCCTGCCACCCGTAGGAGGCCCCCGGCGTGGTGGCGTTCAGCTCGGTGGTCTGTCCGGTGCACAGGGTCTGGTCGGGCCCCAGGTTCACTGCGGGCGTGGTGTTGTACACCACGTTGATGTCATCGCCACTGGTGCAGTTGTTCACCGTCACCTCCACGTTGTAGTTCCCCGGTCCGCTCACCACGAAGCTGCTCTGGGTGGTGCCGTCCTGCCACAGGTAGGTGCCACCGGGCGTGCCCACGTCCAGCACCAGGTTCTGGCCGGTGCACAGCGTGGCATCGGGCCCCAGGTCCACCACGGGCAGTGGGGTCACGTTCACCGTCACGTTGTCGCTCAGCACCACGGTGCCCTGCATGCTGATGTCGTCCAGGCCGAAGTCATTGCCGATGCCATCGCCGGACATCACGCGCAGGCAGATGCTCACCGTGGTGGGCGAGTTGCCGGGCGAGGTCCAGTTCATGGAGGCCATCTGCCAGCCCACGGATTGAATGGGCAGGGTCACCTCAGGCCCGGCCGCCACGCCGTTGATCCACCATTGCAGGCGGGCCGGCTGGGCATTGCTCAGGGTGCGGGCCCGGTAGGTGAGGGTATAGGTCTGGCCGGGGCAGATGTTCACGTTCTGGCACCACACATCGCGCTGGTTCGCACTATAGCTCGCCCAGCCCGCGTTGGCCATCAGGAATTGTCCGCTGCCCACCCCGCTGAACTGCGGGTGGTAGAGCGCGGCGTTGGTGCCGATGAAGTAGTTCCCCTCGGTGGTGAGGGTGGAATTGTAGGTGAACTGGCTGCTGAAGCCCGTGTTCCCCGCGCTGAAGTTGCCGTTGGTCACCAGCTGGCCGCTGGGATAGCTCACCTGGCAAGTGTACACCCCCGACGTGCCCACCGTGATGTTGGGCACGTTGGCGCCTGTGTTCCACAGGTAGGTGGGGAAGCCCGGCGGGGCCTGCAATTGCACGGTCTGGCCCTCGCAGATGGTGTGGTCGGCCCCCAGGGTGATGCTGCATGTGGGCGGCTGCGCCACGCCGACCCCGGCAAGCAGCGCGCCGCACAGGGCCACAAGGCTCCTGACGCGGTGGACCAAGGGGCCGCGGGTCTTCATTCGGGGCTTTATCACGGCAAAGTTCGGACCATGGACGTGCCCTGCCAAGCTGGCGTTGCCCGGGATGGACCGAAGTTATCCACGTCCAATGTCCACAGGATCAGGGGAATGGCGGCTGTTCATGCCCGCTTAACGGGCCAGGAACACGCGGTTCACCTCCTCCAGGCGCATCTCCTCCACGGTATGGAACACGCGCCGCAGCCCGTCGTGCACGCGCTGGCAGCGGGCATCGCTGACCTCATCGTAGGCCACCGTGTTGAAGCAGACCACGCCCCCTTCGGCACAGCGGTCGCGCAGGCCGTGCAGGAAACCCATGGTCTCCACGCCCCGGGCCAGGTCCAGGTCGTCGAAGAGGTCCACCAGCACCAGGTCGAAGCGGCCGGGCAGGGCATGCACCTGAATGGTGGCATCGCCCTCCACCACCGTGATGTCGCCGAGCATGTCCAGCCCGAAGTGCTTCCGGGCCAGGGTCACCATGGCCGGGTCCCACTCCACGGCGGTGATGGGCATGCGCAGCCCCAGCTCCTTGCGCAGGATGGTGGGCGCACTGCCACCGCCCAGGCCCAGCAGCAGCATGTTGGTCGGAGGCTTACCGGGCACCAGCACGCGCTCCAGCACGCGTTGCCACACGCGGTGCAGGCTGCCGTAGCTCTGGTTGCCTTGGGCGCTGTTCACCACCAGGCGGCCGTTCTCCCAGCGCAGCTCCAGGTCGCCGCTGCGGCCCGGCAGCACCGCCACGCGCAGCGGCCACAGCCAGCTCAGCAAGCGGTGGAAGGTGCCCATGGGGCAAAGATGGGGTGGGGGGGCAGGAAGAGGGTCGCAGCCTGGGGAGGTCGGGAAGCTGGTTGGCCTGGCAACGGGCCACTGCTCGGAGGTCAGCGGCAGTGCTGGGGATACGCGTTAGCTAGATCTACGGGTCAGAGACCTGCGACATCTAACGCTACTCTTCAGGGATACGAATGTTGTTGATCGCGTTCAATGCGAACGCGGCGTCCCGAGTATGAGCGCATAGGGTCTTGGCGGATTCCGCCTTCAGGCCATAAATGAGCATCGGAGTGCTCGGGGCACACATGGATACAACAAACACGGCCATGACCTCCTTCGCTGGATCGGCCAATACAAGTAGTTCATGACCCTTCGATGAAGAGAGGAGATATTGATCGAAGCTAGTTGATGCTCCAGCTATCCTACTTGCCTCATAAGTTGATCGATCACCATTAAGGACCTTTTGTAAGGTGATCGGATCGGGGAAGAAAGGAGGTACTGTATCCACGAGGTATCTATCGAATGCAGCGATCGAGCTGTCGCAGAGCTCATTGAAGGTATCATGAGAAGCCAGGTGCATTCGAGGCGCTTTCTCATGGGTCAATGGCGAACACCCAGCTGCGTACACCGCGAAGGCTAAGTAAAGGGCCATGGTCTTTCGGGATCGAAAGCTCCTTCGGTGATCTGTGTTCTCGCACATCTTATCCAGCCTGCTGGCTGCTCCGCCAAGTTACCTGATCGATTGTCGTCCAGGGCTGGACCCCGCCGTACTTTCGCTCGCCGCTCATGACGCCCTCCGTCGCCCCGATCACCCGCTACAAGCTCCGGAAGGTGGTGAAGTACGGCCTGGTGACCACCGCGGTGGCCTGGGTGCTCACGCTCTTCAGCGGTGAGCCTTTCGGCGCCAAGCTGGGGGCCTGGGCCCTGCTGGGCCTGTGGACGGGTGTGCTGGAGGAGTTCCTTTTCCGCCGCCGTTTCCGCGCGCTGGCCATCCCGCTGCAGTTCCTGGGCAAGGCGCTGCTGGTGAACCTGCTCACCGTGGCCCTCATCGGTCTGGCCTACATCACCGGGCAGGAGCACTTCCGCCTGCTGGTGGCCGAGGAGCCGTACCGGGTGCGCGACATCCTGGGCATGGCGCTCTTCTACCAGCTGGCCGTGCGCGTTTCGGTGGTGAGCACCGTGGCGCTGCTGGTGGTGCAACTGGAGGAACTGATGGGGCGCCGGCAGTTCCTGGGCTTCCTGCTGGGCCGCTATGAGCGACCCAAGGCCGAGGAGCGCATCGTGCTCACCATGGACCTGGTGGGCAGCACCACCCTGGCCGAGCGCATGGGCGACCTGCGCTACTACCGCTTCCTGAACCAGGTGTACTCCCTGATGACCGATGCGCTGCTGCGCAACGAGGCGGAGATCCACAAGTACGTGGGCGACGAGGTGATCTTCACCTGGCCCATGCGCGTGGGTGTGCGCTACGAGAACTGCCTGGACCTGTACTTCGACATCATGGAGCGCATCCAGGAGCACGCCGAGGAGCTGAAGGGCGAGTTCGGGGTGGTGCCGCACTACCGGGCGGCGGTGCATGGCGGGCGGGTGATCAGCGCCCAGGTGGGCCATATCAAACGCGCCATCGACCTGAGCGGCGATGTGATGAACAGCGTGTCGCGCATGCTGGGGCTGGCCAAGGAGATGAAGACGGACCTGCTGGCCTCGGCCGAGCTGTTGCAGCGCATCCCGAAGGCCCACGAGCGCTTCACCATCGGTCCGCAGCACACCCTGCCCGTGAAGGGCCGCCGGCGCGAGGTGCGGGTACACACCGTTCAACGCCATGCCAAAGCGGCTTCCTGAACGCCTGTCGGCATTGCTTCTCATCGGGCTGATGGCCCTGCCGCTGCTGGCGCAGGTGCCGGTGCCCTTCGTGTCGGGCGCCGAGCGGTTCGTGGTGTTCAGCAGCAGGCGCTTCGAGGTGCTGGAGCCCCGGCCACCGCGCTGGGTGCACGCCAGCGAGGGCCAGGTGGTGTACCAGGACCATGACGGCCGCCTGAAGCTCTTCCTGTCCGATGGGCGCCGGTTGCACCTGCTGCAGGAGCACGCGCCCGATACCGTCCTGGCCAGCCGGGGCCGCGTGGCCTGGGCCAACGGCGATACGGTGATGATGCTGCGCGGCGGGCGTCCGCACCGGGTGGCCCAGGACGTGGAGCGCTTCACCCTGAGCGACAGCCTGCTGGTGCTGCACGACAGCGCCCGCCACGAACTGGTGGTGGCCTGGCGTGGGGAGCTCTTCCCGCTGGCCACCCTGGAGCGCGGCAGTGCCCGTCCGCAGTGGGACCACGGCACGGACCGCGTGACCTTCCACGACCGGAGCACACTGAAGCTGCACCAGTTCCGCATGGGGCGTCGCGAGGTGCTCACCGACAGTTGCGGCCTGGCGCTGGTGGCCACGGGGGGCGGGCTCACGGCCTATTGGAACGATGTGAGCGACCGTTTCGAGGTGCAGGACGGCAGCGGGGTGCACCACCTTTCGGAGCTGCGGCCGGCGAGCGTGCAGGCGGGGGAGGGGTTGCTGGGCTTCGTGGATGGCAACGGCCGCCTGCGCTGCTGGCAGAACGGACGGCTGTTCAACCTGGACGGACAACCCACGGCCTATTGGGTGCAGGACAGCCTGCTGGTGTGGGTGAAGGATGCTGCGCTGAAGGTCTTCGACGGCGAGAGCGCCGTTACGGTGGAACCCTACGTGCCCGAGCGCTTCGTGGTGCGCGATGGGTTGCTGGTGTGGCTGGACATGAACCGCGAGCTGCGCGGCTGGTACAGGGGGGGGAGGATGCGCTTCGGCAGCGAGGCCGCGATCAGCACCTTCGAGGTGCACGGCGATGCGGTGGTGTATCCCAGCCCGCTGGGCCAAATGGTGGTGGTGCGCAACGGCCGGTCCTACGAGTACTGAGGGATCAGCGACGCCGGGCCGCGGTCACCTGGTCGATGGTCCACAGGCGGGTGGGCTGCTTCTTCCCCTTGAGCTCGATGCTGCCGATCTCGCGCACCTGGTAGTTGGCCGGGAGGCGCAGCACCTGCAGCAGTTCATCGCTCAGCAGGTTGTCCACGCCGTGGTCGTTGCAGGTGTTCTGGATGCGGGCCGCGGTGTTCACCACATCGCCGCTGAAGATGCGTTCGCGCTTCACGCTGCCCACCTCGCCGGTGGTGACCGGACCGTAGTGGAAGCCCGCCTTGAACACGGGTTCGATGCCGTAGTTGGCCTTGTAGTGCGCGGCGCGTTGCTGCAGTTTGGTGCGGATGTCGAGGAAGCAGCGCACGCAGCGCTGTTTGCGAACGCCCTTGCGCAACGGCCAGCTCACGCTGATCTCGTCACCGATGTACTGGTAGATCTCGCCGCGCGAGTACAGGATGGGGTCGGTGATCTCCACGTACAGTTCGTTGAGGAGCTTGAAGTACTGCTGGTGGCCCAGCTGCTCGGCGATGCTGGTGCTGGAGCGCATGTCCAGGAACATGAAGATGCGCATTTCCTGGCGTGGACGGCGGTACTTTCCTGTTAGGTAGCTGATGCCGCCGCCACCGTATTGGTCGTTGAGGCGTACCATCAGCATGGTGCCGCCCATCAGCAGGGTCCAGTAGAGGTAATGGCCCAGCCAGTGCAGGGTGAAGAGGCGCTCCACCGCTTGGGTGTGGTCGAAGCGGGCGGGCATCCAGGCCGAAAAGAACGCCACCACGGGAATGAGCAGCACCGCCACGATGCCCCAAGCGGGGAAGAAGGCGAAATTCCGCAGACGGTCGCGCAGCAGGAAGATGTAGGTGCCGCCCCCGAGCAGCCCCGCGAAGAACTCGATGAGCACGTGGGCGTCGATATGCTCGCGCAGGCTCACCGGAACCCCGGCCGCGGCCAGCACATTGTGCTCGAACAGTGCCGCCAGCAGCCCCACCAGCACCCAGATGCCCGTGATGCGCGCGGTGCGCAACAGGCGAAGGCGAACACGGGACAAGGGGTTCATGACGGGCGGCGAAGATAGCCGCGACCCGGGGCCCCCATGTTAAGTGCTCAACCTCGCTGCGATCCCTGGCCGCGTTCCCGGCGCAGTTGGCGGGGCCGTTCCACCGCGTAGAACCAGCTCACGCTGAGCAATCCGGCGATGAAGAAGGTGGCCGCCAGCGGACGGGTCCCGTCCTCCAGGAAGAACTCGCCGATCATCCAGATGCTGTTGGCCATGATCCAGAACACCACGGCCACGTTGTGCAGCAGTTCGCCCAGGTCGCCCCGGCTGCGCCAGGCGATGAAGACGGCCATGCCCACCGTGGGCACCACCATGATCACCCCGGCCAGCTTCAGGTCCATCACCCAGCACAGGTCCTTCAGCAACCACAGCACGATGTGGAAGTTCTCGCTGGCTCGGAGGGATCGGAACATGGGCTTGGGCGACCACAAAGATGTGTCCGACGAAGATCCGCGATCTTCGCCACCGGGTCCGTCGATCTTTCCGGGGACCATGGAGAAGATGGGCGTGATGCGCTGGTGTGTGGGTGTTCTGCTGGGCCTAACGGGCCTGCCCGTGTCCGCCTTCTATATCCACCTGCACGGGGTGGTGACGGAATACGCCAGCGGAGTGGGCATGAAGGGGGTCCAAGTGCGCTTGGTGAAGGACAGCGTGGAGCGCGAGACGGTGATCACCCCTTGGAACGGCACCTATGAGCTGTATCTGGAGCGCGGCTATGACTACATCGTTTGGTTCCACCGCGAGGACCTGGTGACCAAGCACGTGCGCATCGATGCGCGGGAGGTTCCGCTGCGTCCCGACGTGCCGTTCTACGACATGGACATGCAGATGACCATGTTCACCTGGATAGAGGGCTTCGACTTCAGCATCTTCGACCAGCCGGTGGGCATGGCCGAATACAAGCACACCGTCCGCAACCTGAACTGGGACATCGACTACACCGAACGCCTGCGGCCCGAGGTGGCGCGTGTGATGACGCATTACGAACGCGAAGTGGCCGCACGGCAGAAGACGGCGGTGCGGCAGGGCTCCACGGTGAAGCGCAGAGGGGGTAGGAAGCGGGTGTACTTCTGAGGTCGGCAGCGTCTCCGATATTTGTATGGCCATACATATGTCCGGCCATCCAATGAAAACCCTGCAAGACCAGTTCCACGCTTGTTTGTACTTCAGCTCATCCGCCTTGGCCCGGGTCCTGGACCGCTCAGCGAAGGAACTGTTCGGGGCTGTGGAGCTCAGTCCCACCCAAGGCTACATCCTCATGGCGGCGCGCAAGGCTTCTGGCATCACGGTCGGTGACCTGGCACATGTGTTGGTATTGGACCAATCCACCATCACAAAGACCTTGGAGAAGATGGAGCTGAAGGGGCTGGTGCAACGTGAGGTCTTCGGGCGTTCGGTCAGGATCTTCCTGACCCAGGCCGGTGAGCGGAAGGAGGCCGATGCCAAGGCAGCTTGGAAGAAGCTCCGGGCAAACTATGAACCCCTTGTTGGTCAGGCAGATGTCATCGCATTGACCGAGGCCATGGAGAAGGCGGAGCGACAGTTGTTGGCCTGATCTTTGGCCCAGGCTGCTGCCGAGCGGACATATGTATGGCCATACATATGTCAGGTCACGCCCCTCAGCATCCCCCACAACCGCACCACCTCCGCTGCCTCCTTCACATCATGCACGCGCAGGATGTCCGCCCCGCGTTCCATGGCCAGGGTGTTCACCACCGTGGTGCCGTTGAGCGCCTCGGCGGCGGTGATGCCCAGCACCTCGTTGATCATCCGCTTGCGCGAGACACCGACAAGGACCGGTGCGCCAAGGGACTTGATGCGCGGTAGTTCCCGGAGGAGCAAGTAGTTGTGTGCGGTGGTCTTGCCGAAGCCGAAGCCGGGGTCGAGCCACACATCAGGAATTCCGGCGGCGTGGCAGGCCGCCAGCCGGTCGGCCAGGAAGCGCGTCACTTCGGCGGCCACGTCGGCATACTGCGGAGCCTGCTGCATGGTGCGCGGCGTGCCCTGCATGTGCATGGCGATGTACGGCACGTGCAGCGCGGCCACGGTGGGCAGCATGGCGGGGTCGAGCAGGCCGGCGCCCACGTCGTTCACCAGACCGGCGCCAGCCTCCACGGCCGCACGGGCCACGTTGGCGCGGTAGGTGTCCACGCTGAGCCATGCCTCGGGGAAGCGGCGGTGGATGGCCTCCATCACTGGCACCACGCGTCGCAGTTCCACGTCCACCGCCACCTCTTCGGACCCCGGCCGCGTGCTCATGCCACCGATGTCGAGGATCGCCGCGCCCTCCTTCAGCATTCGCTCGGCGTGGTGCAGCGCTGCGTCAAGGTCCGCCCGGCTGGCGGCGTGGAAGGAATCAGGCGTGGCGTTCAGGATGCCCATCACCAGCGGAAAGTGCACCTCTTTCAGGTGGTCCTTTACGCGAACGGTGTGGGGGGGCTGGGGTCGGATGTGCATTCCTGCGCGAAATTCGCACAATGCGCGCGCCACTTCGCACGGTCCTGCTGACCTTTTCCATCCTGTTCGGCCTGGAGGTGACGGCCATCCGGGTGGAGGGCTTCGTCCGTGACGGGTTCACGCGGCTTCCCCTGCGCAGTGCGGTCGTCATTCTGGAACGGGCCAATGCGGCACCGATGCGAGCGGTCACACGGATCGATGGGCACTACCGCTTCGAGGTGCGCGCGGGTGATCGGGCGGTGATCCGTTTCCAAGCGGAAGGCCAGGTGTCGCGGTATGTGGTGTTCGACGCCTCGGAGGTGCCCAGGGAATGGACCGATGTGCTCCAGGCCAGGATGGACATGCGCCTCTATCCGCACATGGAAGGTCTGGACAGCGTGCTGTTGGCAGCCCCGGCGGGCACCTGCGCGTGGAGCGAGGTGGAAGAGAACATGGTGTGGGACATGGACCGCGCGGCACCCCTGATCGAGCGCTGGCAGGCCGTGGCGGAGGCGCACCTGGTCGGTCATCCGGAGAAGCGCCCCACGGAACAGCAGCGTTGGATGGCCACCGCCTTCGACCTGATCGTGGACTGGGCCCTCTTCGTGTCCTTCGCGCTGATCGCCTTGTTGTATCTCCTGCTCAACCGGGCGATCGGCAGGTTGGGCAGGGGCACGCGCCTGCTCCTGCTGGCGGCGGTGTTGGTGGGTTCCATCGCCTTGGTCGTGGACCTGGCCACGGCCGCCGGGCCCTTGCGCTTCCTGGCGTTCTTCGGACTGATGAGCGGACTGCTCTCCGGGGTGCTCTTGTTGGCGGACCTGGTGGTGGGCCGGACCGCCCTGGAGCGTTCAGATGAGATGGACATGGAGGTCGACTCGGAGGAGGACCTGGTGCACGAAGAGCCAGTGCCATCACCCCGGCCACGACGTGCCGTGTGGTGGCCCATGGTCGGTTTCTTCGCCGCGGTCTTTGCGCTGATGTTCGAAGGTCGTTATGGTCTCGAGAACACATTGGATGTGTGGAGCCTGGCGGGTAAGGGAGCGGTCGTGGGCCTGGTCGCTGCGGCCGTGGTCGCATGGTCCCGCGCGCCGAAAGTGCTGCGGGCCTATCCGCGCCTGATGGTCTGGTCCGGCGGCGTCTGGTGGTTCGCCCTGCCCATGCTCGGTGTGGCCTCGGCCTCCTTGCTCAATCGCTGGACCATGGAGCCGGTGGAACAGTGCCAGGTATGGCCGGTGGAGGAGGTGACCCATTCACGCAGAGGCATCAACGTGCGCGTTTCGTGGGCGGGGGAGCGGGAGCGGTTGGAGATGCCACGCGCCATCAAGGAGCAGGTCACCACGCTCGACAGCCTGCGGTGCTGCACGCGGATGGGCCTCCTCGGCCATCCCTTCGTGGTGCGGGTGGAACCCGTCCTCACCGGCGATCATCCGCGCTGAGGTCGTTCCTTTGTGCTCGACCATGGACAGGACCCTCCGCCAATACGATGCGGTCATCACCGAGTGCATCGGCCTTTTCAGCAAGAAGGCGCACGATTACGGCACGGCCTGGCGCATCCTGCGGGTGCCCTCCCTCACGGACCAGATCTTCATCAAGGCCCAGCGTATCCGTACCCTCCAGCAGGTGGGGGAGAGCAAGGTGGGCGAAGGCATCCGGTCCGAGCTCATCGGCATCATCAACTACGCGGCCATGGCCCTGGTGCAGCTGGACCTGGGCGTGGTGGACAGCCCCGACCTCACCGGTGAGGCGGCCACCCAACAGGTGCTGGAGCGCATGCAGCGCGCCCGCGACCTGATGACCCGCAAGAACCACGACTACGGCGAGGCTTGGCGAAGCATGCGCGTGAGCTCGTTGGTCGACCTCATCCTGATGAAGCTCCTGCGCATCAAGCAGATCGAGGACAACCAGGGAACCACGCTGGTGAGCGAAGGCATCGATGCCAACTTCCTCGACATCGTGAACTACGCGGTGTTCGCCATGATCCAGCTCGACGAGGCCGGCCAGGCCTGAT
>Ga0315900_10009639_pt1 | contig 12207 bp, 19 predicted proteins | sample LakEriMetagenome_FD_203521 | JGI IMG/M metagenome (GOLD analysis project Ga0315900, IMG submission 203521) | Freshwater fungal communities from buoy surface, Lake Erie, Ohio, United States - Buoy 12 MA114 | ecosystem: Environmental > Aquatic > Freshwater > Lake > Lake biofilm | place: USA: Lake...
TGTATCAGTATTTTTATGATATAAGATAAAATCTATATAACCTTGTATTAATACATTAGGACTGTAATCAGTTACTTGTTGTAGTACTGGGATTTCTATACCAACTAATTCTGTATCTTTCTTTGAAAAATATTTAGATCTATTCTTTTTAAACCACTCTATAGAGGCTATTCCATCTAATGTAAATTCTTTAAGTTCTTCTCTAGTTGTGTAATGCTCATTATTATTACTTTCTAAATCTTTTTTGTAGTTATCTACCATTCGATTCTCAAGATATTCAGATAGATTTATTTTATCAGCCGCAACTATTGATTCATTATACATTACACTTAAATAATGTTGTAAAGTTTCGTGTAAAGAAGTACCGTATAAAAGGTGTATTCCTGGTTTGAATACCTTTTTCTTCTTTACATACGCTAAGTACCATGAGTGAGGACAGCTACTATACATAGAAAATTGACTGTAAGATACACTCTTTTGATATGCGTAATTAATTTCTATTTTACTTTTTTCCACGAACTATTTGTTGTATTTTTTTAAGATATAATATGTGATCCATACTTTCTTGAATAGCATGCTCTAACCATTCATCAAGAGATAAGTCTTCCCTATCCATATTAGTTCCATACTTCTGTTTGCCAAATGACGCTCTATCAACAAAAGAATCAATTACTGAATCTACTACTGAATCTGTTTTTAGTATAGTCCTACTATTCTCGCTTGAGAAAGTTATTGATCTAGTTTCTTTTCTAAAATCTCCCATAATTAGTCTTGTTTTTTTAATTCTTGAGGTAACATATCCTCGTTGATGTGTTTACACTTTGCACATGCAAATACTGGAATTGGTATTAAAGCATCTTGTGGAGTACCAGTAATGAACTTAGATGCTTTTCTAATCATTAGTACTTCTGTAAATACAGAGCATCCACATTTTTCACAAATTACTCCAGTTGTTTTATCGAATGAGATATTTAGTTTTGGTTGTTGCATTTTATTTATTTTATTATTGTTGTTCTATGTGTTCAGAAAAAAAGTAATCACTTTCTGGGAAATCAAATATATGAAATCTATCTGTTAATTCAAATCTACTTGAATCAAAACAATTACAAGGTGCAGGAGGATCCACTTCCATTAATAGATAATTTCCGCTATTTGTTACACCATAAATAGTGTATTCTTTACCATTTTCGAGTAGACCAATTGCACCTCTAATACACTTAACTATTTGTCCTATTTTAATGATATTATCCATTATTTAATTTTTTAATATGGTTATATAAATCTACTAAATTTCCATCGAATTCATTCATTATAGTTTCTAGTGCTGTTACATTTATTTTAAAAATCTTACAGAACTCGCTTTTTAATTTTTTTAGAGTGGTTGTTTCCTCTTTTTCAAAATCTTCTATAAGCTTTCTTCGTCTTTCCATAAATAGACATCGAACTTCGTGTTCTTGATCAGCATTTTTACAGAGTTTTAATTTATCTTGCATTAAGTAATATTCATACTCGGCTTGATAATAGTAGTCTGATACATCAAAATCACCGCGGGCAATTCTTTCATATAATGGGTACTTATTACTTAGCACTTCTCTAGACTTATATCTTCTATGCCAATAGTATTGGTTATATGAAACAGGTGTAAGCTTTGATAACTGCTCTTCTAAAAACTCTCTCGATAGTTTTGGTAAACTCATTTATCATTCCATTTGATGCCTTTATTAAAATGTCTTTCGTATATATGTAAATTAGTTATTAACCAATTCATATCTCCTACTTCATAACCAGTCTTTTCTGATACTAATTCCATAAGCTTTGAAAACGTATAGAAGTCATTACAAAATCCAAACCAAAGATCTATACTTCTAGCAAATACGCTTAATTCTAATTTATTATCTTTAACATAGAAATTAAGAACCATATTACATGGCGTATCATATTGGTATCTATCTAGTTCATCTAAATCATAATGGACAACTACTGCGCGTCTAGTATTTGGATCTTTTTTAAGAAGATCTATAACACGCTCTAGTTGATTATTTTTATTCCAAAAATATCCATAATTACTATTTACTTCTGTAGTACCATCTACCATCATATTTTTCCATATCTTTGCACGTTCAGCTATTTCGCTAGCATCTCTATCACCTTTAAGATACCATTCCCACTCATAATCTGCATACTCTTGTTTAAAGTTCCTTTTTGGATTTGTTATAACTCGCTCTAATACATTCTCAACTCCAAAGCTTATATTAAATAGTGCTTTAGTACCAGCAAAGTTTGGCTTATCATAGCGATCTTCTATATACTCGTAAAAAGCTTGGAAAGCATGATTTGCATTTTCAAATAACATATTGTTCAATTTTTATGAATTTTTTTAATAAATCTATTCCTGATGTATCTCTATATTGATCTAAATATACAACTCTTTTTATTCCTGATTGTAATATATATTTCGAGCATTCAATGCATGGAGATAATGTTACATATAATGTTGAATTTTGCACAGCATTTCCTGTCTTTGCAGCTTTTATCACCGCATTCATTTCAGCATGGAGTACTATACTTTTAGTAATTGTGCTCATTCCAGTTTCATGTAACTCTTCGCAACAATTATCCATTCCAGATGGAGTACCATTGTAACCTATACTAATAACATTACCATCTTTCTCTATCACTGCGCCTACTTTACTTCTTTTACAATGCGATAATGAAGATACTGCAATGGCCATAGTCATATATACCATGTCAAGTCTTCTTTGTTTAGAAGACTCCTGTACTTCCAAATCCTCCGGAGCCTCTTTCTGTATTTTTTTCTGGTAATTCATCTACTAATTCTATGTTTTCGAAGTTAATTGGAATCAATACGAATTGCATGATTTTTTGTTCTGGTTGGATAGTTTGTGGTTGATTAGATACATTGAACACATGTATATGAATCTCTCCAGTATAATCTGGGTCTACAAGCTGAGCACCATATATGAGGCCTTGTTTTGTTGAAACTCCGCTTTTATTCATAGCGACTAGCCCATATCCATTAGGAACATCAGCTTTGATACCGCTTGGGATCAACACAGACTCACCTGGCTGCAGTGTTTTTGGTTCTTGAATATAATCTTTAGGCAAATAAAAGTCTATGCCAGCGCTGTCGGGTGTGCCTCTGGAAGGTGTCTTTACTTCTCTGATTTTTTTAATTTTCATTGTTTATTTGTTTTTCTTTTTTTGTCCTTTTTTATTTTCCATTCAACTGTTAAATATGTGCCAAGAAATGCACCGATTATCGCAGCTATTATGTAAGATTGATTCTCCATATATTTAGTCACTGTAATAGCACTAAAAAGGTATATCATAGATCCCCATATACCAGCTTGTATACTTTTTCTTTCTTCTATTTTTATGAAGTAAAGTGTCCAGCAAATATCAGCTATAGCCATCATAATTATGACCATTATAAAAGTGAGTATGTATGTAATCATAACTTATTTCTTTTTATTTTTTAAATAACTATCTAATGATGCCATATATGCAACACAATCTAGATAGTTGTCTTCTTTATAATTCCAAGATGCTCTAGATAGTTTTAATGCAATTAATACATTATAAACATCAAACGCTGTAAATTCTTTTCTTGACATCTCTGAAGCGATTCTGGCAGTTTGTTCCATGCCTTCTTCAAAGGGTCCATACATACGTTCTTTTTCTTCGCCTCGCTCAAAGACGATTTCGTGTGCTTGTTCTAATATACTTTTTTCTTTCATAACTATAATATAATAATTTTATTTTTATTAAATAAATCAATAATCGCAGTACTTTTTAAAATCGCTAAAGTCTCCCCATACCCGATTCGAATCAATATCGCTTGGTTTTAAATTTGGCTTCCTCATCGCTGGCGCTACATTCCAGAAATAATCGCCTTGATTCCCATGTTGTTTTAATACTTCCCATCCCTTTGCGTCATAAGTTAATACACAATCAAATGGTGGGACAACTCTTGAATTTTTGGTAAAAGCTTTATCGTAACTGTAGAAGTTAGCACGACCAAGTTCTCCTTCTTGGATATTTCTAGCAACAGCGACTGCGTTGAATTGGGTTTTTGGTAAAGCTATCTGTAAAGTTCTTGATAGTACGCCTGTAGAAAATACACTCCACAATGTTTCTATATTTGTATCTTTAAAATTATCGTAAAATACTCTAACGCCACCTGCAACAACCATCTCATGCTTAAGTCCAAATGGAAGATATTTTGCTCCCATTTTTTCAGCGAACTTCTTTGCCCATATATTTGCTGTTGGCATTGCTGGAATTCTTACAAATAACGGTATGCCTCCTTCCTCTATAGCTGTTAATTGATGTTCTGATGCTTTCTCTGACGCAGGCATTACTAAGTATAGTTTTTTATTATACTTCTTAGCTAGATAGCATAGAGAATAAGGCGCATAACCAGTTCTTGGCGCTACATAAACTAGTGCATCCTCTTTTACTTGAGATATAAAGAAATCTGCCATCTTTGTTTTAGTACCATATTGAAATTCACCATCATCTATGACATTAAATCCGTCTATTTGCTTTGTTACGAAAGTGTAATCATGATTATAATCTTTGGTGATGTTTAGATAGTACTCGAGATCTCTACCATTTGATTGGTCTAGACTGTCTTTTGTAGTGCACTTATTTAAGAACATGGGCTATTTTTTTATAAATGTAATAAAAATAATTGAATTTAAGAACTATATATCTAGGGTCATAAAAAAAGCACCGAAGGTGCTTTTATTAGATTTTATTATATTTTTATCACTTTATATCAAAAAACTTTTTATTGTCAGCTGGCCAAAGAGTTTTCCTTCCTTCGGCAGATTGGGTTACTCTTACAGAAGCCTTGATAGCTTTAAGCTCATCTGAGTTTTCTTTCTTATAAGCGGCTGCAGCTTCTTGCGCTTTATCAAAATTTTTCTCTGGCACGGCTACTACAAAATAGCGACTTCCTTGGAACTTCTGTATCTGAGACTCTTGAGGATCGTAGGCTTTCATCGCATCTACAAATTTTCTAGCTGATGCTTGTACGCTCTTTGTCGATACTTCACTTAACGAATCTGCCTCTTTCAAAAGAGGATTATTTTGTAAGTATTTATTATAGTCAAAATGGTTCATTATATTATTGTTTTATATAAATATGCAAAAAAGCTCTTGAAAGAAGATTCTTTATTGTATAAATAATTACACATATTTCCATATATAACCACCAGCTATTTTTACTTTTCCTCTACAACAAGCGCTGATAGCTATCGATCCATAAACTTTTAAAGCTTCAGAAATAGCATTATATGTAGTAATATACTCTCCATCTTTAGAGTACTGATTAATTTTTTTAGACATGCCATTATTACCTCCTCTGGATTTAATGGCGTTTTCAGGTTTACTCATACCGTTATTTTTTCCACTAAACATCTCTTTGTATTTATCTTTTCTTTCTGGTGTATATGATTCTTTAATTTTTTTACGTCCCTCATCATTCATTTTCCACCCGCTCCAGTCTTTATCTCGTCTTTCTTTGGTCCATATTAATTTTATTCTATTCTCAGGTTTTTTATTAAAGTGATTATCACCAGATATACTTTTAGAAAACAGTATTCTAGCCTCTTCATATTCTTTAGAATTGGGAATGTATCTATTTCCATATCTATCTTGATTACACATTCCCCAAAAAGATCTTGTTAGTTTAATATTATTTGAATATAAGTTCGCTAATATTCTATGAGCTAAAAAATGTTCTCTAGCGGTTAAAGGAACTATATTTGGGTGATTTAAGTCATAAGCATGACCTTTTCCTCCCATACACTTAGGAGTTATATGATGTCCCTCATAGTATACACCTAAATCTCCGTTAGTTTTTTTCCATAATTTCGAATTAGTTTTTCTTATTTCTAATTCATTTTTTGCTCTTTGACAAATTTCATTATATATCTTTTTATAGTCCATAAAAATAAAAATGGTCCAAAAAACAAAGGAGCTCTAACCTTCCTAAGTTTAATGGACCAATAAGTTTATTATAGATAGCTAGTTAGAGTAGCAATTCTATCTATAATAAATATGTGGTAATTATATTCCCATCATTCCATTCATAGGATTTTTATTATTATCATTTTTATCTTCTACAGAAAAAACAACCGATTCTGTTGTGAGGATTGTACCTGCTACTGATGTTGCATTACGTAGTGCAGTAATTACAACTTTAGTTGGATCTATAATACCAGCTTCTATAGCGTTAACAATTTTATGATTTTTTGCATCATATACTTCACCTTCGCCTGGTACTCTATTCCACCAATCCTCAATACCTGCGTTTGATAGGATCGTTTTAAATGGTGCCTGAAGTGCCTCTCTTACGATGTCTTTTGCGATTGTTGAAGTAGTGGTGTGTTCATTTACATAATTCAAAGATAGCCTATATAATACACTGCCGCCTCCAGGAACAATACCATCAGCTAATGCAGCTTTTGTGGCAAATAGCGCGTCTTCTAATCTATCTTTTTTCTCTTTTATTTCAATATCAGAGTTTCCTCCTACATTAATGATTGCTACTCCGCCTACCATTTTGCCTAAACGTTCTTGTAACTTTTCTTTCTCAAAGAATGATGTCGCTCTATCAATTTGATCTTTGATTTCAATTGCTCTACTTTCAATAGCTGCTTCATCTCCTTTTCCGTCTACGATTGTTGTTTCTTCTTTTGATACATTAACTAATTTACAAGATCCTAATTGTGCACTTAATTGAGTAACATTAATTTTATCTAGTTTATGACCTTTATCTTTTGAGATTACTTGCGCTCCTGTTAAAATTGCAATATCTTCTAAAATTAAAGTCTTTCTTTCTCCAAAATCTGGAGCTTTAACTGCACACACTTGCACTATTCCTCTCATTTTGTTTACAATCATAGTAGCTAACGCTTCTTCTCCAAAGTCTTCTGCTACAATAAGCAACGACCTATTATTAGTATTAGCAATCTGTAAAACTGGAAGTAGCTCTTGTGCAGTAGAAATTCTACCATCATAGAGTAATATATAAGGATTTTCTAAGTTCGCTTGCATAGTAGTATTATTCGTAACAAAGTACGGGGATTTATAACCTCTACTAAATTGCATACCTTCAACTACTTCTAAACTAGTTTCACCACTTTTAGATTCTTCAATAGTAACTACGCCATCTCTTCCAACTTTTTGTATTGCTTCTGAGATTAGGTAACCCACTTCTTCATCATTATTTCCAGAGATTGTTGCAACTTGTTTAATTTGATCTTCTGTAGAAATATCAATCGAAACTTTCTTAACTTCTTGAATTACTTCTTGAATTAAATTATCAATTTCATTTTTAACTTCAACTGCATTATTCCCCTGTCTAATTTCTTTTAAGCCAGCTTTTACCATTGTTGAAGCAATTATAGTTGATGTTGTTGTACCATCTCCTGCTTCATTAGCTGATTTAATAGACACCTGTTTAACTAATTGTGCTCCAATATCCTCAATATCATCTTCTAATTTATTAAATGACTTTGCAACGCTTACGCCATCTTTTGTAATTTTTACTTCTCCATTTTGCTCTCTAATCAAAACAGTACGTCCTCCTGGTCCTAATGTAGAAGATACTGATGCGTTTAATTTTTCTACTCCAGCTAATAGACGTTCTTTAAGATCTTGTCCAAAAACATTTTTTGTTGTACTCATAATTTTTTAGTTTTCTAATATTGCTAATATTTCTGTTTCTTTGATTAAGATATAATCTTCGTTATTTAATGTGATTGCCATAGATCCCATTTTAGGAATTAATACTTTTTGGCCAGGTACTAATTTTGTTTTGTAATAATCACCTCTATGCCAATTGTAAGTATCACTAGCGCTTACAACTTCGCCCATTTCAGGTTTTTCTTTACCCATGTCTGGAATAACAATGTTTCCATAGGTAACCTCTTGTTCTTCTATTTTTTTTAGAACTACGATTCCATTTAGTGGAGTTAACATATTCATTTTTATTTTTGTTTATTTGGTTAATAACTCTTGTTCTTTTTCTTCAACTAACTCTAGATCTTCTATTTTATCACAAAAGTATAATTTGCCATCTTTTCTAAAGACACTATTAGCATCTAGCCATTCTTTAACTAGATCTACGTCTTTAACGTAAGATTCCTCATACACTTTCTTTAACAGAAATAGGTCTTCGTTAATTTTTAAAAATTGTTTGCAGATTGAAAACATAACTTAAGCACTCAGGAAGATACGTATTAATTGATTTGTACTTTTTTTACTTGTTTTTGTTCAGAGAAAGGAACGCTAATAGTTAGTAAACCTTTATCTAATTTTGCGGTTAATTTTGATAAATCGAATTTAGATGCTAATTTCCATCCTAAATCGAATGAACCTTTTTTAATTCCTTTGTAAATTACTTGTGTGTCTGGAGTATCTTTCTTTTGATACGTAATTCTTAGCGTATCGCCTTCAGTTAAGATTTCAATGTCTTCTTTGTTTAAACCAACCGCGGCGACATCAAATACGATTCCTTCTTCAGTTTCGTAAATGTCTGTGGGGTGTGATACTTTTTGTAATAAATCTGTGAATGTGGATGATGTGTTGAAGAAATCTCTCCACAATAGATCGAACTGATCCAATGAAAATGGTCTAATGTACGTCATGTCGTTTTGTTTTGTGTTCCCGTTATAGGTGAACTGTTTAATAATTGTTTTTTTAAAATTCATAACTTGCCTACCTGAGTGCTTTATTTTTAATAAATATATTACTTTTTTATAAATTATAGCATTTTTAATTCCTAGTGACCATCGCGAAGATTCTTAGCAATCGCAGGTGGAGCAACTAATTCTATGCTTAACTTTGTTGTATTCTCCATTTTATCTTGGACTATTTTAGCTGCTTCTTCTGCTTTAGATTCTTCTACTTCCATTACGAGCTGATCATGTATCTGTGCTATTACTTGGCCTCTTATATTTTTAATCGCTGATCGATTTACTATAGAAGCCGCTAGACTTTGAATTTGGAAATTCATAGAGTTATTTAATCCATTAACATAATCTCTAACTATGCCTTTAGCTTTATCTTTTCCGTATTTATATTCTAATTGTTTTTTGAATTCCCAATCGAATAAACTTTCACCAAATACTTCATGTAATTTTTTAACTTTTGGTAAATGCCTAATTCTTCCAACTTGACTTGTTATATAACCGCTATCTTTTGCTTTTTGTTTAGATTGTTCCATCCACTTCTTAAGTTCTGGAAATCCGTTTAGATAACCATCAACAAGTTTTTGTGCTTCTTTTTTAGTTACTCCAATTGTCATACCTAATGCATACGCTCCCATACCATATGGTATACCTAATGAATATGATTTGGCTTTATTTCTTAATTGAGGTGCTACCTTTTTTAAGAAGTTTGGAGATTTTTTATCTGGTGAGTACTGATCTAATTTCTCTGTTTTAATAGCGATAGTAGAGTAGAAGTCCCAGTTGTTTCTAAAAATATCTTTAAGTCCATCATCTCCTGATACGTGAGAAAACACTTTAGGTTCAAGAGATTCATAGTCACAGTCTATGAAAATGTTGCCCTCTTTTGGTACAAAGAATGCACGAATCATATTATTGTATTCTATAACGATTGGATCATCATCACCTTCTTCTTTAGGTCTAGGTAGCTGTTGAGCATCAGATCCATATCTACCAGAAACTGTAGCATGTTGTTTGTAGTAGAAGTAATAGTTTCCTAACTCTTCATTTTCTAAGAAACGATCAATATACGTAGATTTTATTTTAAGTAGTTTGTTATATATACGTAAGCTTTTTGCCCATGGGTGCTTATCTGCTATTGATTGTATTAGATCATCATCAAATTGTGGCTTACCTGTTTTTGTTGAAGATAATGGTTTAATACCTAAAGCAGCAAAAGCTATCTCTCCCATATGGTCTTTTGACTGTATGTTAAAATAACTACCATTATTATTATCTTTCCATAATTTTACACAAACCTTTATAATCACATCTTCAGATAACAACTTCTCATCTCCTGTAAGAAAGAAGTTTTTTACGTCACCATCAGGTAAGTTTGCTACTGAATTAGCATTTATGGAATATTTACCACTTGCTGATCTTGGAAACTCTAATTTTAATTCATCTATAAGTTCTTGAGCAAATGTGCCTTTACTATTAGGTGGATATGCTTCCATAGCTTTGTAGACTATCCAGGTGCGCACTGCTTGCTTTTCTAATAAAGCTTCAATAACTATATTATGGTATTTTTTTAGATCTTCTGCGATCTTTGTTTTAGCTTCTGTTATAAGCGGCATATCTAATCTAACACCACATTCTTCCATAGGTATTGTAACTTCTTTATATAGTGGCATTACTTCATCTTCATAAAAGAATTTTACTAGACCTTCTTTTTCTAATATTGTAGAAAAGTAGTAGAATATTCTTAAAGCTAAATCAGTATCTGCAATAGCATATTTTGCTAGTATTTCTAAATCTGCTTTATAAATTTCATAGTTATCTTTTGATGTAGATCCACCATTCTTTTTTATTGATGCTTTTAGTTCTATTTGCTCTTCATTCGCTTCTTTTTCTACATCAAGACCTATTTCTTCTTGAACCATTTTAGCAATTTCTTTTAATGCAAAAGGTGAATTAGATCCAAATCCAGCGCCTTCCTCTTTAACAGTATGAACCATTAGCATCGTATCTGCGTGTATGTATGGAGTTAGATCTATTCCATAGAAACATTTTACGAATCTACAGTCAAAGGACAGATTGTGCCCAATAATACTTTTACTAGTAAGTAGTTGAATGATTTTTTTAGCAATATCATGACAAAGCTCACCATGTATTTGATGATCTTTTAATTCATCATTTTCAAATACCATAGTAGGTAAATAATATCCTGAGCCTGGTGAAGTACTTACAGAAAAACCAATTATTTTTCCAGTTCTAGGATTTAATGAATTGGTTTCAGTATCGAATGATATTAGATTTGATTCTAAAACATATTTAGCAAGATCCTTTATTTTTTCTAAAGAATCTACTAATACATAACTTTTTTGTGTAGACATAACTATTCTTCTTTTTTACTTTTTTTATTTTTGTATGGAAATAATTCGTTTAGCTTTTCTTGTCTTCGAGTACAACCGCAATCCTCTTCTCCTAATGCTTCTGCTATTACAGCTGCTAACTTATCGATTTGGAGTAGTTCTGTAAATTTTGCTACAGTATCACCAAGACCTTCAGACTCAACTTTCTTTTTTTCCTTCTTCATCTTGTTTACCTTTGATGTATAATAATACTGCTAATACGTTATTTGCTAAAATATCTATATGTTTTTTCATTCTATTTATTTCGTATCTTTGATATACTTGTAATACTAATAATAGAATGCATATAATAAAATACAAATTTTGTTGGTTTAATGTAAAAGTCATTTTTTGTTTAAATATAACTATATTATCTTATAAAATAAAATAAATATTTTTAGTAGAATTATGTTACGTAACTTGAAATCTAAATTTCCAACCACGATATAATCCTCTTTCATATATGAAATGCGTTATTAAAACTCATTTACAGTACACGCACCACCAGCACAAGCAACTTCATTTTTTAAATCCGTAGTATCATCATACTCTATAACTTTAGATAGATCTATATTTGTTAAGTGTTCTACCATTTCATTATACTTTTCTTCAGTACAATCTTCAAAAGGAGCTTGAATATATGTGTGATCTGAATACGGTAATACGGATAATCCATTATAGTATTTTCTATTTTCCCACATCCATTTACCTACATTATCCCATTCTCCTTGTTTTATAGATACAGTTGCAGAAATATTGTGAGTATTTTGTCCCGTTACGTGACCTGGTTTTATCCAATTAGTATAAAAAAACTTAACTCGTTCTAGTAGATCAATTGCAGATTCTGTTCTTAGAATTGATCCAACTGGTGCTTTTTGTGGTACAGAAATAACTGCGGTATCATGTGGTCTAAAATACTCGTCTTCTACTAATTCTGGATGGTGGATAGATAGGTGTGTATAGATTGCTTCATTTTTACCTACTCTTATTCTTCTAATATAGTGATCATTATGCCAAGCGTGGATTCCACTAGAAGTTCCTAAGGTTAAAGATGATGTTCCAGAAGGTTTGATAGTAGTGCATCTCGCAGC
>Ga0315900_10009641_pt1 | contig 12206 bp, 11 predicted proteins | sample LakEriMetagenome_FD_203521 | JGI IMG/M metagenome (GOLD analysis project Ga0315900, IMG submission 203521) | Freshwater fungal communities from buoy surface, Lake Erie, Ohio, United States - Buoy 12 MA114 | ecosystem: Environmental > Aquatic > Freshwater > Lake > Lake biofilm | place: USA: Lake...
ACACTCTTTTAGCACAACGTCAGTACGAGGCCACATAAAGCCAGAGTGGGTGTGGGTGTGGGTGTGAAAATCTCCACACTCATGCTCCAGAGGCGCACAGGCTCTCAAACTCACAATCTTATAGCATAACGTCGTAAAGCCGGAGTGATAAAGCTAGTGTGAGTGTGGGATTGAGTGTGAGAAAAATGGTATGAGGTATAAACTTACCACACTCAAACTACACACCCACTCTGGAATCAAACCAGCGCGAGTGTGTGTGGGTGGGGGAGTGTGAAAATCTCCACACTCATGCTCCAGAGGCGCACAGGCTCTCAAACTCACACTCTTTTAGCATAAGGTCATAAAGCCAGCGTGATAAAGCCGGTGTGGGTGTGAAAATCTCCACGTGCTCCAGAGGCGCACACGCATAGATTCAAACCCACATTCTAACTCAATACGATCTAATGCAAGAGATGCTCAGGTACAAATTTGTTAACTGGCTTCATATTACGCTAGGGTTATGATCGTTTGCACTATGTAAGTGTAGAAAATGAGGTATAAATACCTATCAGTTAATAACCTTTCTATTGTATAATGCACTGATAAACATCACATCAGCGTGAAATCATCACATTGATTGTCTTTTAATTAACTTTACCAAAATGCATACCAGATATGAACTCCAAAACATCATTTCAGGACTTGGCAATAATACAGGGAAAAATACTATCCAAGCAGCGGCCAACTACCTTAGACAAAGCAAGAAAACAAGTAGAAATGCTCAGGAGCAAGAGTTCACCAAAGAGCAAGAAACAGCGAAGTTAATTTGCTGGATCAATGAACAAGATTCATGGTTCAATCAGCACGATGAAAGTAGGTTTTTTAGCAAGTGGTGCTGAACAAAGAGTTTATTTAGATCAAGATTCCAGATTCGTTTATAAATTAAATGATACCATATTCTATCAATTCTGGCTTGACTATTTTTGTTTACCAACATACCCGCTTTGTCTTCTGTTATTGTCTGCAGAATTACTTCTTCAAAGGTCTGATACAAATAAAAAACATATTCATTGCAAAAATGAAAATGAACAAACAAATTGTCATAGTCCAAATAAAGCATTAAGATTACCCATTCACTTTCAACGGCATTCCTCTTTGCTCTTCGTGAAATACACCCTCCTCATAAACCAAATGTCCGTTGACCAGGGTGTGGGTCACTTGTGTAGAAAAATTCGTTCCTTCCAGAGGTGACCAGCCACATTTGTACAAGATGTTTTCCTTGCTTACTGTCCAGTCGGCTTGCATGTTTACCAGCACCAGATCAGCATAGTATCCCTCGCGGATAAATCCTCTTTTCTCAATATGATATAGAATCGCAGGATTGTGGCACATCTTCTCTACGATTTTTTCCAAAGAAATTTTTCCTTGTTTGTAGAACTCCAGCATCACATTCAATGAGTGTTGTACCATGGGTGCGCCCGACATAGACTGAAAATAGGGCTGCAATTTTTCTTCCAGGGTATGCGGAGCATGATCGGTGGTGATCAGATCGATGCGATCATCTATTAGTGCTTGTAGCAGCCCATCTTTGTCTTTCTGGGTCTTGATGGCCGGATTCCATTTGATCAGCATGCCCAGTCGATCATAATCCTTGTCAGAAAACCAGAGATGGTGTACAGATACTTCTGTGGTGATCTTTTTTTCTTGCAAGGGAATATCATTCCGGAACAAATGTGTTTCGGCTTCTGTTGTTAAGTGAAGGATGTGCAGCCTTGCTCCATACTGTTTTGCCAGCCGGATTGCTCTTTCTGTGGCTTCATAGCAGGCCTGCTCGCTTCTGATCAGGGGGTGGCACCAGGCAGGTATGTTCTCGCCCCATTTATCGCGGTACAATTCCTCGTTGGCTTCTATGAGTTGCTCAATCTCTGAATGAATGGCAATGATCGATTTGCAATGAGCAAATAGCTTTTCGAGTGTAGCAGGATTGTCGGCCAGTAAGTTTCCTTTTTTGGTAAAATAGAGTCCGTCATCTGAAACAGCCAGCAATCCGGTAGTATCCAACTGAATCACTTCATCAATATTGTCATCATTCACGCCAAGGAAGAAACCAAAATTAGCCAGCGACTTCTCGCCTGCCAATCGGTATTTGTCTTCCAAAATATCCATAGACAATACATTGGGTCGGGTATTGGGCATATCGATGAAGGATGTTACTCCCCCTGCCACTGCTGCCTTGCTTTCGGAATAGAGATCCGCCTTGTGGGTTAGTCCGGGATCACGAAAATGTACTTGCCCATCAATAACGCCTGGAAGCAAAAATTTCCCCTTGCCGTCTATGATGCTATCAGCCGATTCATTGGTAAGCGTTCCGATTTTTTGGATGATGCCATTGTCTATCAGCACATCTGCTACAAAAGACTTGCCCTCGTTGACCAAAGTGCAATTTTGAAAAAGTATTGTTTTTGCCATAGTATGGGTGAGTTCTATCAATCTATTGTTTGAAGAGTGAATGTGTTAGAAATATCTAGTTGTAAAGGTACATTTTTAGTTTTCTTCATTGTAAGCCACAGGATATGTAGCCCAAAATATAGCATGGGGTCTTTTCAAAAATATGTAAAGGTGAGAAATAGGAGATGCTACATTTCGTCTTATATTTGGCTACCCCCTTTTTTTTGATTAATTTATTTTAAATGGAAGTACATCATCCCCATCATTTGGCACATAAAAAGAATTGGAAAGAATATTTTTTAGAGTTCCTGATGCTTTTTCTGGCTGTGTTTCTGGGTTTTTTGGCCGAAAATGTCCGGGAGACATATATAGAAAGACACAGGGAAAAAGAATACATCTCCGGACTTATTCAAAATCTTAGATCTGATACAGCGGATATAACCAAAGTACTTGAGCGAAATCAAGTTAAGCAAGAAGCATGGACTGCACTTTTGCAATTGGCCGATAAAGATTTATCCAAACATGTGTATGACACTATTTTTTATGAAAAATTTGTCAAAGGGGCTTTTGTGCCTATTTTTCGACCAAATGATGCAACCATTGTTCAGCTCAAAAGTTCCGGGAATTTGCGATTGGTCAATAAGCAAGACGTAACAGATAGTATATTGAGCTATGATAAAATAAGAGAAAAATTAGTTGGGCACAATGACTATTTGGTAAAAGGAAATGATGAGGTATGGGAAAAAGCGTATCCCATCTTCAAAGCCTGGATTTTTGCTGACACATCTTACATGGATTTGAATACAAGAACTTTAATCAGATTCGATGTGCCGCCACTTAGAGTTGATCCTTTGCAGCAACAACTATTTTTTGGACAACTGGGAAGGATGATGCTGATTCTCAGGGCGAATCGAGACTATATGAATCAACAAAAAGATAAAGCAACTACCTTAATTCAATTCCTGGAGAAGCGATATAATTTGTAAAACATTTCAAATAATGGAAGTACATCACCATTCACATACCGCCTCTCACCAAAAGAAGTGGAAAGAATATTTCTGGGAATTTTTCATGCTATTTCTGGCGGTGTTTTGTGGATTTTTAGCGGAATTGCAATTAGAGCATTATATAGAAAACCAGAGAGAAAAAAAATACATCGTTCAACTCCAGCAAGATTTGTTAGCGGATTCTACTTCCCTGTCTACCTTTATTGAAAATGAATCGAGAAGTTATCAGAGAATAAATTCTCTATTAGAGATATTTGTCTATAAGACCTATGATAATAAAGGAAATGAGGCATACTATTTTGCGCGACAATTAATAAGAACATCCAGTCTTTTAATGAGTGATGGAACCATCAACCAATTAAAATTTGCCGGCAATCTTCGGTTAATTGATAAAAATGATGTGGCAAAGCGGATCATGGAGTACGATAAAGCCGGGAAAGAATTTGAAGATTTTCAAGAAAGAAATGTGGCAAGAACAGAAGAAGCAGCCATTCAATTAGAAAATTTATTTGATGCCCGTACTTTTTACTTCATGCTGAATGACAGCAATCAAATCGTCCGACCTGTTAATAACCCCCAATTGATTTCAAAAGTTGAACATGATATCAATACGCTGATTTTGCGTCTTCAATATGTGAAAGGAGGTACTCTACGAAAAATAAACATGGCAAAAAGGTTGCAAGGTAAATGTATTCAACTGCAAGCCATTTTGAAAGAACAATACCATCTAAACTGATAAAGAGTGAATAGAAAACTAATTCGATTTGTTATTTATCTGATTGTTGGTTTTGTTGTTGCATCCATCTATCGGTATTTGAAAAGATAACAGCAAGATTCAACAAGGAGAAGTGAATAGTCACACCCTTTTCAGTTGGTAGGGATAAACTTTGCCGGAAGCCCACTGTGCCACATATATATTCTCATCTTCATCCACACATACATCATGGGGATGCTTAAAAATGGGCTCTGCCTGTGCCAACGGCCTGAGCTGTCCGTTCTCATATACAGGTTCCGTACCGCCAATATTTGATACCACCTGATTTTTTTCATTCAGTATTGTAACAAATCCGGAATCATTCTTGTCAAGATTGGGAGAGCGCAATACCGCTGCATAGAGATACTTGCCATGTATAACCGGTCTGCAAACTGCAGCGCCAGGAATATTGATCTTCTCCAGCAATTTTCCATCCAGTGTGAATCTTTTGAAACAAGCACGTGTTCTGTCCGTTACCAATAGGGTAGGGGTTGCTGCTCGCATATCAACCGTTATGCCATGAGCATTATCGAGATTTTTTTCTTCCGGACCCCGCCCGCCAAAATAATTCAGTAAGCGACCATTGGCATCATAGTGTAAAATATATTGTAAGCCATAGCCATCCGCGACAAAAAATTCTCCATTGGGTAATACCGTAGTTTCCGTTGGAACAAACTCCTCTTTCTTTTTATAGATACCTGCATCCAAAGGGGCGTCAATCGTGATTAATTTGCGCCCATCTATGCTTGTTTTATATACCTGATGCAACTGGGTATCTGTGATGAAAAGAAAATCTTCCTTGCCATTGCGCTGCAGGGTGAGTCCGTGGGCACCTGGATATTCTGTGCCCCAATAGCCGAGTAGCTTTCCGGACTTATCATAAGCAAGGATATTGTTCTTGGTTTCATTGGTGAGCAGTAAGATTCTTCCCCGGCTATCCTGCACCATTTCATGGCAATCATTTACAGGATTTGCAGTGGCATCCAACTTTCCCCAAGTGGTATTCAGTTGGTATTTCTTCTCGTTGTGGCCATATACTTTCTCGGGGGCTTTTGCTAATAAACGCTTGCCTCCGAACACACCACCCGCCAATAGTAATCCATGCTGAATGAATTGTTTTCGTTTCATCGGGGAGGGTATGACCTTAAAAAAAGTTATTTCTTGGGTATCCTACTGAATCCCGGTTGCATATAGGGTTCCAGCGTTTTCCAATCGAGCAATATCTCAGGGGTTTGTGATGAGCCCGGTCCAACCACATACTTGCCAAAAACAAAACCAATGCCTTCATTTCTGATGACAAAACACTGAAAATTGGAACCAAAGAAAAATCCATCACACTTGCATTTTTCTTTATCCAATGTTACACCGTCTTCTTTCAAAAAATTTAATCCGAAGCTTTCATTGTACATATCGGTACTGAAAGTCATCGTATCCTTCGCTGCCTGCGCTGCCAGTAAGCGGGTGAGTTGAATATCGTTGTTATTGGCAAAATTCAGTATTTGCTGAATATCGAGCAACTGGTTGTTTCTGAAGCTAAAGCTTGTCACTTTCTGATTACCACTAGCACCACCGGTATTTTCATATTCATTCATCACATAACCGACCGTTTGTGAGGAATCAGATTTCGCAGTAGTAAAGCTGATGATGTAGACATTTGTTCCTTCCTTCACATCTTTCCATTCGAACTTTTTATCACTGACTTTTAGTTCCACCCATTTTTTAATCACTGATTCTTTGTCTTGCACGTCTTTTGGATAGCTTGCTTTGATAACATAATTAGCCGTGGAATCGATGAGCTGTTCAGTGATGGTTTCGGCAGGAACTTTTTCCTGATTCGACATGTTGATACATCCCGACAAGGTTACACTCAGCCAACATGCTGCAGCCAAAATACCGGTGGGGAGAATTCGCATTTTCATATTGATAGATTGAGGTTTGATAAATCGAGCATCCCCGAAAAGGGTTGTCATCCCAAATATCATCCATTTAGCTAAATTTTGCTAATTTGTTTCATTGATTTTTAGCTATGACAACTTATACCAGCGTTTCCATTCGCACGCCTCAAAGAATAGCCGAAGTGGCGTGGTTTGACGATTTATGCGGGGGTGATACTGCTTTCCTCGGAGAACTTGATCCTTCCCGCAGGAGCAATTATGAACATTGTAGTTCGATTGCTGAGGAAGCTGACCGGCATGGCTTCCGCAATATACTCCTTCCCACCTCTTATATGGTAGGGCAAGAAGGTATTCCTTTTGCAGCTGCAGTGGCACATCGAACAGAACAAATGAATCTTTTATTGGCTATCCGTACCGGTGAAATACACCCACCCATGCTGGCAAGACACATCGCAACGCTAGATCATCTGCTCAAAGGTCGATTGACCATTAACATCATCAATTCAGATTTACCTGGCTGTAAGGAAGACCCGGACTTGCGTTATCAACGCTGTGCAGAAGTGATTGAAATTTTGCAACAGGCATGGACCCGCGATGAGATCGATCATAAGGGAAAAGTATATCCATCTTTTCATTTGAAAACCGACCCTGTAAAACCTTATCAGCAAAATGGTGGTCCATTGCTGTATTTCGGTGGTACTTCCCCCGGCTCGCGTGATCTCTGTGCCCGATACTGTGATGTTTTTCTGATGTGGCCTGAAACAGAAGAACAGATCTTTGCTACGATGCAAGACATGAGTCAGCGTGCTGCTGTTCAGGGCAGACAAATAGATTTTGGGTTGCGCATTCACATCATTGTGAGAGAAACAGAAACTGCTGCAAGGGAGCATGCTGCACTTATCATGAGTAGATTTGATGCTGAAAAACTCAACTTGAAAAACCGGGCGCAGGATGCACAATCTGAAGGCGTTCGCCGACAAGATGCTTTGCGCACTGAAAAAGCGGATGCAGATGACTTTGTAGAGCCCCATTTATGGATGGGAATCGGGCGTGCACGCAGTGGCTGCGGTGGAGCATTGGTCGGAACACCCGAACAGATTTTATCGAAGCTGCAGCGTTATATGGATATGGGTATCCGTTCTTTTATTTTATCGGGGTACCCATTGAAAGAAGAAGCAGATTATGTAGCAAAATATATCTTACCGCATCTACCATTGGCTCAGCTGAATGTGTTGCAGGGAAGAAAGCCAACAACAGAACCCATTACCCCCCTCACTTCAGCACCTCTGCAATAATTCAATGCCATGCTACAATTATTGGGACTTCTCGATTGGTTGGTATTCAGCGCACTTACCCTGCTGCTTGTAACCGCAGGTATGTGGGCAGGAAGAAAGAAAAAAAATGCGGAGGAATATTTTATGGCTGGCCGATCACTTCGCTGGTGGTCAGTGGCTGGTTCCATTTATGGGGCTAATGTTAGTCTTTCACAGATCATTGGCATGTTGGGTATTGGCTATTCCATTGGATTTGCACAGAGTCACTACGAGATACTCGCCATTCCGGCGATTCTCTTGCTTTGTTATGTATTCATTCCTGTTTATCGGCGAAGAGGTGTTTTTACTTTGTCTGCCTACCTCGCCCACCGATATGGTGCAACAGCCCGACTTATCTATAGTATATCCATCATTGGAATTATCCTGATTCTATTGGTGGGGGGACTATACATCGGCAGTCGACAACTGGGTTTGCTCTTTAATACAGCTCAGTTCCACTTTAGTTATCTGCAGGGCATAGTTTTAATTGCTTTCATTTCTTGTTGCCTCATTGTCTGGGGTGGAATGTCAGCTCTTGTAATCACAGAGAATATTATTTCATTACTCATGGTCAGTTCCCTGATTCTAGTTGGTTGGTTTACACTCAGCAGGGAAGAGATTGGCGGACTATCAGGGTTACTTCAATTGGATAGAGGATTGACAGGTCAAAACAAAATGACATTGTATTTGCCTTCCCATCACCCCGATCTCCCCTGGACAGGTGTTTTCAGTGGTTTGCTGGTATTGCAGGGTTTTTTCTGGACGACCAATCAATTTGAAGTGCAGCGGGTTCTTTCTGCCCGAACCAATCGGGATGCACAACTAGGAGCATTGTTGGCAGGCATGTTGAAACTCACTATACCATTTTTCTCGATCGCTGCGGGAGTGGCTGCTGCTTATTTATTCCGGAATACCTGGCACCTCGAAGGAGTAAAACCCGATGATGCATTTCTGATGCTAATGACTAAGGTAGTACCCGCTGGTGCCGGACTCTATGGTTGGATTTTGGCGGGCTTAACAGCAGCTATTTTTTCCAGCATTTATTCCATGCTCAATGCTGCATCTACTTTGATAACGGTAGATGTTTACCAGCAATATGTACACAAAGCTGCCAGCGACCAACAAATGGTAAGTGTGGGAAGATGGTCGGTTGTTTTGTTAACTACATTGGCTGCGGCGCTCGCCTTTTTTACTTTCACTCCCACTTCCAGTGGCAATTTTTTTCTGGAACTTTCAAGAAATACATCTTATTTGAAGCCAGGGATAGTAGCCATTTTCTTTTGGGGTGTGATTTCCCGCAAGATTCATCCTGCATCTGCAGTACCCGTTTTGATTCTTTCACCTATACTTAGTATAGCAGTCGAACTTGTATATGGGGTGGCAAGCAATTCATTTCCGTTTTTACGCGAGACATTTGGGGCTCAGTTGAATTTCATGCACCGGGTTATGTTGGTATTTATAGGATGTGTATTGTTGCAGTGGTTGATTTCCCGTCGCCTCAATGTTAAGAAGGGCGGACCACCTGCAGTTGATGCGCTGGACGTTCTGTCTGTAGGAATTGGATGGTGGAAACCTCTGGTATGGTTTGTTTTGATTCAGGTGATAGGATGCTTGTCTGTTTTTTGGGGAATCAAAGCCGCTTGGGTGGCATGGCCTGCGGCATTGGGAACTTTTCTTCTTTTTATTCCCGCGACAGTGCAACAGCGTGAACTACTAACAGATAGTCCCGATGATGCAACAGGAAAATCTGTACATCTTTTTGCAGGTCTGCTTGGTTCTGTTACTGTCTGGATCCTGTATTATTTTTCTTAGCTGCCCGGTATTATTTTCCAAACTTGGCGATGTTGCTGCTGAACAATTTTACAGCAATTGCAAGCAGAATGACACCGAAAAACTTCCTCACCGCCATCAGTCCTGCCGGCCCCAGAAATCTTTCAATCATTTTGAGTGAACGAAGAACAATATAAACAACCACTAGATTGATGAGGATACCGGAAAGAATATACATCTCATTGAAATTCGCTTTTAAAGACATGATGGTAGTTAGGGTTCCGCTTCCGGCTATGATAGGGAAGGCAATGGGAACCAGTGTGCCGGATTTGGCGTCCTGATCACCCTTGAAAATTTCATGTCCCAACACCATCTCAAGTCCCAATAAAAATATCACCACCGATCCACCTACCGCAAAGGAGTAAATATCAAGACCTACCATTTTTAAGAAGGGTTCACCTACCCAAAGAAAAACGATCATCAGCGCTCCTGAGAGAAGGGTAGCTTGCCAGGAACGAATGCCTCCCAATTTTTCTTTTAATGCTATCAATAGGGGTATGGAACCTACGATATCAATTACCGCAAATAAAGTGAAGGTAATGGTCAGCAGTTCATTGAAGCGAATATCCATGGGGAGAAGGGTTGTGGTTTGTAATTCAAAGGTAGCAAGAACAATTGGTCTGAGGTTTGCACGGATTTGAATCTGCCGCAAACTTTTATTCAAATCAGTCCACTCATTGGGGGAACTATATTATATTTATTGCATCATAACTCATTTAGTATGTCCTCCAAGCAGCAATTGAATCTTTTTAGCTTTACCATGATTGTAGTGGGGTTGGTGATTGGGATGGGAATTTTTCGGTCAGCAGCAACCAGTGCGAGCCATGCCATTACACCCGCTGTTTATTTTACTGCCTGGATATTAGGAGGATTCATTGCTTTGTGTGGCGCCCTCACTTATGCTGAGATTGGCAGTCGTTACCCTGTTACCGGGGGGTATTATAAAATATTTTCCTATGCCTACCACCCAAGTATAGCATTTGCGGTGAATTGTATCATTCTCATCAGCAATGCAGCCAGTTTAAGTGCTGTTGCTCTGATTGGAAGTGGCTATATTACCCGCCTGATTCCGGGAGTTGCCTGGACTGATATGCACAAGGCATTGATCAGCTGTGCAGCCATCTTGTTTTTTTATCTCGTGAATCTGCGTGGGTTGACCATTAGTTCCAGGGCACAAAATATTTTAATGATCATTAAAATAGGTATGATCGCGGTACTCATACTGGCATTGTTCCTGCCGCATCCACCCGCCAATGCTGCATTGGTGGTGGAAAACAATTTAGTAGTGGGGGAGTCTGATTGGCTCATGTGGGTGAAAAGTCTTGGTACCAGTTTGATTGCTGTTTGTTTTACTTATGGCGGCTACCAGCAAACCATCAATTTTGGCAGCGAGGTCAGTGAGCCTGCCAGAAATATTCCTCGTGGTATTTTTATTGGTATCGGCATCATCATAACACTCTATTTATTAGCCAATTTTAGCTATTATCACATTGTTGGATTTCAGCAAATGAAGGGTGAAAAAGAAATTGCGTATGTGCTGATACAGACCATCTTTGGTAAGACAGGCGCAGATGTATTTTCCTTCTTCCTTTTCTTCGGCGTGCTGGCTTATGTGAATGCATTACTTATGAGTAATCCCAGGGTGATGTTTGCCATGAGTGAGGAAGGGGTTCTACCCGGAATTTTTTCCAAGAAGTCATCCAAAAATGAAGTTTTGGTAGCATCACTTACTGTTTTTGCTGCCATTTGTATTGTTATCCTTTTCTTCGCGCAGACATTTGAGAAGATACTCAATTTTACCATGTTCCTGGATTGCTTCGGTATGGTTGCTTCCAGCGCTACCATTTTTATTCTGCGCAAAAGAACTGCTCATCTAGACGGAACCGGTATTTTTAAAATGAAGTTATTTCCTTTACTACCCTTGCTTTTTATGGCTGCCTACTGTTTTCTGGGGGTCAGCATATTTATACAAACCCCCAATACTGCACTCTTGGGATTAGCCGTATTGGCAGCTTTCATGGTTATCTATTTTATTTTCCGGCGGAGGAAGGAGGAGGGTGTATAACCAGGGTGGCTAGCCGTTCACCCGACCCCTGTAACCTTTCATAACAGATATGGGAACATTGTAGGGCCAAACTTTCCGCTGGTAGATGTTTTTTTAGCCAGTGGGAACCAATCGGTTACCTTTGTCGTATGAGACCGATATTCATTTGTTGTTGCCTATTGGCCGTAACCTTTGTAAAGGCCCAGACATCAGAGCTCTGGGATTTAAAACAGTGCATCGATTATGCCGTTGCAAACAATATCTCCATCAAACAGGCAGATGTCAGTGCCCGCATAGCACAATTGCAGGCAGATCAGGCTAAATATAATTTACTGCCGAACGTATCTGCCAATACCGGAACAGGTATGCGTTTTGGACGATCCATTGACCCAACTACCAACTCATTCGCTACTACCCAATTCCTTTTCCAGAACTTCGGAGTGAATGTGGGTATGCAAGTTTACAACTATGGTAGTTTGAAAAATACTGAGCAGGCAGCTATTTTCAATGCCAAAGCCGCCCTACAGGATGTAGAAAGAGCCGCTTACGATATTTCGATGAATGTTGCCACTTTTTATCTCCAGATACTGGCAGCCCGAGAACAAACCAATATCACCAAAGTACAGATCAGCCAGAGTTTGGCACAGTTAGATATCACCCGCAAGCGGGTGGAAGCAGGAGTGATTCCCGAATTAAGTTTGGCGGAAATTGAAGCTCAACTGGCTGCCGATAGCAGCAATTATTTCAATGCCCTTGCTTCCGAACAACAAAACCTGCTCAACATGAAGGGATTGCTGAACCTGGATCCTGCTACACCCTTCAATGTGGTTACACCACCGGTAGATAAGATTCCTCTGGAATCTTTTGCAGACCTGCAGCCGGAACTTGTTTATCAAATTGGTTTATCCAATCAACCCCAGCAAAAAGCCAATGCCT
>Ga0315900_10009646_pt1 | contig 12204 bp, 20 predicted proteins | sample LakEriMetagenome_FD_203521 | JGI IMG/M metagenome (GOLD analysis project Ga0315900, IMG submission 203521) | Freshwater fungal communities from buoy surface, Lake Erie, Ohio, United States - Buoy 12 MA114 | ecosystem: Environmental > Aquatic > Freshwater > Lake > Lake biofilm | place: USA: Lake...
ATCCTATGGAATAAGAATCAGCTGACCTTATCGGAGGTCGGCCGATATACGCCTCTCTACTGGTAGAGGGGCGTGTATACCATTCTACTACAGAGAGATCGAGGGACTACCCGAACCCCAGGAAGGAGTTTATTACATCGTATCCGGGTTGGTGGCCGCCGCGGCCGCTAAGATAGGTCGCGTGGACTGTTTAGCCCCCCGGGGCATTAGTCCAGGATAAATCTAACCCTGGGACTGTTTTAGGGTGCCTGTTTTTACAAAAGTCTTAAGTTAGTTATCAGCTATCAGATGTCAAGATTTAATCTTAGAGGTGTTATGCTGTCATTTGAAGAGTTTCAGGGTACCTCAAAAAAAGAATTGCTGTCATTTGAAGAGTTTCAGAGTCACGTTTTAGAGATATTTAATGCCTCTAAAGAGGAGTGTAAGTTTTGCTCTTCTTCTTATCATTTCTTGGCATTAATTAATTACACTGGCTGCCAGTGGTTATTTTTTACAGTCAAATACTCAATAGACCCTGACGCTTGCAGTTATGGCCGTTGGAGTGTCGTAAAAGAAAAAGACAAAGGTTCGGATTCTTTAGTAGAAGCAATAGAAATTGTTTCGCAAAAAACAGAAATTGCTGTTTTTAAAAAATAGAAAAGTAATTAGTTATCAGTTATCAGCTAACAATTATTTAGGAGTCAAAAGAATGGTCGTTAACGCCACGCCTGATGTAATCACCCTCGTCTCTAGACAGGGGGTCGAGCAAGACTCCAAGAACCAGTTTCTCGCTGAAACTGTTGAAATTCTCAAAGAGATCCCTCCGTCGGGGATTCTCCCACGAGTTTCAATAGTCACGGGGGAAATCGATGGTATTGCCATCGAGTCCATTGTTTACGGAGAGATCGAGGGACTACCCGAACCCCAGGAAGGGGTTTATTACATCGTGTTAGGGTTGGTGGCCGCCGCGGCCGCTAAGATAGGTCGCGTGGACTGCCTTACCCCTGGAGGGTTAGTCCGGGATAAATCTAACCCTGGGACTGTAGGGTACCTGTTTTTACAAAAGCTCTAGATTGGTTATCAGCAATCAGATAATAGAGGCTATGTTGTCATGTTGTCATATGAAGAGTTTCAGAATAGCGTATCAGCAGAGAAACAACTGCTGTCATTTGAAGAGTTTCAGAGTCACGTTTTAAAGGTATTTAATGCCTCTGAAGAAGAATGTGATTTCTCTAATTTTTCATATGCCTTCTACGCAGAAGTCAGCTACCAAAAATACCAGTGGTTACAGTTTGTGGTTAGATACATAACAGACTCTGAAAGCTGTTATTATGGCCGCTGGATTTGTGTTAAAAGATACGACAAGGCCTGTAAGACTATTTCGGATTCCTTAAATCAAGGAATAAAGGCCCTTGAGCGGCAGACAGAGGAAAGCATCAAAGAAGAGATTGATGTTTTTAAACGCTTAGAGAAGTAATCGGTTAGTAAAACCTATCAGGAGTAAAAAATGAGCCTCTGCTTATCCTGCTCCCGTCGTAAAGATCAAGACCCATGTATGGGTCAATTCAGTGACGGGCACTACTACTGGTGGACCCCAGTAGTCCAGTCCGAATTGGAGAAGGTACCGTCTTGGGTACGGGATAAAGAAGTCTATTCTGTCAAAGAGTGCTTCCGATGGAAAGAAAACCCTTAAGTGCCTTAATGCTATGTGCAATGGCACTGGTCGGCGTAGCTGCATTCGCTGACGTAGCATCTAACCTATCGAAGGCAAGGCCTTCCGTATGTAGTGCTAATAGTGACAAGGTAGTAGATAGAGTTCGGGTGGTCGCATTCACCGATCCCTTGCTTGCCTCTAATAAGAGAGGCTGTTATGTATATGTGCCCTTAGATGGGCCCCCGCCTGAGATAGGCGAGTGGTTAACTATACAAGGTGATATAGAGAATGGTGAGTTAAAGGGCACTTATAACCGTACTTATCTAGACTACGATAGTGTGAGTAGCCCTAGGCTCAAGAAGCGGTTCCTCAGAATAGAGGAGCCCTTACGGGAGACCGAGCCTGGTTCTGGTTACTATGCTATAACTAACCTAAGTCTAAAAATAGATGCGCTCGACGTGCGGGCCATCAATCATGCGTTACAACACGGCGGTGTCGTATATGCCATCATCGAATGGGACGAGGGCATAGTTCATACTATGACCTTCGTTGACGAGACCGAGTTCAATGAGGCCATAAAACGTGCTAGATACAGTGCTCGCCCTTATACTAGGGAATAGGCCCCCGCCCATACCAGTGGGCCTATGCGATATAAGGCGCCATAATGGCTCCTACGTGACAATTGAGAAGGCCTGGGCTAAGAGCACTACATACTCTAACCCTCTCCTACCCAACCATGCCTACGTCCTCCTATACGAGGGTGCGGGCACTAGCAGGTGCAGTATACTTATCCTGGCTAGGGGAGTACGCAGCGGTAGGTTTATACAAGTAACGGGTAACGTTAGTAACGGCACGTTAATTAACGTTACCATCATTACCTTAAATGGGTAAGTCACATGACAATCGTATTAGCGTTGATGGCCCTCATAGTATCTCTGATACCATATCTTAGTATCGAGATACTGCTAATGGCCCTTATGCCGCTGATAAGCGGTGATAACGCGATGGGCGTATTAGCTATAGTGATAGTTGGCACTATCACCAGTGAGGCCCGCATGAGTAACCCGGCCTTCACTGGTATGCGAGTAGTTACCGCCACTAGCGGATATGACGCATCGGCCTCGCTGCTAATACGAATCACCAGCCTAATTGGGGGCATAGTAGCCAGTCTAGGCATAATAGTTATGGACCAATACCTCGGTGTATCTCATATGTGGATAACGCCATTAATGATGGCCATCTTCATATTAGTGCAGTGCTGGAGCCGCGCCGAGATGGTAGGTCTAGCCGTTATCACGGCTATCTTCCTATGGTTCCTGCATAGTCAGCCCCACGCTACTACCATCCTGGGTATGGGGGGCTACGTTATGGCCAGCCTAATATGCCCCGCTAGACGTAAGACTGGGGACTGTGAGACCAGCAATGCACTGAGCATCGCTATGTCGCTAGGACCATTCCTCGCTATTGGGTTACCTGTAGCCGCAGCCGCCCCCGATGGTAAGACTGAATCTTATCTCGAGGCCGTTGTGCGGGGCATATCATTGGGACTAGTCATGTTAGGTAATAGTAGCGGGCGAGATGCCATGAGCTCCTACCTGGCCCTAACGGATGTAAACCAATTCCATTGGCCCGCCTTCGTCGGCGCAGTAGTGTTACTGACGCCCCTATTCTTATCAGCCTATTGGCTGACCATCTGGATGATAAGGAGCCCCATGTGGCAACGTTGGTTACACGCCGGCCCCACTCGCCTTATCAATCTAGGTGTAACGGCGGCCGCGCTGGTCGTGTTGATGGCATCGGCTCACGTTAGTATTCTATTCCTACCGGGGGCCGTATGTCTAGGACTGATGTATATGGTAGGGGAGATATCAGGGATAGATAAGATGCTACCCTTCCCCATACTAATAGTCGTCAGTTATATAAGCCAATGGGGCTCCTAGTATCCCATTGTCGATGCCCCAGTGGGGCACTAGGGGCATCGACTGCGGCCTAATCGGCGGCACTGGGTGTACCCATCCATTAACCACACCATGGGAGAGCTATATGGAGCCTATAGAATTAGATGCGCGTCACGTAGCGTATCTATCACTGTTCATGTTCATGGTGGCCGTGCTGGTCATCACACATAGTGTAGCGGTACTAGTAATCGTAGCATTCCTGGCCCGCGCGCTCTATCTATCGAGCTCCAAGCGGAGCAATGCGCGTATCATACTATCACCTAATGGTGTAGAGAGTCGAGTAGGTAACTCAATTTACTGGGGGGTAGGGAATGTCTGATTATCCAATCGATCTGTATAGCCTGGAAATTAAACCACGCCATCGAGAGCTGGTGGTCAGAGTGCGCGAGGCACGACCGCAGATGAGGAAGGCCCCCGCAGGGGGGACGAGTCGTCAAGTCTGGCCGTATCACGGAGCCCGTCGCATAGAAGAGTGGCCGCACTACTAAGAGACCCCAATCAATTAACCAACTAACCGAGGTATATTATGAAACTCAAGATCAAATTGACGCGCAGCAACGCAACCCGGCAAGTAACACTTACTACTAGCCCTAAGAATGGCAACACGGTGCTAACCGGCACCGTGGTAGACGCTAGTAATTATCAGTTGAACCTGTCAGATGGTAGCCTCGTTGATGTCAGTGAGCGGGCCATTGGGCTGACTGTTAATCTAGTATTCAGACCACAAGATACTGATACTATAGCCAATCACATAGCTGATGGTTACCGTATCCATGGGAATGGCAGTCCATTCATCACAATGGTGATTGATTGTAAAACTAAGAAGCCCGCAGCCGGGGGCAATATAATCATCATGGGGGACGACATTGCGTCAATTGACTATGAAGCATGGAATGACGATACTTTCGTGAATGAGCGCGAGCTAGATATGCTCTTCAATAAGGAGGCAGAAACTAAGGGGGCAAGTGGAGCAGCGCGTGAAGCAAGTGCTCCTACTTCAGGTGCTCCCAACTGGTTCAGCCGTAAGGTAACTCTCCAAGAGAGACTCTAATAGAGAGCTAGAGTATAAATTACACGGCCTGCCGCGGGGAAGAATGGTCGCAAGGACCCTCTACCTAGTAGAGGGTTACCCCATCAAATAATTAAGTAGGACTGCCATGAAACCAAGAATGAAACTAAGAATCAAATTAACCCGTTCGAATGAAACCAAACAAGTTACATTTACGACTAGCCGCAGCGGCAATGCCGTGTTAACTGGAACTTGCGTTGAAGCGCAAGACTATCATTTGAAGTTAGCAAACGGCCGTTCTATCGACGTCAGTGAACGGGCCACTGGGCTAACTGTCAACCTAGTGTTCCCGCATAGCAATTATATAGCCAAGGACATAGCCGATGGCTACAAGATGTATGGGAATAATAGCCCATTCATTGTAATGGTGATTGAATGTAAAACCAAAAAACCCACGGCTGAGGGTAATATCATAATCATGGAGGACGACATTGACTCCGTTTATTATGAGGCCTGGAGTAGTGATGACACCCTTGTGAATGAGGAAGAGATAAATAGGCTCTTCAATAAGAAGGCAGGAACTAAGGGAGCAAGTGGAGCAGCGTATGAAGCAAGTGCTCCCGACTGTTTCAACCATGTAACTCTCCAGTACTAATAGAGAACTAGAGTAGCCTAGCTATAAATTACTTGGCCCGCGGCTACTAGCGGGTCAACCCCGCCCATAGCAGAGGGCGTGTAATACATTGAGTAAACTAAACACAGCACTAGAGGTAATAGCAGAATGGTTAGAGGAGTATGGCCCGGCCCATCTCCCCATTCTAATGCGATACGCCTTACTAGAGAGATACACATTAACGAAGGCCCGAGAGATGGGGCACGATATTAATATATGTACGACAGCGTTCAAGAGCCTATGGACAGAGGCCAATGATGAAGGTATACAGATAGCGAGATTACTGAGGAGGTATCTAGAGGGAGGAGGGGAAGTAGAATACTTCCGAGAGAGGCCCGACTTAGTAGAAGCGATGAGCTGTTTCATGGCCCTAGGGGACATAGAGTTTTACAGAGAGTTAGACGATAAGATAATGAAGGCTGCTACAGAGAGAGCAGCGCGGGCCAGCAGTACAAGACTAAATAAATCATATGCAAACTAAATATACAATACGAGCCACAGACGGTAGATACCTGGCCCCCATTACTATAGAGGAGGCAGAGGAGCTAGAGAGGAGCGGTATAATCAGGCCAGATGGAGAGGGGGGTTACATGATGGTGGCAGACAGCGCGTTTGCCGTCAGTCAGTACGTGATCTATGATTGTCAGCGGCTATGTGATGACCTATTCGAGGAGGGGCCCGTCGTAATTGAGAGAACAGCTTCAAGATAGGTGCGTGCAACAGCATCACGCGCAGGCGGCCTGCTCCCTCCGGAAGATATCAAGTAGGGGGTCGATAGTAGATCTAAGGCCGGCCAAGAGATGACGAGCTGCATCAGTAGGTAGGCCCCGCCACCAGCGCTGCACCCTCTCCTGAGCCCAATCGAGGCCCAATCGCGTCATAGTGCGCTGTAGTGTGCGCTCGAGCAGGTGGGTGAACTGAGCGAGGGGGCGTATATCACCGCTATCGGTACCGTAGTGCACTACCCACTGAGCGGGGTCAGCGATAACCTCAGGATTCTGAGTAGCGTGGGCCAGAAGCTTATTCTCGATGGGGCTCACGTACCAGAGATTACCATAGTCGTTGTTAGAGGTATCACCATCGAGGTGATGTACTTCCATGAGGCCCGCGCGGCAGACCTCACCACGGCGTTCTCGTCTCCAACCAGCGGCGGGCCGCCTATCAATGTAGAGGACTATCTGGTGAACATATACCAGCTCCTTACGGAGGTTAGTGCAGTGGAACGCGAAGAAGCGACAGTGCTCGAGGTAATCGAATAGCCGCTTATTCTCCTTAGCGAGGACGTACTGGTAGCCACTGGCATTGGTGTGAATAGTGGCAGCCGCGAGATAGCGGCGGGCCCCACCTAGCATAATATGCATGGCGTGGTAAGATGGGCGAGGTTCGAATCCGCTACTTGATTTTGTTTCCATGTGCCTCCATGTGCTATAATAGAGAGGTTTCTATGTGTAATTATGCCGGGCAGCCCCCACGAGATAGGCTCCCGGCATTTACTTATCCCTGCGGCCGGCCCCTCCTCGATCCCCCCCTCCATCGGAGGCCGGGGAAGGGGGAAGGGGGGCCCCAGGGATAAGTAAATGAAAATGCCCTACAGATGCATATCCCCCCTCCATCGGAGGCCGGGACGCCATCTATAGGGCATTTGATTATCCGTTGATCGCGGGTCCCCCCCTCCATCGGAGGCCGGGGTCGCAATCTAGGGATAGGTTCAACCTACTGGCCAGATATTCAGTAGGTCTAGATCATGCTCACTGGCCAGATATTCAGTGAGCACTAGCATATATACATTATACATCAAAATTATCGTCGTGGCAATAATGCCGATGTACTAATTAACGAGGAAGGCCCGGGCTCTAGGAGGTAATTACCGTTACCTAGTACAACCCTCGATGGCCATAAGTGGTGCTATCTGGGCACCGGCCGCATCTCTGTGAAGGGGGGGTGATTATTAAGACTAATTTTGTGGATATGCTAGCAAGATGGGCCTAAATAGTCTAGCAGCCGCACCTCTATAATCCAATACATCCATTATACCACGCCGCTGCAGTGGTGTCAACCCCAACATTGAGGATACAGTCAACTAACATAAGGCCCGCGGTATAACGGTACGCGGCCGGTGTAGCTCAGTATTGAGGCCATACTGTCACGATGGTGGGCCCTGCTACGGTATAAGGAACCGGTGTAGCTCAGCTCAACTACTGTCATATACTAATGCATATGGGGCCCGCGATGTTATAACACAGTGGGCCCTGCGGTAGAGGGGGGCCCGCCTGATTATAGAGCGGCCCTCCCTCCTCGTGGACTATCAATATAAGGAAGACAAGGACAGGACGACTGAACTATGTTGATCGTGTAGGTATTACCGCCAACCCTTCCGTGGTGGCCCCCCTCCTTATAACCACTCCCATAAGGGTGAGGGGCAGAGCAGGTATAGAACAGGGACTATCCGCGGGCCCCAATGAGAATAATGGACACAATAGTGCCATACGATAGTCTAGGCGGCCAAATAATAGTATATATATGCCAATATAATGGAACAGCTGATGAATAATGAGAGTAATGAGCTAGATTACGCTAAGGAGCGATTAGATACACCTGGGCGCCTATCAATTACAGTGAGGGGGCGCTCCTATTACTACCCAGCCCGTAAGAGGTGGCGGGCCAGAGGAAGCAATAAAGAATATAATTCACACTCTATCGACCACCTAGTAAAGTTCCTCTCCAAATACACTTAATTAACTAACGGCCCGCCACAGGCCCACAACAGCTAATCAGAGGGGGCCGTTAGTTAATTAGTAGGGCCCATCCTGGAGTTTCAATCCCTAGTAGGGATTAAGTTAGCTGTTGTGGGCCTGTGGCGGGCCCCCCCGCGTTATCGGGGAGGCCAATAATTTATTGGTTACAGCGTCTAATAAACAACTTCACCCAATTGGGGGAATCGCCAAGGGCGGTTTATATGTCATCCTGAGGAGAGGATAGGCCTAACTCCCTTACGGGAGTCCCTCCCCCCAGTCGGTCGCTGCTCCGTGGCTCTCATTACCTGCGTGCGCTGCCCCCTCCCGCCTGCAAGGGGTCATCCCCTCCGCCCCGTGTGGGGCTACATACCTATCGGTATGCCGTTTGACTTACCTGCCATCATCACCTTATCGATGGTAGGTGGGTGTCGGGTACCCAGGTGGTAGTGAGGCAGTCCTGGCCTCATTCCCTTCGTGCTCTCGTGAGTTAGGGGCACGGCGTACGCAGTATAAAGCTTCGCCTTACGTCTGCAGATGTTACACATGCGTGTATTATAGCACAGGGCCCCCACCCTGTCAATACCCTATTAATTAAAATGGATGAGCCCATGAATAATGAAAACTTCCCTGAGTTTGATCACGCTAAGGAGTGCCTAGATAAACACGGCATTAAATGGTCCTCTGTTGGTAATGGGTCCCTACTCATTAACGTTAAGGGCCGCTTCTACTACTACTATCCGACGCGTAACCGCTGGCGGGCCAAGGGCTCGAATAAGGAATATAGTATCCGTTCCATTGATTATCTAATAGAGCTTCTAAGTAAATAACCGTCATTGATTAACCTGAGCATAAACAACGTAGATATCAAGGCGCGCCACATTAACTCAGACTTATTCTGCTGTGTAGACGACTTACAGCGACTATGTGCTGCGGGCCCGGCCGATTACAGTAACAGTGCCTTATACTATCGTGTAGAAGACGCACAGCTGCTATACGCGGGCCAGACTAATTTCACTGTGGGAGCGTAGCGCTGAGCTACGTAATAGATACCAGTGTAGAAGCATACGGTGAATTCGAGCCTAACGCAGTTGTGATTAGTTCAAGAACGAGAAGATCAAGGTCAATAGCGTGATAAGCTACCGTGTAGAGTTATAGTGCGGGCCCGCACTATCCATGGCCCTCGAGCAAGTAATAGCTCAATATGAGGGGTGATAAGCCCGCGGGCCACTACTACGGGTTAGGGGCCTTAGCACAAGCGAGGCCTCCCATAGGAGCACCTACTAAATAATAGACTATGAGACCACAGCTACGGTCTCCCAATAAGCAGAATTGGCCGATTGGTATAGGCACCGTCCTCATAAGACGGCTTAAAGTGGTTCGATTCCGCTATTCTGCATACAGCGTTAGGGCAAAACCCACAACGCTATATAAGAATAGTTTATCAATGACTATCAAAGTGCCATTCTACCCCCTGAGACAAACCTATTAACTATTGATTGTAATCTATGCTAGCGTCACTTAGTATATAGTGTAGTATTGTATATTGATAAGTTATACTTATCAATTAAATATTCCACAGCTTCTCTCACCTCAGATAAATATGCCCATAACATACAGTTAGAGTATGTAACAATTCAAACAATAATAATTGTGGTTTTTAATACAGCGATGAAAATACGGCAAATATCGCCATATTTAACCATATTTAAATAAACATTAAGCTATCAAATGCGAGCCAGAGAGATAGACAAGAGTAAGTAGTAGGGAGTCCCCACTTAATTATTAAGGAGATAATTGCATGTCAATAACAGTATTAGCATTAAATGCAGTCTTTACCGTGTACATAGTATTCCTGATGTATCTAATTCCTAAAGTAGGGCCCCGCGATAGATGGGGCCTTGTCGCGTTAATATACGTCATAGCGCTGGTATGGGTATCAATCATGTCTGCTGGAGAGCCCGCCGACGATACATGTAGTAGTGTGTTACACTACTCTACATCTAGGCTATAACACTGTAGACTTAATAGTTGTAGTATATAGAACGAGGCCCGCGCCATAATAACGAGGCCCGCGCCACAATAAGGATAGGTAGAATGATGTAACCGACTCCACTATCCTGCATACGGTAAACCTTATAGAGGATTAAACTCAGGAGGAAGATGGTGATTTTATTGCTTTCGCAGATTGGTGGATTAATCTTCCTTGTAATTTTGCTTAACAGGCTGTTACATAGTTTCTATGTAGCGGCGTGGGACAGGAATACAAAGAGGTTAATCAGAAAGGGTAAGTAACGGGCATACTAGATAAACGCGGCCCCCCAGTTAGGGTCGCACCACAAGCAGGATTGGCCGATAGGTGGAGGCACCGTCCTCATAAGACGGCTTAGAGCGGTTCGATCCCGCTATCCTGCATTCAGAATTAATATAGGCCCCCCCATTAGGGATACAATCTACAATACTAAGGAGAGCTATGAAAGTATTAACCTCTTACGCCTTATATCCATCACCAGACGAACAGATCAACATTAAGAAGTACGCGTGCTTCACAAAGCACATCATCAGCGTAGAGATTAATATGGTGATGTGGCCCAATAATGAGGCCCGCAGTGCCCAGCTGATGAGATACCTGTTCGACACACTGAAGCTACAGTATACAGAACACGAGGATGGGTTTATGATCAGATTGCATAAGTTAGTATATACTGATGGCTCTACGGCACTAATAGTGCCAACGGCATATACAGATAAACTACTACGTTGATAAGAGGCGTGTATACGGCACAGTATAGTATATCACGAGGGGCCCGCCTCACTCTCAACTACATACAATCAATCCCCTCCCTCCCTGCCAGCAGGGAGGGAGGGATATCAATAGCCAATCAGCTCCATAAGCGGGGTAGCATCTCCTTGCACTTATGTATATACCAATGACCTTCAGCAGGAGTGTTATCTAGTGCTTCTTGGAATAGCATATCGCGCAACTGTCGTACAGTCATAAATGAAACAGGCTCGTGCAATAGACGTTGTGCTTGAGGGGTAATGCTGGGCCCCACAAATATGAACTCAACTGGCGTGTCGAAGTGGTTAGTGGCCAGTTCTATATAACCCTTATCAGCTATAGTAGATACTACGTCCTCTACGCCAATAGGGTTAATCTTAATCTCAATGACCTGTGTCTTACCATTACTAGAACGGCATAGATCAAAGCGACGAGTGCGGGCCCGACTCTCTAGTGTGTTGATTACTGTTAACTCCCTAGTGAAGGGGTTAGTAGTATAACTAGCTAATAATACTAGATCCATCTGTATCTCAAGCTCAGAGTTATAAGTGGGGCCTACGTTACGTATAGATGGTGCAGGTATTGTCTTACTTCCCTCTACACTGCGAGAGAGAGTGGGGCCCAGCCTAATGTTATTATAGAGAGCTATGCGCCCATAAGCCGCTGTCCAATTACATACCCATAAGTGATTATTATAGTAATTGACATCGTAATAAGTATATAGTGCTCTTTGAAATAGTTTAATAGCTACAGCATCTAATTTAATCAAACGCGGTTTAGGTAGGCCAGGTTTATCTGCCCAGGCGCGCACAATAGGGTTAAATAAGTTCCTGACATTGCTAACCGACATCTTGAGTCTTTGCGCTATTTCAGGCATTAAGAAGTAAGCATCTTTACCGTCTCTATCAGGTACCCAGGTAAGTTCGTATTCATCAACCCAATGAACTAATTGATCTAGTATAGGGCCCGCGCAATTAGGGTACTCCTTAAGTATGGCCGTAGATAAATCTGGTAGTGCAACTGGCATATTTAAATTCTAAAGTAACTATTCTAATAATAGCATACAACTATTAATAGCACACGAGTCAATTTGTGTGCTATTAATTAAACAGATAGTTACTCTATAATCTTCCTATGCGGCTGTATGATTAGCATTCATTATATCAAGCATTCTATCTGCTTCTAGAATATCACTCTACTGCTCGCTGTTTAGAAGCATGCACTGACACTCCCCGTCTTTTTAGAGCGGGGATTCTTGGTTCACAGAGATTACTTGCTTAGACAGAATTGCTTCTGAAAAAGTAGAGAAGGCGCGTTTTTGATTTGCAGAAAGTACCTTTTTATCAATCCTCTAACCCTGAGATTGTCACCAGCTATATCATGTCTTCTGGATTAAGTGGATGGGATGATATTTAAA